>Ga0172380_10001488_pt1 | contig 40130 bp, 28 predicted proteins | sample Leawe162metaG_FD_119747 | JGI IMG/M metagenome (GOLD analysis project Ga0172380, IMG submission 119747) | Leachate microbial communities from a municipal landfill in Southern Ontario, Canada - Leachate well 162 metaG | ecosystem: Engineered > Solid waste > Landfill > Unclassified | place...
CTTATAATCCATTATTTATTTATGGTGGGGTAGGTTTAGGAAAGACTCATTTGATACAAGCAATTGGTCAGACCATGCTTGAGTCCAATCCTCAAACAAAAATACTTTATGTTAGTTCAGAAAAATTTACCAATGAGTTTGTCTCTTCTGTCAAAGAAGGTCGTGCCAAAGAATTCAAAGATAGATATCGCAATGTAGATTTATTACTTATTGATGATATACAATTCATCGGTGGAAAAGAACAAACCCAAGAAGAATTCTTTCACACTTTCAATGAGCTACATCAACAAGGTAAACAAGTAGTCCTAACAAGTGATAGACCTCCAAAAGCAATTCCTGCTCTTGAAGATCGTTTGCGAAGTAGATTCGAATGGGGAATGATAGCTGATATTTCAGCTCCAGATTTGGAAACTCGTCTAGCAATCTTACAAAAGAAAGCTCAAGAAAAAGATTTCCAAATTGATGAAAAACTCATCCAATTCATAGCTACCAATGTCCAAAATAATATTCGTGAATTGGAAGGTGCTCTAAACAAAATTATTGCTTATCATGAACTAAAAAATATTGCACCTACTGAAGAAACTTTGAAATCAGTTTTATCAAGTTTTGCCGAACAAAATATGAGACGTTCACTTACTCCTCGTGAAGTCATCAACACAGTTTCAAGTTACTTTGATATTTCACTCGAGGATGTCCTAGGAAAAAGTCGTGAAAAAAAATTAGCTTTTCCTCGTCAAATAATTATGTTCTTACTTCGTGAAGAATTGAAATTATCTTATCCAAATATTGGTGATGAACTCGGAGGTAGAGATCACACTACAGCTATGCATGCTCATACCAAAATTGCGACAAATATAGACATTAACCTAAAATTGAAACAAGATCTAGAAAGAATAAAACAAAGATTGTACGCAAACTCAGTTTAAACAAAAAAAGAAATGTTGTGAAAAGTATTTCTTAAAAAATTAGGAAAAATTTTCCACAACATTTCAAAAAAACATACACAAACCTGTTCATAAACAAACAAAAAATTGTTAATAAAAAAAATCAAAACACACAGTTCATACACAGAAAAAATCAACACAAAAAGTTATCCCTTTCAAACCAACATTTACAAACACAACTTAATAACAACAGCACATACAAAAATTTAGCTAAACAAAAATAAAAAATTGACTTTTCCACACTGTCCACAGGCCCTATAGTTATCAACTAGTTATATAAATATATAATACAGTAAACGACACCTATGATGTTCACATGTACACGAGAAAATTTAGAGTATTCATTAAGTTTGGTAAGCTCTCTAGCTAGTAAACACACCAATCTTCCTATCCTCGGTAACGTGCTTATCAAAGCTACGGAATCAGGTATCGAAGTGAGTGCTACCAACTTGGAAATAGCTGTAAAAACTCAACTACGTGCTAAGGTAGAAAGTGTTGGTTCTTTTACAGTTCCTGCTAAGACATTGACGGATTATGTCAGACTTCTGACCAATGAACAAGTGGAAGTAAGTCAAAAAGACAATGAACTTCTAGTTTCTTGTGGTAATTCTAGTACAAAAATAAAAGGATCTTCTGATGAAGATTATCCAATTTTACCAGAAGTTGAAGAAATAAATTCTTATGTTTTGCAAATAGAAGATTTTCGAAATGCAATTTCCAAAGTAATAATTGCGGTAGCTAAAAATGAAATTCGTCCAGAGCTTTCTGGAATTTATTTTTCATTTTTATCAGAAAAATACAATGGTTTAGTCTTGGCAGCGACTGATTCTTATCGTCTGTCAGAAGCCAAAATTCCAATCAAACAAGGTGAAGAAAAAAATATTAGTTGTATTGTTCCTGCTCGTGTAGCTTATGAAATCACTAGACTTTTGCAAATTGCCAAAGGTCATGGTGGTGAAGATATTGTAAGAGTTTGGGTAAGTGAAAATCAAATTGCTATTCGTTATGATAATTTTGAAATGACAAGTCGTTTGATAGAAGGAAAATATCCAGACTATACTCAAATAATTCCTGCCAATTTCAAAACTACAGCTGTTTTTCCTTTGGATATCATGGTCAACAAAATAAAAGCAGCAAGTTTGTTTACTTCTACTGGTGTCAATGCGGTGTCATTTGATCTCAATGTTTCAGAAAAAAATATTGGTGTTTCTTCTTCTAGTACTCAAGCAGGTGAACATACTTCAGAAATTGAAGCTGACATAACTGGAGAAGAAAATTCAATACTACTCAATCATAGTTATGTCTTAGACGGTCTTTCTCATATGGAAAGTGACAACATAGAGTTTGGAGTAAATAGTGCTGATGCTCCTTGTCTTTTTCGTCCACAAGGAAAAGATGATTATTTGTATATTGTTATGCCTATTAGGCAGTAGTTTAGAATTTTATTTAGTATACTTTTTGTGTAAAAACATTATAGATTTAAATAAAATATATTTATGAATTTTAGAGAGCAAACACAAGGGCTTCCTCAAGAGGTCATCCATAATGCGGAATTAAATACTGAAAAAAAAGTTTTGTCAAAAAGTTTTGTCGCACTTCTTCCTGAATTGCTCAAACAAAAAGGTTCAATAGGATTAGAATTACTCAAAAAAGTTGCAGAGGGTAAATTATCAGTACAAGAATTTTCGCAAGAACTTGAAGATGCACCTGATTTTCAAAAATTTCAAGAACTCGGACTTCAATTTTTAGAAGACAATGGAATGGTTGAAATAAATAACGAAGGAGAAGTCATTGTTGATGTCGAAAAAATGACGCATATTTCTCTCCCAAGTGTGTTTTTTTTCAATCCATTTAACTTAGCAAGTAAAAATGAACCTTACGAGGCAAAGAAAAGAGGGTATCACACTGATAAACTAGAAGAAATTTTTAATCAGAGTAATCATTTTGCAGACTACTGTACTGAAGAAAGTGAAAATGGTGGACTGCATTCTAATCTGATTACCTTTCTCTCTAATACATTCAAGGATAAAGAGGTACTTTCTAAAAAAGAATGGGAAGAATGGAAAAAGAATGGATCACAAGAAAATCAAAAACCAGTTGCAAAGTCACTTTTCTACACACCTGAAACTTTGGGCGCTGCTTTTCAACCTGAACAGATAAAAAAAGCAGAATTTCATATTGGACCATGGGAAATAGCAGGTAAAAAACCTCAAGGCTACACACAATTAATTTCTGGTTTAGAATTTAATGAAGCATCGCTCGCGGTTGTTATTTATCATCCAGAATATGGAAATGGAGAAAGAAATAAAAAAGGACAATTGATTGTGATGTATGAAGATGGAAGACGAAAGCCAATAACACAAGAATGGATACGAAGAAAGTTCAAAATGGGTGGTGAAAGATCAGAAAAAACAAATTCACTCTATGAATTGCGACAAAAATCACCACAAGAAGTTTTGAAACAAGGCAATTTTTCTACATTGCAAGAGAAAGGATTGTTAATGCAAAAAGATTTTAAAATTAAATTTACACGAGGAGGGCAACAGACTGAATTTAGCAAAAATTATGGACCAGGTCGAGAGATCAAACACAAAAAAGGATATGTGACACTTAATGATAGTATAATTTATGGACTTGGTTCTGAATTTGCAGATGGGAAATACAAAGTAGTGGATCTTGAACCAGGGAAATTAGCAGGAATTATTCGTACAAAGGACGATGGTACAGAAATGCTCACACATACCTTTCGTCTTTTTACGCGAGATGAATTGATTCAAAAGAAACGGAATGTGGATCCGAGAAATAATACGATAACTATTGGTAAAAGAGCTGATCCAAAAACAGGATGGGAAGGAATCGTGATTGTTCCATACCATGAGGATGAACACCAAATTTTTACTGATCGGAAATCAGGAGAATCAGATGAAGAACATCATGAACGGATTAAGGATTTCGATGCGGCAGAGGTATTACGAGTAAGAAATGAAATCGCCCAAGCAACAGGAATCAATCCTAGTCAATTAACCCTGCGTGAGCAAGGATCATTTGTAGAGTATTATCGTGGAGTTGGTGATGCAGAGAAAAATAAAGTACATGACTTTATCAAAAAATATAAAGTAGAAGGACTTCGGGTATTATCTTCTCTGGATCAAGGAAGTAATACGGACGCATTGATTTTCAAGCTTGATCAACGTTTCGGTACAGCCGAAGCAGCACTCATTCTGAGGCAGTATGCAAACTTAGTTAAAGAAGCCAACAAAGTAGATGAAGAAATTGGTAAATTTTTCAAAGATTCTGCAACAACGGAAGAAATAGAAAAAGCAAGAATTACCGAAGAAATCATGAAACGTGCAGAAAAATTGTTGGTTGAATTTGCCGAGACGCGAGAAGTAGATCTGAAAGAAATTATCGAACGGATCACGAACGAAGTAACCGTGTTTCTCGCTATATTCAAAACATTTTATCATTCAGAAAAAGGACTTCATTTTGAGGATATACAAGGACTCGACTTCGAATCAAAACATGAATCTCCGAATGAAGAAGAAATACATCAGATGGAATCAATCATCGCAAAGAATTATGGAAAGACCAAATTGCTTGAAGGTGTGTTGAAAGGATTCAATGAAGCGTTGTCGGGTGTCAATAATATATTTTACCTTTTGAAACATAATGGGAAAGTTATATCGTTTGATCGTTTTGAACAAAGAGTGAACGAAGCAGGAAATCCGAGCGGGGAAGTAGAATTCGCGTCGTTTAATACTGATCCTGCGTATCAAAAATCAGCAATTGGTACTGCAATGATGGAACAGACACTTGAAATGAATGCGCGGGAAAATGCGGTAGTTGCAGATACTGATCCCCTCTCTTCGGTGTGTATTAATTATGTTGAAAAACAAGGGTTTGATATTGTGGGGTATCAACTTTACAAAGATACAGGGATTACGGTGTTTCAAATCAGACGTGAAAAAGGATCGTCAAGAGACAAAAAAGTTTTAAGCACTGTAATTTCATTTGGCAATGAAAAAGAAGTGGTTGAGAATGTGAAAAAATATTTAGATCAAGGAAAAAAAATCGTGAGATATTATAAAGATAAGAGTACTGGTGAGTTTTTTGGAGTTGTTGCAGATGTCTAATTTTTTTTCCTTCTTCCAAAAGATCATATCAATTTCTAATTAGAAAGAATAACACAAAATTACAAATTTGTAATAAGCGGATTTGACGAGTCATCAGGCTCGTCTTTGCTTGTATTCAACGTATTCCACATATATTCAAAAAATGCTTTGTGCATTTTATAAATCTGCGGATCTTGAACAATGATTCCGTTTAATACTGTATCGGTAAGCGTGAGATATGAAATTTTATTGTCATAAATCTGCATTACATTTCCAAACGGTTTGATGTTTCCACTGATAAAGCGAATGTCAGTTGTTGCTTGATGATAGTCTTTCAAATAGTTGCGTGCAAAAGGTGTATCCGCAATAATTGCTTTTTTTGCAATCTTTTTTACATCCCTTTGTGTGACGTATGTTTTGTTTTCTGTATCAATATATTTTACAATCGCTTCAATATCAGCGAATGTATAGATTGCTTCAGGGCTTGAGAGCGAGTCTTCCAATACTTCAAGCATTCCTTCTTTTCCTTCAAAATACCTCACCCCCGGCTTGTGTGCCGTTAAGTTAAAGCTTGCAGTCAGAAGTCGAATGCCTTCCTCAGCTTCTCTCAATTTGAGCGCACTGATTTGCTTTTGCTCCTCGATCAGCCCATAGAGCTTGCTCGGGTGGACGGGGATATACCAGGCATTTCTGCCCTGTTTTTCGTAATCGACCAACTCATTTACCATAAGGATTGTCAAGGCATCATAGACCCCCTGTCTGGAGAGACTAGTTTTTTCTATAAGAGTAGCTACTTGCGTTTTGCCTAATGAGATTAGGGTTTCATAGACAAGGATAGCTGCCGGTTCGAGTCCAAGTGAAGATAAAGAAGTTGATTTTGACATATTTTTGGCTTATTTAAGCTATGTTCTAAAAAACAGTTTGTTATAAAAGATACATTTTTTGGCTTATTGTAGAGAAAGTATATCATACTTCGATATATTTGTCAAGTTGAATATGTACAGATTATATAAAATATAAAAGGCTTAATTAAGCCTTTTTTTAATATCCATTTTTCATTACTACACCTATACCTTGACATATTTATCTAGATATGGTATTATATTTCGTTAACTTGAAACAAGTTACAAAGACAGAAACGATAGTACCTTACAACTTAACCTAAGATCTGCCAAACGAAAGAGAGAGCGTGAGGCAGAACAATAAGAAATAAAATAGAGGCTCTCTCCTAGATGGTACCATACGGTATCTCGGAAAGAGCCTCTTTTATTTCAACCCTCCTACACCTTTGGCTACGGACGGGCAAGCCCCCTATAACATTACTATGTTCAATAGCATGCGGGCCTGCCCGCAATAGCCCTCTAGGGTGAAGGCGGGTCGAAATAAGCTCCCCGTTCCCAGATTCGTCCGACGCTTGTCGTATGATGAATCGGTCGAGCAGGTTGTAGCATATAGCGACATATAGATGAATTTTCCAAATATTACCTTAGAGAGGTAGAGAGAGACTACCTGTGGTAATACGAGGAAATCATTCTCGTACCACCTTGGTGATCGAAAGATTGCCAAGGGTTTGCTCCTGAATAAGGAGAGGCATGTAGAGATTGTGGTGAATATCCTCGAAAGAGGATATCCTCACTCGCTCGTGACATCCCTACCGCATTACGAGATGCAGTAGTACCGAGTGCGTTCCCAATCGGATCAATGTGATCCGAGGCGGAACAGGAAGATTCTCAATACTGAGGATAATCCTGTTCCGCAAAGTGCGGAAAATTGTTCTTTAAAACTAACTCAATTCCACTCTCGCATCTGACAGAGAAAATTATTCTCTTTCGCATGCGAGAGTGGAGAGAAATGGAATGTTCATGGTGAGAATCGACGATCCTATACGTAGGACGTATCACTCATCAGGATATAACGTTTCTAGAATGGATGAAGTAAGAACGGAATGAAAAACTTCCTAGTATAAAACATCCACTCGTGTACGGAGGCATCATGCCGTACATGCTCTGCACAGCAATCCGGGAAAGTCCCGGGAAAACAAGCCCTCCGATTCGGAGGGGACCCTCAGGTGATGAGAGGGTTGAATTAGCAAAGGAAAATGAAAATGGCGACCGTCATCAAGTTCCTGTTGTCCTCCAACCCCACCAAGCTCGCCACCGCCCTCGAGGGCAAACACAGTGCGACGGTCGAGGCCGAGTACGGAGACGCCTGCGTGGTCGGGTCCATCCTCACGATGGCTCACCACGGCCCGCGCGCCGGGCAGAAATGCCCGTGTTCATACGAGAACGGTTGCGTCGACGGCGTGGAGGTAGTGGGAATCTCCCACTTCGACCTCGACACGCTGGGAGGCTGCGCTGCAATCATCGGCCGGAAGCCCGAGGCCACCACGTTTTGGCAGCTCGCCGAGTTCATAGATCTCAACGGAGCTCACAAACTCAACGAGGGGATCGAGAAGATCGGCGCGACGCCCGACGACGTGGCAAAACTTTTTGCCTTCTGGGCGTGGTCGCGCAACTTCCGCGTCTTCCCGAATCGCGACGGCAGCGTCAGCGACGTCACCGACAAGGTCATCGAGGGCTGCAACACGCTCGAGAAGATCATGAATGGCGACGCCGACCTGATGAAGGCCGGAGCGGTCTACAAGGACGCGGAGGGCAAGCTCAACGCCGACTCGCTCGTGGAGGCGAAGGACGGTGTGGTGGTGCGGATCTCGCCCCAGTTCACCAACCACCTGTACAGCCTCCCCGACGGGAAGGCGCACCTCGCGGTCGTGGCCTACACCACGACGACCGGTGCGGTGACCGTGAGCTTCGCGGACGCCCCCCCCAAGGGTAAGTCCGCGCGCGAGATCGTGCAGTCGCTCTGGGGCGAGCTCGCCGGGGGCCACGCCGGCATCGCGGGCAGTCCTCGTGACCGCCGGATGTCCCTCGTGGACTTCACCGAGGCCGTCGAGGCGACCCGCGCGGCGCTCGCAGGCTGAGCGACATTTCGTCGCAACCTTTATTTACGCACGGGGTCGTGAGTAGGGGGTGAACTAACCTCAAATTAAAAGGAAGGAACGTGAGGTGAATACCAAAAGTACCGTTGTGTATCGGTCGTGCTCTTCGGAGACGATCGAACTGGTGACTACGAACCAGAATCAACGGTAGCGGCATTCCCACACTTCCGGCTGGTGTAGGGCAAGAGTGCGTCTGAGCATTACCTACATCAGCCATGATGATATATCGCAGTAGCGTTGAGAGAAAATCATCTCTCGTAAAAATAATGTATGCGTCACCTGCATGTTTCTCTGAAGTAAGTAAGAGAACAAAGTGGTGAGTCATGAGGAAGCAGATCCTCCACGAGTTGAAGAAACTCAAACACTCGGGCCCGATGACGATTTAGCACTCATCGTCGGTCCCTCGCAAAGCAGTACTAAGCAAGTAAGCAAAATAAGCTTATAAGCAGTAGTGAAATGCGAGGGATTTTCCAAAACAGAAAAATATATTTGTATTAAGGCCCGGTCTCACAACAAGGTGGGATGGTCGGGAGCTACACTGATACGAATATATTTAAGGGGAATTACTGTGGAAGCGAAATACGACGACGTTGAGGTGTTCATTGTGACCCCAACTCTCATGACGATCTTGATCGCATACACGGCTGCGCTTGCGCGGCCTTGGTCAGGCGGTTGGTCAAAAAGTGCGGAGGAGGCCTGTCTCGAGGCAGGCCTCCTGCCAAGTTGGGGTAAAGTGGAGTCGTCCTTCCATCTCACCCGCCAGAAGCGGCGGGTGGACTTCGGCGAGGAGGGGCGTCGTGCCCCGTCGGTCGAGAAAGTCCTCTGTGACGAGGAGGGGAACCTGTGGGTTCTCGCTCATCGTGGCCGAAGGCACGACGCTCCGGGCTTCTATGCCCGGTGCGGGAAGATCGAGGGCGCTGGTCCACTCATTCCTATTGGCTTGGTCAATGATTTCGTCAAGGCAGTCGCAGGTCCCTGCGATTGCGGATATTCAAATTGCACCCATGAGGAGGTGTGGGGGTCAGGGGAGGAGCAACAAGAGGCGAGAAATCAGCTCGTCAAGCGGTTGCTTGAGATCTCCTCCTAGTGTCCATTTCGGACAAACCTCTCCTCACTTAGGGATTAGTGAGAAAGAGGATTCAAGTTAATCTCACCTTGCTCTGGTACAAGTTTCAAAACCAGTAACAAACACTCGGAACCGATGACGATTTAGCACTCATCGTCGGTCCCTCAGAATACTTTTTAGCTTACAGCTCACAGCTAACGGACTACAGAAATACTGTACGCTGTCAGCTGTAGTCTGTAGACCATTTAAGAGTATTGCGAGGGAAACTAAACCCAAGCGTTACGTCACACCGCAATGAAGTGTGTGACACCACTGATAACACTTTCAACAAAATATCCATGGGAGCATGGAGAATAAAAAGTTGAGAGTGCAAGGAGAAAGATGGAAACTGGGAAGCTCGTCGCAGAACTCGAGTTCTGTTACATGACGAGCGACGGGGATCACTGGTACTCGGTTTGGAAAAACCGTAGTACAGGTGAGATCACCTTCGTGTACGAGTACACGGAGAGTTGATCGCCCCCGCCTTCACCGTCACCAGTCGGTCACTGGGATGCCGTACTCAGGCTTGAGTGGAAATTCATGCGCGACTGCATGGAAAAACCACAGAGGAGAGAACCCGAGGCTCTCGAACGTTATGATGTCTCACGTATGAAGTAGACATTTATCTCTGGTAAAACTCTCAACCACAATACTGCCTGTGGAATTACAAAGCACGGGATAGCACAAAAATAATGGTTGAGGGTAAAAGGAAAAAGAATGGCCAAATGGAAGGCCACCGTCCGGTGCTCAGGCTATATGCCACCGGACGGTGGGCACCACGACTTCGTATTTGAAGCCGTGGTCGAGGCTCCCGATCGTGAAGGCGCAAATGAGCGTGCCTTCCGTCGGGGAGAGTACCACTTTCATGAGGACTACGGGCATTCAGGCCCGCCTCAGATTGAGGTGCTCACTCTTGACGAGGTCAAGTGAGTCTCACTGTGAACCGTACCCAGCGGAGAAACTGGGAATGTGATCATCATAACTAGAGTGGGGAGACCGTGGCGAACACGGGGCGAGACCACTGATGGGCGATCCAATGTAACGCTTGAAACATTGGAAGCTGGTTCCGGCTCTATGGACAAAACACTCGGGCCCGATGACGATTAGCACTCGATCGTCGGTCCCTCAGAATATTTTTTTAAAAGAGTATTGCGAGGGAAATCATTCCCAGCTCAAACTCAGATGGATAGGATTATGGCATGTTGCCAGAAGTCCAAAGGTCACACGACCGTTCCAGGTGAGTGAGAGTTTAGGAGAAGTATTATGGACACCCTTGGTGTCTGCATCGAGCGGGCAATTATTTCAGGGTTCTGCCAAAGGGCAGACGACGGAAGTATTAAGCTTCAGGTTAAGTCGCACAGCAGCGACCGGTACAAGGACATCTTTGAGGGACCGGCTCGTTTGATCACCAACGTGCCGCGATCTATCGTCCTCGGTGAGGTTTCCATCGAAAGTGGTGGAGACCCACGTTGGGACAGTAGCTGGGAGACCAGCTACCGCAACGTGCGGGTGAACAAAGTGGGTAGTGGATTTGTGGCCTACGCCACAAAGCGTTCGTCCACCGGCTGCCAGTACAGCGGCGGCGACTACGTCGTACAGCTCGCTGGTGAGGAGGTACCAGTATTAGATTATGGGTCAGCCTATGCTCTGTGGGCTGAAAAAACAAAGACCGAAGCTTACAAGTACCTGTTGTCGGCGGCGGCGGACAAAAAAGTGCTCCATTCGCTGGCTTTCGCGTCGGGCGTGGCGCACAGCTATGCCCCGCACGACCAGCGTCGCAGGGCGTGGGTTGAAGTGCTCTGTGCACTCGGCGTTCATGAGGACGTGAGCCGGATTATTGGCTCCGTACGCACCGCGACCTGCAAGGCAGCACTGCGTCTCGGCTGGCAGCCGAGCGTGTCGAAGCCAGTCTTTTGGAAAGGCCTCCCCGCTGGGGTGGTCGAGATAACCCTCTAACTCTACGAGGCCGAGGAGGGTGTCGTGGCACATCGGATAGTTCATGTCCATTCCATGCGTTCTAGACGCATTCTCACACACACGGATAATTCTAGACATATCCGCACATAGTTCTTTTTTCGAACAACACTCAAACCGGAGCCAGTCGTGATTGCACATCACACTGGCTCCAAAGGATCTTCCGATGAAATCGGAACTGATGAGTCCTACCACCGATTTTGAAACACTGATAACACAGATGAATTCAAAATACAGAGGACGAAATCCGTGAGAGATGTTAAAATACAAAAGTCAATTGTTAAAAGTCAACGGTGAATTGTCGCACTACATAAGCCAATATCTCCTCTCAGTATACGCTGATTTCGAAACTCTCTCTTTGAAATTACGCACCCTGAGAGTACTGATGTTGGCTGATGCAGACCTTGAAATTTTTGATTCAGGGTAAATATTATATTTTAGTTACTACAAAAAATTTATCAAAAAACACCCCGCTCTTCTCGAAGAGCGGGGTGTTTATTTTTCTGGCCTTTCTAGCTTTTTAAGCCTTTCCAGCCTTTTAAATATTATTTCACTTCCACATTTATACTCTCTACATTTTTATTATTTGCTGCATCTGTTGTTTCAGCAATAAGCTTGTATTGTCCAGCTGGCGGAGCATCTTTCCAAGACATAATTATTTGACCATTAAACAAATTGGAAAAATCATTTATACTGTCAATCAAATTTTTTGTACCATTACCTTCATAATATAAACTTACATTTTTTATACTAGCCAATTTTATTGGTCTTAAAATAATTGTTTTTGGGAAAGAGTCTATAGTACTGTAGTCTTCCAAAAAAGTTGCCGTGGCTTTTACTTCACCAGCTTCCAAAATGAATTTTACGTCTTTTTGAAATTTGTTTCCGATATCATCTTCAACTGTTATATTTAGTATGTGTTCACCAGAGCTTTGTTCTTGCATAAAATAGTGTAAGTTGAAAGGGTGTGTATTTTCTACACCAACATAGACACCATCTAGCTTGTAACTCACTTTAGCAACACCTCTAGGAGCACTCACACGAACATCAGTATCTAGTTGTCTATTTGTAACAGTTTCTCCTTCTGCAGGATAGATCACTTCCAAGCTAGGTATGAGCTCTAGATTGTGAGCTGTATCATATTGTGTTGGTGGTTCGTCAAAACTAAAATTCCAGTCTGGATTTTTTTCTTTGTTTCTAGTTATCCAATCTTGAATACCTTTTTCCCAACCAGAAAATTGAGGATCATCTTCAGGATTTTCAGGTGGATCACCACGAGGATCATCTTTTTTTACATAAAAAAGTATAGAGTGTGGTTGGATAAAAGTTTTTTCTTCAATATATTCTGGTGGAGTAGAGCTTGTAGCCAGATTACCTGTAGCTTTGTCTATTTGCAGAGTTATTTTTCCACCATCTGAACCTCTTAGAACTGGCTTAGTAGCATCATTGATAGGTAGTGGTGCAAATTGCTCAACAGGAGTATCTTTTAAGGCTTTTTGCATGAAACTGTTCCAAATTTTGGCTGCAACCATACTGCCACCGTAGCCTTGTGTCATTGGACTATTGTCAGTATTTCCAGCCCAAACTCCAGTAACTAGAGATGGTGTATAACCTACTGTCCAAGCATCTACATAACTATTTGTAGTACCTGTTTTTACAGCTACTGGTCTGCCCGGTAGAGTCAAGATTCCATTTGATCCGAAGACATAAGCACGAGCAGGATCATCACTAAGTATATTCGACATAGTGTCTGCAATTTTAGTATCTAGTATTTGTTCACCTTTTTGTTTTCTCCATTCTTCAATGATTTTTCCATTACTATCTTCTACTTTTAGGATACTAGTCAGATTGTGACGATAGCCTCTATCTGCGAATATAGCAAAAGCATTGGTGTGTTCTATAAGTTTTACTTCTCCTCCACCAAGTACCAATGATAAACCAAAATTTCCATCACTTAATGTGGTATAGCCCATTTTTTGAGCTAGATCTTTGGCGTATTTGTCACCAACTAGATACATCATTTTTACAGCCGGTATATTTAGAGAGCCTTGCAAAGCTTGTCGAACAGTCAGAGGACCTCTCTCTTGTAAATCGTAATTTTTTGGTATATAAGGTTTTCCTGAAACAGCAAAGTTAGTAATAGTGTCAAACAAAACAGTGTCTGCTGTGTATCCTTTTTGGAAACCAGCAGCATAGATGATAGGTTTGAAAGATGATCCTGGTTGTCTTTTTCCAAGAGTAGCTACATTGAATTGTCCATCTATAGAATCATCAAAAAAATTACGAGAACCAATCATAGAAAGAATTTGACCAGTCTTTGGATCAATAGCTACCAAAGAAGTATTGTTGGCGTCAGCTGATTTCAAGATTGCATCTGCTTCATCATCCATTATTTTTTGGGCTATTTCTTGTTTGTTCCAGTCTAATGTGGTAATTACTTTTAGTCCACCAGTATCAACCATGGTTTCTCCGTATTTGGTTACCAATTGTTCTTTTACATAAAGGACAAAATGTGGAGCTTCTATATTATTGTAAGTTGGTTTTATATTTAGATCCTCTGCTTGAGCTTTATTTTTTTCATCCTCAGTAATATAACCTTCTTCAAACATTCTTTTCAAAACGAAATTTCTTCTTTGTTTCAAAGCTTCTAGATTGTTCAAATAAGTAGACGGTGCTTTTGGAAGCCCTGCCAAAGTAGCGGATTGAGCAAGATCAAGTTCACTGGTGTGTTTGCCAAAATAACTTTGAGCAGCTGATTCAACACCATAATTGCTAGAGCCATATGGTATTTCATTAAAATAAATTTTTAAGATTTGGTCTTTGGTGTATTTTTGTTCTAGACGCAAAGTCATGATAGCTTCTTTTATTTTGCGTAACAAAGAATGTTCATTTGTGAGGATGGCATTTTTTACTAATTGTTGAGTCAAAGTAGAAGCACCACTACCAATTTTTTGTGAAGTAAATATTCCCACAATAATAGATCTGATTATAGAAAGAGGTCTGATACCATTGTGTTGATAAAATGTTGTATCCTCTGTAGCTACAAGACCATCTATCAAATTTTTTGGTATTTGATCTAATTCTACAAGAGTTCTTTTTTCATCTCCAAAAATTTCATACAAGAGGTGTGTACCAGTTCTATCATATATTTTGGTACTCTGAGCTACTTGACGATCAGTCAATTTGTTTGGATCTGGTAGATCTTTGCTTACCCAAGCTGTTAGAATTGTAATAAATAAAAATACAAAAATAGTCAAAAATAAGAAACTATAAATAAATATTTTTTTTATTTTTTTCTTAAGATCACTATCTTTTTTGTTCTTATTATGACTGCCTACATAGCCATAAGAACGTTTTTTCAACTGAGATATTGGCATAAAGTTACTAAACTTAGTAAAGTTTAATGTTAAAATTATAGATAACTATCAATTAGTTTATTGTATCAAACTATTGACAAAAATGCTATATTGTGCTACAATAGGGCATCGGTAAAATCAAGATACTATCTAAGTATCTTTTTATTTTGGCAAAACTTAGATTTTAATAAATAATAACCTTACCGAGAAAAAAATATATGAAGATTTTCTTTCAAAAAAGGCTAAATAGACAGGTTTTTGAGGTATCTATCACTTTGGTTGTTATCTTATCTTTCTTTGTAAATACGCTATTACCACAGATTGCAGAGGCTCAACCTAGCTATTTTTCTACTATTTCTAATATTTTTGCACAAGAAAGTGTTATTTTGTCTGAAAATGTAAATAGTGGCTTTCCTGATATGGATGAAGCTGAACCTAGACGTGTAGTGTTTTCTGTTATGACAGCCTATTCTAGTGAAGCAGCTCAAACTGATAATACACCTTGTATTCCTGCTGACTTTAGCTATAATTTATGTGAACATTATGAACAAGATGGTGAACAAAATACTATAGCTACCAACTTTTTGCCTATGGGTACCAAAGTTCGTTTTCCAGACTTATATGGTGACAAAGTCTTTGTGGTTCGTGATCGTATGAATGCTAGATATGGTAATGGAAGAGGTGATATTTGGATGCCTACCAAAGCCGAAGCAAAAATTTTTGGTGTAAAAAGAGTAAAGATGGAGATATTTTATAGATAAAAAGGCTTGAAAGGCTGGAAAGGCCAGAAAGGCTAAAAAAGCAACCTTTGTGAGGTTGCTTTTGTATATTTTCAATTGAGACACCACTGCCTTACCGCTTGGCTACGGTACCATGTTTATTCTTTTTATATGATGTTTGGTTTTTTTATTGAGGTACCGGCGAGAATCGAACTCACGATAGAGGTTTTGCAGACCCCTGCCTTACCGCTTGGCTACGGTACCATGTTTATTCTTTTTAGCAAAGCAGTGTAAGCTGAGCCAAAATCTTTTAATTTGTAGTACTTAGCCATAATAACACATCTTTTTATTATTTTCAAGGGTTATACATTGAAAAAAAAGACGTTTTGTCATATAATAAATCTTACTTATGGATAAGAAGTTTTACAAAATTTTTTTGTATTTCTTGAAAGGCTTGATTTATTTTAAAAGAGCTATTTTTTGGTTGCTTGGTTTTGTGTGGAAATTTTTATTATTTATCAATAATATTTACAAATCTAGTCTAGGGTTTGTTCTTTTTAGGGCATTTTTTTATATTAAAAAATATTTGAATAAACTAAAGTTTTTTCAACAAGAAAGTAAAATAGAATTTTTTGGTAGAAGAGGAACATTGCAAATTTTATTTTTTGTGGTGTTTTTTATTATCATGATTCCACATACTCAATTGTATACGAAAACTTTTGGAGAGGTTTCTGGTAAAAAGTCTTTGTTGTATCAAGTGATAGGACATGGCAATCAAGATTTTACAGAAGAAGATGTTTTGACATTAAATACAGTAACACCAAATATTACAAATAATAAAGATTGGAAAGCAGGAAGTGTTTCATTAGAAGATTTGAAAGGGTCTGCTAATCAGAACAATACCTCTGGTGATTTGAGTAGTGTTTCCGTAGGTGGTACTGCTGTTACCAAACCTACTATAATACCAAGTTCAGGCGGAACACAAACAGTAAAAACAAATAGCACAGAAATTATAAACTATACTGTCCAAGTTGGAGATGTAATAGGGGAGATTGCCAAACGATTTAATATTAATATCAATACAATTTTGTGGGCAAACGATTTGACAGCACATTCATATATCAAACCAAACCAAACTTTGGTGATTTTACCGCTAGATGGTGTAGCACACAAAGTGGCTAAAGGTGATACTGTTTCAAAAATTGCTAAATTGTATGATGCTGATGCTACACAAATAGTAAAATTTAATAAATTAGAAGAAGACGGTGCAGATATTGTAGTCGGGGAGACACTTATAATTCCAGATGGAGAAAAGCCAACTCCAAAAGTAGTGCCAAATTTGATAGCTACTCGCCCTTCATCATTTAATAAAGTTGTGCCAGTATCTTCGGTTTTAGCTCCGGCTGGATCAGGTTATTTGTGGCCGACTGATGCCAAAATTATCACACAATATTTTGGTTTGACTCACAATGCACTCGATATTGCTGCTCCAATCGGTACTAGAATTTATGCTATCAAAGCTGGCACAGTGATTACTGCACAATGTGGTTGGAATGGTGGTTATGGTTGTTATATAAAGATTGATCATGGTAATGGTATTATTTCTTTGTATGGACATAACTCAAAATTATTAGTTAATGTTGGGGATTATGTAGTACAAGGACAAAATATTTCTCTTATGGGTTCTACTGGACATTCTACTGGTCCTCATGTTCATTTTGAAATACGTGTAAATGGTAAGAATGTAAACCCACTTTCTTATGTGAGAAAACCTTAATAGTTCACAGTTCGGAGTTTTTATTTCATAGAAAACAAAAATCACTCTTATTTAAGAGTGATTTTTTTAAAAGTTTATCTTAGTATTGTTAAAAAATCTAGACTAATACCTTTATTATTCAAGTAATCATTTATTGCTAATAACATATAATGACTTCTTAGTTTGTGAAGTTCTTCTAGTTTTTTTATTTCTTCTGCTGAAAGAAATATTACTTCAGGGTGTTGTACACTAATTTCTATTTTTCCTGAAATAATTTCTGATAAAAAACAAAATACTGTTGTGTTGGAATCTTCAGAAGAAGCTGGTCTTTGATAAATACCAATTAATTTTGTTGGTTTTACATTTAATCCTGTTTCTTCTTGGGCTTCTCTCATGGCGCCTTCTATTAGACTTTCGCCAAATTCTAATTTTCCACCTGGAAAACTATATCTATTTTTGGCTATATCTTTTGCTTCTTTGGCAAGTAGAATTTTATTATCTTTTATAATTATATTTGAGCAGACGACATTTACAATGGACATATATATAAGTTTAAAAATATAAATTTAGTATAACATAATAGTGCAGAAAAACAATTTATTTATTTTATTTTTAATTTTTTTATGTTATAATAATTTCAAATTTATAAATTATTTTTTTAAAAAGGCAGATATGAAAAGAATATATTTTCTGAGTTTAGGATCTTTTGTTTTTTTTGTAACAGCACTCTTTATGAGTGTTTTTTTGTTTAAAAATTTTGCACACAGTGCTAATGAAGACATTGTTATCACAGAAATTTGTCCGACTGGTTGTGCTGATAGTGGATATCAATGGGTAGAAATTTATAATAAAGGTAGTGAAGATATAGATTTGTCTGGTTGGAAATTTTGGGAAGGAAGTACTAATCATAGTTTAGATATTAGTTCCAAAAGTATCCAACAAACTTTTGTCTTAGCTTCTCATACTTATGCTGTAATCACACAAAATGATTTGATTTTTTTTGAAATTTATCCTGATTTTTCTGCTTTGGTTTTGGACAGCTCATGGAGTGTTTTGAATAAAAGTGGTGAAGAAATTGGTTTGAAAACAAGTAGTGGCTCTAGTGATTTTATAGAAAAATTTAGTTATATTGGAATACAAAATAATAATTCTTTGGAAAGAAAAGATTTGGAAGTTTCTGCTACAGAAGGAAGTAATTGGCAAGAAAATCCAAATGGCAATAGTGTCGGACAAAAAAATTATTGGTCAGTGGCTGGCGATGAAAATCAGAATAATAAACCAGTTGCCAAAATAGTTGTCAGTGACACGGAATTTGGTGTTGGAGGAAGTATAAATTTTGATGGTAGTCAGTCAAATGATAGTGATGGACAAATAGTAAGCTTTGTTTGGTTTTTGGATGATAACATGTTTTCTACTAGTTCACATTTTGACTATACATTTCAAAATATTGGGCAATATAAAATCAAATTACAAGTGACAGATGATAAAGGTGAAATTGGAATTGATAATCTAGCCTTAAATATTGTAGACCAAACAACAAAAGATTATTTGGGTATTGTGATAAATGAATTTGTGAGTGATCCTATTTTGGATGAAAAAGAATGGATAGAAATTTACAATAATTCTACTTCTACTGTGGATTTGCAAAATTGGGAATTGCATGAAGGTGATAAAACTAGCACCACAACTAAAAAGATTTTATCTTTAAATAATATTTTGGAAGCAAATAGTTTTTTGGTTATAACTTTGAGTTCAAGTAAATTGAATAATGATGGTGATCTGATTGCTCTTTATGATAATTTTGGAAGTTTGGTTGACATTGTTCGTTATGGTAATTGGGTAGATAATGATGATGAAAATACAGCTGACAATGCTCCTGCAACTTCTGATCCAAACTCAGTTGCTAGAATTGTAGACGGACAAAATACAGGTAATAGCAAAAATGATTTTGCTATAACAACACAATCAACACCAGGAGAACCAAATATTATCAAAGCTGTGGTCACATCAGAGTCAAGTTCTGGTGGAGGTAGTGGTAGCTCATCACAAACACCAATTAAAATTTATAATCCTCGCGATGTTGTTATCAATGAGTTAGTATCAGATCCAAGCGATAATGAAGATGAATTTGTAGAATTTTTCAATAATACATCTGAAAAAATTGATTTGACTGGGTGGAAATTGTCTGATGGTAGCGAGGCTGAGACGGTTTTGGATGGAGAAATCAGTGCAAAAAATTTTTATATCGTAGAAAAACCAAAAGGCAGTCTCAATAATGCTGGGGATTTGGTTTTGTTGTCTGACCCTAGTGGTAAGGAAATTGATAAAGTAGTTTATGGTACTTGGGATGATGGAAATATTTTTGATAATGCTTTGGTAGCTAATGATCCATATTCGCTTATTAGAAAAGTAGATGGTCAAGATGCTGATAATGATTATTATGATTTTGTAATTACAAATACAATTACCAAAGGTAGTAAAAATATTTTTTCAATGAGTGGTGAAGATAAAAATACAAATGATAATTTTTCTTTGCAAACAGGAATTGTTATCAATGAAGTATATCCTAATCCACCAGGGAGCGACACAGAAGATGAATTTGTAGAAATTTTTAATCAAGGAAAAGAAACAATAGATTTGAAAGATTGGCAATTGTCTGATTCAACAAAGAAGAAATATACTATTAAACAAGGTGTCTTGAAATCAGGAGATTATTTAGTTTTGAAAAGATCAATGACAGATATTGCTTTGAATAATACTGGTGGAGATGAAGTAAAATTATATGCGCCAAATGGTTCGGTTGTGGATTTGGTAAGTTATCCTGGAAGTGCTTCAGAAAAACTGAGTTATGCTAAACAGGAAGATAGTACTTGGGTTTGGACAACCAAAATTACACCCGGAACAAAAAATATTGTAGAAGGAAAAAGTGCTGATCCAATTATTGCCATTGACGCTGACACAGAAGTAGCCGTCAATGAGTGGATAACCTTCGATGCTTCTGATACTGTTAGTCCAGACGGAAAAAAGTTGAATTTTGTTTGGGATTTTGCTGATGGTACTGATGATAGTGGTGCTAGTATAGAGCATAAGTTTGGACAAGAAGGTGTTTATAGTGTGGTTTTGGCAGTAGACGATGGTAAGAATAAGAGCCAAAAAGAAATAGTAGTAACTGTAAAATTAAGTAGTGATTTTGTCGGTGGTTATAATGGTGTCAGTAATGTTTCAGTCTTGAATATTTCTGAAATTTTGCCAAACCCTGTTGGTTCGGACACGACTGAATTTGTTGAGTTGTATAATCCTAGTGACGAAGATGTGGATATCTCTGGTTTAAAATTGGATGATGAAGAGGGTGGTTCAAAAGCCTACACTTTTCCAGATAACACAGTTATCAAAGCAAAAGAATACAAAGTATTTGGAAGACAAGACACTAAATTAGCCTTCAATAATACGAGTGATTCAACGCGTATTTTGTATCCAGACGGAACAATTTTGACAGAAATTAGATTTGATGATGTGGTAGAAGGTGCTTCTTATATTCGTGATAGCGAAGGTATTTGGGTTTGGACTAGCTTAGTTACACCAGGCCAAGTTAATATAGTTGATGAAAACACAGAAGTAAAAGGGATAAAGATCAAAAGTGCCAAAAGTAATTCTATCAAACAGATTATTGATACCACTTTGGAAAAAATTCGAGATGAAGATATTGGAGATTTGATAACTGTGACTGGGACTGTGGCAGTCGAACCAGGAGTATTGGGAACACAGTTTTTTTATATTATAAATAAAAATTCTGGTGTACAAGTATATATGTTCAACAAAGATTTTCCAAAATTACAAATAGGCGATGAGGTGGAAGTGGCTGGAGAAATTACTGAAACATCTGGTGAAACTAGAATTAAACTAAAAGAAAAAAAGGATATAAAAATATTGGGTCATAGTGATTTGCCACAAGGAAAAATTTTGGAATTAGAAAATGTCGGAGAAGTCTACGAAGGAAATTTGATAAAAGTGAGTGGTGAGATTACTGAATTGAAAAGTTCTTATATGTATGTGGATGACGGAACTGAAGAAATAAAAGTTTATTTCAAGGCTGGTGCTGGTATAAAAAAAGATATTTTTCAAGAAGGAGATTTAGTGAATGTTACTGGTTTGTTGCATCAAGCAAAAACTGAGTATCAGCTTTTGCCACGTATGCAAAACGATATAACCAAAACTGGTGTAACACAAGATTTCGTTACCAAACAAGAACAAGCCAAAGAACAGAACAACGCAGACATGGCTGAAAAATATTTAACAGCTACAGCTGGTGGGGTTACAGCTATATTTTTTGGTCTTTTTGTTAAGAGTAGTGGAGGGGCTGTTTTGATTAAAATTAAAAAAATAATAATGAAGATCTTTAAAAGATAAGTTTTCTTTTTAGGTGTGTAAAATTCATATAGAAAGTTTATCAATTTTTTGGTATAATATATTTATAACAAAATTCTTCTTAAGAAAAAAATGTGATCAACAATATTTTTATCCAAATTTCAGTGTTACTTGGAATTACAGTTTCCGTAGCTTTTTTGATGCGTGCTTTGCGCCAACCACTTCTCATTGCTTATTTGTTGGCAGGTATTATTGCTGGTCCAATGTTTTTGAATTTATTACAAAGTGGTGGACAGACTTTTGACACTTTAGCAGAATTTGGTGTTGTCTTGCTTTTGTTTGTAGTTGGTCTTAGTCTAAATATCCATCACATTAGAAATATTGGCAAGGTGGCTATAATAAGTGGATTGACTCAAATTACTTTTACAACTACTATAGGATTTTTGTTATTGTTGGCAATGAAATTTCCTTTTTCTTCGGCAATTTATTTGGCCATGGCACTTACATTTTCTAGCACCATTGTGATAGTAAAGCTTTTGAGTGAAAAGAAAGATACAGATAGTGTCTACGGGCGTTATACTATTGGGGTTATGGTGGTTCAAGACATTGTGGCTATTTTTATTATGATGGTTGTGACTTCTCTTGGCAAAGGAAATGATTTGTGGATGGAAATAGGTACTCTAGTAGGAAAGATTTTTATTTTGATTGGTTTTGTAGGAATTGTAGCTCGTTATATTGTGCCAAAAATATTAGAACCAGTAGCTAAGTCAGGGGAATTTTTATTTATTTTTACAGTGACTTGGTGTTTTGGTATAGCCAGTCTACTTTATTGGCTAGGTTTTTCTCTAGAAATTGGGGCCATTATGGCAGGTCTTTCACTAGGCTCCTCACCTTATCATTCAGAGATAGCTAGTCGTATCAAGCCTTTGCGAGATTTTTTCATTGTAATTTTTTTTATAATTCTTGGTAGTGAAATGTCTCTAACTAATATTTCCAATATTTGGGGTATTGGTGTTGTCTTGTCTGTTTTTATTTTGGTTGGAAATCCTTTTATTTTGTATTTGGTCTTTCGCATGCTCAAGTTTACTCGTCGTAATAGTTTCTTGTCTGGAGTAACTGCTGCTCAAGTAAGTGAGTTTGGTTTTGTATTACTTATTGTCGGAAGAAATGCCAATCATATTGTTGGTACAGAATTAGAAATTTTTACATTAGTTGCTCTTATTACTATTTTTACATCTTCTTATATTATTACATACAATGATCAAGTTTTTGATTTTCTAAAACCTTTTTTTGCTTTGTTTGGTCCAGACAAGTGTAAGCAGATAGAAGAAAAAGAAGAATTGTACGACGCTTTTGTTTTTGGATATCATCGTATTGGTTGGAAAATTTGTGAAGCCTTGGCTGAAAAAAATATCAAATATGCTGTAGTAGACTATAATCCAGATGCTATCAAAAGATTGAAAGAACGAGGTATTACAGCTTTTTTTGGAGATGGTACAGATATTGAATTTTTGGAGTCTTTGTCTTTGGACAAAGCAAAAATAATTATTTCCACAATGCCAGAGCATGAAGATGAATTGATACTTTTCAAATATATTCGAAAATACAATAAGAAAGCTATTGTCATTGGTAATTTGTATCACAATACTTACTTGGATGATTTGTATGAAGCTGGAGCCAACTATGTAATGATGACACATTTGCTTGGTGGACAGTGGATTTCAGATGTTCTCAAAAATAGTCCTTGGACAGAAAAGACGTTTTTGGAATTACGTAAGAGTCAAAAAGAAGAGATGAAATTAAGATTTACGTCTGGAGCTAACCATTTTAGTTAGTCTTGTGGAAAAGTAAGATACAAGTATTGACTTTTTGTGGTATTATTGATATAATTTTCTCGTCTAAAATAATAGGTTAAAAGTTTTGTTGTAAGATTTGTTTTGGGTTATTTTCAAATAGATAAAATTCAAGTCTTAATAATAATGGGCCAGTAGCTCATCTGGTAGAGCGCCGCCTTTGCAAGGCGGATGTGGCAGGTTCGAGTCCTGTCTGGTCCACTAGTTTTCGTCCATTGTTGGGCGCTTATTTTTAAGCCGAGGTAGCTCAGTGGTAGAGCAGTGGACTGAAAATCCTCGTGTCGGGAGTTCAATTCTCCCCCTCGGCACAGAGAGAAGTGAAAAAGTAAATAGTAAATAGTATTTCGGAGTGTAGCTCAGTTGGCTAGAGCATCTGGTTTGGGACCAGAGGGTCGAAGGTTCAAGTCCTTTCACTCCGACAAAAACAAAAACTTTCTAATTGTAATTAGAAAGTTTTTGTTTTTTATTCAACTTTAGTCCGGTACTGCAAAGCTTCAGCCACATGCTCAGTAGCAATATTTTCTATTCCTGCCAAATCAGCAATGGTTCTAGAAAGTTTCAAAATACGATGATAACTGCGTGCTGACAAATTCATATGTGTAACAGCCTGTCTCAGCAGATCTATGGAGGTGTCATTTAATTTGCAAAAATTTTTGATATCTTTATTTTTCATTTCACTGTTGGATGTATAAGGACTATTTTTGAAACGTTGATTTTGGATTTCACGAGCTTTTTCAACACGAGCTTTGATAATTGTTGAACTTTCTGACATTGTATCTTGTGATAGTTTTTCAAAAGGTACTCGTGGTACTTCTACATGTAAATCTATTCTATCAAGTAATGGTCCGCTAATTTTTTTGCGGTATTTTTCTATTTGCATAGGACTGCAGGTACAATTTTTGTCTGGGTCACTGGCATAGCCACAAGGACAAGGATTTTGACTAGCTACTAGTGTGAAGCTAGCTGGAAAACTAATAGTGCCTTGGGCACGAGAAATAGTAATGATGCCATCTTCTAGTGGTTGGCGTAAATTTTCTAAGACCAATCTAGGAAATTCTGGAAATTCATCAAGAAATAATATTCCACGATGAGCTAGAGAGATTTCACCAGGTCTTGGAAATTTGCCACCTCCGACAAGTGCTACTGCTGAAGCAGAGTGGTGAGGTGTGCGAAATGGTCTGGTACTGATGATTGGTTTGTCTGGTGGTAATATACCAGCAACAGAATATATTTTAGTAACTTCAATTGCTTCTTTGGTTGTCATACTTGGTAGTATGGAAGGTAGTGTTCTAGCGAGTAATGTTTTTCCTGAGCCTGGTGGACCAGAGAGTAGAATGTTGTGGGCGCCACTAGCTGCTATTTCTAGACCTCTTTTGGCAAATTCTTGACCTTTGATATAAGCCATGTCCATTTCGTAAATATTATTTTCAAACCAATCTGACAAAGGTATAGGATCCATTTTGGTAATTTTTTCAATACCGTTTAGGTGGTTGATTACTTCTTGAAAAGTTTTGACAGGGAAGATATTTATACCACCAATAATTGCTGCTTCTTTGGCATTTGTTTCTGGTACAAAAATATTTTTGAAGCCATGTTGGCTAGCAAAAATAGCTAAGGGTAGCACACCAGTAGTTTGTCGCAAACTACCATCAAGAGCCAATTCTCCGACGAAGATACTGTCTGTTACATCTATGTTGGTTAATTTTTGGTAGGAGAGATACATACCAATAGCGATTGGTAAATCATAAGACGTTCCTTCTTTGCGGACGTCGGCTGGTGCCAGATTGATTATAATTCTACTATTGTTGGGGAAAGATAGTTGTGTATTTTTCCAAGCAGTACGGATACGTTCTTTGGCTTCTTGAATAGCTGTATCTGGTAAGCCAACAATTTGGAATCCTGGCCAACTACCAGCAATATCTACTTCTACTTCAATAGGAATACAATCCAAGCCTAAAATAGCAACAGAATTTATTTTTACAAACATAGAGTGGTTGTTTAGTTTATTGGTTTAGTAGATTATTTATATGGATACCAAATTATAAAAATAAAAGTAATCAATCACCGGAAGACTTTATTTAAAAATTATTCAACGCCCTCCATCAATAAATTGTTGTATGTATTAGTTGTTTTTTTGAAGTACTAATAAACCATTAGACTAATCAACTAATAATCTCATCTAAAAAAGTCAGTCTTTATTTTTTGTTGTTTTACTTAGTAGTAAAATTGCTCCTACTACAATAATAATATCTGCCAAATTCATCACAGAGGTAAATACACGAAAGTAATCAATAGTAATAGAAAAAACTATCCTATCAATAAGATTGGAAATTGCCCCAGCAAAGACAAGACAAATTCCAAGGTAAAAAATATTAGTTTTGTGTTTGTTTTTTGACCACCAGAAGCCTAGTGTCAAGAGTATAATTGGAGTTAAAATAAGAATAATGATTTGTGGTATAGGTAAACCAAAAGCAATACCAAGATTGGGAAAATATTCCCAACCAAGCCAAGGTTTTATAATATAAAAATGAAAAGTTTGGTTGTTTTGAGCAAAATATTTTAGAATCTGGTCTAGTGTAAATAAAAAACCACTTAAAAGAAAGTATAATCTTAAGTGGTTTTTTTGCATATTAAAATTTTGTGGATTAAAGCTCTTGTGTAATAGTCTTTTTACAGCTTACACAAGCGCCAGAAGTAGGACGAGCAAGTAATCTTTTTGGTTCTATTGGTTGTTTACAATATTTACAAATACCATAAGTACCAGTTTTGATACTTTTCAAAGCTTTATCAACGTCTTTTAATTCTTTTTCAAGTTGCATTTCTACCGGTTTGTTAGCCAAGTATTCAGTAACTTCTAGAGTGTTTTCATCCACATCATCACCATATTCTGAGAAAGAAGTATTATATTCATCAGCAATATGAGGATCTTTTTTGGCAAATTTTTCTAAATCAGATACTAATTTTGTTCTTTGTTCTAATAATAAAGTATTCATTTCTTTTAAAAAATTTGATTCTTTTGTTGTTTTTGTAGTTTTCATATATAAGTTAGCTTGTTTTTATAGACAAATTATATAATAGGTTGGTCAAAAATGCAAGAGATAAGTAATTTAGAAAGTAAGTATGTGAGGAACGAATATACTTATAACGTTTTTTATTTATGAAAGATTTTTTTCTCTATATTCTTATTTTTTGATTTTAAACAAAAAAAAGAGGCATCCGTAGCCCTAGTAAATTTAGGTGGCTGGAGCCTCTAAATATCCTAGGAACCGGTATTGTCCAAGTTGTTTGAATATTTTAGTGTTAAAATACTTAAATAACTTGGAAAATGCCAGGAAAAACCTGGGACTTTTAAGCTTCGACCGCTCGCTGGTGTAGACCTCAAGTAAGTATCTTTTTGGGAAAACTTACCATAGAAGAGGGCACCTGTTAAACATTTGATGTTTATTTTTGTATAGTCTCCGAAGGGACTATAATTGGTGCAAGCAGTAGCTAAGCTGTGAGGAGATTCTCACGTGTCTTGGTTTAAGTATCTCTGATACTTATTAGATGACATTTGAAAAACTCTTTTGTAATGTTCACAAATATAGTATAGCATGTTTTTCGTATATTGTCAATAGTCATGGTTTATTGGCTTATCTTAGCGTAAAAATATGATATTTTAGCTAAAAAAATGTATAAACTAGTATATACAATAGTGATTTGTGCATTTGTTATCCACAAAATAGTGTATTTTTCCACAGACTTATCCACAATGTATAGAATATTGTATACAAATATACATAATCAGTTGTTTAAAAGTGGTGGATTAATTGTTATTAATTGAAATTTTGTTTAGCATTAATTTGTGTTGGAGAGGTTGTGTATCATTTTTGTGTGTTAAATAATGACTTTATCCCCAATTTTAGTATCTTTTCCACAGGTTTGTCCACATTTGTATACGTTTTTGTAGACAAATAGTATAAAAACATGGAAACACCAAAGCATTAAAACACTAGAACATAAAAACAAATCTACTAAGACGTTTAGTAAAATAGTGTTAACTGTTTTATACAGACAAATTCAAATTATTTGTTTTTATGCTTTGATGTTTTATCAACACCTGCACATTGTATATAAAAAATGCTATACTTATTCTATATTTATAAAAATTAACTTGCACATATGAAACAACAGTCAAATATTGAGATTTTACAGAAATTCACTTTGAAAAACATTCCTAACCTGGATGTGGCTGTTTTGGGAGCTTTGGAATTGTTTATAAGTGCTAAATTACCAAAGTTTGATATACAATTCAAAAAACCATTGGTTGTAGGTAGTGGTAATGCTGCGGTGACTGGTAGAGTATTGTTTGCTGATAAAGAAGCTGTTTTGGCTAATGAAAGTGATTATCTTGAAAAGTTGGCTAGTATAAAGGGAATTGACGGCGCTGTGTTGATATCAGCTTCTGGTAGTAAGCATGCTATACCAATTTCTAGAGAATTAAAGAAAAGGGGAATAAAAACAATTTTACTTACTAATAATGATAATGCGCTTGCTAAAAAATTTATTAGTAAAGAAAATTTGTTTGTTTTTCCGAAAAATCGTGAACCTTATACATATAATACATCCACTTATATGGGTATGATTTTTGGAAAGACTCATGAAGAACCAGAACATATCTATAATTTTTTGCTAAAGAAGACAAAAAAAGAAATAAAGAAAGATTTTGGTAAGTATAGTGCGTACTACTTATTGATACCAGAGCATTTTTCAGCTATGAGTGAAATGTTTATGACAAAATTTGATGAGATGTTTCAGCCGATTGTCTCAGGTAGAGTTTTTACTATAGAACAAAGCAAACATGCCAAAAGTGTGGTAAAAAATGATAATGAACTTTTTATAAGTTTTGGTTATGAAAATAAAATTTTTGGTTTGGCAAAAAATAGACTAAACATTACTCTGCCAAAAAATGTTGATTATGCTGGATTTATGGCTATTGTTTATTATGTTCTCGGTAAGGTGCAAGAAAAAAATCCTCCATATTTTCAAAACGGCATTGTTCGTTATTGTAAAAATTCTTCAAAGATTTTTGGGTATGAGATTAGACCTATCGTAGAGTAATTCATGAAAATATTAAAACATAAAAATATTAAAACAAAACTATTTTATTGTTAAGTTTTTGCATTGTTGCAAGGTTAGTGTAAAAACAATTTAACAATTTAGCCATTTAACAATTTTTTATATATGAAAAAACAAACACAATTTTTTATTCCAGAGATACCAACTATTTTTACTATTTTTGGTGCGACTGGTGATTTGATGGAACACAAAATTGTCCCATCATTATTTTTTCTATACAAACAAAAAAGATTGCCAAAACATTTGAAAATTTTTGGTTTTGCACGTCGTGAAATTAGTAACAAAGATTTTCGTAAAAAAGTATTTACAATTTTACAAGAGATGAATTTTGTAAAACAAGAAAAACAAGCTCAAAAATTTTTGGAATTGTTTGAATATATAAAAGGTGATTTTGCAGATAGTAAAAGTTTTGAAAAATTGGGAGATAAAGTAAAGGAAATAGAAAATGAATGGAAAATTTGTGTTAATAAACTTTATTATTTGGCTACGCCACCAAATTTTATTCATGACATTGTAAGTAATTTGAAAAAAACAAAATTGAGTGATCCTTGTGGTGGAAATTTTGGTTGGGCTAGGATCATTGTAGAAAAACCAATTGGTTATGACAAAAAAAGTGCTTTGGAATTGGAGAAAATTTTGAGTATTCTCAAAGATGAACAAATCTATCGCATTGATCATTATTTTGGAAAAGAAATGGTGCAAGGAATTTTCAATTTTCGTTTTTCTAATAATTTTTTGGAAGAAGATTGGAATAATAAGCATATTGAAAAAATTGAAATAAAACTTTTGGAAAGTGTTGGTGCAGAAAATAGGGGGAATTTTTATGACAAAGTCGGAGCACTTCGTGATGTGGGACAAAATCATCTGCTTTCAGTATTGGCTTTGCTCACGATGGATGATCCTAAAGATGCTAATGCTGAAAGTGTGAGAGAAATGAGAGAAAAATTGTTGTCACAGATTACTATCATGAATACGGAAGAAATAAAGCAAAATACTTTTCGGGCACAGTACGAAGAATATGATAAAATTGTTGGGGTGGAAAAATCTTCTGAGACAGAAACTTATTTCAAATTGAAACTTAATATTGAATCTTTGCGATGGAGTGATGTGCCAATTTTTATAGAAAGTGGTAAAAGAGTTGGACCAGCAAAAAAAGAAGTAGTGGTAACTTTCAAAGATAGAAAACCTTGTATCTGGTGTCAACCTACCGGTCCAGCCAAAAATAAAGTTGTATTTTCTTTTGCACCAAAACAAGAGATCAATATAGAATTTTGGCAAAGAACTCCTGGTTTTGTTGATGTTTTGGAAAAAAGAAATTTTAATTTTTTACTTTATAAAAGAAAATCAAAGTTTCCTTATGTGGAAGAATATGCCAAACTTTTTTTTGATGCTATTCAAGGTCAACAACGATGGTTTTTGACCAAACAGGAAGTTTTTAGTCAATGGGAAATCGTAGATCCAATTGTCAAAGCTTGGCGAGATAGAGAAGTGAGTTTGCATAATTATAAACCAGATGATAAAGAAATTATAAATATTGCTGATGATTTTTTCTTGACCAATGAAAAGAATTTCAAAAAAGAAATTGCGATTGTAGGATTGGGTCGTATGGGTGGAGGGTTGGCACAAAATTTGTTGGAAAAAGGTTGGAAAGTCGTCGGTTATAATAAAACTTCGGAAGTTACTAAAAATTTGGAAAGTGTCGGTCTAATTGGTACAGTAAATGTAAAAGAAATGGTGGAAAAATTGACTCAACCTAGAATTGTCTGGCTGATGTTGCCAAATGGCAAACCGGTAGACGATACAATTTTTGATAAGAAAACTGGATTAGTAAATTTTTTGGAAAAAGGAGATATTATTGTGGATGGTGGAAATTCTTTTTTTCAAGATTCTATAAAAAGAGAGAAGGCTTTGTCCAAATATGGGATACACTTTTTGGATGCTGGTGTGTCTGGTGGCCCAAGTGGTGCTCGCAAAGGTGCTTGTGTAATGGTCGGTGGAGACAAAAAAGTTTTCAAATACATAGAACCACTTTTCAAAGATATGTCTCTTACCAATGGTTATGAATTTTTTTCTGGCTCTGGTGCGGGACACTTTGTAAAAATGGTTCACAATGGAATTGAGTATGGAATGATGCAAGCAATTGGGGAAGGATTCAATATTATGAAAAAATCTTCATATAAATTGGACTTACAAAAAGTTGCTAGTGTCTACAATAATGGTAGTGTAATTGAATCAAGACTAATTGGTTGGCTTTATGATGCTTTTGAAATTTATGGAACTGGCCTAAATAAAATTAGTGGTAAAGTAGATCATACTGGTGAAGGTGCATGGACAATCAATACTGCCAAAGCAATGAGTCTAAAAGCTAAAGTAATAGAAGAAGCTCTGGAATTCCGTAAACAATCACAAGAAAGTCCAGACTATGCAGGACAGGTGGTTTCTGCTTTACGTGGGCAGTTTGGACAGCATAGTGTGGAGAAGATAAAAACTATAAGTAAATAGTAAATAGTTTCTGGATTGAAAAATTCTATTTACTATTTACAGTTTACTGTTTTCTTTTAACAGGTATCATTGACTAAAAGCCTTTTTTATATTATTATCTTCACGTATTAAATTAATCATTTTATTATGTTATCACTCGCTATTGTTGGTTTACCAAATGTGGGAAAATCTACACTTTTCAATGCTCTTACCAAAAGTAAACAGGCTGATGCTGCCAATTATCCTTTTTGTACTATTGAACCAAATGTCGGAGTGGTAGAAGTGCCTGATGAAAGACTGGCTAAGTTGTCAAAAGTATCCAAATCACTCAAAACTGTGCCAACCGCGATTGAATTTGTCGATGTTGCTGGACTTGTCAAAGGTGCGTCAGAAGGTGAAGGTCTTGGAAATAAATTCTTATCGCATATTCGTGAGACTGATGCAATTGTCCAAGTTGTACGTGGTTTTACAGATAAAAATGTTACTCATGTTCATGGTAAAGTAGATCCAAAAGACGATAGTGAAGTCATAAATTTGGAATTGATAATGGCTGATTGGCAAACAGTCAGTAAAAGATTGGACAAAACTCGCAAAGGTGCCAAAGGTATACAAGCGAAAGAGTTTGTCAAAGAATTAGCTTTGCTTGAAAAACTGGAAGTACAACTTCAAGCTGGTAAACCAGCTAGAACTTTGGAATATGATGAAGATGAAATAGAAATGGTCAAAGAATTACATTTGCTTTCACAAAAGCCTATGCTTTATGTGGTTAATGTGGAGGAAGGTGGAATGGGGAATGGGGAACGAGATTATGGTTTGGACGCTCCATATATAGAGGTATGTGCAAAATTAGAAGAAGAGATGATAGGGTTAAGTGAACAGGAAATTAAAGAGTTTATGGCTGAGTTTGGAATGACACAATCTGGTTTAGATAAGTTGGTTATTGCGGGTTACAAGTTACTTGATCTTATTACTTACTTTACTTCTGGTGAACCAGAAACTAGAGCTTGGACTGTTAAGCAAGGTACAAAAGGTCCTGAAGCTGCCGGAGTCATACATACTGACTTTATTAAAGGTTACATCAAGGCTGATGTTGTAGACTGGAAAGATTTTGTAGAATATAATGGTTGGGGTGGAATAAAAGGAACAGGAAAATTGCGTTTGGAAGGTAAAGAATATGTTGTAAAAGATGGGGATACTGTTTATTTTCATGTGGCGACTTAGGGGAATGAGGGACGAGGAATGGGGAATGGGGAATGTTATTTATTTATTTTTTATGCGAGCAGGAACAATTATTATAAATAATAATCAAATAATTTTGATTCATCGTTTTTGGCAAGGACGTGAATATTTTGTTTTACCTGGTGGAAAAGTAGAAGATGGAGAAACTGTGGAAGGTGCTGCTATTAGGGAAGCAAAAGAAGAAACAAGTTTGGATGTAATTTTGGGAAATAAATTTTGTGAATTTTATAATGAATTTGATAAAAGGCAAAATATTTTTTTCTTGGTTACAAAATTTTCTGGAGAAGTAAAACTTGGTGGTCCAGAAGCTGAAAGGAATTCAGAGGATGACAAATTTATTTTGGAATGGCATAATTTTGAGGATATAAAAAATTTGAAAATTGTACCAATAGAACTGAAAGAAAAGTTATTGAAATTTTTTGTAAAATAAAAATATGGAATTTAATAAGCTTTTGGAAGAATTGAAACAACTAAATTTGCCTACAAACAAATTTGCAATTTTTGGAAGTGGTCCGATGGCGGTGCGAAAAATAAGGGAAGCTAAAGATATTGATGTACTTGTTTTTCCTGATATTTTAATTGAGTTTGCCAAAAATTATCCGATAAATGATCATAATGGAAATGTGGTAATTGGAAATATAGAATTGTGTAAGAGTTGCGAACCACTGACAGAAAAAATTGAAAAGTTGATTGAGACCGCAGAAATTATAGAGGGTATACCATTTGTAAGTTTGGAATATATTTTACAGTTTAAGAAAAAATTAAATAGAGAAAAAGATAAAATAGATGTCGAGTTGATTGAAAATTATTTGTCTAAACAAAATAAAAAATACTAGCTTGGCTAGTATTTTGTTTTTTAAAATATTTTTGTATGTCGTCGCGCGTTGAGCGGATAGTCTTGGTGAATGAAAAAACCCAGATTCGTCACCCTGAATTTATTTCATGGTATTTTTATATATAAGACGTTTTTTATAAGAAAGATTTTGATCCCGATTTTATCGGGACAGAATGACGATGATAATTTTGGCATGACAATGTTCTTACTGTGAAATAAAATTACAACCATGTCAAAAACAAAATCAGCTATCTCTAAGATAGCTGATTTTTGGTTATATTATTACACTTTCTTGAACTTCCAAATTTCTCTACCGACAAATTGGGCAGGGCGGTGATAGAGAAGTGAGCGTTCGCCATTTTCAAAATTAGTAATCTCAAAACCTAGTTTTTTTATTTCATCCAGACATCTAACAGAGATCCAGATGTTATCAAATTTGAATTTTGGAATAATGAAAATAACAGTAGCATCAGCTTTGAGAATTTGGTGAAAAGTTTGGAAACTATCTATATAAAGTTGAGCCAAATTTTGAGCTTGTGCTTCCAAGAAACCACGAGGTTCTTTCCCATACAAAGGTTTTCCCATATATGGTTCAGCAACTATCAGATCAATACTTTGTGGTTTTAGGTGGTTTGTGAGATCTGTAGTTTTGGCTAGAAAAATATTTGTTTTGATATTTTTCAAATTATTTTTTTCTATCAACCAATCAATATTTTTTTTACTATCATCTATTGCTTTTTGGCTGTTGTCACTACCAATAATATCTTTGAAACCAAGAGAAATTGCTTCATTTAAAATAGTACCAGATCCACAAAATGGGTCAAATATTGTAGATTTTTTTTTGCATCCTGACAAATTGATCATTGTTCTGGATAATTTTGGAGGAAGCATACCAGAGATATTGTCACTAACAGGTCTATAGTAATCTCTCTCTGTAAATCCTTCGATGTCTTGGATATAAATAGTTTTGTAAACATTATTTTGAAAAACTGTAAAATGACTTTTGCTTTCTATTAGCTTGTTGTGCAAAATGCTGGCTGTATTTTTGGTTTCCACATAGCGGACAGATTTGCCAAGAGATTTTAATTCCTTTTTGATATTGATAGCTAGTTTACTATTGGTTGGAGAGATTGAAAAATTTATTTTGCCATTTTCTTTTGTTTGTAGATAATCTACAATTATTTTTTGTGGGAATTCTAGACTTTCGAATTTGACTCCGACTTGAATAATACCACCAAAGTCTTGGGATATTTTTTCAATTTTTTCTTCAGTACTGTCTACATCCAAAATAAAATAATCATTTTTGGTGTCTATTGTTTTGTATTTTATTTTTTCACGTTTTAAAATTGACAAGACTTCAGCAGTAGAAATATGAGGTTGGTGTCCTAGTTCGAAGATATATTGCATAATATGCTAGTTTATTCGGATTAGATGATTTGAAAAGACTACTCTAATTTGAAAGAGAAGTCAATTTGTAAAGACTGGTGTTTATTGGATTGATTTTGCTAGAGAGGATACAGATGAGCTAGTGTTGGACTCAGTACTGGAGGTAAAAGTTGAGATAATAAGTATTTTGTTGAAGGGATCTCTTTGAGGTACCAATGTTTTTGGAGCAATATTTTTTTCTTTCCAAGCAGAAATTGTTTCTTCGTATATTTTGAAATTTATGGTTTCAAATTTTTTTATATCTTTTATTAGAGCGATATCTTCTATTTGGCCTAAAGTTTTGTAAACATTCATATAGATAAACCAAAAGGTGGTGCTTAAAGTACTAATGACGATAATAAATAATAAAACATTGAAGATTTTTATTTTTTTTAGGCGAGTATAATCACGAGACTGTTTTATAGTCGTTGTTTTATAGTCTGTTTTTTTGGTGAAAAGCATCATAGTTATTTGGTATAAATAGTGGCCTCAAAACTTAGTGAAACATTTTCTGAATCAATTTTGGTCCAGCTGAGGTTGTCTATTGTAAGATAAATTGGCAAATGTTCTAAGGAATTTAGATATTGCAAAGTTTTGTAAAAATTGGCTTTGGTTTTGAAAAAAATTGTAAAATTTTTTTCTTGTACAGGACCAAGACTTAGTGTTTGTTCAATGCTTTGGGATGTAGCCAAATTTTCTAATTCTTGAATAAGTTTTACTGTAGCATCGTCATTTTTGTTTATCAAACTTTGTTCCAATGATTTGGTATTCTCTGTAATAGTGTCTAATTCTGAAATTGATTTTTTTAGTAATCTTATTTTTTCATATTGATCAGTCAAAGTTTTTTCAGTACTTTGTATATCTATTTTAAGATTTTTTATATAAGTAATACTTGGCAAAATTATGGTTATGGTGATAATTATCGCAATTACAATAATGCCAAGTGTAGAAAAAATAATTTTGTAAATAGGATTTTTCTTTTTCATATTATTTTAGATTGGCATTGATGTTGAAAGCAATATTTTCTCTTTTGGTAAGATCAGAAACTGGAGATTCTACATGGACAAATAGAGGATTGTTGTTTAGTATTTCTTGAAAATCTAAGAAATTTTGTCTAGTATCAGCTATGCCAGAAAAAGTTACAGTTTTTTTGGAATATTTTATGTTTATAGAAGTCAAAACTATTCCTTCTGGTGTAGAAGAAGTGATAGACAAAATGTCAGGAGTTGTTTGGTGATATTGTTTTTGTACAGAATTTACTTTTTGGATTACTTTGTTTATCGTTATGATTTCTTGCGTTTGGTTGGTATATTTGCTACTTATATTGACAGTATTTTGGGCTATGGCACTAAAATAATTTTGTAGTAAAATTTCAGATAACATCAAAGAAATAGCAATAAAACTAATAGCCAGTAAAACTACTTGTAAAATATTTTGGACAAACTTAAACTGAGCCATGTGGATGAGTTCATTTTTTTTGGTTTCGTTTAGTAAGTTTATTCTCAGTGGGTACATAATTAGATTGAATCACTTTTGGTAAAAGGATTGTCAGCAGCTCTTAGTGCTAAACCAATAGCTGTGGCATATTTGATAGATTCTTCATAAGGTATGTGTATGACTTTGACACTATTGAGATTTTTCCAAACTCTACCTGGTTTGCATTCTATTTTCAGTTCATTTGTCAAAACTTTGTCAAGATCTTGTAAAATAGAACTACCTCCACACATAGTAATATGGTTTATGATATTGGTATGAGGGAAGTGACTATAATAAAAGTAAATATTTTTTTGGATTTGTTCTACAAATTTTTTTGTTTGCTCCATGAGTACAGTCCAAATTTTGGTTTGATCTTGGTATTTTAATCCATACTGGCATTTGGCTTGTTCAGCTTTTTCGTGGCTGATAGCAAATTTTTGTTCTATAGCTGTTGTCAACAACTCACCAGAAAAAGGTAGAGTAGCACTAAATTGTACAGTATTGTTGTCATAGATGATGATGTTTGATTTTGTTCCTCCAATATCCAATAGAGCACGGGCTTCGTTTTGGTATTGTTTGTTGGCTGTTACCATAGCTCTGGCAATAGACAATGATTCAATATCTATAGCTATAAGATGTAAACCTGATTTTTCCATAAGGGCTACATAACTTTCAGTAATTGCTTTTGGAGCAGCCGCCATGATTATTTTGGTTTTGTTTGGTTCAGTGGTTGAAGGTATGGCTTCCCAATCAAGGTAGTGGCCGTCTTTTTCTGTAAAAGGAATATATTTTTGAGCTTCTATCTCCACGTCATCTTGGATGATTTCATTGATATTTTTGTTGAGTGTAATAAGTTTGGTAAAGGTATGTGATTCTGGTAAATTGATTACTACCCACGGACTTTTTATTTTTTTGTCTGTTGCAATATTTCCTTGTAAAAGTTTTTGGATATAGTGTATTACTTGTGCTTCTTGTATTATTTCACCATTGACAATTATTCCCAGAGGTAGAGAAATACTTCTTATATTTTTCAAATTAAAAGAAGGACCATCTTTGATATTGGAAATATTTTCTAATTGTATGAGCTTGATGGATAAATCACTTATATCCAGTCCAAAAGCTCCTGGGAAAGGTACACTATTAAACATAATTTACAAATATACAAATTTATTTTTTAGTTCAGTTGTTTTTTTGTTAGAAATTTTGTGTCAAACTATATATTGGCATGACTACAGCCACAGCAATACCACCGACACCTAGACCAAGCAAGATTATTATAACAGGTTCTATGATTGTAGAAAAATTTTTCATGGTTTTATCGACTTCGTTGGAATAAAATTTGGAAAGTTCGTCTAGTAGTTTGTCTATTTCTCCAGTTCGTTCGCCAACCATAATCATCTCAGTAACCATTGGTGGAAAAAGTTTTTCGAATTCACGAAGAACTTGAGAAAGGTTTATACCTTTTTTTATTTTTTCTGTGGCAATTTTGAGTGCATACTGATAGCTTACATTGCTACAGATCTCAGAGCTGATGTCGACTGCTTCAATAATCGGTATAGTACTCTTCAATAAAGAAGACATGGTGAGAGAAAATCTAGCCAAATTGATTTGTTTGATAATTTTTCCGACTATTGGTAAATTGATATTTATTTTGTGGATAATTTTTTTGAATTTTGGATATTTTTTTAAGGAGTATATGAAAAAACTAATAGTAATAAACAAAGTGGAAAATATTACAATGATATTTAGTGGTTTACTCATGAAATCAGTAATAGCTACGAGAATTTTTGTTGGCAAAGGTAATTCAGCATCTACGTCTTTGAACATGACCAGCAATTTTGGGAGTACAAATGTGACCATCAAAATACCAACAGCAGAAATAGCCACGAGGATGACAGCAGGATAAATCATTGCTCCGCGAATAGTAGAAGTAAGTTCATAATTTTTTTTCATTTGAGTAACAACTTGTTCTAGAGATCCTTCTAGTTTTCCAGAAATTTCTCCAGAAGCAATCATTTTGACATAAATCGGTGGGAATATTTTTGGATACTGGATTAGTATCTCACTAAATTGACTACCATTTTCTACACCAGTTTTGATGCCATGTACGACGTTGTTTAATTTTTTATTTTGTATTTCTTTACTCAAGACATCTAGACCTTCTATCAAAGAGAGGCCAGCTGATAACATTGTTTTTAGGTGCTCCAAAAAAAATATTTTATCAATAACTTTTACTTTGACAAAATGGTTAGTAATAAAATCGTTTAGCTTTTTTTCAAAAGGAGATAATTCTTTTTTTGGTTTTTTGTCAGACATATACAAACTAATTTATTTTTTTAAAGTTTATTCTTTTGTTACTCTCAAAACTTCTTCTAGAGTAGTGACACCTTCTTTTGCTTTGATAATTCCATTTTCAAATAAATTTATCATGCCGTGGCTTTCTGCAAATTCTTTGATATCTTGAGCAGTGGATCTCTCATTTATTAGTCTAGTAAGCTCATCATCTACGACTAGTACTTCGTAAATTCCCATACGTCCTTTGTAGCCAGAGCTACCACATTTGGCACAGCCTTCTCCACGATAAAAAGTCATTTCAGAAATATTTTTTTGGATGTCATCATCTTTTATTTCTTGGTCAAGTAATAAATCTTTGATAGTTTTTTTGTGGAGCATTTTTTCTAATTCTTTTATTTCTTCTGGGGAAATTGTATAAGCTTTTTTGCAATTTTTACAAATTTTTCGGACAAGACGCTGAGCAATAATAATATTCGTAGTAAATCCTACTAGAAAAGGTGGAATATCCATATCGACAAGACGTGGTAGAGTAGTAGGTGCGTCATTGGTATGGAGTGTAGAGAGCACTAGATGCCCAGTCATAGCTGCGTGTATAGCTACTTCAGCTGTCTCTTGGTCACGAATTTCTCCGACCATAATAATATCTGGATCTTGACGCAAGAAAGCTCTAAGACCAGAGGCAAAAGAAAAGCCAGCTTTGGGATTGATTTGACTTTGGTTTATACCAGAGACGTGGTATTCAATAGGATCTTCTATAGTACAAATATTGACAGTAGGATTATTCAAAATACCAAGTATAGAATATAATGTCGTAGTTTTGCCACTTCCAGTAGGACCGGTAACTAGTATCATGCCATGTGGTTTTCTGATGGCATATTCTACCAGCTTTTGAATTTTTGGTAAGAAACCCAAATTTTCCAAGCTCAAAGCTCTTTGTCCTTCGTGCAAAAGACGCATGACTATTTTCTCGCCATCATATACTGGTATGACAGAAACACGGAAAGAAAGTTGTTCATCGTTTAATTTTATTTTGAAACGACCGTCTTGTGGCAACATGTGTTCGTCTATTTTCAATTGTGACAAGATTTTGATACGAGCGATGATACCATTTTGGACTAATTTTGGTAGTGACATCACTTGTCGCAATAAGCCATCCACACGGTAGCGTACGATTACTTCTTTTTCAGTCGGTTCAATATGAATATCACTAGTCCCTTCTAATACAGCATGCTCCAAAATAGAATTGACAATATTTATAATAGGTAATTCTTCGGCTATTTTCTTTAGATCTTTTTTTTGGGTATCAGTATTTATATCCTTGTTCAATTTGGTGATGACTTCATCGTTTTCAATAGTGGCATGATATTTTTGGAGAGTATCTTTTATGGTACTTGGAGTAGTGATAAAAACTTTTTGAGAAAGTCCTGTTTTTCGTCTCAAAAATTCAATAGTTTGGATATCGTTTGGATCAATCATGGCAATGTCCAATTCATTTTCTGTTTTTTTGAAAGCCACTACTTGACGTTCGTGAGCAAATTCTTCAGGGATGATATTCAAAATTTCTAGATTAATATCTATGCCTTTTAGTTCTATGAAATCATTTTGAGAATTTTGAGCCAATGATTTGTAAAGGCTTTCTTCAGTTATTATTTCTTCAGTTATTAGGTATTCTTCTAGAGAGAGCTTTTTTTCTTTGGCCAATTGGGTGTATTGGTTTATTTTTTCATCATCCAACTTGGAATAATTTTTCAAGATATTTTCTAGTAGAGATTTGTTTATCATATTTGTTATTTTAGTGCAAAATAATTATAACATATTTTTGGAATAGTTCATAGATACAAAAAACATGAAAACATGAAAACATTAAAACATAAAAGCACTAGAGCATGAAAATATTAAAATATTCCGCCCAAGGCGGATCCGCCTTGGGCGGAAAAAACATATCCACAAAACTTTCACAAAATAAAAAACTATGCTATAATCAACTTACTTAAAAATAAACAAGACGTCATCCTGAATTTATTTCAGGATCTTTCCCAAATAAGACGTTTTTCATAAGAAAGATGCCGAAACAAGTTC
>Ga0172380_10001489_pt1 | contig 40095 bp, 35 predicted proteins | sample Leawe162metaG_FD_119747 | JGI IMG/M metagenome (GOLD analysis project Ga0172380, IMG submission 119747) | Leachate microbial communities from a municipal landfill in Southern Ontario, Canada - Leachate well 162 metaG | ecosystem: Engineered > Solid waste > Landfill > Unclassified | place...
ATATAATCCCTTTCCTGTATATTCCCCACCAGAAACAAAGTAATATCCATTTTGCGTAATAAATATTTTTTCAAATTCCGGGAATCCTATTAGTCTTTCCCACGAATTTCCGTTATTGGTTGATCTGTAATATTTGTAATTAAGATAAGAACTGTTGTAAGCGATAAGGGTTCCATTAAAATCTGTTACCAAGGATTGATCATTTGGAAATAATCCACCATAAGGAGTATCATTACTATTAAAATAACTTTGAGCGCTAATATTTATTTGGAATAATAGAATTGGCATTAATAATTGGGCCAAAACGAAAATATTATTGTTTCTCATTTTATCCTCACTTCATTAAAATCAATTTCTTTGTCGCCGAATAATTACCTGATTGCAAACGATAGAAATAAACGCCACTTGATAGAGATGTTGCAATCAACTTCGATATGTAACTTCCAGCCGCTTGAAATTCATTCACGAGTGTAGCAACTTCGCGTCCCAGAACATCAAAAACTTTTAAAGTCACATTTCCGCTTACCGGAATTTGATATTTAATTATCGTTGCTGGATTAAATGGATTTGGATAGTTTTGGTAAAGCTCAAAATTGTTTGGGATTTTTTGATAATCCTGTTCTACACCAACAACATTTGGATTATAATATGATAAGCCGGCAAAAGTACCTATCCAATAGTTGCCGTTTTTATCAATAAGAATTGAGCGCGTTGAATTGCTTCCAAGACCTGAATTGGCTGTTGTTAAATATGACCATGCCGACCCATCATACTTTGCAATACCCCAACCGTATGTACAAAACCATATATTGTTCTGCGCATCGATAAATATTTTTCGAATTGAATTGCTCGGCAATCCGGAGTTTGTTGAATTATATTCTTTCCAGACTCCTTCGGCTGTAAATTCATAAGCACCGTAGTTATTTGTACTGCACCAAATATTATCAGCATTATCAACATCCAAAGAATAAGGAGAAATATAGTTGGATTTTAAAATCGAATTCTTTGAATCATAGTTTGTCCATTCATTGTTTTTAAGAACCGTAAATCCACCACTCCATGCCGCAAATATATTTCCTTTGCTGTCAGATACTAAATTCAAAACTTGCTCGGAAGCTGAACCCGTATAACCTCTGTCTGCATTTTTGAAAGTAGTCCAATTAGCGCCATCATATTTTATAATTCCGGCATCGGTTGCAAGCCAGACATTTGCGTTGGGATCGACTGCAATATCCCAAATGTAAGTATCAGGCAATCCGGAATTTGATTTATCAAATAGCTGCCAGTTTGAGCCATCATATTCTACTAATCCGTTTGTCAAACCGAGCCAGAGAATTCCATTTTTATCAAATACTATTTTATTTATCTGAGAGCTCAGAACCGGTGTGTTTTGGGAATTGTAAGAAGTCCATACACCATTACTTACTTTTGTAAGTCCTTCCCATGAGTTAATCCATACATCGCCGTTTGGAACTTCGGCAAATCCTTGAACGCCGTAATATTTTAATTCGGGTCTATTGCCAAAGCTGTAACTCTTCCAATTGGAGCCGTTGAACTTATCAACACCGTAACTATGACCGACGTAAATTTCGTTTGTTGATTTACACATCGCACATAGAGTTCCGTTATCAGTAAGATTAGAATTATCGGCTGTATAAGTTGTCCAATTAGTGTTATCAAATTTTATTAATCCACTTCCGGTAAACCATTTATTATCGCTTTCATCTATATATATGTTACTGATCATACTAGGAGGGATAGAGGTATTGGTGTTATTATAATCGATTGAATTATTTCCATCATAAACTATAACGCCAAATTTACCAGACGCCTGATAACTAATCCAGAGTTTATTATTTTTATCAACAGCAATGGTACGGGTACTCGCATTCTGAGGAATAAAGGATTTGCCTCTTTCATATAATGTCCAAGTCATTCCATCAAATTTTACAACTGCACCACCGTAAGAAACCATTGCCCAAACAATATCGTTGTTATCAATTGCCAGTTTGTAAGCAACTTTATACGAACTAATACTACTCCAAAGCGTAGATTCATAATTGGTCCAATTAGCTCCATCGAACTTTGATATTCCATTTGAAGTGCCAACCCATATATTCCCTTTTGAGTCCTCAGCTAAATCGTATGTAATATTTGAAGATATCGTAGAATTTTCTGTGGTAAACGAGGTCCAATTCGTTCCATCAAACATAGCTAAGCCGGAGCCGGTTGCAATCCATTTATTTCCATTTTTATCTACAACGATTGACATAACATTATTATCCGGTAGCCCGGAATTAACTCTTGTGAAAAGAGTAACTTCATCGGTAGCTTTGTTAATTCTCGCAAGCCCTGTTCCACCTGTCCAAAAATAGTTTTCATCTTCGGCTATTGCGATAACTCTTCCGCATCCAATAAAATTTTGCCAATGAGAAACATCTACAACTTGTTTAGGATTTATAGTTAGCTTTCCAAAATGAAAAAACCCATCGTCAGGTATTGTAACATAACCGACTGGGTATTCCAATCCATTATAAGTAAAAGTATACGCGTATGAATAAGTACCCGGAGATAATCCTTTAATGGTTGCACTAAACTCATCAAATCCATCGCTGTCATTAATATAGGTAGCCTCAAACTTTGCAATCCGCTTATTAGCCCACCGTATATCATCTCCATAATTTCCAACCACAAGAGTAGCGGTTAAACCGTTAGTAAGCCCTGCTTTCTCCGTTTCGTTTGTAATGAAAATACGCGCATTGATATTCATAGATTGATCTTCGGTCATGATCACCGAAGCCTGATAGAGTGTACTGTACTTTCCTGTACTTTGTGCTATCATAATATGGCATAGTATCAGTATTAACATGACGATAAGTTTTTTCATAAATCCTCCTAGATTGGTTCAATTATCTACAGAACTGCTGGCAGAATAATTAAGAATAAATTTCTGTCAATAATAACCTCAATCTCTATACCAGATATTATTCTTGTTTTTTCTGAAATAAAAGGATAAAGAGGATGGAACTATGAACTAAGGTTTACAATTATTTCAACCCAAGTTGGCACTAAAACTATTTGGCTTATAAAGCGTAATTGTAAGAGGTTGTTATTTCAATCCCAGTTCTTTCAGAGCTTTATCAAGACCGTTGCGACTTATCCCCGCAATTTCAGCAGCTTTAGTATAATTATTATCGGCTTGTTTTAGTATATTCTGAAAATACGATACTTTGAATTTTCTTTTGGCAACGTTGTAATCTGTATCGCTTCCATCACTGGCTTCAATATTCATAGATAAGAATTCCGCCGGAAGGTGTGAACAATTCAACGTGTCTTCATCTTCATTCAATCTGACCAATGTTTTCAATATTGTATTCTCGAGTTGTCTTACATTACCAGGCCATGAATAATCTTGAAATCTTGCAATAAGATTATTAGAAACATCAATTTGTCTATTAAGTAGTTTTCTTGAATGCTTAAATGTAAAATACTCAGCCAGTGTTTTAATATCCTCTTTCCTTTCGCGAAGTGGCGGAATATTAATAACCACTGAATCAATCCGATAATAAAAATCGGGGCGCATTTTATTTTCTTTAACTTTTTGTTCAAGGTTCTCATTCGTTGCAAATATAATTCTAATATCCAATTCATTATTAATTGGGTTCGAATTTCCAACTTTTGTAATAGTCTTATACTGCATGAATTGGAGTAACTTTAGTTGAATGTTTTCACTCAGTGATGATATCTCCGGCAAGTATAATGTACCATCGTTTGCTGCTTCTATTTTCCCTTTACTGCTTTTATCGGCTCCAGTAAAGGAACCTTTCTCAAAACCAAACAATTCTGATTCAAGCAACTGCTCACTTATTGTTGAAAGAGGCAATGTTACAAACACATTATTTAGAGCAGTGCTTCTTCTGAATATTTCGAATGCAATTAAATCTTTCCCAACTCCGGTTTCACCTTTTAGAAGAATATTACAGTTTAGATTTGCCAAACGAGTGATATCTAAATCAATATTTTGCATCACCTTGCTTTCGAATACAAACTTACTAAGTTGCTCTTCTAAAAGGTTATTTAGGGTTTCAATTTTCTTCTGTAATTCTTTTTTTTCAATTGCGTTATTGATTTTTTGATAGAGTATCTCAAGGTTAAAATCTTTTTGGATATAATCGGAAGCACCAAGCTTTATCGCTTTTACAACAGTTGCAATTTCGGCAGAGTCAGATACAATAATTATCGGTGGAGGATTTATTTTCTCGGTTTTCAGTTGTTCTAAAACTTGTAGCCCACTAATACCTGCCATTTTGATATCTAAAAGTACAGCTGTAAAACTTTCGTTTCTTAATAAATCCAGCCCCATTTTGCCATTAATTGCAGTTCTGATTTGATATTTTTTTTGTAAAAGAAGTTCTATGTCTCGTAAAAATGGAATGCTGTCATCTATTATAAGAAGTCTTTCTTTCATAAAGTTATTATTATATAAATAATTTGATTACTTAAGTAATAATATACGGATTTCTTACATTGCTAATTAATAACAAATTTGTTCACTTTGAATCATTACTATAATATTGATTTGTCATGAAATTTCAACAACTTTTACTTTTGATAAAAGTGAACCTGTTGTAGCTATTAAAAACCTCATCTGCATAAAAATAACGGTTATGATCCGAAATCGCTATTATTACGCTTCGTAAATTAACTCGTCAATAACCTACCATGCTTAATCTTTTTGCTCAGAAGATAATTTCTTGATCATGTAATCGTGATGAATGAAAATCATCTACGTAAACTTTTGAAAGAATATTTTTATTATTACAATTATCAGCGGACTCATATGGGACTTAAAAAAGATTCTCCGCAACCTCGCCCGGTTCACTTAACAGGAAAGATTGCTAAAGTTGCTGTAGTCAACGGACTTCACAATTACTATTATCGACAAGCTGCTTAAGTAATTTATCCAGATATCCATCAACTCAAATCTCAATTGACCGATGTATATCCATATGTATTTTCAGTTAACTCTCTTCCACTTTCGAAATTACCGAAAAACATTCAGTCTCTGCACTGAGCTTTTCGATTCAAACAAAATATATTCAATTTAAGCTCTAGGTTAATGGACTGTTTTTTGCTTCAGATGAAGTTTTGAATAGGCACAATCCTACTAAACCGTCTACACTGAATAAAATATTAAACTTCCTTACCAACTTTCAATTTTACTCGATTTTAATGATGAAAGAAAATTGTTAAACAATTTGTCTGGTAGCAAGGTCCTTAAAAAGTCCGGGGGTGGAAATTAATTCATCAAATTTACCAACTTGTTCAATTACTCCATTATTCAAAACAACTATACGATCGGCATTTATGATTGTGCTAAGACGATGCGCAATTACAATTCGGGTTGCCTGAAGCTTTTCTAAACTTTTACTTACAATTTCTTGCGTACGATTATCAAGTGCGCTTGTAGCTTCATCCATAAAAATTATTTTAGGTTTACGAATGAGTGCGCGTGCAATCATCAACCTTTGTCTTTGTCCTCCTGAAAGTGTAGACCCTCCCTCACTAACAACAGTATACATTCCCATCGGCATTTCTTCAATATCGGAATCAAATCCGGCAAGCCGGGCGGCCTCCCATGCATCGTTTATGTTATAATTGGCAGCGCCCACAATATTTTTGTAAATCGTACCGGAAATAAGTTTCCCATTCTGAAGTACAACTCCTATTTGATTTCTGATGGACTTTATATCCACCTTGGAAAGATCGTTTCCATCATAAAACACAGAACCATTTTCACAATCTTCAAATCCAAGAAGTATACGTAGTAAAGTTGATTTACCAGAACCAGATGGGCCAACAATAGCAATAAACCCTCCAGCATTTATATTAATTGAAACGTTATCGAGCACGTAAGGTAAGTCTTTATCATATCTGAATTTGATATTACTAAGTTCGATTGTACCTTCTAATTCTTTTATCTGCACTTTACTTTGAGAAGATTCCGGAAAAGTTTCCAAAATCGGTTTTGCATTTTCATAAACGGGTTTTAGCTGAATAACATTTAGCAAGCTGTTGCTAATTCCAATCATGCCGGCTAAGAAAGCAGTAAAAGCAGTATTAAAAGCAATGAATTCACCTGTTGTTAGTCCTTTACTCTTTACAGATGAAATAACAATTATAAAAAAGATTATCGAAGAAATGATTGGATAACCCGAGTTAAATATTTCGAAATAAGATTGAAATAATCTCGACCTGAATTCAGACTTTCTTAATTTAGCAAAGTGGCTTGCCCATAGTGCAAATGCGCCAGTTTCGGTAGCAGAATTTTTTATTTTCGAAATACCAGTGATCAGCTGTAGCAGAAGGCCTTGAATTTTTAAGTAGTATTTCTGAATTTCTTTTTGAAAACGCATCTGCACAAGACCATTTGAGATAGTTGCCACTAAACCGATTGCAAATGGAATAAGTGACCAGATAGCAAGCTGAGTACTGTAGTAGAATAGTAAAAAGAAACTGAATGCCGAGAATACCACACTGAATGCTGAGCCTAAAATAAGATTCAGTACGTTCTGACGAATATTGCCTACTCCAACAATGCGAGATTGCAAATCACCCGCACTGAATTTCTTAAAAAATTTAATGGGAAGTGAAAGTACCCTATCCCAAACGGCTGCTTCAAGATGATAATCAGATTTGGAAAGTATACGTAAAGAAATAATTGATTGGGACACTTCAAAAATCGCTGTGACAATTGAAGCCGAGATTAGGATTAGCACCAATGAAAGTAAGCCACTCTTATCGTTTCCGGGAATTATAAAATCATAGATGAATGATGTAAAGATCGGTGTAAACAATCCTAAGACGGATGCAACAACCGCAAACATAATAACTTTAACAAAATCAATTCTGACATCCTTCAATCCAAATTTGAAAAGATCATGAAAAAATATTTTCTTATTCTCGTCGAAAGTTTTATAGAGTACAAATCCATCCCCTGATATATCTTGATAATTGTTCTCCGTAACGACAAAACTTGTATTAGTAGAAGTGTTATGCGCTGTATACTTGTTCCCCTTACGTATCAACGCAAGTGGAGATGAATCATATTTTAATTGTGTTAAAATTGGACCGGAATCAGATTTCCACCAATTATTTTTTAGAATAACACTTCTTATACGAATTTTGGAAATATCGGCAATAAGCATTACAGGATTATCGATACCCGTTTTTTTCTGATCATCAGTAGGTTTTGCTATAGGAAAGTCTAATTCATGAGCTATTAACTCACATGCAGCAAAAAGTGGATCGATCTCCTCTCCAAATTTTCCTTTTATATTGTCCGCTCGTCTATCAATTACCGATGACAATTCCTTTAAGGCAACATTTTCTTTCAGTGCCTGATGTTCTTTTTTCTGATTAAGTCTTACTAGTTCATCTGCATTGATAAAACTACGGTTCATCAGTTCGCAAGTTAGAATGACTTCATAGAAATGACTCAACGCTTCCCAAATTTTTCCACTGGAAATGATTTGTTCTGTTCTTTCAAATATCAATGCTGATTTGCCAAAAAGATCTAACCATACTTGCCTAGATATTGGAAGCGGAAGAGAACCGGATTTGAAGGATATTTCTTCTATTCCGATAAAGAGTGCGTTTCCTTCTGTTCCTGTTAACCAAAATGTTTCCCGGGCGGATTTAATCCTTGTAGATTTTTCGAAAGAAACTAAGCCAGTTTCATCGATTAGTTGGTCGGCACGTGGTTTTGGATAGACAGGTGCCGTTAATCCAAGAGATAGACCTTCAATCCATATTTCGATTATGTTAATAAATTCTTCAAGGTATATTTTATCTGTTCTTACATTTTCCAATTGTTTAATGTTTAGTCTAATCAGTTTTGTATCTACAGATCCTACCGCTAAAAAATTAAGTCCGAAACCACTCTCATCGGAATTGATTCCAAAGAAAACATCTCCCTCTTTAAAAGAACAGAAGTAATGACGCGCTCCCTCCTGTGTTCCATCGATATAATTCACTCTGAAAATATCGATTGAGCCAGATTGAATATACCAAACGGCACCGGGATCATTTATTATAAAAGGAACGTTGCCGGATGTAGTACTTCTCATTCCATTTTGTAAAAAATATTTTGGTAAGGCTTTCATTCCATTCATCATTATTCTCTAATTAGCTCTAAGTAAACGCCATGAATTGATTTCAATTCCTCGTGCGTTCCCCTCTGAACAATTTTTCCTCGTTCCATTACAATAATCTCATCGCAATCTCTTATTGTGCTCAAGCGATGCGCAATAATTAAACATGTGCATCCACGCCTTCGTAAATTTTCATCAATAATCTTTTCTGTTGTCGGATCGAGGGCGCTGGTAGCCTCATCGAGAATAATGATTGATGGATTATCCACTAATGCACGGGCAATTTCTAATCTTTGTTTTTGACCGCCGCTAAAATTTCTTCCGCCTTCATCAATTATATTATCATAACCAAGGGGCCTAGCTGAAATCTCAGCGTGAATATGTGCGTCTCGCGAAGCATTAAGAACATTCTGGAAGAGAATAGTATTATCCCACATAGTAATATTCTCTGTAACCGTTCCCTCGAAAAGAAATATTTCCTGATCAACCATGGTTATACTTGTAGAAAGCAAATAGCGGGGAATTTGATTCCTTTGTAATCCATCAAATAAAATTTCACCTGACCAGGGTTCATACAATCCAGCAACCAACCTTGATATAGTTGATTTTCCGGAACCAGATTTGCCCACTATAGCAACGCGTGTTCCTGGCTTCAGAGTTAAATTGAATTCAGTTATTAATGGATCCTCCAGTTTGCTGTAGCCAAATGTCAAATCCTTAATTTCTATATTCCCAGAAAGTTTTGTTATTGTTTTTGTTGAAGTGTTAATCACGTTATTTGGATTATTATCACTTTCCTGAATATTAATGGGATAATTCCATATATCATCTATTCTATTTATGTATCCTTCCGCATCTTGAATGTTGGAATTTAGATTCATTAACAAGTTTATCGGATTCAGAAATGCATTCATAAGAAGTGAAAAAGCAACAAGCATACCCATTGTTAATTCACCCTCCATAACACGTAAACTTCCAATTCCTAAGATTAAGGCAGTATTTATAGATGTTAATAATGGAGGTATTGCCATTAGAGAGTCTGTATATACTTGTAGTTTTTGGGAAGTATTAACAGTCTTTGCTTGTACGCTAGCCCAACGTGAAAAGAAATCGTTTTCATGTCCACTGGCTTTCAAAGACTCGATCATGCTAAGTCCCATCATCCCAATTCCTGTAAGATTTCCTTGGTCCTGCGAGAGTTTTTTATTTAGGTCAATTCGTTTACGAGCTATTAATTTCAGAGCAAGAATATTAATAGTAACAATAAAAATACCAACAATCGTCAGGGTTATATCATAACTAATGAGAATGATCAGATAGAATGATGCAGTTATAAAACTTAATACTGCTGTTGCAAGATCCCGAGACAGCAAAACTGCCAAAGAATTATTTAATGGAATTCTCGAACTTAAATCCCCGGAAAAACGCTGATAGAAAAATTCCATCGGCAATCGCAAAATATGTTTGAAAAATTTACTCGATGTAGTAATTGCAAGATTTGTTTCAAGACGCAACAGATAATATTTTTGAAGAAAATTAAGAATCGTCGTAATCACCAAAGTGAATATCATCGCTCCAATAAGTGAGCTTAACCAACTATGTTTACTCTGAACTAATATTTGATCGATAAAGATTTGTGAAAATGCTGGGACTACCAGACTAGGAATTATCATTACCATTCCTACCATAACAAGAAAAGCAATGGAAATTTCCATTCCTTTAAGGCGTCGTTTTAATCCGGGGAAAATACTAGTAGGCTTTCCTTCTTTCTTAAAGTGTTCTCCCGGCTCAAAAGTTAGAACTATTCCGGTGAAGGATTTATCAAATTCTTCATAAGATATTTTTTTTCTTCCTTCGGATGGATCGTTAATGTATATCCAGTTTTTATCAAAACCTTCTAGCACTACGAAATGATAAAAATCCCAAAAAATTATTGCGGGTAATTTCGTCTCAAATATATTTTCTATTTCCTTTTTGTATCCTTTAGCAATAAAGCCCCGTTTCTTTGCAGACTTGATAATATTACTTGCTTTGCTTCCATCTCTTGAAACACCACATTCGATCCGCAGCTTCTCAAGTGGAATGTGTAATCCATAGTAAGCATAAATCATGGCTAACGAAGCAGCTCCACATTCCACCGCTTCCATTTGGAGTATAGTTGGCGTGCGCTTAATACATTTTTTCGTTGCCCGTGGAATCTTTGTTTCTGATTCGTCTGCTAACTTATCAAATATCGTTTTGGCTTTATTTATCATTAAATACAGATTCCAGGAATGGTAGGATTAATGTTATTGGTCTCTGTTGTTTAATTGCAACATTACAATTGCATAAAGTGCCGGGCGTTACGTCAACCTTCTGCCCTTTATTGGATGACCAAAGATATTTACCAGTATTGACCGCCGTTATAAAAGTTAATGTTACCGCTATTGGTGGTCCATCTTTTGAAAATAAATTTATTAGTCCATCATTATCCAATGTTGTTTGCATAGCTGTTGTTGTTAGGGGAAATCTGGATACATCCGTCACTTGTGCGTTTATATATCCGAATTCTTCTCTTGCAATGTTTGAAGGAACAACTTGGGCACTCATTCCCTCTTTTATTTTTTTACCTTCAAATGGTGAAAGATATATTACAGCTTGAACACCTTTTTGATTCGACTCTACACTTGCAATTGGCGTGCCCTGTGTAATTGTTGAACCTTCGTAAACTTTTATTTCTACAATTGCTCCATTGAATGAGCTGACCACTTTTGATGTTATTTCATATTCCGATTCTATTACCTGAAGACTTTGCTGTACTTCTCTTATCCGATTGGAATATTGGTCAAGATTTTTATCTGTTTGATTTTCCAAATCCAGCAATTCATATTCATACTGAATGACCTGGCTTTTTGCCTGCTGAAGGTTTGATTTAACTGTGTTGGATTCCTGTTTCAGATTTTCCAATTGCTCGTTTGTTATCAATCCCTGAGAATAAAGTTCTTGCTGATTAATAACCTGTTCTTGAAGGTAAATAGAGCGATCGAACAAGTTCTTAATATTTGTCTCCACAGTTTCTTTCTGCTTAGTGATATAATCACGCTTTACTCTTGATCTTACATTAGCATTCGTTTTCTCTTTTTCATAATCATATTTCGCTTTAGCTAATTGATCCTTGCTAATTTTTATTTTTTCAGAAAGTGCCGGTTGACTGATTATGGCGATAACATCACCTTCTTTAATATGAGAATTTTTCTTAACCAGCACACTTATTACCTGACCGGATCCATTGGCAACAATATTAAACACTCCTCCTTTTTTTAGAATAATCCCCTGAGCTGTAATATTAGTTGAGACTCTTCCGAATATTCCCCACGTAAGTGCCACAACAATTAGGAATGATATTCCAGCAAGACTAATCCAACCTGGTGGAGTAATAATTTTTACAAGCTCATCTGTGCTTTCGATAGTATTCGTTTTTTCTAGTGCACTTTTCCTAAATGGAACATTCAACATTTTTATGCCTATTGATATAGTGTTTGTAAATCAAACAGATTTTTTGCGTCTATTATGAAACTGAAGTCTGATTCGCTTTTTGCCATTAGCAGACCTACTGCAAATTTCAATTCTAATATTGATTTCAGGTAATTCATCTGGGCGGTAATTACACTTTGTGTCGCAGAGGTTAGTTTTTGTTCCGTAATATCCACATCAAAAAATGTAGATAACCCTTTTTGCTGCTTTAGGTTTTCGCTTTCATAAGAAAGCTTGTATAACTCCATGGCATTTTTTGAATACTCAATCTCGAGCAAGGCTGTTTCAACATTCTTTTTAGCAATTTCAACCTGTGATCGAATGTTTCTTTTGAGATCCTCGTTTCGCAATATCGAATTATCATAATCGACTGTTCTGGAAATCAATTCAGCTTCTTTTAAATTATTTAGGAATGGTAATTCGTAACTCAATCCAATTGTATAGTTTAATCCTTTTTCCTTTGGATATATATTCGAAAAGAGCTGATTAAACTCACTTCCCCTCTCCCATCCTGAATAACCGATATTCATTGTTAAGTTAAGTTGATTGAGTGTGTTTCTTTGAGCGCTGGTTTTCTGAAGTGATATTGATTCCAATTCTTCAACGGCAGCTAAGTAGTCAGTTCTATTTTGCATGGCCATATTTATCAAATCATCTGACATGGGCTTTGAGAATTCAAATTTTTGATTTCCTTGTTGTACTAAACTACCATCAATGTTTACCTGCTCTAGTAAATTGTAATTAAGCCCTAGGGAAAGAACAAGTTTCTGTTTTGCGTTGAATAAATCTTTTTCTGCAAGAAGGATGGATAATTTTTTATCTGCTAGATTGGCATTAACAATATCTAATTCACGTGCCGGTCTTTTATCCGCTTTAATAAGTACTTTAGTAAGTTCTACAATTTTTTCCGCCCTTCGTTCAGACTCCCGCAATATTTCAAATCGTCTAGTAGATTCATAAACATCCAGATAAGCATTTAATGAATTCCTTATTTCAGTTGAAACCGTAAAACTCATTTTCTTTTTTTCGGCTGAATAGTTTATTTCGCTTGCCTTTTCATTGGCTCCTGTTCCTACAAATCCTCTATTACGCAAAAGCGGTGCAATTATTGTAAAATTAAATGCGCTTTGTGTCTGCTGCTCTCGTGTATCAAGGAATTCAGCGTCACTTTGCCTAATCTGAATATTTGGATTTACCAATAAGCCCCAATCAAATTTTTTAGTTAGTCCAACGCTGTAATTTGTATTCCGCTGTTCAGGCAAGAGAACTTCAAGTCCGAATGGAATGGGATTTTTATTCTTCCCATAGTCAACTCCAATATTTAGCATTGGATCAAACTCACTGCGTGACGATAAAACTCTAGCATTACTCTGTTTAAGATTGTTAGTAGCCATCATAATGTTTGTATTGTTGCCAAGAGTTATACGTATCACATCTTCTATACTAAGTGGACTGGATAATTTTAATTCAGTCGTAATATTTGTTTGACCATATAAATAGTGGGGTTTCCAAAATGGAATCAATAATAAAAGTAAGAGAGCGGTATTTCGAAAAAAATGTTTGGTCATCAAGTTTCGCAAATAATGTTTTTTAATTTAGAAATGACAGGTAATCATTACAATCAGTTAGTTTGTTGACTGGTTAATCGGAATAAGTATCTCAAATTCAGTGAATTCTTCTTCGACTGAATTAACAGCCAACTTTTCTTTATGATATTTGACTATAATATCGTAGGAGGTGGAAAGCCCAAGCCCAGTTCCTTCTCCTGTGAGTTTTGTCGTAAAAAACGGAGTATAAATTTTCTTCAATATTTCTTCCTTTATACCAATTCCATTGTCTTAAATACCAACTCGCACAAACCCATTAATGTTTTTGAACTTACTTTAATGAAAAGCTCCTCATCTAAAATAGCATGCGCGCAAAATGCTTCATCGCGCAGTGTATCTTTTTTATTCCACCCTGAAATCGACTTAAACCATGGCCGATTATCATCCATCAAGTAAATCATTGTTATAGACATTCATCAAATAAAGGAAGAGCTCTTTGTAAAATCATCAAAAGCATCTTCAGGTTCTGATTCGAGAATTTCATAAAGACGTAACGACTCAAAACGTTTTTCTTAATTCAATGGTTTGGTGGCAGGTAAAATAATTCCTCTAAATATTTTTTTATGTGTTAGTATTTAATTAAGAGTATGTATCTTAATATATAGAACGTTGTTCACTGTTGCAATTAATTTCGCATTTATCATTTCCATCATAGGTCAAGAGCGTCTTTATATTCAGAAGGAAAAGGAAAATGGCATCAAGATTTTTAGTAGTAGATGATGAACATGATATTGAAATATTAATCAAACAGAAATTCACAAGTAAAATTAAATCCAGAGAAATTGAGTTCACTTTTGCACGAAATGGTAATGAAGCACTTGAAAAAATTTCTGGCGAAGTCGAGTTTGATCTTTGTTCACGGATATAAATATCCAGGTTTGGATGACTCACCCTATTTCAAAAATTTTCTGTACTCAACAATAATTCTCATTCGATTGTTATCTCTGCCTATGGTGATATTGATAGTATCCGGAAAGCGATTAACAATAGCGCCTTTGATTTTCTTGTCAAACCTATTGGCTTTAATGATGTTAAAGAATTTTTAAAACAAGTTTCACAATCAGATGATATAACGGCAGTTGTAATTAATAACTCGGATGATTTTTGAGTATTTCGACAAATATTGAAATAGAGAATAAACTGGAAGAACTTTTGAAAGTAGCAAGATTTACCCAGGAATTCTCGGTAACAAATAATCTATCGATCGATTGCTTAAGTGCTCTCAATCTTTCTCTTGAGGAATGTTTAACAAATACAATGAAATATGGTTATTCCGATTCCAGCCTACATAAGATAAATGTTGAGTTATGGATTGATAAGTATTCAGTTCGAGTTCGTATTACTGATGATGGGCTGATGTTCAATCCATTTATTTCCCATGTTCCCAAACTAGATGTCGGAATAAATGAGCAAAACATTGGGGGACTTGGAGTACACTTAGTCAAAAATATTATGGATTCTTATCAATATTTTAGAATTGAGAATAAAAACATAATATTACTTACAAAACATCAAACCAAAAATTGGAGCGATAATGATTCTTAAAGATGAGTTAAATGATAGCATTGCTATCTTAAGTGTGGATGGTAAAATTGATGCAACAAATTCTCAGGAGTTTGAATTACATATCAAGAAATTGATTGAAAATGGAAAACACAAAATTTTAGTGAATATGGAATTGTGTCCTTATGTGAGTAGTGCTGCGCTCCGTGTTTTTATTGTTGCAGCTAAGAATCTGAAGCACTTATCTGGTGAATTAGTATTTGCCGTTATGTGCAAACAGGTTACAGACGTATTTGAGATTTCTGGCTTTTCCAGACTATTCAAAATATTTCAAACAGAATTAGATGCACAAAATTATTTTGTTCAAAAGTAGCAGTAAGGATTAAAGCAACTGTGATCGTTAGACGCATTCGCCAAGCTCAAATTAGATTAATCTCCTAGAGATCTTCCCGATTATAAATATTAATTAACTAATAATAGGTTCGAGGATGATATAAATTACATTTACAGTCTTTCCTATACTTCCTAATATTAAGATGATATTTAGATTAATCAAATAAAAGACTCTGCTATTCTAATTTCTTGAAAATTATTGCGATTATACTTTTGGCTAAGGAAATTTTGTCCTATCTTAGAATAGGAGAGCTCGTCCTATTCTAAGCGGTCTCTTCAGATATTAACTAATTTTTCATTAATTATTTTCGAGGGTGCAATATGAAAGCAAAAACAATTATAGATCAACGCGTCGACATGAACATCGCTATTATCGATCGTGCATGGAAAGATGAAACTTTTAAAAAAGCTTTACAAAGTGATCCGAAAGGAACCCTAAAAAAAGAATATAACATTGATCTCCCGGAAGATTTTAAAGTAAAGGTGGTTGATGAAGCAGCAAATGAGTTAGTGCTTGTTATACCAACTAACCATGGAGAAGAAAAAGAGTTAAGTGAAGCTGAATTGGAAAAAGTTGCGGCAGCAGGCGGCGGACATGGTTGCTATACTTATGGCGCAAATACTTGTTATCCCCATACTGGAGGATGGAACTGGTCATGCTATCTAAATCCTTGTGGCCATACAAAGAATCACGACCACCATGGCCATAAATTGTGTTAATCATACTTTCATAACAAAACTGGTCAGAATTAATATTCTGATCAGTTTCTTTTTATAATCCTTCATCTCGCAAAATAAATTAAATGAAAAAACTAAACCCGTATTTTAGCAATCTTCTCTATTCTGCATCTTGCTTTGAAGAAAAAATGAATCTTTATAATGATGACGACATTAAATTAGACGAAGAAGTTGCAGACAGATTAATTGAAAAATGGATTAAGATTGGCTTTCGCGGAAAGGCAGACTTATTTCAAAAAAAATTATCCTTTGAGAATATTGATATACAAACGCTTAGAAAAGTAGCGGCGGCACAGAATATTCAAATAGATGAATCCGACTTGCCTGAATGGTTTAATTTATTTATTAAATTATCGGAGTTTCTAAATAGTTCGCGAAAAGACTATTTGGAAGATGAAGTTACAAAGAACACCAATCAGGAATTACCATTTTTGCAAATCATGAAACCGTTTGCTGATTTCACATTCAATACGCTCAAGCAAAAACTTGGAGATACTTTTAACTTATTGAATGAGGAAGCTGAAGAGAGCATCAGGTGGAATTACTTAATGCTCTGTTTTAATCAACTCAATCAGGCTCTCTTTCAAGAATTTAACTTATTCAAGCTACGCCGCCTTGGACCGTTTGCTAAAATTATTACAAACATGAGTGCCAAGGATTCGGATAAAACTTATAAAGAGTTTGTTGAATATTTTTTCGATAAACGTCTTGAAGAATTTTTCACTGATTATCCACTTCTGGCAAAGCTCGTCTCTATTTCGCTTATGAATGCAATTAGTCATTATTTCAACATTCTATCGCGTTTTGAAAATGATCTGAGTGAGATAGAAGCTACTATTTTGAATTCTAAAAGCGGAAAAATTTCAGGTCTACAAACAAGCTTAAGTGATAATCACGATAGTGGGCAATCTGTTTGCATAATACATTTCGAAACCGGATTGAGGATAGTATACAAACCCAAAAATCTAGAGATAGATAAATCTTTTTTTAAGCTTCTTGGTTATATAAATTCATTAAACATTTTACCCGATTTCTTTATTCCTAAAATGATAACGCGAAATGAGTACGGATGGGTTGAATTTATTGATAGTTCGGTTTGTAAAAATAGAGACGAGGTTGAAAGATATTATGAAAGAATGGGCTGTTATATTTTCTTAATCTACCTTCTAAATGGCAACGATTACCATCTGGAAAATCTGATTGCTCACGGTGAACACCCGGTTTTAATAGATTTGGAGACCATCATGCACCATCCGGTAGTTGGCAAATCCGTTATCCAGGGAAAAACAGCAATGAGTATTGTAGCAAATGAATTGGGATCTTCTGTTTTTAAAACGGGTTTATTACCAAGGTGGGATTTAATTGGTGAAAATAAAGTAATTGACATAAGCGGACTTGGCTCCTATGGAAACCAGGAAGCCCCTTATCAAAGGATTGAATGGGCAGAAACAAACACCGATAAAATGCATATTGCTAGAGCCAATTATGTAATTGATGAAACAGCTAATTTGCCAATGATTGAAGGGGAAGTTCAATTGCCGAATTTATTTTTAAAAGAAATTGTTGCTGGTTTCCAAACAGTTTATAATTACTTTCAAGACAACAAGAACACCATTACATTCGATAGTTTCATGAATAAGAAAATTCGATATGTGTTCAGATCAACAAATGACTATGGAATTCTCATTCGCCAATTAGCCCAAACAAGAAATCAAGATAATGGTCTTAGCCATGATTATTTTAGTGACCTTCTATCATATTATGTGCTTTCGAGTGATATACCAGATTCACCTATACTCTGGAAAATATTTTTATCTGAGAAAGCTCAATTAATAAAGAATGATTTTCCAGCTTTCTACAGTTTCACCAATTCTAAAAATTTAATTGGTACGGATGGAACGATAATCGAGGAGGCCTTTGAAGTTTCGGCCTACGACAGGTTTACAGACAGACTTAAAATGTTAAATGAAAAAGACTGCAATAAGCAGATTGAATATATTAAAGGGTCACTCTATTTTCGTGAACTTAAAACCGTTGATCATTATGATAACCTGAGAACAAAGCTGCTTGATAATAGCGAATTCTCTTTTGATAAAGAGATTTTGAGTGAGGAAGCAATTAAAATTGCGGAACGTATAATTGAAAGACGAGTAGTTGCATCTGATGGCAGTGTTTCGTGGATGGGGGTTGGTTATAATAGCGATATTCATGTTTCACAATTTCAGCCGATGGGAATTGGTCTATATGATGGGCTGAGCGGCGTCGCACTATTTCTTGCGGCTATTTATCGCCACACAAAAAATGAAAAATATAAAGAAGCGTTCTGTGGTACTATCAAATCATTGAAACAATTTCTCGATTCAGCAAAAAAGAGTGACTTCAATAAAAATGGTCTCGCACTAGGAGTTGCAGCCGGAATTACTTCTGTGATTTATTCGTTAATTCTAAGTTCCGATTTTATGAATGACAAAACCATAATCGATCTCGCTGAAGACTTTTATAGCCTTATTGATGATGAACTGATCGAAAAGGATAATACTTTTGATATTATTTCCGGTTCTTCAGGCGCAATACTCGGACTTCTAAAACTGCATTCCAAAACTAAGAAAGAGGAAGTATTAAGAATGGCCGTGAGAATTGGAGATCATTTACTCAAGAATAGAATTGTTGAGCAGAATAAATTTAAAGTCTGGAAGACAGGAGAGGAAGAAAAAATTCTAACCGGGTTTTCACATGGTCAAGCCGGAATAATTCATAGCCTGATAAAATTATCATGGGTCACAAATAGTAAGCGATTTTATGATGCTGCAATGGATGCGTTTGAATATGAAAATTTTGTTTATGATGAGAAAGAAAAAAATTGGCCTGATTTCAGACGGGAATTACCAAATGGTGAAAAAAGTTATATGAATGCGTGGTGTCATGGCGCCGCTGGTATAGGTCATTCCAGGTTGGAACTTATAAAATATGACTCTAACCTTCCGTTTAAAAAAGATGTAGATGCAGTAATTGAGAATACTTTACATCATGACATTCTTGTTGCGGATCATATTTGTTGTGGAAATTTATCATTGATAAATTTTCTCTTTGAAGCCGGCAGTCAATTGAACAATTTTGAATTAGCAGATCAGGCAAAGAAGCGAGTGTTTCAAATGATAGGTCGCGCAAGAGACGCCGATGGCAATTATAATTTATTTCACGATCCGACCGAGCGAATTTTCAACCCAGGTTTCTTTCAGGGATTATCCGGGATTGGGTACTATTTGTTGAGATATGCCAATGTGGAAGATTATCCCAATGTTCTTACCTTTGAATAATTGTGCGGTTCTGTATTATCTTCTTTGTACAGACATACAAGTGACGAAGCCAAAAATCCTAGGCTGTCGCTTTTAAAAACCTCATACGCATCAAAAAACGATTCCAATCTGAAATCGCTATTTTCGCTTTTCATAAATTATCATGATAAAGTTCATTAGGCTTAAATTTTTGCTCACTTTCTTCAAATCGAAAACACAATTATAGCTTGAGATCGTGTTCCTAAAGAAAGCAACTGGAAATTCTCAATAGAACGGCAAAGAAAATCCAAATTAAGAACCAAGACCGATTATTTTTCGTTTTTATCTTTTCCCCTATCGGAATTACCGAAGAACATTCAGTCTTTGCAAAGAGCATTTCGATTCAAACAACATATATTCAGTTTAGGCTCTAGGTTCATGGATCGGTTTTAGCTTAAGATGAAGTATTGAATAGGCACAATGTTATCAATTACATGTTCAGACTATTTTTCTTCAACTCTGATAAAATCAGTTACACCGTATAAAGTAAACTTATCAGCGTTTCCAGAGTTGTTCGTTGCGAATGAAATAGGTATTGAACGTAAAATGCTTGAAGTATTCATAAGAAACATGTTACCCACTAAGTGCCTTAGAAAAGAAGTTATCCTTCCTAGTTTTATTTTCAGTTTTCCATCTTCATAAAGGATTGTTGCTTTGCCATAGGCGTTACTTTCATAAAAACCGGCAAATTTTTCCAAAGATTCTGGAGGTTTAGCACCAGCAGGGACCATCGTCATTCTTTGTTTTTGAGATTCAGCCATTTTTGCTTTATAGTCTTTAATAGCCGCAAGTAGTTCTCTGCTCCAATCTCTCACTTCACCGCCAATGAATATATCAGCAATGGAAAATAGTGCTGCTTCAACAAGTGTAGCAGGGTGAAGATTAGAAAAAATTACTATACCAAGATTCATGTCGGGGATAAAACCAGTTTGACATCTCTGACCATCAATATCACCACCATGATGAATAGTGTTTTGCCTCTATATTCATGTATGAACCAACCAAAACCATAGTTTAGAAAACTTGGTTTTGACAACTTAATAGGATATGTAAATGCAAAGGGCATATCTAAATATGATGGAAAAGTTACGTCAATCTGTCGGGAATGCATTTCATTCATTGACTGAGCACTAATTAATTTTATTCAGTTATACATTCCATTATTCATCTGCATCTTAAGCCATTGAGCCATATCTATAATGTTAGAATTAATTGAACCAGCTGACCCGAAGTTATCAATATTGCGTAAAGGAATAACTTCAACTTTACCTCCAATAATTTCATGAGAGGAAGCATAATAGGATTGCTTTGAATATTCAGTTATGCTGGTATAACTATTCTCCATGTTGAGAGGTTTAAAGATTCTCTCTTTTACAAATTCTTCCCAACTAATACCTGTAACAGCTTTTATTATTTCACCAGCTAGAAAAAAAAGAATGTTGTTGTATTCAAAAGAAGTGCGAAAGCCTGAAATCGGTTTTGCAAAAAATATACCGTTGAAGAATCTCTTCTTTGGTTTGATCACTAAATAAAGTAAGAGCCAAAAGCGGATCTAAACCGCTACGGTGCGAAAGACAATCCCTAATAGTCAATTGACGGGTCAGTGCAGAATCACTAAGCTTAAATTGAGGAAGGTATTTAATAACGGGATCATCCCAACTAATTTTTCCTTCATCAACAAGAATTGCTATTGCGGCAGCAGTAAAAGATTTTGTCTGTGAGCCCACAACAAATAGAGTGTTTTCATCAACTAGTTCAGGCTTTCCTAATTCACATACTCCATAGCCTTTTGCAAAAATAATTTTGTTATCTTTTTAAATTGCCACAGCCATTCCCGAGGATTCCCAATCCTTCATAACCTTTTGAAGATAGCAGTCAATTTTATTAAGATTTTCTTCCAGAGATTGAGCACAAAATGGAAAAAAATAGATATTCCTAATATTACCGTAAGTATAATTTTCTTTGAATTCATTTTCGTTCCTATTATTTATAACAGTCTAAAACATTTTATAACTTAAAGGCATCGTTGCCATCGGGAGAAAACACTGGTGAACCATGGTACCACCAATTTGTGCTGGTAGCAATAAACAAATTATTAGGTGCAAACTTGACCGGTACATTACCGGGAGGAGTCTAACCTAAATATGCACCCCTTAGTTCGGTTAAATCCGGTCCTGGGGTTGGTGGATCAACTGGAGTTTCTTTCTTGCATGAAGAGAGCATGATAATACACAAAAGCAGTGCTACGGACTTCATAATTCTATTGTGTTGCATAGTATCTCCCTTTTTCAACATTTAGTTTGTCTCAAGCAATTCTCATGTGCTATTTTTCTTCAAAAACTCAGTGATAAGCTCATCAAAATTATCTTCATAATATTGCACTGTAATTCCCATATACTTTTGGAACGCAGCTCGGAAACTTCCCAATGATTTTACTTCCTTCATCATTGCTTTTGCATCGTTTAATGTTTTACCTAGCCCCTTACTATCAAAAAGATAACGCACTGCTAAGCCGAATGCATTGTAATAATATCCCGCACGGTTTTGGTTTGGAAAATTGTTCCATGAATGTATTTTTATTGGATTAATATTGCCCGTTGTATTTATCCATGTATTCCACTCTTCTAAATTTGAAATTGGAGTAAATGCACCACCACTTACAAATTCTGCAATTCCTTCGGTAAACCATGTATCAGTATATGGACCGCCGGGAGGATCTAAACCAAACTTAAAATGAATTACATGCATTGTTTCATGTTTAATTTCTCGACGAAACCAAAAGTCGCCGTTTCTCCAACTTTGGAACTGAGGTGAATCGTGACCATATAATACAAAACCTAAATTGTAAGCAAGTTGCTCGTAATTTGCAGATTTAGTTGTGAGTATTTTAAGCTTTGAGGCTGCGTTGTTTGTATCAATACCAAGCTCTGCATCGCTTTGAATGTTGAACAATTGCTTCAGTTCGTACAAAGATTCCTCTGCCATCTTGAAATAAATTATCTTTGCATCGTCGCTAGCGGCATCGCTAAAAGTAAGAAAGTGATTACTCTCAAGTATTCGGTTATCGTGAGCATAAGTTTTATCATATGCTACAAAATTGTAACCGCTAATCCATTTTGTATTTATAATTAAATGGCTATTAGCGTAAAGATATTGGGGAGTTACAGCTGTGTTATTATTTACATATACTTTTAAAATTTGTTCAGGTCCAATACCTAAAATCCACACAACAGAGGCTTTACCGGCAGAATTTGATTTAACAGTTGAGTTAGAAATAGAGCCCTCACCGCTTATTACACTAAAAGAAATATCTGCACCCGCTATTGGTTTTTGATCTCTGTTTATTAATCTTATTACAATAGAATCTTTCAGTCTCTCTGAATTATTTCCTTTTTGATTATTCCCCGATTCAATTAATAGATAAGTGTCGGTCTCACCGACAATAATTGGTCCCGTCACGTCATCATTTTTGCATGAAGTAAACGCGAGAATAAATAATACTGCTATTGTAGTAGAAAAGATATTTTTCAAACACATAATTATTTCTTACTTAAATTTTTATTTAAGATTCGTAATAACATCAGTACTTACCCAATGTATATCATCATTTAAGTGATAGAATAAATATTTGCCGTCCGGAGAGATGTACGCAGCCCCAGCTTTAATATCGAATCCTTTTGTTGTAATATCAATTGCATCTCCCCAGGTTCCATCTGTTTTTTTGAAACTTACAAATAGATGGCTTCCCCCTCCTGTATCAAAAAGGATGTAATTTCCGTCTGTTGCAATACAAGGATGAGCTTGACTTCCCAATCCTTGTTTAATGTCAAGTCTTTCATATTCTGTAAATAGTCCATTTTGTACTTTCACTTTTGCTAAATATGTTTTTCCTGCTGTCAGCAATTCCGATGTATCTGTAGTATACAATTGTCCATCTTTACTGCTGGAAAGGTACATTCCTTGACCAGCATATTTTGGAGTATCCCATTCACCGTTTGCATTTCTTTGACATGCATATACACCCCCGATAATACCGTTTGGATTTGCAGCACTTCCAACATTCCATAAAAAGTATAAAGTTTTATTATCCGGTGTAACATGAGGCTGCATTGCATTATAACCATTAGACAAAGAAAACTCTTTCGGCTCCGTCCATTTTCCAATTACAATTTTGCTAAAAAATATTTTACAATAATTGTTTGCGTCTATTCTATAGAAATAGATTTCGTTGCCATCTGGAGAAAATGTTAAGGTAAATTCATTATTATTAGGCATACAAATAAATCCCGGTGCAAATACTTTTGCTGTATTTCCGGGTATTGTTTGCCCTACATATGGACCTGATAATTCCGGCAAATCTGCTAAAGTTATAAAAGATAGTGCAGCACCATAACCAGAACCGGCACTATTTGTAGCATAAGCACGAACATAATAAGTTGTATTTGGTAAGAGTCCTGTAACATTGCTAACAAACACACCAGTACCGCTGCCATCGTTTGTCCCATTATCTGTTATTGTTGGATTTGAATTAGTACTCCAGCAAACTCCTCTTGCCGAAATAGAAGCACCTCCATCGGATGTTATACTACCGCCTGAAAGTGCAATTGTTTTATTTATTCCAGAAACCGCAGTTGTTGTTAATATAGGAATTGTAGCAACCGATTGAGTTGGCGGATTTTCACTTTTGCACGAAATCAGTGCAAATACAAAAAAGAATATTAATAGTATTGCTAAGTATTTTCTGAAAAACATATTAACTCCATTAAGTAATTTTGCATTGCTTGTTAGTCTTATCATTTTTTCGGCTTCCATGAAGGCATGTTTGCAGAGTGAGATCTGCCGTTTGCGTTTGTAACTTTTTTAACGTTGGTTCCATCGGAGTTCATAATGTACACTTCCGGTTTTCCAGTAGCATTTCTATAACAATATGCAATTTGCTTTCCATCTGGTGACCATCTTGCCTGGTCATCTAAATAATTATTATTTGTCAGCCTGGTTACATTTGTCCCATCAATGTTCATTACGTATATATCAAGCGTATTCTCATTCGATGAGTTGCTTTGGCTTGAGTAAACTATTTTTGATCCATCCGCAGAAACATCTACATTCCATTCATCTGCATTTGTATTTGTAAGCTTAACTTTATTTGTGCCATCTATATTACATGTATAAATTTCAGAATTTCCGCTTGCGTTGGAAGTATAAATCAGCTTTGTCCAATTTGGTAAGTATTTAGCTTGCGCTCCTTCTAAAATGTTTTTAGGATCACTTCCATCAGAATTCATTATCCAAATTTCAGATTTTATAACTATGTGCTGCTCAATAAAGTATTTTGTAAATACTATTTTTCTTCCGTCAGGAGACCAGCGTGCCGATACAGCATCAGTCAGCTGTGTTAGTCTAAGCAGATTGCTTCCATCTGCATTCATTACATAAACCGAACGTGGTGAAGTTGGAGTTACCATTCCATCAACTAATATTTTGGTCCCATCCGGTGACCACTCCATATCGCTTAATCCAATGGAAGATTCAACAAATTTTTTATCGTCACTTCCATCTGTATTTATTGTATAAATAGACCAGTAATGATTATCCCCACCAGCCCAATAAAGATTACTGTAACAAATCACACTAACTTCTGCTTTAGGTTCTACAGGTGTTTCATCCTTACATGATGGAAATAACGCAGCAGATAAAAATATTAATGCCAAAATGAAAATCTTTTTGGATAACATGTTTACTCCTATTGTTATAATTAGTCTTTTCTTTCACTAGTATTTATTTAATAAGAATTTGCTGTTGTTTTTAAGAACTCTAAAATATTTTTCCTTTTATCTAATTGAATCATTTATATGAATCAAGAATTTTTACATCAGCCCAATAGGGAGTATATCCCGTATCGCCGGTTCTCCATGTATTAAAAAAGAAATACTTCCCATCTGGGGTTATATATGGTGCAATATCTTCGTTTGCAGAATTTATTGGTGTTTCAAAATGCTTAGGAGTATTCCACGAGCCATTTGTGTTTTTACTGCTTATATACAGATCATGATATCCAAATCCACTGGTTTTAACCCCACAGTAAAGAATAAACCTTTCATCAGGATCTACATAACCAATATCTTCTGCTTCTATTGTATTAATAGGTAAGCCTAAACTTTCGGGCTGTGTATATTGCCCGTTAACAAGTCTTGATTTGTATATATCTCTTTTACCACCGGCAGTTAATGCTTCTAATGCAAAGTAAATAGTTTTGTTTCTTGTTATAAAAAATTCGTTTCCGGTTCCGTAACCGTTTGGATATGGAATATTTATTGCGGTTGGTGCTGTCCAATCCATTGCAGTTCTGGTAACTCTAAATATTGCTGAACCACCTCTTTGTGATGAAAAATAAAGTGTATCGTTGCTTGTACTGAATAATGGATTATTATCAAATCTACTAGTTGAAAATGAGGCTCTTTGTGGAGCAGTCCATTGACCGTTAATACTCTTAGTAAACCAAATTTGAGCTCCGTTAACATTCGAATATTTTACAAAGTACATTTCGTTACCATCCGGAGAAAACACAGGAGAGCCATGATACCACCATGTAGTTTCACTGGGTCTGAACAAGTCGTTAGGAATAAATTTTGTTGGTACCATTCCGGGGGCTGTTTGTCCTAAATATGCGCCTCGCAATTGTGTCATTTCCGGTCCACTGGGAGGATTTACAACTTCTTGATCACCTTTGCATGAAGGAAATATTACAGCTATGGCTAGTACGGCTATTAAGTATACATACTTTTTTAAATACATAATCACTCCATTTTATAAAAAGTTTATTTTGCTCTACACAAATTCTTTCTATTCTGCGTGTTTCCAAATTGACATTGAACAATCACCAAATAAATGCCAGTGTTTGTAAAATTGTTCTGAATGTGCAGTATCAAATTCTTTCATAGCCAATAAATTGGAGAAGTAGCATAATTCACCTATGGTTTCGATCTTATCATCGAAATACAACTCTTTGAATGCTATTCTTTGGGCTGTCATTGCGGGGGCTGCATCTGTACTACGGCTAAAGGCAAGCATTCCAATTGGGCCCGCAGGTTTTTCGTATGTACCGGTTTTCAGAACAGCTTCCGCAAAACAATCCCCTACACTCCATTCAAAACTACCGGTTAAGCATGCGGCACCATGAATAAATGGAAAACTATTTCCGAATGTTTTTAATTCTGGTAGATGATTGTTTTTAAATGCTATACTGTAAAATCCATCTGAAAATCCGTGGCTGTTGTAAACAATCATATTAGCGCCGTTATTTTCGATTGCGTTCATCAAATCCGGATGAGGGTTCTGATCTGTTTCCAATACTTGATATACATTTTTGAAATAGGAAGTATGATTTCTTAATACGCTTGTAATCCCCGACGTATGATTTACCCCATCAAAATGATATGTACCGACGACAATTGCATTCGTAATCCAATCTTTACTTCTGAACTCCCCTTTTTGATAAATGAGAAGCTTGTTAACAATGTTTTTCAATTCAGCATAACTCTTAACTGAAATGCGGGAGATTAATGCATCACCAATTAGATCATCTCCTTCCAGCAATGCATAGCTCGGATCTGAAGGGGAACCTTGAAAATAAGGACTGGGAACATCTTCAATATCACCAACTAGTATTATGAAGTGCAAACCATCTTTTTCATATTTGGCTTGAATTGCGTTCTTAATTGCTTCAACTCCCACCGGAGCCGCAAAGGTATTTAATACGACATTCATTCCAATTGATTTTTTATAATTGATAAATGGTTGTAGTTCATTTACAAACTTGTCAACCGTAATAATCAACATTTCTTCCCCTTTGAAACGGTTAAAGTCTATCCCATTGTCTATCTCTTTATTCTCAGTACTGTCCGGCTCAATTGGTGTATCCTCTTTTTGGCAACTTGAAAACGAAATCACAATTAAAAACGTTAGCAGTATGACTAAATATTTTTTTAAAGACATTCTTTCTCCACTTCATGTTACTTTAGGATTTATCAAGCATTGAAAATCATCAAGTTTTTTTTGAGTTTCATTCTATTTCGAATTTTACTCGGTGAAAAAATAGCTCAAGAGTTATACCTTAGAAATGCAAAAAGATCAAACGGTCATAAATGAGATTGGGCGGTCATCAAAGCTTAGTATATTTGATTAGATTATTTTCATAACTTTAGATAATATGAAATTCGTACAATGATTGATAAAAATGTAAACGAAATATTCTTTCTAAAAAGAAAGTACAGCTTTTGGCAACTGCAAATTATGTTTTGGTTTGCTCATTGGTTTATATGGTTATGGATATATCCAGATAACTTTTTGGTTTTGAATATCTTTCTAATGCATTTAGTTCAATATATTGCCCCTTATACAATCTCCTACTTATTTAGATATATCTATAAGAAATATCAGATTCATCACTTACCCTTTTTCCCAATGAGTTTAATTATACTCCCTATTTCTTTTTTAGGTGGAGCACTTTGGATTGCTTTCTCATATTTTCTTGTCTTCTGTTTTTATGGAACAATCTTTATTCAAAATATTTTTCGTGATTTAATTCAACCAATTTTTTATGACTCCTATGCACTTGTGACATGGAGTGTAGTTTATATAGGATATAAATTTTACCAAGAGTTCATTGTTCAAAAGCAGAATGCGGAAAGAGCAATAATACTTGCCCAAAGCACACAGTTGGAAATGTTAAGATATCAGATCAATCCCCATTTTCTTTTCAATACCCTTAATTCTGCGCGCGCACTTGTTTTAGCAGATCCGCCACTAGCTCGGGAGATGCTTACGCAAATATCAGAATTCTTAAGATATTCTTTATCAGAAGGTAAAAACTCCACTGTGCCGCTTGTGAGAGAAATGGAAGCAATCAATAATTATTTAGAAATCGAAAAGATTCGTTATAAGGATAATCTAATTGTAGAATATCAGATTGATCCTATAGCAGAAGATTTCAATATACCGGTGTTTCTTATACTCCCATTGGTGGAAAACGCAATAAAACATGGGATGAAATCTACTACTCTTCCTCTTAAAATAAATTTGAATGCAAAAGTGATTGAAGATTATTTACAAATTGATGTTGTTAATACGGGCAAGTGGAATGAAAATATTGCAAAAGATTTGAATACCGGCACCGGACTAAATAATGTGAAGAAAAGATTAGAGAATTCATACGGCAATAATTTTCATTTCGAAATTTTAAAGAATGATGATTTTATCCATGTCGTGATGAAAATTAAAAAAGAACGATGAAAAAGTGATGGAGAAAAAAATACGAACACTTATTGTTGATGATGAAGAATTAGCAAGAATTGATTTAAGGCATATGCTGACAGATCATTCTTCAATTGAAATTGTTGGGGAAGCTTCAACTATTAAGGAAGCTAAAAAAGCAATACTTGAATTAAAACCGGATGTTATTTTTTTAGATATTGAATTCCCTGGAGAATCTGGATTCGATCTACTTAATATGATTGATGAATCTATAAAAATTGTATTTATAACCGCATTCGATGAGTTCGCAATTAGAGCGTTTGATGTAAATGCATGTGATTATTTGCTAAAACCAGTAAGTACAAAAAGATTAGCTCAAACAATTAAAAAACTAGAAGCAGGTTCATTGGACTTAAAACATCAAGATTCAGTTTTTAGTTACGATGATCAGGTTTTTATTGCGGTTAATTACAAACATTACTTTATAAGAGTTAGTAGTATAATAAGAATCGCTTCCGAAGGTAAGTACCCAGAGATACTAACAACTACTAAAATAAAAGGACTTGTAAAAAAATCGTTGCAAGAATGGGAAAAATGCCTCCCGGAAAAGCGATTCATTCGTATCCATAGGTCAACAATAATTAATATTGAATTTGTAGAGAAGATTGTGAAAGATAATATATCAGCCTATTCAGTCTATATGAAAGGTTCGGAAGAAAAATACCAAATAAGCCGAAGATACACCTCGCTATTAAAAAAGAAAATTGTTTTATAATTCAGAAATTATCTCTATTCATAATTCGATTGTAGCTATTCAAAACCATATCTGCATTAAGAATAACGATTAAGATCTGAATTCGCTATTTTTGTTCTTCCAAAATCAACTCGTCAGAACCCACTATGATCACATTTCTATTCACTTTTTTCAAATCAAAGATTCAATTACGACTTGAAAACGTTTTCTTTTGGAAGCAAATCGATCAAATAAGAAACTTCAAATGAAGAATACAGGCAATTCAATTTAAGAGCTAGAATTAACGACGGTTGTTAAATTCAGTTGTAGTTTTGAATAGGCACAACCCATTTACCCCCTCCACACAAGACCCTTTAAAAAACAAAAACCTCGAAAACAGCCTTATTTTGCTATAATCGAGGTTTTATTTTTACTTGAGGAGAGTGAGGGATTCTACTGACCCTCACAAATATTTCGTTTTTGGCCTATAATCGCATCTTTTCAAAATGTTGTGACCATTTTGTGACCAACTCATTTACAAATACACCGTCTACACAGACTAGGTAGACTCTTTTACTATTTGATCACTCCCCTACCTCGTAATCAATTGGTGTAATAAATCTCTCTCATCAGTTAGAGCTTAATCGACAGCTGTAAATGGCCGTCTAATCCTAGTTCTATGATTCGTTGAAGTGTGGATATGCGTACTTCTTTTATATTGTTTTCAATTTTCGAAATGTAAGATTTTGTTGTTCCTACTTTTTCCGCAAGTTCTCCCTGAGTTAAACCCTTCTCAATCCGGGCCTCATGAATCAAAGCTCCGATTTTAAAGCTCTCATATCCTGCCTCAAGCTGGTCACGCTTTACACTCCCCCGCGCCCCGTAATGTTTGTCCTTGAACTGCTCTAGCGTCTGTATATTATTTTTTTTCGCCTTCATATTCTTCCTTTATTTTAACCGCCTTTTCAATTTCTTTTTTCGGAGTCTTTTGAGTTTTCTTTTGAAATCCATTTGCCAAAACAACTAATTGACCCCGGTCAAAAAAACAGAAAATGCGAAAGATGTCATTTCCTTGTTGCACTCTTATTTCATAAAGCCCATCTGTATTCTCAATATGTTTAAGATATGTCTCAGGAACTTGCTTAAGCTCTTCGATTATTTCAAAAGTCCAGATAATTTTATCTTTAACTTTATTCCTCTGCTTAACAAAAAACTCTTCGAAATAGTCTTTGTAAAAAATGATTGTTCGGTATTTCTGTTTTTCTTTCACATAACAAAAATACGAATAGTTGCCCCTTAGTGCAACTATTTTTTACTATTGCTGATCGGATATTGTGAGAGAGTGATTGGTAGTATAAAAAGAGAATTCTTAGATCATGTAATTATCTTAAATGAAAGTCATTTGAGAAAACTTCTTAAAGAATACTTTCATTACTATAATTATCAGCGGACTCATCTTGGGTTAAATAAAGATTCACCTGAATCAAGACCAGTTCATATAATCGGTAAGATCGAGAAAACTGTTGTAGCCAACGGCCTGCACAATTACTATTTCCGGCAAGCCGCTTAATTTTTTCTTCCTGAATTATCTCAATTCATGTCTTAATTGACCGATGTATTTCCATATCTATTATTAGTAAAATCACGTCCGTCTTTCAAATTAATAGAGAATATTTGGCCGCTCTTAAATGGATTGTCACTTTCCACAGTTAAATATTGCCTTTATTTTTCGATTTATAATAGCATTTTTAACTGCGTTTTGAATAAAGAATATGGACAATTAAAGATTTAACTTGACAAATGTATTACTAAGTATTATGTTTGTTAGTGAACGTTAACTAACTAATAAGGAATTAACAATTGGCTCGTATAAGTACAGAAGAAAGACAGATATTAATCATTGATGAGGCGATCAAAATAATTCATGAATTGGGTTATCACGCTTTTTCTATCAGAGAACTTTCGAAAAGGGTTGGAATAAGCGAACCCGCAATATATAGGCATTTTCTCAACAAAGAGGATATTGTATTAGGAATTCTGGGTCGGTTTAATGAGTTTGATTTGAGCCTATTTCAAGAGGTGAAGAAGTATGAAAAACCGATAGAAAAGATACAGAGCTTTGTTCAATATCATTTTGATTTCCTCGAAAAAAATCCAAGTATGACTTCTATTGTCTTTGCCGAAGAGATATTCAATCAAAGCGAGTTATTGAGAGAGAAAATGTTAACTATTATTGAAAAAAGAAAAAAACAAATTAAAAGTATAATTGATGAAGCACGGGCAAAGAACCAGATAATTGAAGTGGAAACAAATGAATTAGCAACAATAATTCTGGGATTTATTCGCTTAGTAATACTGGAATGGAGAATGGGTGGTTTTTCTTTTTCACTTTCGCAGCGCGGGAAGAAAACTGTACATACGATTGAAAAATTATTAACAAGCAAATGAACTTTTTTTTTTAATTAGTGTGTTAGTGAGTGTTAACTAACATAAATGATACCAATCATAGCAATGGATATTCAAGAATACAAAATTTTAATAAGCGATTTTATAAGCGACAAAATGATGGACGAAGGTTATAAAAAGATTACTCTCGAAGAGATTACTTCTAATCTTGCCATTAGCAAGAAGACTGTCTACAAAGTCTTTTCATCTAAAGAAGAAATTACCAGGTCAATATTTATTGGAGAGCTGACAAAAGCATATAAAGGACTCATCCAACTAATACAAGAAAAAAGTTCAATAGTAATGAAAGTAGAAAATTTAGCGAGAATGATTGAAAGCTATATTCGACTATTTAATGATACATCATTAAATAACTTGAAAAAAGAGTATCCAAATCTATGGAAAGAAATAGTTCTCTTTAGAAAAGCTAGAGTAATACCACTTATTAATATTTTATTAAACCATTCGAAAAAACATGACCTTCTTATTGATTATCCAAACGAATTAATAATAAAGCTTTTCAGCATTTCTCTGACTTTATCGACAGAAAAAAGTTATTTAATTCATAATAAGTTGGATTACCAATCAGTCTACAAATCCATATTTGATATCCTCCTTAATGGAATACTTTCGAAAAAAGGGAAAAAGTTATTAGCAATAAATAAAAGGATGAAAAATGAAAACAACTAAAATAATTAGTTTAATAATACTACTTGTATCATTCTATGCATGCAGCGGCGGAGAAGGCAATTCTACAATTGAAGCCACTGGCACGGTTGAATCAACAAATGTTATAATCAGTTCAAAGAATGCAGGCGAAATAAAATCAATTATTGCAGATGAAGGTGCACAAGTTGATGCAGGTGATACAATACTAGTAATTGACCATGAAGCGTTAGGATTCCAACTTGAACAAGCCTCTGCGTCTGAACAAATAACCGAGGCACAACTTAAATTGATACTGAAAGGCGCGAGGTCTGAAGATATAAAGCAAGCTGAAGAAATGATGAAGCAAACCGAGATTAATTTTAATCTGGCAAAAAACGATTTCGAAAGATATACGAAGTTGTGGGAAAGTAAATCCATAACACGAAAGCAATATGAAGATATGACTGCACGATATCAGGTGTCAACAGCTCAATTCTCATCTGCAAAAGAAAATTATGAGAAAGTGAAAAAAATATTTCGACCTGAAGAAATTGATCAATCAAGGGCAAGCTTGAGAAAAGCGAAAGCTTCTGTCGATCTTTTAAAAAAGAATATTCGAGATAGCTATATAATTTCTCCTCTGAACGGTTTTGTAGTTAAAAAGTTTGTTGAAGTTGGAGAAACAGTCTCACCAATGTCTTCACTTGTGAAAATATCAAATCTATCGAGTGTGAATCTGATTATTTATGTCTCTGAAGCGGAATTAGGCAAGATAAAACTTGGACAAATATCGGAAATCACAATTGATACTTATCCGGATAAGAAATATGAAGGCAAAGTAACTTACATCTCGCCCGAAGCAGAGTTTACCCCAAAAAACATTCAAACAAAGGATGAGCGAACCAAATTGGTGTTTGCTGTTAAGATTGAAATCCCAAACAAAGATTTTGATCTAAAACCGGGTATGCCGGCGGATGCTAAAATTATATTATAAAAATAACGAGTAAATAATGGAAGAAGTAATAAAAATAAACGATTTGAAAAAGAGTTATGGGTCAGTGCTTGCTGTTGATGGTGTAACCTATAATGTGAACCGTGGTGAAATGTTTGGATTGGTTGGACCGGACGGCGCCGGAAAAACAACGACAATAAGAATGCTAGTGGGATTACTTGTCCCTGATAGCGGCTCGGCAAAAGTTCTTGGGTATGATCTGTTGTCACAAAAGAATTTAATAAAGAACGAAATCGGTTATCTTTCTCAAAAGTTTTCACTTTACGGTGATTTAACCATTGATGAGAACGTTGAATTCTTTGCCGACATACATGGAGTAAAGCACTTTGAAGAACGAAGAGATGAACTTCTTGAGTTTACAAGACTAACACCTTTTAGAGACCGGCTTGCAGATAAACTTTCTGGTGGAATGAAACAAAAACTTGCGTTGGCTTGCACATTAATTCATAAACCGAAAATAATATTTCTGGATGAACCAACAACAGGAGTAGATCCGGTTTCAAGAAGAGATTTTTGGAAGATTCTATCTAATCTTTTAAAAGAAGGCATTACAATATTTATGTCCACCCCCTATCTCGACGAAGCCGAAAGATGCAACCGAGTTGCGCTGATGGACAAAGGAAAAATAATCAGCTGCGATACACCAAAGAATGTGAAAGACTCGATGAAAATGCAAATATTAGAAATTGTCTGCACTCCGGTAAGAACTGCTTATAATGTAATTAAAGCGACAACAGATTTTGAAGTTCAGCTGTATGGCGACAGACTAAACATAGCAGTATCTGAATATGAGAAAGATTATACTCTTATTAAAAAATTATTTGAAGATAACTCAATTATGGAAATAGACAAAAGAATCATTACACCATCTCTGGAAAATGTTTTTATCCATTATATGAGCAAGCCACATAGTGGTGGATTACCATAAAGTTTGATGAAAATTGAAAAGGAAATAAAAATGAAAAAAATACTAATCATAATTCTTTTAGCAAGTTCGTTGTTTGCACAAGAGAAAATCCTAACTCTAAAAGAAAGTTTAGAAATAGGATTGCAGAACAGCAAGGATCTCAAAATCTCCAGGTCCAAATTAAATTATGCCGATTCTAAACTGAGTGAAATCAACAGTCAATTCTTCCCCCAGTTCAAACTGTTTGGAAATTATACAAGGCTAAGTGATAATATTCCACCATTCGAAGTAACAATACCTTTTTCTCCGAATCCAATTAGAATCTCTGAACCAATACTAAACAACTATACATTCAAATTCGGATTCAGCCAGCCGCTATTTACAGGGTTCAAGTTATTATCGTTAAGAAGCTCGGCGAAATTAAATCTAAATGCTTTAGAGCATGATTATTCAAAGGAAGGGAATGAAGCTGCATTTAATATTTACAGCGCTTATTGGAATTATTACAAAACCGATGAGATTAACAAAGTAATCGCACAAACGCTTCAGCAAATGGAAAATCATTTGAAAGACACAAAAAGTTTTTTCGATAACGGTCTGATATCAAAGAATGATCTGTTGAAATTAGAAGTTCAATATTCCAATACAAAACTTATGTTTATCGAAGCTGAGAATAATTTAGAGCTTGCAAGAATCGCTTTTAATAAAACTATCGGGATTGAACTTACTTCTCAGACCAAAGTTGCGGCAGGCGAACAATCATTAAATTATGAAAAGTACCAGCTTGCAAATATAATAGATGAAGCAATCAACAATCGAAAAGAATTAAAATCATTGGAGTATCGTTTTGAAGCAAGCAAAGAAGGAGTGAGTGCGACTAAATCCAATTGGTTTCCCTCAATCTATTTAAACGGAAATTATTATTACAGCAACCCGAACCCAAGATTTCAGCCGGCAAAAAATGAATTTGACTCCAACTGGGATGTTGGTGTTACATTAAGCTGGGATGTATGGAACTGGGGTTTGACCTCTTCACAAGTTTCGCAAGCTGAACAAACTAAAATACAACTTGAAACCAATCTGGATCAGCTTAAAGAAAATATTCAAATGGAAGTTTACTCAAATTACCTAAACCTTATTAAGACTGAAGAGAAAGTAAAAGTAAACAAAGAAGCATTGGATCAATCATTAGAAAACTACCGGATTACTTCTGAAAAATACAACACTCAGTTAGCCACAAGTACGGATTTAATTGACGCGGAAACTTTAAAACTGCAAGCAGAAACAAGCCTCAAAACTGCAGAGGTAGATTTTCAAATAGCCAGAGTGAAATTAGAAAAATCTTTAGGGAGAGTAATTTATTAATGAATGCAATTGAAGTAAAGAATCTGACAAAGGTATTCGGAAAATTCACTGCTGTTAATAATATCAACTTCAATGTAAAACAGGGAGAGATTTTCGGATTCCTTGGCGCTAACGGAGCGGGTAAATCGACTACCATAAGGATGCTTATCGGGATATTAGAACCTACATCCGGCGATGCACTTGTTAGCGGTAACAGTATTAAAAATCAATCCGATCTTGTCAAAAAGAATATTGGATACATGTCTCAAAAATTTTCTCTTTACAATGATTTAACAGTCGTAGAAAATATTAGATTCTTTGCCGGAATTTATGGATTGGACGGAAAGAAATATGAAGAAAGGAAAAAATGGGTACTGAAAGTTGCAAATTTAGAGAATATGGGAAATGTTATTACCGGTTCTTTACCGGGAGGAATTAAACAACGTTTAGCACTTGGTACTGCGGTAATTCACGAGCCTAAGATTGTATTTCTTGACGAACCGACAAGCGGAGTAGATCCGATCTCGCGTAGAAATTTTTGGGATTTGATTAATGAGCTTTCAGAAGGCGGAACCACAGTACTTGTTACAACACACTATTTAGATGAAGCAGAATTTTGTAATGATATTATTTTAATTAATGCAGGCAAGCTCATCGCTCAGGGAAATTCCAAAGAGCTCAAATCAAACTACATCAAAAACCCGATTCTTGAAATAGAGAGTGACCGCGTTGTTGATAGTTTAGAAATTCTTGAAAAAGAAAAATGGGTTGGCGAAACTTCAATTTTTGGCAATTATATCCATGTTATTCTAAATGATAGCACAATTAACGAACAACATATTTTTCAACTGCTGCAAAATAAAAATGGAATTGCAGTTAAACGTGTAGAGAAAATTACTCCGACGCTAGAAGATGTATTTATTCATTTAATTGAAAAGGACAGCAAGAAAAATGTTCAATAGAATATTTGCAATTGCAAAAAAAGAATCGCGGCAGCTTAGACGGGATACAAGAATGCTGTTTATTTTATTTTTCTTCCCATTTGTGTTGCTGGCAATTTTTGGATATGCTATTAACTTCGATGTACATCATATTAAAATTGCAGTGTATGATCAAGACCACTCAGAGTACACAAGAGATTATATCAGCGGTTTAATTAGTTCAGAATATTTTGACCTTGTTACATACATAGATAATGATGACCAGATCAAAAAAATGTTGGACGAAAAGATAGTACAAGCGGTTGTTGTCTTCCCGAAAGACATGTCTAGAAGATTGCTCTCGAAGCAGGAAGTAAAAATCCAGTTTTTAGTTGATGGAGTGGATGGTACTTCCGCAAATGTAATTCAAAACTATGTTAACGCCGCAACCTATAGTTATTCAATTCAGCTAACTAAAGAGTATTTAGCTGTTACCGGTAAAAATTTGTATGTACCAATCGATCTTCAACCACGGTTTTGGTTTAATCCGGATTTACAGTCCACGAGATTTCTTATCCCCGGTTTGATGGGAATGATTTTAATTATTACAGCGGTTATCTCGATATCGCTATCAATTGTTCGAGAAAAAGAAAGAGGGACTATCGAACAAATTAATGTTTCGCCATTATCTTCAATCGAGTTTATCCTCGGTAAAACAATTCCCTACATTGTAATCTCTTTGATTAACGCTACAATTGTTTTACTTGCCGGTTACATTCTATTTGGAATAGTTATCAAAGGGAATATACTTTTATTGCTTTTAGGAACATTCACATTTTTATTTGCAGCTTTGAGTTTGGGAGTATTTATCTCAACAATATCTGATTCTCAGCAAGTTGCATTTCAGGCAGCAAACGTAACGTCATTGCTTCCATCATTAATACTATCCGGATTTATATTCCCAATAGAAAGTATGCCGGTTGCTATTCAAGTACTAACTAATATTACTCCGGCAAAATTTTATATCGTCATTCTAAGAGCGATTCTTTTGAGAGGTGCAGGAATTTCCGCTTTCTGGGATCAATTAATCTATCTCGGAATTTTCGGATTAATCTTCATTGTGCTGGCAACTTTAGTAGATAAAAAATCAAAAAATAAGTGAGCGATATGAAAACGATTTTCCAATTTATAATTAAAGAGCTGTTGCAGGTAAAACGGGATAAGAAAATGCTCGTAGTAATTTTCATGGCTCCCATCTTGCAGCTAATATTTCTTGGTTATGCGGCTAATATGGACGTTAATGTTATTCATACAACTATTTACGACCAGGATCAAACTTCAACAAGCAGGGATTTTATAAAACGGTTTGAACAATCAGGATATTTCTCAATAGATCATTATGTAAGTAATTATGAAGAAGTAACTGATCTTTTAAATGAAGGGAAAACTCTTGTCGCCATAGTTATTCCAAAAGATTTCGAAAAGAAGATCAACAGACGAGAAACTGCACCGCTTCAAACTCTATTTGAAGGATCAGACGGTAATAAAGCATCCATAGCACTTGGATATATTCAAGGGATTGCTACAAAATATTCGCAAGGGATTGTAGCTGAAACAAAAGATAAACTCGGAATGAAAATTTCATTAAGCGGGTCTTTAATTCCGGAGGTACGCGTTTGGTATAACCCGGAAATGAAGACACGTAATTACATGGTGCCGGGAATTTTAGGTCTTATCTTAATGATCTCAACAATTTCTTTAATGTCAATGGCAGTTGTAAGAGAACGCGAGATTGGAACGCTTGAACAATTGATAGTCACCCCTATAAAGAATTATCAACTTATACTCGGCAAACTTATTCCCTTTACAATCATTGGTTTTGTTGTTTTAATAATTGTAATGATAATTATGACTCAGTGGTTTGGAATTGTTGTTCGAGGCAATAAACTGTTTCTTCTTTTCACAGCATTACTTTTTGTTCTCTCGAATTTAGGCATCGGATTATTTATTTCAACTGTCTCCAAAACACAACAACAAGCAATGATGGCTTCTGTGTTCGCCATAATGATGCCAATGATTTATCTATCTGGTTTTGCTTTCCCAATAGAGAATATGCCAACAGTCGTTCAATATATTACTTATGTAATACCCTTGAAATATTTCATCATCATAATTCGTGGTATTGTGTTAAAGGGAATTGGTTTTTCATCTCTTTGGTTTGAGACGTTAATACTTTTTGGTATGGGTGTAACTCTCTTGATATTTAGTTCATTAAGGTTCAGTAAAAAAATAGAATAAAATGATTTATTCAAAAAATCATACAGGAAACAATGAGCAATATAGATTTTGATCTCAAGAAAGTCGCACACTACGATGACTTAGCACGTAAAGTTGTTTTCGGTTATGATCAGCTTTTTATTATGGCGTTATCTCTTTTAGCGGAGAAGCAGAATGAAACAGCAAATGTTTTAATAGTGGGTTGTGGAACCGGGATGGAATTAATAACCTTTGGAAACCATATGACCAATTGGAAGTTGACAGGCGTCGATCCATCCGAAGAAATGATAAAAATATCCAGAGCTAAAATCAACGATTATGGACTAAGCAACCGGGTGACATTACATCATGGTTTTATTGAAAGTTTGCTCGAAGCTAAAGAGTATGATGCAGCTACATTAATATTCGTTCTGCGTTTTATTCCAGATGATAGAAGGAAACTGTTACTTTTTCAAAATATTGCAAAACGACTTCGATCCGGGGCGAAGCTGATTATCGTTGATCAATACGGAGATCCGAGTATTGATGGTTTTCAATATATGTCAAAAGCATGGAAAAATTTTATGAAACTTGGTGGTACACCCACCGAATTGGTAAATAAGATAATGGTTCAAGCTATTGAACAAAACTTTGTTACAGAACGCGAATTACAAAATTTATTATTAGAAGCGGGATTTGAAAAAATAACTCGGTTTTACAATTCTTTCGTGCATGGTGGATGGGTTGTTCAAAAAAAATAATTTGAAATATGTTAAGGTGTTCGTATGAAGATCAAAAAATACATTTCGATGATACGAATCTTAATTCTAGTTATACTTTTGATTTCCGGTTTTAATGGGAAAAAATCTTTTGCTCAGACGAACGTACAAAACGAGCTGCCCTCCGGTATGTCGAAATTTCCTTTTACAAGTTCACAGGATTCTTCCGTAGAAAAAACCACAGTAAAGAAAAATTACTGGTTGCCAGCCGCAGAGGTCATCGGACTTAATTTGGGAGTTTGGGCCTATAGTGAGTATTTAACGAGTGAGGGTTGGGCAAATATTAGTTGGGAAACAATAAAAAATAATTTCAAGTCAGGATTCGAATGGGATGTTGACGGTTACCTAATGAATCAATTTTGGCATCCATATCATGGTTCTAACTATTATAATCTTGCCCGGTCTAATGGTCTCGATTTTTGGGAGTCAGCTCCCTATGTATTTGGCGGCAGCTTAATGTGGGAATTTTTTATGGAAAATGAACCCCCTTCCTATAATGATATCGTAAACACACCGGTTACCGGAATTATTTTAGGAGAGATTTCATTTCGCGTCTC
>Ga0172380_10001490_pt1 | contig 40077 bp, 37 predicted proteins | sample Leawe162metaG_FD_119747 | JGI IMG/M metagenome (GOLD analysis project Ga0172380, IMG submission 119747) | Leachate microbial communities from a municipal landfill in Southern Ontario, Canada - Leachate well 162 metaG | ecosystem: Engineered > Solid waste > Landfill > Unclassified | place...
CCGGCCTCAACTGGACATTTGTCTACAGCGAAGCGGTCACGGCCGGTACGACTGCGGCACTTTGCAACGCCTACGCCGTCACCATGTCTACCGCTGGAGCAGAAACTTTGACCTATTCTTCAGGCACCGGTACCAACACCGTGGTGTGTACCGACTCGGCTACGGTGAACTCCGGCGAAACGGTTACGAGCGGTTTGAACTACACTCTCGGTACCATTGCTGACTCTACGGGTACACAGCCATTGGCGAGTATTAGTGGGAAGGCGGTGGTGAATAACAGTACGCAGGGAATAGCCTATAATTGCGATACCTTAAGAGGTTCGAACTCGCTTTACTATGATGCTGATAATCCATCTGGATCACTATTGGCATGTATATCTGGAGGGACTTCAACAGTGACTCTAACCACAGGAGTTACAGTTAGTACTGACTGGGGAGCTGGAAATAGCTTGAAAAATGATGGTGCGCAGAACCATTATGCCGATATCCCTGTTCCGAGCGCTGTAACTCCTGGAAATATGCATGCTGAGTTTAATTTGCACACAGGCGGCACTTTGCCGACCGTAGGGCTTTGGGATATGTTTGATTGGACCAATGGACCGACTGCGATATACGCCCAAATTCAGAAAACAACAGGAAATGCATACCGCCTGAAAATTACTTACATCAACGGAACCACATCTGTCGGATATAACACTCCATCCGGAACATATTCAACAATGGATATTAATACCACGTATCATATTATAGTGGACGCATCGGCAACTACTGGGCAATTATCAGCGTCATTTCTTGGAACATCTAGCACATCAACAGGGCAAACGGTGTCTAATTTCACACCGGGTGCTACGGGTATGCGATTCGGGGAAGATCTTGGCAGTGGTCCTGCGGCACAAACGTGGTACATCGATAATATAACAATGAAACCAAGCGTACAATAATTATGAAAAAGATATTTTTTCTAGCGTTGGTGTGTGTAATAAGTTTATCTGTATGCCCTAAAGCTCACGCACAGGATTGGGTTTTTGATCCTCAAAATATTGGTGGGCATGGATGTAGTGATAATGGAACGGGAGCAGTTGATCATCCGTTTTGCAGTGTTTTCAATAAAGTATATTATGGATGGAATGCCCCGCAAGCGGGAGATACGATATATCTTCGCGGGGGAACCTGGACTGGTCGGCAATTCTGGATGAGCGCGGCAGCTTTGCAAAATGGAACGGCAGCGCATCCAATTGAAATAAGGCCATATCCGGGGGATACGGTCGTATTTGATGGATCAATGGGCAACAATGATTATCTGATACAATTTGTGGGAAATGGTCATAATTACCTTCATTTCATTGGACCTTTTGAGGTCAAAAATTATGTTTCAGTTTTAGATTCACAGATAGGGACAGTTGGCGATGACTATACTCACAGAGGAATGATCTTTAAGGATTTTTATATCCATGATGGCGGTGAAGGCTTTTATATGCGTCACTTTTCGGATACAACTATCGATGGTTTGACTTGCTTGGAAATGCATCTAAAAGACAATCACTCCGTCTGCGTTGGGTGGAGAGGAGACACATGGCACATAAATGATAACCTGACGATAAAAAATTCAACCTGTAGTGGTATATGGGACGGTCGGACAGCGGATGAAAAAGGCGATGCTGATTGTTTCTGGGGTGATCAATTTGGGGAACATTTGTATCTGTACAATCTTGAGGCCTCAAGGGCCGAGGAAGATGGCATTGATTTCAAATCTAGAATTATCGAAGGACACCACCTTATATCACACGACAATGGTGCTTGTGGTTTTAAGGTTTGGGGAGAGTCTGGTCTGCGAGTAGGTGGAGTAACGGTTCATTATTCCGATATATTGGCGTATCGAAATTCAGAGACTGGACTAAAATCCACTGGCGCATTTGACGTTGTGCATACATACATTGATAACGCGACGTTGTGGGGCAATGGCCAAGATGATCTCAAAAACACCCGTGGCGGGGTGGATGGATCAGATTCATCGCATGTTTATTTACGAAACTCAATCCTGGGGCTATCCAAAGGAGTTGAATATTATATGGTAGATCCGGGAACCGTAGGGAATTCGATATGGACAGAAATGACCAACTCAGATCTTTTTCATGACCCAAACAATGTCAGCTCTTTGTCCATAAACCCAAATTGCGGGTCATTGTCTGGACATTTTACAACAACTGAATACACAAATGGTTATTTTAATACTCTATTGTCAGGCGGGTATAGTTGCGCAGGGTCATACATTTATGCAACCGCAACCAATCCGATGTCCATTGATCCATTGTTAATTAGCCCCGCTCAGGTTTGGGATTGGCAATCCGTGGGAACAGGCACTGCCATTGGGAATACCCTGACACTTTTTAATTGTGCCCTCACTCCCTGGCCAAATCCTGTTGTCGGGCATTACGTCGAGATAAATGCTGATGGAATACGTCGGCAAATAACTGCAGTCGGTGATGGCGTAACAGATTGGACAATAACTTTCACTCCGGCCCTTGACACTCCTGTTGCTGGATCTGTAGGAAATGGCGAAGTGGGAACAGGTTTTGAGGTTCAGGGATGGGCGTCAAATGTCATACTAACTAATAACTTCTTGTTGTCTCCAACATCTCCGGTAAAAAACGCAGGAGTATTCGTGCCAGGAATAACTTGTGCCCAGGCAGATGACAATGGTGGTTCTTCTCTTACTAATTGCATTCATTGGTCTGGCACAGCTCCATCTATAGGATATACTGGAAGTACGTGGGCTGCGGACACTACTACTTACACAATCGGTGGCTCTATCTCGGGTCTCGTGGGGTCAGTTATCCTGGAAGATAATGGAATAGAATTACTCGCGCATTCTACTAACGACACTTTCACCTTTGCTGGACCTCTCCATAGTAGTAATACGTATGCTGTCACCGTTTCCACTCAACCCGCTGGGCAGACCTGCACAGTGACCAACGGCACCGGTACGGTCACCAGCGCTAACGTGACAAATATAGATGTCACCTGCACGGGGGCTGGAATATCTGGCGGGTACACTGGCTACCTCCACACCGGCCTCGCCCATTTCACTTTGGGTGGTGGTGGGAGCTTCCACTACAACTAAAAAATTTAGCTTGGCATGTCTGCAAAAAAACAACTCGCTTTCCAATGGCGAGTTTTTTGGCGCAAGAAAATATAAATTTTCAATTCATAATCAATATTGCTTCCTGGGCGGAATCTCTCATCAAGAGGACTCCGTTTTTTCGTGAGGACAGGCGAAGGGGATGAATGAGAATGAATATACACAACGTAGAGACGAGGCATTGCCTCGTCTCTACTTTGTATATTGCACAAAAAACAGGGTAGTGATAGAATAACAGTAGAAAATAAAAATCAAAAAAATGGACATAATCCCTTATCAAGCCAAAGCAAAAAAGATTTCCGGTACCAGTCGAACGGAAGTTTATCGGGGTGCGCTAACTATTTTTTCAGAAATAAAAAAAGCTACCAAAAGGCGGCCATATATCCGTAGCGCGTATTTTAAAAAAGAAAAAATATTCTTTGATTATTTCTGGGACCATTTGCGGCAGAAACCGTACAAAGATAGACTGGAGCGACTTAAATATTTTGGAGCGGCAGTTGACTTGGTTAAAAATTCAAAAAATAAACCATTAGTTAAAAGTAATCCAAATAAATCGAAAGAATTTTTCTATAGATTTACTGGACTGACAGCGGAAAAGAATCTATTTTTTGTCCAGATCAAAGAAGATTCTAAAACTAAACACAAATATTTCATGTCTTGTTTCCCGCCTTCATAATTTTGAAAATAAAAAAATCCCCCGCCGTAGTAGGGTGTGGAAACCCTGGGCCGGGAACTTTCTATATATTAATACTACCAAACAATGCGAAATATGTCAACGCTCGGGAAAATGCCTATATTTCTCTGACGGACATAGCGAGGTTTAAAAATATTGATTTTAAATTTTACAATTCCTTATTTCCTAGGCGGAGTCTCTCGCAGAGGACTCCGCCGTTGCAACGCCGTCAGAGTCCTCTTTTTTCACTTCGCAGGCTCGTTCAAAAAGAGAGACTCCGACGAGGAGAAACAACCCTTAAAGCTCAACTTCTGATGGTTTTTGTGAAATTATCCACAGGCCGAGTGGTTGACGGAGATAGTGGAGATGATAGAATATCAGTATAAGTACGTAATAAAAAATTATGAAAAAAAGTAAATTGCCTGATGATCAAATTGTTTTTTATCAAACCCCGGATGGTTCGGGTTAATATTGAAGTTTTTTATGCTGAGGAAAATATTTGGCTTCCACAAAAACGTATGGCAGAACTTTTTGAGACCACAGTGCCAAATGTCAATATGCATTTGAGAAATCTATTTAAAAGAGGGGAAATAGAAGAAAATTCAGTTATTAAGGATTTCTTAATAACTGCCGCAGACGGCAAAAATTACAAGACCAAATTTTATTCACTCGAAGCTGTTATTGCGGTTGGCTACAGAGTCAATACCGAACGCGGCACGCAATTTCGTCAATGGGCGACGGGAGTTTTGAAAAATTATATCCACAAAGGCTACGCATTGGACGTCAATCGGATGAAATATGGTTCTCGTTTCAGTGCCAGGTATTTCGACGAACTGTACGAAGAAATCAAAGACATTCGTACCAGTGAACGGAGAATCTATCAAAAAATTACGGATATATATGAGACAGCTATCGATTATTCTCCCAATACTCGTGAAAGCAAGGAATTTTTTGCGACCGTACAAAATAAATTACATTTTGCCATCACTGGAAAAACAGCCGCCGAAATTATCATTAATCGGGCGAATAGCAAGAAGGAAAAAAATGGGGCTGACTTCTTGGCGACGTTCGCCGGATGGAAAGATTATGCCCAGCGACGCAGTGATTGCCAAAAATTATCTGGATAAAAAAGAATTAGCCCATCTCAATAGTATTGGTAATATGTATTTGGATTATGCTGAGTTGCAAGCGGCGCGCGGTCGAGTAATGACTATGAAAGATTGGACTCAAAAACTCAACGCTTTTCTCAAATTCACTGAATACGAAATTTTGACCAACGCTGGCAAGGTTTCTCATGAAGTGGCAGTCGCTTTGGCGGAAGATGAATATGAAAAATATCGCCAGAAGCAGGATAAAAATTATGTGTCTGATTTTGATCGAGAGGTGAAGAAGATTTTGAAGAGAAGGGAATAGCTTTGCGATAAATTGTGAGCAGAATTCCAAAGGTTGGACCTTAGGAATTCTCAGAAGACAGCCTTGAAGTTGAGCTTTTGAAGAGAGAGGAACAACCCTTAAAGCTCAACTTCTGATGGGTTACCAAACTTTAATAGTAAGAAAGGGACTAAGTCCCGAAGCTTCGGGACTTAGTCCCAAATGGAGCATCTTTTAGACGGAGTCTCTCGCAAGAGGACTCCGCTAGTATATTCCAATCCTAGGATAAGACTGTACAGATGAGCTTTTTAAAAATTCCAGTCAAATAAAAAATGCTTTGTATCAGCCAAATAAAGTACATTCTGACTATTGTATATTCAAATGTATAATAGTCTTGACTTTTTTACAGTATCGTGTATAATAGTCATATATGGAAAGAAAACAAACTAAGCAAATAATCAAAGATTTGGCCAAGAAGATGGTTTTTGTTGTTGGTCCGCGCCAAGTTGGCAAGACGTGGCTGGCTAAGGAAATAGGTAAAAATTTCAAGGAAACTGTCTATCTGAATTATGATCGTGCGGAAGACAGGGAAATCATCAAAAAAGAAAACTGGCCGCAGAAAACGGAGTTTTTAATATTGGATGAACTGCATAAAATGAAAGGCTGGAAAAACTATCTAAAAGGCGTGTATGATACTAAAAATGAAAATTTAAAAATTTTAGTAACAGGAAGTGCTCGACTGAACACTTTTCGGCAGTCCGGAGATGCTATGTCCGGCAGATTTTTTTTGCATCGGCTCATGCCATTTTCTTTGGCGGAAATTCAAAAAGATAAATCTAGTCTTAATAATATCGAAAGATTGATTGAACGCGGAGGATTTCCTGAACCTTTTTTGGCGGAAGATGATTTTGAATCGCAAAGATGGCGTAGCCAATATCTGGACGGCCTCATTCGAACTGATATTTTGGATTTCGAAGTGGTGCATAATTTAAAAGCTATTCAAATGGTTTTGGAATTACTCCGCAGAAAAGTTGGTTCGCCCGTTTCATATTTGTCGATTGCTGAAGATGTTCAAATATCTCCCGTTACGGTGAAGAAATATATTGATATCCTGGAAGAACTTTTTATTATATTCAAAGTTTCTCCTTTTTCTCGCAATGTTGCCCGTTCAATTCTCAAAGAACCAAAAATATATTTTTTTGATAATGGTCTGGTGATTGGCTCAGATGGTGCAAGTTTTGAAAATTTTGTAGCAGTCAGTCTTTTGAAAAACTCGCTGGGAAAAACAGATTATACCGGCAAGAAAAACGAATTGAAATATTTGCGTACTAAGGAGGGTAAAGAGGTGGATTTTGCCTTGGTGGAAAATGATAAAATCCTTGAAATTATTGAAGTAAAAACATCGGATGGCGATATCAGCGGCAATTTGCAATATTTTTCTGACAAATATGATTTGAAAGGTACGCAACTAGTCAAAGAATTGAAAAGAGAAAAATCAGTAGGGAAGATTGATGTAGTGGAGGCGGAGAAATATTTGAAGGGTTTGTTTATGTAGTGAGATTAAGCATGTCTAGTGTTGGGTATATAAAGTGCCTAGGCATGAAATGTATTTTTCGGCGGAGTTTCTCGCAAGAGGACTCCGCTTTTTTGCAAGTTATCCACAGGTCGGCTTGTTGACGGGGATAGATGGGATGATATAATATCATTATAATAAACTAAAATAAAAATCATGGATAAAATAGAAAATCAAATTGCCATTTTCAAGGGCAAAAAGATTAGAAAAATAATTTACCAAAATGAATGGTGGTTTTCAGTGGTAGATGTTTGTGGTGTTTTAACAGATAGTTCTGATGCGGGTGCTTATTGGAGAAAGTTAAAACAGAGGCTCTTAGAAGAAGGAAGTGAAGTCGTGACATTTTGTCACGGGTTGAAACTGGTTGCTCCAGACGGCAAAATGCGTGAAACTGATTGCGCTAACACGGAAGGAATTTTTCGTATTATTCAATCAATCCCTTCACCCAAGGCCGAACCATTGAAACGCTGGCTGGCTAAAACCGGTTATGAAAGGATCCAAGAGATTGAAAATCCTGAATTGGCAGCCAAACGCATGAGGATGACGTATAAACTAAAAGGCTATTCAAATGAATGGATCGAGATGCGGATGCGGGGGATTGTCATTCGCGAAGAATTGACTGACGAATGGAGGAAACGTGGCGCAGAACATAGTTATGATTATGAAATTCTAACGTCAGAAATTTCTGAGGCGACTTTTGGCTTGAAGCCGAATGAGTATAAAAAATTGAAAGGCTTGAAAAGAGAAAACTTACGCGATCACATGGATGATTTTGAGTTGATTTTCACTATGCTTGGTGAACGTTCCACGGCGGAAATCCATCGTGAAGAGAATTCATTGGGAGTGCCAAAATTGAAAAAAGATGCCAATCGTGGCGGGCGGATTGCAGGCAACGCCAAAAAAGAATTGGAAAAAGAGTTGGGACGTTCAGTTGTTTCTAGGAAAAATTTCAAAAATATTGAACGGAAGAAGAAATTGAAATAAAAACCACCCCGCTTTCCGGCAGGGTGGTCTTTATTTTTTTTCAGTGCAATCAGTGGTCTTATTTCGTGTTCACGCTTTCAGCGAATTTTTTGAACACCGCTGGATTTTCGACAGCCATTTGGGACATCACTTTTCTGTCCACTTCAATCTTTTTGTCGGACAAAGATTTGATGAAGGAGCTGTATTTCAAGCCGATTTCTCGGAGGGCAATGCCGAGGCGGGTGATCCAAAGCCGTCTGGCTGTGCGTTTCTTGGTCCGTCTGTCGCGGAAAGCATAAACACCGGCCTTGGTCACGGCTTGTTTGGCGGCAGCATAAACTTTGCTTCTTCTCCAGCGGTATCCCTTGGCGTCTTCCAAGAGGTTCTTTCTTCTTTTTGATGCGGCTACTCCGCGTTTTACTCGTGTCATATGTTTTAGCTTTTAGCTTTTAGCTGCTAGCCTTTAGGTTTTCATGTCTAACGGCTAATGGCTAAAGACTAAGGACTGGTTTATTAATTTACTAATGCTTTCAATACATTTTTTTCGTCGGAGCGGAACAATCTCACATCTCCTTTTTTTGCTCGACCTTCTTTCCCGTTTTCTTTTGAGTTGTAGTGGTTTTGTCCGGTTTTTCTTCTGGTAACTTTTCCTCCTTTGGTGACCTTGATCTTTTTCACTAAAGCTTTCTTGGTTTTTAATTTAGGCATATTTATTTAGCTTCTAGCTTCTAGCTTTTAGCTTTCAGGATTTTTTTTATTTTCCTAAAGACTAATAGCTAATAGCTAATAGCTGCTATTATATTTATTCTGGTGCCAGAATGACATTGAAGCCTCCTGGGTATCTCTTGATTTCTTGCTCTATCTTGTTGGGGATGGCGATCATTTTCACGAAATCTTCCAAATTTTTCCGAGCCAAGTCTTGATGGGCCTTTTCTCGCCCTTTCAGCATTATTTCGACTTTGACCTTGCTGCCTTTCGTTAAGAATTTTTCGGCTTGATTCTTCTTGAACTCCAAATCGTGATCGTCCGTCCTGACACTGAGGCGGATGCCTTTGATATCGGATTTTTTCTGTTTGGATTTGTTCTGACGATCTTCTCTGGATTTCTGGTATTGGTATTTGCCGAAATCCATAATTTTGCACACCGGAGGGATGGCTTTGGGGGAGATTTCCACCAGATCAAGCAGCTGTTCCTTGGCTTGGCGCAGCGCTTCTTCCGTGGGCATAACGCCGAGCTGTTCGCCATTTTCTCCGATGACGCGGACCTCGCGCGCAAAAATATATTCATTGATCCTGGTGCGCAATTCCTTCTTTTTCGGAAAATGTTTTTTGTATGTGCGTCTTATGGCTTTGTGAGTTAAAAAATTATTACTGATTTACGAACTACGAAATGAGCGAAATACGAAACGTTTAAAATGATTTTTTCGTATTTTAGTTTAATCCGTATGTTCGTAACTGTGGAGATGATGGGAATTGAACCCATGTCCAGAATCATTCATTTAAAACAATCTACAAGCGTAGTCCGTTTAGTGTTTCGGCCAAGAATATAAAGCGAACAAAATTATCTTGAGCCTATTTCCAATTTAGCTTCGCTTCCACTGTTTGGAAAAGACAGCAGTTGCTATCCTGATATATAACACCGAAGATCGCCCATCAGGAGTCGGCGGTTCGATGGCCCCAGCGGTTTAAGCTAGGACAGTCGCAAAATTTGAAGTGAAAGCTTGCGCCATCACATTTTTTGCTTTGGTTATGAAGTTTGCACTTATAACTTTGATACATAATTTACGAGAGCTAGTATCATCCTCGGCTTGCATATTTTAAATGTACGAACTGTCGAAACTTGTCATCCCCTTCGGGAAAATTTTCAATAATCAATTTACAATTTTCAATGAATATTCAATTTCTAAATGTTCAATTGATAATTAAATCATTGAAAATTAGATAATTGATTGAAAATTGAATATTGAAACTTGAAAATTTTTAAACTCACCTGGTTTTTATTGCTCTTGACATATCTCGATTATCCTCTCTTTTCTTGATTTTTTCGCGTTTATCAATCTCCTTTTTGCCCTTACCCAGGCCAAATGACAGCTTAATGAGTCGTCTCTTAGTATACAATTTAATGGGCACTAATGTCAAGCCTTTGGCACGGATCGCTCCGATCAGCCGTTTGATCTCTGATTTTTTAACCAGGAGTCTTCGCGGACGGGTCGGGTTGTAGCTGGGCACGCGCCCGGCATGGATGTAGAGGGGGATGTGAGCATTAGTCAGATATAGTTCATTATCATGGATGGTGACAAAGGACTCTTTCAGGCTGACGTGCTTGGTCTTGATCGATTTGACCTCCATTCCGAGCAGCTCAAGGCCGGCCTCGTAATTTTCGAGGATCGTGTAATCGAAATGAGCGCGCTTATTGGTGGCGTAGGTAGTCATATTTTTAGTTTAGCAAACCTTCGAAAAATAAAAAAGCCCGAGATAGTCCTCCGGCTTTTTCTTCTTTTGCAAAGATATTAGGCGCGAGAAACATATTCTCCTTTTTCGGTGTTGACGATGATCTCATCATCTGTTTTGACAAAAAGCGGCGTGGAAATTTTCAGGCCGGTTTCCAAGGTGACTACTTTGCCACCGGTTGAAACCGTGTTGCCTTTTATTCCGGGAGGAGCTTGGATGACCTTCAATTTGACCTTGACGGGGAGCTCTACATTAATCGGCGCGTCATTGAAATTGAGCAGGGTCACTTCCGTGCCTTCCTTGAGGTAATTCACATTATCGCCCAATGCTTCCTTGGAAAGTGAGAACTGTTCATAACTTTCATTATCCATAAAGTTGTAGGTGTCGTTCTCCTTGTATGTGTATTGGGCTTTGGACTTGTTGATGTCGGCTTCCTCGACGCTTTCAGAGCCTTGGAAGGTTTTTTCCAAAACGGCTCCCGTGGCGAGATTTTTGAGACGGGTGCGCAGCACTGATCCAGCGCGTCCGGTCTTGGAATGTTCATGATAGAGGACGGCGAAAGGCATTCCGTTCAGGATGATATTTCTGCCTGATTTTATTTCTGAAATTCCTAGCATAATAATAAAATTATCAATTTTCGAATTATCAATTCTCAATAAATTTCCAATGTTCAATGAATAAATTATCAATCAAAAACCGGATTGAAAATTGAAAATTGATTATTGAAAATTGGATAAACTATCTAGCCACGAACGGGACGAGGGCCATGACGCGGGATTTTTTGATGGCGTTGGCCAAAATCCTTTGATGGCGGGTGCAAGTGCTGTGGCGTTTGGTCGGGTAGATTTTGCCTTGCGAGTTCATAAAACGGCGCAAAAGATAGGCATCTTTGAAATCTATCTTGTCCATCTTATTCTGGCAGAAATAGCAAACCTTTTTTTCTTGGGTAGCTTCCATAATTGTAAAACTTTTAACTTTTAAACTTTCTAATTTTTAAACTTTATTAAAACGGGACGTCTTCGATCTTGATTTCTTCTTCCTCTTCATCGAGATTGATGGTTGGGATCTGTTCGGCCGGAGCTTCTTGTCGGGGAGCAGCGGAGGGTGCGCTTGGAGAGGATGGGGCATTGTTACCATAGGCAGATGGTGCGCTGCCGCCTTGCGGGCGAGAACCAAGTTGCATATTTTCGGCGACAATCTCAGTCACTCTTCTTTCGCTGCCGTCTTTGGCGGTATATTTTCTGGTTTGCAGCCGTCCTTCGATGTAGGCTTCTTGGCCCTTGGACAGATATTGTCCCGCAATCTCCGCCAGTCTTCCCCAAAGCACTACATTGTGAAATTCTGTCTGATCCTGTCTCTGGCCATTCTTATCTTTCCAGAAACGGTTGGTGGCCATAGAGATGGAGGCCACAGCTTGCCCTGTCGGCGTGTTTCTTATTTCGACGTCGCGGGTAAGGCGACCGACAAGCATGACTTTGTTCAAGTTCATAAGCTAGCTTTTAGCTTTTAGCTTTTAGCTTTTAGTTTTCCAGGCAGTTGCCTAATAACTAAAGGCTAATAACTAATGGCTTAAATTAAATGTTTAATATTTCTTCTAATTTTTTGTCGATGTCTTCATTTTTTTCTGCTTCTGCAGCCTTTTCTTCTAGCTTGATTTCAACTTTAGCTTCGGTTTTTTCCTCTAATTTTGTTTCAGTCATTTTGCGGGCTTCCGGTTTGACTTCTTTTTGCTCTTTGCGGCTGTCTCGCTTGGCGGCGTCCGCCATCCTTTCTTCTTTGGATTTGAGCTCCGGCAATTCACTGGCTTTACTGATCAAGAATCGAAGCAGTCGGGTGTTGAGGTTGAGATTCTTGATGATTTCGGACAAATTTTCCACTTCTTCCAGTTCGAATCGGCGACAAAGATAGACTCCGTGGTTCTCGTGTTTGATCTCATAGGACAAGCGTCTTTTTTCCAGAGTTTCCTTCTCGAGGAATTTTCCGCCGGCCACGGTCACGATCCCTTCTACTTCTTTTTTGATCTCGGCCAATTCTGCTTCCTTGGAAGATCCGATCAGATAGAACAATTCGTATTGCATAATAGCTTTTAGCTTTTAGCTTTTAGCTTTTAGCTCTCTCGGGAAGTACCTAAGGGCTAATGGCTAAAAAACTAATGGCTTAATTAAAATAATATCCATCCAAAGAAAGTCCTTGTGACGGGTGTTGAGTCTCTTATCTGGCCCGCTTTCGCTCCTTCAGAGCTTTGGCGTGGCAAGCGAGAGAATCACTGGACTTTCTAGATTGGTTTAAGTATATATAAAGGCAGGGAGAAAGTCAAGTTTTTTGACCCAAGGCCTTGACCCAAGGCCTCGCCTTGGGCGGGTATCATATCTTAAACTCCATCACGTCCCCATCTTGCACAACATAGTCCTTGCCTTCGAGGCGGAGAGTCCCGAGTTCGCGGGCTTTGTTCCATGTGCCGGCTTCCAAGAGTTTGTCCCATTGGACGACTTCGGCGCGGATGAATTTATCTTTGAAGTCGTTGTGGATAGCGGTGCCGGCCAAGGGTGCGGTCCAGCCACGTTTAATCGTCCAAGCCCGCGATTCGTCTTCGCCAGTAGTGAGAAAAGTGATAAGACCCAAAATTTCGTAGGCTTTTAATATTAAGGAATCTAAATTGGATTTCAGTTCCAATTCAGCCGCTTCTTCAGCGGTCATCTCGATCAGTTCTTCTTCGATTTTAATGTCCAATTTCACGTGCTTTCTTTTTTCCAGATCATCAGATAATTTTTGCGTAATGTCGCTGACGTTGTAGACATATAAGAATGGTTTCATAGTGAGCAGAGACAGTTCGCGCACGATGAGGCCGACGTTTTCATCGGTCAGGTCTAAGGCGGTTTCATTCGCCAAATTACCATCTTCCAAGTTCTTCTGAATTTTTTCCAAAGCAGCTAATTGGACATCGGCGCCTTTTTTCTTGCCGCGCAGTTCCTTTTCAAGGCGCACGCGCACTTTTTTGACGGTTTCTAGATCGGCTAGAATTAATTCAGTATTAATAATCTCCACATCGCCCTCCGGTTCTATTTTGTTATGGACATGGATGATCTTATCATTTTCAAAAACCCGCACCACTTGTACGATGGCATCTGTCTCACGAATGTTGGCCAAGAATTTATTCCCCAAGCCCTCACCCGTAGACGCGCCTTTCACGAGGCCGGCCACATCCACAAATTCGATGACGGTCGGGACAACTTTTTTCGATTGGGACATTTTTGCCAATTGCAGGAGGCGAGTGTCAGGCACTTTCACGATGCCGACATTGGGTTCGATGGTGCAGAAAGGATAATTGTTGATGTCGACTGGTGTTTTGGTCAAGGCTTTAAAAAGAGTGGATTTGCCGACGTTAGGCAGGCCGACGATGGCGATTTTCATGAGTTACGAATTACGAATTAGTACGAATGTACGAATAATACAGGGAGAAAGGCTTTTAATCAATAGGTTACACATAACTTGAGGGAAAAAGGGGCAAGTGATAATATAGAGGTATAAATACTAAGTCAATTTTATGAACGAAAAGATTTTTAAGGCCTATGATGTACGAGGGTTGTATGGCGAAGAAATAGATAAGGATGGGGCGTACAATATCGGGCGGGCTTTAGTGAATTATACCGGGGCGAAAAAAATTGCGGTGGGCATCGATATGCGGGAATCTTCGCCGACATTGGAAGCGGCGCTCATAGATGGCATCACTGATCAAGGGGCAGATGTAGTAACATTGGGCTTGAGTTCGACGCCGATGGTCTATTTCGCTTCTTGGAAATTGGCCGTGGACGCGGCGGTAATGGTGACGGCTTCGCACAATCCGGCGGAATATAACGGGATGAAATTTTGCTTGAAAGGAGCAGTGCCGATTGGAGAGGGCAGCGGCATGGAAGAAATTCGCGATTTGGCGGTAGCCGGAGATTTTTCCTATGACGGCGAAAAAGGCCAAGTCGAAGAGGACGGCGAATTGAAAAAAGAATATCTCGAATATGTGACCAGTTTTTTCAAAAAAGGCTTGGGTCGAAAAAAAGTGGTGATTGATTTTGCCAATGGGATGGGTATTGCGGACAAGGAAGTGTATGTGAACTTGGCTGCGGATATCCAATCTGTCTATATGTATGATAGCTTTGACGGGAACTTTCCCAATCACGAAGCCAATCCGTTGAAACTGGAAACTCTGGCCGCTTTGCAGCAAAAAGTCGTGGCCGAAAAAGCGGACTTGGGCATTGCCTATGACGGCGACGCGGATCGGGTGGGATTCGTTTCCGAAAAAGGCGAGATCATCCCGATGGATTATGTCACGGCCATGCTGGCGAAAGAGGTTTTGAAAAGCCATCCCGGTGGAACGGTGCTGTATGATTTGCGCAGTTCCAATGCGGTCAAAGAGGTGATAGAAGAAAGCGGTGCTGTGGCACATCGTTCTCGCGTGGGCCACTCGCTTATCAAGGCTCAAATGAGAAAAGAAGGTGCGATCTTTGCGGGTGAACTTTCCGGACACTATTATTGGATGGAAAATTCCAACGCGGAAATGGCGACCTTGGCCGTTTTGACGCTCCTTAATCTTTTAAATGAAAGTGGGAAGAAAGCTTCAGAGCTATCCCTAGAACTTAAGAAATATTTCCAAAGCGGTGAGATCGATTCCGAGGTGGCCGATAAGGACGTAGTACTGACTAGTCTTAAAGAAAAATATGCTGATGGCCAACTGGACACACTGGACGGCATCCGCATTGATTTTCCGGAGTGGTGGTTCAATGTGCGTGCCAGCAATACCGAACCGAAACTGCGCTTGAATTTGGAAGCTAAGACGAAAGAATTAATGGAAGAGAAGCGGGATGAGGTGCTAGGGATGATCAGGGGGTAGGAACTTTTTGAAAAAATTAAAAAAGGGATAAGTCGGTTATGACTTATCCCTTTTTGTCGCCGTGGTTACGCGGCTAGGTGGAGGGGGAGGAGAATGAACTCATCCTTTGTGAGACATCGAGAGAATCCCTATAGGTGGATTTTCCAATGCTCTTAATATCTACAAAGGACAGTTGTTATTGATCTTGTTTAGACTCTCTAGAGAGCGCTTTTCCAAAGAGCGTGCCACTGTAAGCGTGTTTTTTCGGGTCAAAAACAGGAACTCTTTTTGTTGAAGTTTCTTTTGCACTTCTTCCGCCATCTCCTACATCGATTGAGGGGAAGGGGTTTTTGGGAAGACGGTTCCGCCATTCTGCATAATCCATATATTTCTCCTTTTCAATTCTTCTGTTGAATTTTTCAAAGTTCATTTTCCTCTCCCTATTGACTTTTATAGCGCATTTTTTGAAAAATGTCAATAGCAAAAACAGGCTTTCGGCCTGTTTTTGGCTTGGAAAAGTATTTATCTATAGAATAAACCCGACTTTTTCCTTCGCTTCGTCCAATTTTTTCTTGGCCAGCGGCCGCACTTTTTCGGCGCCGGCCCGCAAGATTTCCAGAACTTTTTCATCGGTCAGTTCGGCCATCTTTTCTTGGAACGGTTCGAGGAAAGCGATAATGGTTTCGGCAAGGCCAGTTTTGAAATCGGCGTAACCTTTCCCGACATATATTTTTTCGATTTCTGCCGGCGACTTTTCAGACAGCAGAGAATAGATATTGATCAGATTTTTGAGCGCCGGCTTATCCGAAGCATAAACTATTTCCGAACCGGAATCAGTCACGGCTTTCTTGATTTTTTTGCGCACGGTTTCAGCGTCATCAGTCAGGGAAATGTAGTTGTATTCACTCTTGGCAGACTTACTCATTTTTTTGCTCGGGTCATCGAGGCCCATGATGTTCTCACTGACTTCCGTGGTGTAGGCTTTGGGCACGATGAAAGTTTCCCCGAATCTATGATTGAATCTTTCGGCCAAAGTCCGTGTCAGCTCGACATGCTGTTTCTGGTCTTTTCCGACCGGGACGAGTTCCGTGTCATATAAAAGAATATCAGCCGCCATTAATACTGGATAATCAAAAAGGCCAACACTGACACTTTCTTTTTCATTTTTCGCGCTCTTGTCTTTGAATTGCGTCATTTTTTCCAGTTCTGGAATTTTGGCAATCGTATTTAAAATCCACGCCAACTCAGCATGCTCTTGCACATGAGACTGGATGAAAAGTGCACATTTTTTTGGATCAATGCCGGCGGCTAAATAAATTTTAGCCACCTCTAAAGTGCGTCTTCGCAATTCTTTCGGATCTTGGGGGACAGTGATGGCGTGCAGGTCGACCACGCAAAAGATGGAATCGTATGTGTCTTGCAACGCGACCCAATTTTTGATGGCACCCAAATAGTTGCCGATGTGGAGGTTACCGGATGGTTGGATGCCGGAAAAAATTCTTTTTCTCATATGAATAGTGCTTAGTATCTCGTACCTAGTATTTAGTATAGGGGATTAATCCTTAAGTTTCAAGTGAGCTTGTCTTTGCTGATTTTCTGAGATAAAATAGAAACATAATGAAAAGAAATCAAATGAGACTTGAAATAAAATCAAAAAGACAGAACGGGAAAGGCTTTACGCTGATAGAATTATTAATAATCATTGCTATCATCGGGATCCTACTGACAGCTATTTTGGTGAATATCTATTTTGCCAAAACTAAAGCTGGGGACAATTCCGCCTTTACCAGCTTTAAGAGCGCGGCCACAGCGGCCTATATGTGTCTCTTGACCGGCACTCCTGGGATCAGGTTATCCACTCCGACTGACGCCACGTTGCCCTCTTTGTGTATGAGTGGCGCCACTCCCGTGGTGGGCTTCTCTGCTTGGCCAATAGTCGCCAAGGACGGCTGGGTCTATGGAAATGGTTCGTTCTTGGGTGATGGTTTTTTCTGGTGCAATCTGAGCAATAATCCATCTCCGGTTTCATGCGGGAATCTGGTCGATGGTGTCTGTGGGCAATCGTCTGGCAGTGGCAGTTTCTGTTATGGTCTCAAAAACGGGAGCAAAAGCATCTGGTGCAGCCAAGATGGCTGTCACAAAGTCGGTTTTTAGGAATAAATTTTTTTGCCATAAAAAAACGGACCCGAGGGTCTGTTTTTCATTGTTGACAAGGTTGGATCAAAATTGGGATAGCTCCGCCGGAACAATTGGGCGGAAATTTTTTCTCAATCTCCCTAGTCTGGGTATTCTGTGGTCCGCATTGGCTCCAAGTTCCATAAATGTATTGTTGACATTCTAAGGGAGAAAAATTTCCTCCTTCAGGGGCGCAGCTGACCTGATTTTTAGTGATGAAGACGAGTGATATGGCGAGGAGAATGACGGTTGCCAATCCCAAAAAGGTTAAGCCTTTCCAAGTCCGGATTTTCTTCTTGCTGACGATCATTACGCGGTCTTGCCAAAAATCTCCTAATCCAGAAGCCATCCGATCAATGTTCCTGACGGAATCATTTTGCAGGCGGTTTTCCATCTGGCGCGAATTCTTCCGGACAGTGCCCAGATAATCCGCCAGAGTGATGATACCGATAAGCCTTTTGGTCTCGTCAACAACCGGAAAAGTAGTGAATTTCGTCTCTTTGACTTTTTCCATCAGAGCGGCCACGTCATCTTCGGAAGAGAAAGTGATCGGATCGGCTGTCATAATATCTTTAGCGGCAGATTTCAGAAGGGCCTCAATGTCTTTCTTAAGTTCTTCCGGCAAATAGCGCGTCATCCGGCTTTCTTTCATGAACTTTATATATGTCGGAAAATATATATCGTCATATTTTTTGAGGAAAAAATCCGACTCCGTAATGAGACCGACAATCAGTTTGTCTTTGTCGATCACAGGCACCCCATGGAAGCGGTTGGTGTATAGTATGTCGGAAATTTTGGAAATATCCGTCTCGGGTGAAACGCTAATGACATCCCGAGTCATTATTTCTTTGATCTGCATAAGGTTTGGTTAGTATTGACTTTATTGTACCAAAATCAGCTAGGCCGCGCAACTCGTTCCACTGGCACGGCATTTGTTAATTGTTCCATTTGTGCTAAAATCATTAAGTAGCCGGACGGCTATATTTTAATTTTTTAAAAAAACATTTATGCGGGACATCCAAGAGGTATATAATGAAATGTTGGAGAATAAAAAAAACCAGAAAGATATCAAACGGGAATACAAGGACGCACTTCTAAGCGCCAATGAATATGAAGAAACGACCGAGAAGTTGAAGGAGTTGCGCGAGAAGAAAAAGCAGATTGAGACGATGACGCAAGGGCGTCTGGGCGCGCGTTGGGATGAATTGGAAAAACTGAAGGCCAAGTCGGATGAATTGGCGCAAATGCTTACTGATATTGCCATGACGGAACTGATGGCGGGAAAAACAATCGCCTTGAAAGATGAATATGACAATAATTATGAACCGGTTTATAAGATTACGTTTAAGAAGATAACGTAAAAGTCAGAACCACTGATTAGCACATGAGACCACGTGATTACACTGAATTTAAAAAGACACACTTAAAACGTGTGTCTTTTGATAATGATGGTTTTGAAGCAATAATGGATAACCGATAGAAGGCTCAATCGCGGAAAGAGACGCGATGAATCGCGTCTCTACAGTCCAATATTATTACACCTCAATGATTACCGGTAGCACCATTGGTCTTCTTTGGGTCTTAGTGAAGAGATATTGGCCGACCACTTCGCGGATGTTGTCTTCGATGAATTTCTTTTCCACGGAAGTTTTTTTGGAAGTGGTATCTTTGATGACTTTCAGGATCTTGCGTTTGGTCTCGTTCACCAGGTCAAAATTTTCTTTGACGTAGATGAAGCCGCGGGAAGTGATCTGGATGTTGCCGACCGGTTCTTTGGTCTTCGAGTCCAAGAGAATGGTGATGACAAACATACCGTCTTCGCTCAGCACTTGGCGGTCGCGGAGAACCACTTGTCCGACATCGCCAACGCCCAGACCGTCCACCATAACATAGCTGGTATCAGCTTTTTCTTTGCGCACCTCAGCTCGGCCGTTTTCAGTTTCGAAGACTGAGCCATTATCAAGGACAAAAATATTATTTTTCGATATGCCGACTTCCATCCCGAGTTTGGCGGCTTCTTTCAACATATAGTGATTGGCGTAAACCGGCAGGAAAAAGTCCGGTTTGATCTGACGCAGGATATCCTTGATGTCAAAGGCATTGCAGTGTCCACTGATATGCACGTCCATAATGTCAGTATGGATGACATTGTCGCATTTCCGATAGAGGTTGTCCTTGAGGCGCTGAACGGTCCGTTCGTTACCAGGAATGACGGAAGAGGAAAAGATGATGGTGTCATCCCGCTGCACTTTGATGAAGCGATGATTGTCAGTGATGATGCGCGAGAGCACGGCATTGCCTTCTCCTTGCGCGCCGGTGCAGATGACCACGGTTCGGTTCTTGGGGTATTTATGCAAGTCGTTCACGGTGATGAGCGTTTCCTTGTGCGCTTTGATGTATCCCAATTCTTTGGCGATTTCGATGTTCATCTTCATACTGTATCCATCAAGAGCCACTTTTTTCCCGATACTTTCGGCATACTCGATCAATTTGCCGATCCTCTTGACCTGGGAAGAAAAAGTGCCGATGATGACTTGTCCCTTAGATTCCTTCATTATCCGCTCCAGATTCATAAACATCTCTTTTTCTGAGGTGGCGGCAGCCCGCACGTCGATTGCACCCAGACTTTCCAGCATCAAGATGCGCGGGCTGGGCAGTTTGGAAAGATAGTCATAGGTCAATTTTTGATTGCTGTCCGGATTGTGATCCATCGTCCAATCACCCGGATGGATGACCGTGCCGGCCGGAGTGGAAAGCACCACACCGACGGCGTCCATAATGGAATGTTCCACATCGAAGAAACTGATATGGAAGTTTCCCAATCGGATCTTATCATTGATGGAATTGATACGCATGGTCCGCAAATTGGCCGCGGAACCTTTATTGAAGTCTTCCATCCTTTTTTTCACCAAGGCCAAAGTGAAATCGCGTCCGATGATCGGCGGATTGCCGAGTTTTTCCAAGAGGATCGGCGCGGCGCCGATGTGGTCGAGATGGCCATGGCTCAACAGCACTCCGCGGATATTCTTTTCTTTGCCGCGCAGATAATTGACGTTAGGCACGATATAGTCGATGCCTGGCATATCCTCTTCAGGGAACATAATGCCCATATCCAAGATGATGATGTCCTCGCCATATTCAAAGACGGTCATATTGCGTCCCACTTCTTCATTGCCGCCGAGCGGAATGATTCGCAATCTGTTTTTTTCAATTTTTGGCACCGCGGCACCATTGGATTCTTGCGTCCTTTTCTTCCGAGGTACGCCTTGGTGACGGGAACGCGAATGGTTCCTCGCGGCACCCTCGTTTGTTTTTTTGTTCATAATTTTTTTGAATTGTTTCATTAGAAAGCTCACTTAATATGAGCGATTTTCTAAATTCTGATTAATTGTATTTTATTTTATAAAGACACCTGAAGACTTTCTTGATTTCAAATAAAGAGGGGGTATTTGAAATGTCACCGGCTTCAAGCAAAATAAACTTTAAAGGGAAAATTCCCCAAGATTAAAGTCTAAATAAATAAAAAATGCGTCCTGTAGAAGAATCGAACTTCTGAATGTTTGGACCTATTATCCAAAATACACCTGTCAAGACAAGGATTGTAATAAAGTGAAAGAGAGGGATTTCGTGAGAAGAATTTGACCTAAGTCTATTATAACATATAAGTATAGAGCAAGAAAGTAATTCTGTCAAGGCCTTGTACAGGATGAGTACATAGGACGTGGGTAAATCCTACTTTATGACCGGCAAACCGCCCAGATCCTCTTTTAAGACGGCTTTATAGTGAGAATTTCTCTTTAGGGCCGGTTTTCCGTCATTTTCCACGACATAATAGGCGAAGCCTTGCATCTCTTTGACGGGTGCATAGTCGGCGTGGCCGGGGAAACTGGCCGGATCACGATCTTCGAAATCTACCGGACTGTCGTCCGCGGTGGCGAAATAGGTCGCTCCCGTATTGACCACCAAATGTCCAAAACCGCTCGGCATAAAAACTTCTTGGCCGGCAGTGACTGGGATAGCTCGAAACTCTGCCACTTGGTCGGCCAGCATTTCGCCGTCTTCCGTAGTGACTAATTTTTGGAGCAGGGCAATGCCGGTGCCATAAGTGATCCAATAAGTTTCGCTTAATTCGCCGACGTGGTAATGTCCATAGGTCTTGATGTACTCACCGGAAATGGTCCCCGGTTCCCAAACGGTGATGTTTTTCTGATATTTCCCGCCACGGATCATATAATAGTGGATGGCAGGACCTTGGCCATTTGGATCCATCAACACTTCTTGCATTTTTTCGTGCGTGCGCGCCGCATAATGTTTCGGCACGTTGGTGAAATCAATATTCATAGTTTTTTTTACGAACTACGAAATGAACGAAATACTAAACGTTAAAATCTGCTTTGTTTTCGTATTTTAGTATCTCGTATTAAATTCGTATTTCGTAATTATTATTTTATTTGCTTATTCTTTTGGTCTTGATGTACCAATTGTTGGCGTCGCTGAAGCGACCGGCTGGGGAAATCAGATTCTTGAGGTTGATTCCTTGGACGCTGCGGCTCACGGGGTAGATGTAGCTGGGGCTGTAAAGGAAGATAGCCGGAATTTCATCGGTAATGATTTTTTGCAGGTCGATGTAGTCTTGGGTCCTTTTGTCAGTGTCGAATTGCATCCGTCCGTCGTCGATTAATTTGTCGGAATTGTCATCGCCGAAAAGGGAAAGATTGAGCCCGGGATCTTTTTTCTCGCTGGAGTGCCAGAAGGAAAACGGATCAGGATCGGCCCCGACCACTTGTCCGAAAAGCAGCGCTTCATATTCGCGCGGACGGATGTAATTCTCTTGCACATCGGTGATGGAAAGCGAACTGATGTTCACTTTCACTCCGATCTTCTCCCATTGAGATTTCAAAAGGTTAGCGGTCTGGGTCAATTCGCTCCAGTCGGTCGTGACCAAATCAATTTCCAAGGGTGTTTCGTCTTTGGCTCGCCATCCATCAGCTCCTTTGTTCCAACCTTTGGAATCCAAGAGCTGGTTGGCTTTATCCGTATTGAATTCCGCTTGGGCGGATCCGTCGGAATAGCCGATCATCCCCGGGAGAAAAGGAGAAAAAGCGGGGCGACCATTGCCGTCTAAGACCGCATTGATGATTTCTTGGCGATCGGTAGCCAAGCTGAGGGCGGCGCGCACTTCATCGCTGGCCACGGGGATGCTTTTGGTCTGGTTGAAAAAAACGGCGAAATACCGTGGCAACTCAAGGTCATAAATGGCGGTGCTTTTTTGTACTTTGATGTCTTTCAGTTTTTCGGAAGAAAGCCCGCCGATGCCCATAATCTCTTTGCGATTGAGGGCGGAGAGGACGGAGTCTTCATCCGCATAAAAATTGAAAGTCATTTTGGAAATGTAGGGTTTGCCGGTGAAATAGGCCGGATTGGAAATTAATTTGTAGGAAACGATATTGCCATTGGAATCTTTCTGCACGCTGTCATATTTGTATGGTCCCGTCCCGATCGGCTTCAAGTTCATCGGATTCAAAGCGAAATTGCTCGGGGTGATGGAATTCCAAAGGTGTTTGGGCAATATGCCAAAAACAAGATTGCTCAGGAAGCCTACATAGGGCTTGTCAATCTTGAATTGGATGGTGCGATCATCAAGGACGCTGGTCTGGATCCCTTGCCAGTTGCTCCGCAGGGGCGATTTATAGACCGGATCGGACAAAAGATTGATGGTGAAAGCGACATCATCGGCGTTGAACTTTTCGTTATCATGCCACACGACATTTTCCCGCAGATGGACGGTGTAAGTGGTTTTGTCCTCGGACAAGTCATAGCCGGAAGCTAAATCGGGTGAAATCTGGCCCGCGGAATCATATTTGAAAAGACCGGAGTAGATGAGGCGAGCCATATCGGCATCGGTTTCATTGGAGCTGGAAAGTAACGGATTGATATGCGCCGGTTGACCGACGATACCCTCGATATATTCTCCGCCATACGCAGGGATAGCCTTGGTTTTTGAATGATAAAAAAGAAAAGCGCAACTGATGGTCGAGCCAATAAGGACGAGCCAAAGAAAATAAAAAAGAAACTTTTCTTTCAAGTTTAGAGTCTTATTTATTTTCAGCCATTTGGAAACTGTTAGGAAGAGGCTGTTTTTTTCGGGCAAGTTACTAATATGTTTTAGGTCAGATGATTATTATTCGTCATTTTGCCAGCGTGAAACTTGCTACGGCCAAAATGATAAACAATCCGGAAAGGAGTATGGAAGCGGAAATGAGAAACTTTTCAAAGCCGCGCTTGGTGTAGTAGCCTCCGAAACTTCCGCCAAAGGCGCCCGAGAGTCCTGCGCCGCGATTTTGTAGCAGGATGGATATGATGAGTAGGACTGAAACGATGACCTCAGCAATATTAATTATCTTTTCCATATAATTCGGGCCGATTGGCCGAGCAATTTGAGCTAAAAACTGACCATTGCGAAACTCATAATAGAATAGCAAAAGCCGGTTGGAAAGTCAATGGCCCGTTTTTAAGAGTTAATAACTTTTTCCAAGAATATCCGGAACACGTAGTGTGTAATACTCCTGCTGCCGGTTTTAATTTCGTGGTTTTTTAAGTTTTGTATTCCTATTTCGGATATGGTTTAATTATAAAAGATAAAGATCGTTATGTCGAACAAGTTCAAAATTTCATCCAAAATCAAACAGGGGGGAGACCTTGCAAGGCCGCCTGGGGCGACCGCGGGGCGAGCCTGCTGGTTGTATATAATGTTATGACAAAAAATTTATTTAAAATTAATTCAAGATTCAAGCCGGAAGGGGATCAGCCGCAAGCCATTGAGCAGTTGACGGCGGGGCTGGAAAGCGGGAAAAAATTCCAGACGCTTTTGGGCGTGACGGGATCGGGCAAGACTTTCACCATTGCCAATGTCATTGAAAAAATGCAGAAGCCGACTTTGGTCATCGCGCCGAATAAGACTTTGGCGGCGCAGTTGGCGCAAGAGTTCCGCACGTTTTTCCCGAAGAGCGCGGTGGAATATTTTGTCAGTTACTATGATTACTATCAGCCGGAAGCCTACATCGCTTCTTCGGACACATATATAGAGAAGGAGTCTCAGATCAATGATGAGATTGATCGTTTGCGTCACGCCGCCACGGCGGCACTCATGAGTCGGGAAGATGTCATTATTTGCGCGTCAGTATCGTGCATCTATGGTTTAGGGAGCCCGGAATATTATCGGGACATTACGTTGGAATTGGCGGTGCGCGGTTCGCAACCCCTCCCCAGCCCTCCCCTGAATACAGGGGAGGGGGCAGTTGGAAGGGACAAAATCGTCCACAAACTTATCGAGATGCAATATAATCGCACTGATGTTCTGGCGCGGGGTTCTTTCCGTCTGACTGGACCAACTCTGGAAATCATTACCCCAGGAAGAGAAATCATTACGCGTATAAATTTTGAGGGAGATGGTATTGAAAAAATTGTCGAATATGATGTCCTTACTGGTGAAGAATTGGCGACGCTCGAAAAGACTGTCATTTATCCGGCTAAGCATTTCGTGGTGCCGGAACCGGTCATGGGAAAGGCCTTTGGCCAAATCCAAAAAGAATTGGATGCACAACTGAAACATTTTCGGGACAATGGAAAACTTTTGGAAGCGGAACGGCTCGGCCGACGGACCAAGCAAGACATCGAAATGATGCGTGAGATCGGCTATTGCAATGGTATCGAAAATTATTCCAGATTTCTGACTGACCGGAGGTCTGGCGAAGCGCCGTACACTCTCATTGATTATTTTCCTCAAGATTTCCTGATGGTTATTGACGAGTCACACGTGACAGTGCCACAACTCAATGGGATGTATAACGGCGACCACGCGCGCAAGACTTCCCTCATTGATAATGGTTTTCGTTTGCCCAGCGCCTACGATAACCGTCCCTTGAAATTTCCGGAGTTCGAGAAGAAAATCAATCAAGCCATTTTTGTTAGTGCGACGCCGGCAAGGTGGGAGATAGAGAAATCGTCCACAACCCCTCCGTCCCGATTACGGGACACCTCCCCTGAGTACAGGGGAGGGGGCATCGTTGAACAGATCATCCGTCCCACTGGCCTCATTGACCCGGAACTTGAGATCAAGCCGACGCGCGGACAGGTGAAAGACGTAACGAAGGAGATTAAAAAAATCATAAAACGCCATGAACGAGTGCTCATCACGACGCTCACTAAAAAACAAGCTGAAGACTTGTCGGAATTTTTGCGCGAATCGGAAGTGAAGTCTGAATATCTGCATTCGGGGGTAGATACGCTCGACCGTGTGCGGATCTTGGAAGAATTGCGGCGGGGGAAATTCGATGTTCTGGTGGGCGTAAATCTTTTGCGGGAAGGTTTGGACTTGCCGGAAGTCTCTTTGGTGGCCATACTGGATGCGGACAAAGAAGGATTTCTCCGCAGTGAAACTTCGCTCATCCAAACTATCGGCCGCGCGGCGCGCAATGTGCGTGGTAAAGTGATTCTCTATGCCGACACGGTAACCGGCTCAATGCAGCGCGCCATTTCCGAAACGGATCGCCGCCGCGCGGTGCAAGCAGCTTATAACAAAAAACATCATATCACCCCTAAAACTATCATTAAGAAAATTAAATCAATCGTTGATCATGAAGTCAACCCACAACTATCGCGCGACTTCACCGAACTGGAATCTTTGGAAGATATCGCCGGCTACATCAAACAGCGCGAAAAAGAAATGAAAAACGCCTCGCGCAATTTGGAATTTGAAAAGGCCGCCGTCATCCGCGATGAAATTTCCCAACTCAGGAAGATGCAGAGGAAATAGGTGCAAACTTTTGGCCGTTTGACGGAGGACTATTTTTAAGGGTAATATATAGGAGCAGGGAAGGGTACTTTGAAATATTATTTTTCAACTGGAGGGGCTTCTATGGACAATTCTATAGAGGAAATCAAAAAACTCATTAGGGAGTTCGAGAAGGACATTCTTGGAAGTCGCAAGAATGATACCGCTGCCGTATCGGCAATACTCGAACTAAGATTCGGTGGTTCTTTCGCTAGAAGAAAATTAGTCAGCCTGGGAGAACTGACGCTGGAGCATCTTGTGCAACATCTTTCGGAAAATATGCCAGTGGACAATGATTTGCAATATGCGTGGTGCAAATTGTTCAACTGGATCGAGATGGACGTGGATCTGGAAAAGAGAGGCCCGGAAGAATACATACTGGACGAGTGGATTGGCTGGGCTAAAATAATCGTAGGAGAAGAAGCCTCCTATAAGAAGCTTCCTAATTGAAATTGATCGGTCTGACCCAGCTTGCTGATTTTGGCAAGCTGTTTTTTTGTTTGGCAATGGGTAATTGTCACAATCCAATTATGGGTGTAAAATGAAGTGGTAATAAATTTAAGATTAATAAATGGAGAATGAGAATAAAATTCCGGAAACTTCGACGGAAGATAACATAGGACAAAAAACAGAAATTATGGAAGGATCAAAGGCGAGTTGTTGCAGTAAAGCATGTGGAGATTGGTGCACTCCGGAGCGCAAGAAGATGGCGCTTTTGGCGGTGGCAATCATAGTGGTGCTTATCGCGGTGGCGGGATATAAATTCAAAGGAATAAATCCGATGGCTTTTTTCCAACATAAGAAAGTTTTGACGGCAGAAGAAGCTAAAGCTAAAGCCGCTGATTTTATCGATAAGAATCTGGTGCAACCGGGAACCAAGGTGGATATCTCCGGGGTGACGCTCACGGGGGAGTTGTATAAGCTGGATATAAATGTTAGTGGTCAAAAAATCGAAGCCTATATGACCAAGGATGGCAGTCAATTTTTCCCGACCGCCATGGATATGAATGCCGATCCGGCCGCGGCCAAGACTGATCAGCCAGCCGCAGCACCTGACAAAGAAATTACCAAGAGTGATAAGCCGGTCGTAGATCTGTATGTGATGGCTTTCTGTCCTTATGGCAATAAAGCGGAAGACACTTTGAAGCCGGTCTATGATTTGCTCAAGAATAAGGTGACTTTCAATTTCCATTACATCGTTTCAGTCAACGGCACGGATGTCCAGTCGTTGCATGGTGCCAAAGAAGTGACGGAAGATGAAAAAGAAGCGTGTGTCTTGAAAACTTACGGCAATGATAAATGGATGGCCATCGCCACTTATGTGAATGATAAATGCGGCAGTGATGGCGCTTGCTTTGAAACAGGGGCGAAGACTCTGGGTATCGATGTGACCAAGATAACTGCTTGCGTCACCGCGAGCGGCTTGGATCTGATGAAGGCGAATGAAAAAGCTTCGGCTGATGCCGGCGCCAGCGGATCACCGACGATGCTCGTGAATGGTGTGACGACGAGCAAGGTCTATCAATACGGCGATTCAGAAACATACAAGCAGACCATCTGCAGCGCTTTCAATACTGCTCCCGCGGAATGTTCCAAAACATTAGCTTCTAACACCGCCGATGCCTCCCAAGGCGGCAGCTGTGGAAATTAGGAACTGATTGAAAAAAGCCAAAAAGACGCGATAAAACGCGTCTTTTTTGTACGTGCGGGGACTTATCCACAAGCGCAGGGTTGCAGTGATAGTAGAACAATGCTAACATAACACTATAAGCATTTTAACATACTGACATTTTAGCATTTTAACATTTGCGTAAGATGTTGTATCGAAAACAAAACATATGGAACCACAAGCGCTCACGGCCAAACAGCAGGCCATCATCGAATCGATCCGAGAATTCATCGAGCAGGAAAAGGAAAATCCGACCAGCTATAAACTGCAGAAGCATCTTGAATCTTGTGGTGGACGAGATAGCTTGAAGTCGGTTATGCAGGTCATCGAAGCCTTGGAAAGAAAGGACCTAGTGAAAAGGGACAAAAAAAGAAAATTGTATCTGGTTGAAAACAACAGCTTCGCCAATCTGAAAAATATTTTTTCCATCCCTGTCTATGGCTTGGCTTCTTGCGGAGAAGCTTTGGCCTACGCCGAGGATAATGTGGACGGGTTCTTGCGCATCTCACAAAGCCTTTTCCGCAAAGTCGATTCGGCCAAGCTTTTCGCCGTGAAAGCCTTGGGAGATTCGATGGACAAAAACGGCGTGAACGACGGTGATTATGTCATTTTTGAAAAATATGAAAATGGTGGCGAAGAATTGGAAGGAAAAATCGTGGTAGCGGTCATCAACGGGATGGCGACCATCAAGAAATATAAGAAAGTGAGCGATGATATCATCGGGCTTTTTCCTCATTCCACCAACACTATCCATCAACCGATCTTCATCCACTCCAACGACTCTATCTTGATTGCCGGTGTCTTCAAAAAAGTGCTGCCGGTGAAATTTGTGAGCCTATAGAAAAATCCAAATTTCAAAATCCAAATGACAAATCAAGCTCAAAATCCAAAATCAAAAAAGGTATACGACTTGATTGAAAGAACGTCTGTGTTTGGAGAGGGTGTCGTTGATTTTGTTAAAACTTTGCCAAGAGATGAAATCAATAAAACTTTGATATCACAATTAGTGCGATCAGGAACGAGTGTAGGTGCTAATTACATGGAAGCTGATTGTGCGGAGTCAAAAAAAGATTTCATTCACAAGATGACAATTTGTAAAAAAGAAGCCAAGGAGACATTGCACTGGATAAGAATAATTGCACATGCAAACCAGAACAGAAAAGATGAATGTAGGGATTTGTACAGAGAATCTCACGAATTACTATTGATATTTTCCGCAATTATTGGGAAAAAAAAGTAGTATCTTTTGGATTTTAGTCATTTTGATTTGATTTGACATTTGGATTTTGTCATTGGGATTTCTAACTAAACATTGCCAAGAATATATTTTAGCAGTAAAGTGTAGTACTGATTGAAAATATAATTTAAGCCAGAAGTACCTCCAAAGGGGAAGTTTTTGGCGTCCTCTATGATAGTAAAGAAATTAAAATGGATAAAATAATCATAAAAGGTGCGCGGGAACACAATCTGAAGAATGTCGATTTGGAATTGCCGCGCAACAAATTCATCGTGTTTACGGGGCTTTCCGGCAGTGGGAAGTCCACGCTGGCTTTTGATACTATTTTTGCTGAAGGGCAACGGCGCTATTTGGAAAGTCTATCTAGCTACGCCCGCCAATTTTTGGGTCAGATGGACAAACCGGATGTGGACTACATCGAAGGGCTTTCGCCGGCCATTTCCATCGATCAAAAAGCCGCTTCGCACAATCCGCGCTCCACAGTGGGAACGGTCACTGAAATCCATGACTATTTACGTTTGCTTTATGCTAAGATCGGCTTGCCGCATTGTCCCATTTGTAACAGGGAAATCAGAAAACTTTCGGTGGATGAAATCGTGGATCGGATTGTGGAGGTGTGCACAGTTGACCCACAGCATGTTTCTGTAGAAACGCAGCATGCTGCGTCTCTACAGAAGTCGTGCTCTATTGAAATTCTTTCTCCGGTCGTTCGGGCGCGGAAAGGAGAATATTCGACTTTGTTGGCTGATATGTTCCGCCGCGGATTTTCGGCCGCCTATGTCAACGGAGAAAAATATGAATTAGATGCCAAGATTGGCGAGCGATTGAAGCTGGCGCGTTACAAAAAGCATAACATCGATATTGTGGTGGACACCGTGGAAATTTCTAGTGAAAATATTTCCAGAATTTTTGAGAGCGTGGAGAAAGCCTTGAAGTTGGCAGAAGGACTGGTGAAAATAAAATTTCAAAATCCAAATGACAAATTACAAATAAATTCCAAAATCAAAATTCCAAAATCAAAAAATAAATTCAAAGAGGTGGTTTTCAATCAGAAATTGGCGTGTCCGGAACATGAGATTGAGTTTCCGGAAATGGAACCGCGCCTATTTTCTTTTAACAGTCCATTTGGAGCGTGTAGCGCTTGTGAAGGTTTAGGCACGAAAAAAGAAATCAATTCGGAACTCGTGGTGCCGGACAAGAATAAGACCATTACTCAAGGCGGCATCATGCCATGGAGCTACAAAAAGAATAATTGGCAGGGCACGATTCTTTCCGCCGTGTGCAAACATTTTCATATTTCTGACAATGTGCGACTCAGCGATCTGTCGGAACAGAAGTTTAACATTTTGATGTTTGGCGCCGAAGAAGCGACTGAGGTTATTTCGGAAGCCGAAGCTGAGGATATCCCAGTGACATTGCGCTCGAAAACCGGTTCGATGTGGAAATATAATATGCACTGGCGCGGGGTAGTCGGCTATCTGCAGGAGCGTTACAAAAAAACCACTTCGGACGCAGTCCGGACAGACACGGAAAAATATATGTCGCAAAATCCGTGTTCGGTCTGCCACGGTTCACGCTACAAACCAGAAGCACTGTTGGTGACAGTGGGGAATAAGAACATCTCAGAAGTTTCTAAGGAAAGTATTTTTGAAACAGTACAATTTTTCCGTGCGCTCGTTCTGAGCTCGCGCGAAAAATTGATTGCTGGTCGGATCCTAAAAGAGATTGTGGCGCGGCTCGGATTTTTGGAAAATGTCGGCCTCGGGTATCTGACGCTCGGGCGCGCGGCCAACACTTTGGCCGGTGGCGAAGCGCAAAGGATCCGCCTGGCCTCGCAGATCGGGTCGCAATTGGTTGGCGTGCTCTACATCCTAGATGAGCCGTCAGTGGGTTTGCATATGCGGGATAATACTAAACTACTCGAAACGCTGCTTCACTTGCGCGATATCGGTAATACGCTGATTGTGGTCGAACATGATGAAGAAACGATGCTGGCGGCGGACTATTTGGTGGACATCGGACCCGGCGCGGGAGTGCATGGCGGGACGATCGTGGCGAGTGGCACACCGGCGGAAGTGATGAAAAGCAAGAAATCTTTGACCGCAAAGTATCTCACCAAAAAATTGCAGATTGAAACGCCAGTGGGGCACCGACCGGTCAAGAACAAAAAATGGATAACGGTGCGCGGGGCGCGCGAACATAATTTGAAAAATGTGACCGTGCAATTCCCTTTGAAAGTGTTGACGTGCGTGACCGGAGTTTCCGGTTCGGGCAAATCGACTTTGGTGGAAGACATCCTTTTCAAATCTCTGTCGGCCAGCATTATGCGGTCGCTTGATCGTCCGGGGCGTCATAGTGAAATCGTGGGCGCGCATCACATCAATAAAATCATTATGATTGATCAGTCGCCAATTGGGCGCACACCCAGATCAAACACAGCCACCTACACCGGACTGTTCACACCAATTCGCGAACTGTTTGCTTCGACTCGTGACGCGCGCGCCAAAGGCTATGGTCCTGGGCGCTTTTCTTTCAATATTCGTGGTGGCCGTTGCGATAATTGCCAAGGTGATGGTTACAATAAGATCGAGATGCAATTTATGCCGGATGTCTATCTGCCGTGCGACGTATGCGGCGGCAAAAGGTATAACAGCGAAACTTTGAAAGTGGATTACAAAGGCAAAAATATCGCGGAAGTGTTGGACATGACTGTGACTGAAGCGCGCGAATTTTTCCAAAATTTTCATGACATCCACGATAAACTGGCGGTCTTGGAAGATGTCGGTCTTGGCTATATCAAAATCGGGCAATCGGCCACCACTTTGTCCGGCGGGGAAGCGCAACGCATCAAATTGGCCACGGAACTCTCGCGCCGCGCTACTGGCGACACGCTTTACATCTTGGACGAACCGACCACCGGCTTGCATTTCGATGACATCAAAAAACTTTTGAAAGTTTTGAATCGTTTGGTGGACGCGGGCAATAGCGTGGTGGTCATCGAACATAATTTGGATGTCATTAAAACGGCCGACTACGTGATCGATCTCGGCCCAGAAGGCGGGAACAATGGCGGGAAAGTGGTGGTCTCTGGCACGCCGGAAGAAGTGGCAGCGCATTGGGAGAAGAGTTGGACGGGACGGTATTTGAAGGAATGTCTGAACCACTGATTCTCACGTGATTATCCTGATTACACTGATGTAAAAAGGCAGAATGCAAATGCGGGATGGTATTTTGTAGAGGTTCAATTTATTGAACCCGTAACGAAAAAAGGTTTGATAAATCAAACCTCTACATCTAATTAAAAAATATAAATTTAAAATAAAAAAACGGACGACAAATCGTGTGGCGATTTGTCGTCCGAGATGGAGGGAATGTTAATAACGTACTTCAAGGATACCTCCCAGTCTGCGGTACTCCTCCTCTAGGTGCTGTATTTCTGTTGATATTGTTCGCCTCTTTCTTTTTAACTCATACAGCTTAACTTCGATTTTTTGGAGTGGCGTTATCAGGAGTCTGCTTTTTGGGGCTAGACCGAGGAATTCTTTTTCTTGATACAACTTTAGAAGCAGTGTTAGTCATGATTTTTCTCCTTGTTTTCTATGGGATGCGGGAAAGAACATTAATCAGCTTAAATTTTATCTAGTATAGCGTTATAATATAAAATATGTCAAAAATTTCTCAAAAATTAAAAAATCTACCAACTTCCCCCGGTGTCTATATTTTCAAGGGCAAAACTGGGGAGGTTTTGTATGTGGGGAAGGCGACGAGTTTGAAAGATCGGGTGGGGTCGTATTTTGTCGGTGTAGGGACAGGTCGCGACCTGTCCCTACAATACGTCCGTCCAATTGAAATTATGATTGCGGAAGTGGCGGACATTGAAACCAGAAAGACTGATACGGTTTTGGAGGCGTATATTTTGGAACAAGAACTCATCAAGAAGATCCAGCCGAAATATAATGTCGATGGGAAGGATGATAAGTCATTTTCATATGTGCTCCTTACTAAGGAAAATTTTCCTAGGTTTGAAATGTTGCGCGGGACAGACATTGCTCAAATTTCAAAATCCAAGTTACAAATATCAAATAAAATCCAAATTACAAATTCTAAATTTAAAAATATAAAATTTGCAAAAATTTATGGACCATATACCTCTAAGAAACAAATTGAAATCGTACTGAAAATTTTGCGTAAGATTTTTCCCTATCACGCGAAGCCGCAACAGACAGAGAAAGGCTGTTTGGATCATCAGATGGGACTTTGCCCGGGGCCGTATGCGGGGGAAATTTCCAAGTGCGATTATGCCAAAAATATCCGCGGCATCAAGATGATCTTAGAAGGCAAGAAGAAAAATCTCATTACTAAAATGAAAAAAGAAATGGCAGTGGCGGCGGAGAAAGAAGATTTTGAAAAAGCGGCGAGTCTCCGCAATCAGATTTTTGCGTTGCAACACGTGCAAGATATGGCGATGATTTCCAGCGACCACAACCCCTCCGTCTCGACGAGTACGTCGAGCCACCTCCCCTGGGTACAGGGGAGGATTTACCGCATTGAAGGTTATGACATTTCCAATATAAGCGGTCAATATGCCGTCGGTTCGATGGTGGTGTTTGATAATACTAATGGACAAATGGAACCAAATAAAAACGAATATCGCAAATTTAAAATTAAAACTGTCCAAGGCGCGAACGACGTGGCCATGATGGAAGAAGTGCTCACGCGGCGTTTCAAAAATGCTTGGCTGCGGCCGAATGTGATTTTGCTCGATGGCGGCGTGGGACATTTGAACATCGCGCGCCGCGTTTTGCGCCGATTGCACCTCGACATCCCCATTTTGGCCGTAGCCAAAGGCCCGACGCGCAAAAAATTAGACCTGCGTACTTTCGGCAGCGTGCCGGAAATTCCGGAAAACATCATTGCTCAGATCCGCGACGAAGCCCATCGGTTTGCTATTGGGTATCATAGGAAATTAAGGAGGAAGGGGAGTTTGGAATAATTGTAAAACTTGATTTGTATAAATAGTTGACTGAATCGATTGGCTATGCTAAGCTGTGATTTCGGTCAAAGAGGCAAAAACACATAACAAAAAAACAATTGAAAAGGAGTTTTAGAGGATGGAGACCATAGGAGTAAATTGGGATAATTTCGTGAAAAAATCAAAAGGCAAAAAACCGGCGCCTGATATTCTTCTACAAAAAGCCGAGAGTGAATTTTATCGCCTCTTGAGCGTATTTGATAACAATGAGCGACCAACAACGTTGGCTGCTGAAGTTTGTTTCCAATACCCAAAACATGATGTGGCGAGTTTTCTTGACAGTCACGTCAGAGAGGCATTGTCGCAGTAATTGTAATTACGCGACGCTGAGAGTTTTAGGGGATGTTTTGCGCAACGCGCGAGACATCCCTTCTTTTTTTTCTTGACTTTTTCCCAAAAATATCCTACACTCTTAAGTCGAGTACATTAACAAAAATAACATATTTTTTGGTCGTAAATTTTAGGGTTTTTGCCAGAACTTTAAGATGTGCGACCAAGGGAGATGTTATAAAAAGAAGTCAAATATATAATGGAGGAAATGGAGATGGATAAAATAAATCTGAAGCTGGAAGATGAGATAAAATTTTTGTGGAAAGAAAACGAAGAATCTGTTGAAACGACTGAATATGTCGGAGACAAAGATTTTCGCGGGAGATTTCTTATTATCCATAAAGATGAATGGCAGTATTTTCTCGCAGTGGGCAGTGCAAATAAAGATGTATGCGACCACAGGGATATACTTAAGAAAATCAAAGATGGTGGTGTTTTACAAATCAATGCAGGGCTTGTCGCAGCTGGCGGTTTCGTGGATGTTTTTCCTGAATATAACCAGATTGTATTTTATGGAGAATCAATCGGTCTCAAAGTGTCTTTTAACGAGGATGATGTCATTTGGGTGGCAAGAACAATGGCACTCCCTTGGGGACTTCAAAAAGCGGCTGTGATTAAAAAGGGATATCCATATAAAATGGATGAAAGATCTAGAAATCCAGCCATACAGTGCATGCTTGAAAAATATGGAGCTAGACCTCCATTTGGGGGAGAAATAAGAGAAGCATTTCATTGGGCCATTGTGTTGGAAGAAATATTTTTCGATCTCAGTGAGAAATGAAAAATATCTTCTGTATAGCTTTGTCTGCAGGGTGAAACACTCACCCTGCAGTTTTTTTATTTTCCAAAAAATAAATTTTTAAAATTTAATCATTATCATAACGTTTTTCCTCCTTATATTTACCCTAAAAACCACCCCAAAACCCTTCCCTTTACAAAACTGAAATTTTCCTGTAAAATCGTTAATCAGTATAACACTTCTTCAAAAATGATCATGCCAAATTCAAAACAGGCTTCCGCAAAGTCGCCTAGGGCGACTGTGGGGCAAGCACCAATAAAAGTCAAGCGGGATAAAATTAAAATTTTCGGCGCACGGGTGAATAATTTGAAAAACATCAGTCTAGAAATTCCGCGGGATAAGTTGGTGGTGGTGACGGGGCTTTCGGGTAGTGGTAAGTCTTCTTTGGCCTTTGACGTGGTGCACGCCGAAGGCAACCGGCGGTACCTCGAAAGTATGTCGAGCTATGTGCGGCACTTTTTGGAAATTTCCGGCAAGCCTGATGTCGACAAGATTGAAAATTTGAGTCCGACCATTTCCATCGACCAGAAGAGCATCAGTAAAAGTCCGCGTTCGACGGTGGGCACGATCACGGAAATCTATGATTATTTACGTGTGTGTTTTGCCAAGGTCGGCACGCCCTATTGTCCGCATTGCCGCTTGCCGATGACGCAAAAGAGCAATCAAGAAATCTTGGCGGAAATTTTTGAACTGCCGGACAATACGCAGCTCGGCATCTTGGCACGTCTTCGCGAGGAGGGCAAAGATACGCATCAGATCTTGAAAAATATCAGCCAGCTGGGTTATGCGCGGGCGCGCATCAATGGCAAAATTATGTTGATTGCCGACGCTTTGGTTTCCTCAGAAGATTTTTTGGCGGAGAGCATCGAGATCGTCGTTGATCGCATAACTTTTAAGACGAAGACGCCAGACAAAGAAAGGATCTTGGATTCGATCGAAACTGCTTTCCGTTTGGGCAAGGGTTTTATGGCGATAAGCATCGATAATGAAGAGAGCCGCATCTACAACCAAGATTTCGTCTGCAGCAACTGCTATTTCAAAATTCCGGAAATCACCCCGAAACATTTTTCTTTCAACAGTCCGGAAGGAGCCTGTTCTCGTTGCGCGGGACTGGGGGTGGTGCGCGAAGTGGACGCGGAACTGATCATTCCGAATCGCAATCTGTCTTTGGCGGAAGGTGCTATTTTACCGCTGTCCAAATCCGGCGGCCGTACGGGAGGAACAAGCAATTATTTATACAAGTTGGAAGAGATCGGGAAGAAAAAAGGTTTTTCCATCAATGATCCGATCAAAAAATTGAGCGAAAAAAATTTGGATATCGTGCTTTACGGACTCAAAAATGAAAATCAGGAAACGACATTTGCCGGCGTGGTGGAAATCATTAAGAAGAAATATGACGAATCCACCGCGGTCACTTTCCGGAAAGAGATTGAAAAATATATGTTGCAAAAAGTTTGCTCTGAGTGTGAAGGCAAACGGATAAAAAAAGAATATGCTGCCGTTTTGGCTATGGGCAGATCTATTTCGGATATCGTCAGGATGGACATTGAGGCTTTTTTGGAATTTCTGAAAGAATTTGAAAATTGGCCACTGACCGGTATTAAAAAAGAAACTATCCGGCCACTGGTGAAAGATATGGCGCAAAAAGCCGCCGCTCTCAAAAATGTCGGTTTGGAATATCTGGAGCTTTTCCGTTCAGCTGAATCTTTGTCCGGCGGGGAAGGCCAGCGCATCCGTTTGGCGACCCAAATCGGTTCAGAACTTTCCGGCATCATCTATGTCCTGGACGAGCCGTCAGTGGGTCTTCATAGCCGTGACACTAAAAAACTTATCGAGACGATGAAATTTTTGCGGGACAACGGCAATTCATTGGTGGTGGTGGAGCATGACCGCGACATCATTGAGAACGCGGATTGGATCATTGATATGGGTCCGGGAGCGGGACTGGAAGGGGGCGAAGTCATCTTTGAAGGTGATATTGCCAAGCTCAAAAAATCCAAAACTTCCACGGCACGTTTCTTGTCCGGACAGGAAAAAATTTCTTCGCGGAAAAAATCACGTCCCGCAGCCAAGAAATATATTGAAATTTTGGGTGCGACTGAGCATAATTTGAAAAACGTTGATGTGAGAATCCCCTTGGAAAGATTCGTATCCATTACGGGTGTTTCCGGTAGCGGAAAATCAACTTTGGTCTCGGACATCTTGGCGGTAGCATTGTCCCGTCATTTCTTCCGTGCGAAAGCGGAAGCGGGAAAACACAAAAAAATCACTGGTCTCAATCTGATCGACAAAGTGATTAATGTTGATCAATCTCCAATTGGTCGAACGCCCAGATCGAACGCGGCTACATATACGGGTGTATTTTCGCATATCCGAGAACTTTTCGCATCGACTGAAGAAGCGAAAAGCCGAGGCTATGATGCCAGTCGGTTCAGCTTTAATATGAAAGGCGGGCGTTGTGAAAGTTGTCAGGGCGATGGGACGAAAAAGATCGAGATGTATCTCCTGCCAGATATGTATGTCAAATGCGAAGCGTGCAATGGGATGCGTTACAACCAAAAAACGCTGGACATTGAATATCAAGGCGTGGACATCGCCGCCGTGCTGGATATGAGCGTTTCTTATGCATTGAAATTTTTTCATAAGACGCCGCTCGTCGTGGAAAAATTGCGAACCTTGGAAGAGGTCGGTCTGGGTTATTTGAAATTGGGGCAAAGCGCGACCAATCTGTCCGGCGGGGAGGCGCAACGTATCAAGTTAGCGGCGGAATTGGCGCGCAAATCCACCGGCAAGACACTGTATATCTTGGACGAACCGACCATTGGTCTGCATTTTGAAGATGTGCGGAAACTTTTGAAAATTTTGGACGCGCTGGTGGAAAAAGGCAATTCCGTGGTGGTCGTCGAGCATAACACGGACGTGATCGCTTATGGCGATTGGGTGATCGATCTCGGACCGGAAGGGGGAAAAGGCGGCGGAGAGATCGTTTATGCCGGCGCGCCCGCGGGACTCAAAAAATGTAAACGGAGTTGGACGGGAAAATATTTATAAAATTTTCAATTATCAATTTACAGTTTTCAATGAATTTTCAATTAATAAATTTTAGAATTGAAAATTGATCATTGAGCATTGATTGGAGATTGATTATTGAAGATTGAAAATTAGTGACTATTCTTTCTAAAAATATCTTAGCTACCATAATCTACTACGACATTCTGGATTATCCGATGACGGCCTTTGAAGTCTGGAAATATTTAACTAACGTTGATGAGCGAAAAGGTGAGAAGGTTGAAGCGGAAAGGATTGGATTGGTGAAAGTTGTCCAAGCTTTGGAAAGCGAGGAATTGGAAAGTCAGATCGAACAATTCCAAGGGTTCTATTTTTTACGTGGTCGCGGGTTTTTAGTGGAAAAACGATTGGAGAGAAACAAGATTTCGCAACAAAAACTTAAAATTATCAGAGGAGTGGTTTTTTGGCTAAGATTTTTGCCATATGTGCGGATGGTGGCGGTAACAGGGACAGTGGCTATGAAAAACGCCGGCAAGAACAGTGATTTGGATCTTCTGGTAGTCATCCGTCAGGGCCGGATCTTTTTCGGCCGCACAGCCGTGACCGCACTGGTGCATCTTATGGGCAAAAGGAGATATGGCAAAAAGATCGCTAATCGGATATGTCTGAATTGTTTTTTGACTGATGAGTCGCTGACCAGCCGCCTGCAGGACGTCTTCTCAGCTTCAGAATATTTTTTTATCGTGCCTCTGTTGGGACAGCGGATCTTTTTAGAATTCAAGCATAAGAATGCTTGGATAAAAAAATTCAAGATAAATTTTTGTCCGGAAGATGTGATTGGTCTGAAGATGCTTTGCGAGGCCGGCAAAGCAAAAAAGGTAAGGGGCGTCTTGGAAAATATCTTCGATCGGAATGTTTTTAATTTGCTGGAGAGTTGGCTTGAGAAATGGCAGACTGGACGCATTGCTAGGGATCCGCGTACTAAAGAAGACGGCAGCATCATTATGGCTGACTCCGAAGCGTTAATTTTTTTCCATCATGCGCACAGCTTGGAGATGGATAAATTGTTCCAAAAGCGACTAGTCGAGGCTATTTCCGATTGAAAAACATTTGCATCGGGGAAATAGGGCCTGCGCATAGCGAGACTCTCTTTTTTTGTTTTTTTATGGTATAATAGTATAAGATATTAAAACTAAAATAAAAATTTATAATGAAGATCGTTAATGATTTCAATTTGAAAAAACAAGCCGATGAATTGGGAATCAGGATCTGGCAGACTCCCGGAGCCCTTTTCATCATTATGGGATTTGTGGCGATGATCATTATGGCGGCCACATATTTTGTTTCCAAGAGCTATGATAATCCGCAAGTATTGGTGGCTTCGGAATGCTTAGTGGTTATGATTGTGTTTTCCACAGGTACGTCGATCAGCCGGTTTGTTGGACAAATGGCTAACTTGAATCGGATGAAAAGCGAGTTTGTGGCAGTAGCCTCGCATCAGTTACGCACCCCGCTTTCCGCTATCAGATGGGAAACGGAGCTCCTGCTTACCAAGCTGAACAAGGATCTGAACCAGAATCAGATAGAAAAGATGAAAAATATTTCCAAGCTCAGCTTGAGGATGACCCGCTTGGTGAACGACCTTTTGGATGTGGCGCGGATCGATCAAGACCGGTTGATCCTTCGGAAAAAAAGTTTTGATCTGGCAAAATTGACGCGGGATATTCTGGATGAGATCATCCCTGCTTATAGCTCCCGCCATATTTCCGTGAGTTCCGATATGGAAAAGGACCTTCCGAATGCGTTGGGAGATCCGGAAAAAGTAAAGCTGGTCCTGGACAATCTGATAGGCAATGCTTTCAAGTATATAACCAGCGGAGGGAAAGTCGAGATAAGGATTTTTCAAAAGAAGAAGAATGTCATTTTTGAAGTTAAGGATAACGGAGTGGGGATACCGGAAGAG
>Ga0172380_10001491_pt1 | contig 40077 bp, 37 predicted proteins | sample Leawe162metaG_FD_119747 | JGI IMG/M metagenome (GOLD analysis project Ga0172380, IMG submission 119747) | Leachate microbial communities from a municipal landfill in Southern Ontario, Canada - Leachate well 162 metaG | ecosystem: Engineered > Solid waste > Landfill > Unclassified | place...
ATCATATAATAATAGATACGACCGATGATTGAAACTTTTGAACAACTCCAAGGCTGGATGAAGAGCAGCGAAAACGCGCGAGTCCAAGACGTGCTAAACTGGTTCCCCGATTACTTTCGCACAGTACCATTTCCGAAATCACAAGTGTTCGTGAACATTTTTCGTGAGCATCGCGATGAATTCGAAAATATTTTCCGAGGCGAGACCTCGCTGTGCAAAAGCGTGGTCGAGTTTCGGGTTCAAGTCGAGATGGCAGCATCTCGGTACGCTCCGAATGCTGATGACTCCGCGCTGCTGGGGAATGCGTCGATGTTACTATTTCTCCTGATTCTTGGAGCAGAGAGGCAGAAGGCTCCCGAATGGCTCATGCAGAATGTTGTGGAAAGCTGCGAATCGCTCTTCACTGCCTATCTTGCAACGGTTGTCGATCAGATGGACACCGTCTGCGCCTTTCTTCTCGAAATTAAGACGTCGTTGGCTCGATTGGCATTGGCGAATCCCAGAATTGTCCTAATCGATCTGCCAGTTGGAAATACGATTCCAGTACTGCTCCTGAACGATCTTCTTCAATCCTTGGGCAAAACGGAAATCATACGCATTTCCCTACCTAGGAATACCTCACCAAAGAATGGCCTTACCCGAAAAGCGCTACTAACAGAATATATCCGAGAAGCGAACATTCGTCCCAACGACATCGTCATATATTTGGACGAATGGAACACCGGCTCGAATTTCAAAGCCATCTGTGAGCTTTTGAAAAAGACGCTGTCCGAGGGATCTTTTCTGCTTCCGTTGGCGCTGCTGACAAAAATCGCATCGACGCACGATAGGTACGAATCAATGTGTGGCTATCATGACAAGCTGATGGAACGCTGGGGGCATACTTTCCAGCGAGCAAGGATAACCCTTCCTCGGATACGCACCTGTTTACCAATTGAAACGTACTTTTTCTGGGCCGAACATGATCGGCTCGCCGGACTTCGAAAATCCCAGATATATGGTGCGATTTTCAGCTCCTATGATGCCGCTATCGAGATGCTCCGAGGCGACGAAGAAAAGTTGAAAATCGCGATATCGATCCTGCTGGCCGTCATCAGAAAAGACGAAACCCCGCCGCAGGATGTCGGAATATCAGCCGGCACATTGCGGGATCTGTTTTACGAAGGGTATGACGACTACCAAAACTGCCGTGACGAGGCGCGTAATTGCGCCGCAGAGTTTGATAAAGGAGGGGAGACTGACGACTTTTCAGAGGAATTGGAAGCTGTCACAAGGCTCAACGATGCCGTGATCGGAAACAGACCTGCAAAATGGGCACACCTTATCGCTCATTACTACTTGCAGCAGTTGGGTTCCATTGATCCAGCAGATCGATACTATTTTGAAAGCCACGCCGCAACATTGGTTCCCTTAAAGGGCCGAATGGCCCTCCCGCATGAGTGGACGATGGAGTTCTTTCATGATCGCATGGAGCAAATTCAAGGTGCAACTCCCGCGCTAAGCTAGAGCGCCTTCTCCGTGTAGGTAAAATCCTGCACCACCAGTGGAAGGCGTCCGTTGCCCAAGAGGTCGGGGTTGCGGATGAAGAGGAATTCCGTCTGGAATTTCACCGGCTCGCGGAATTCAAGTTTGTTGACGGTGCCGGTCCGAACGAGATTGCCCTCGGCCCGGACGCTCACCGCTTCGTAGGATTTGCCGGACCCGTCGCTGATTTTGCGGGTGTCGAGGATGTCGATTTTTGTGATCTCGGCTTTCTGGTGGATCTGCTTTTCTTTGAACTCGGGATTTTGTGCCTTGTAGATCGCGGCGGCTTTTTTTCGGGCGGGATCTTCCAAGTAGAGGCGTTTCATCAGGTCCGGCAGATCCGGACCGATAGGATTGCGTTGCAGCAGGGCCAGGCAGGCGAGCCGGACGTGGTAGGCATGGAGATTCCCTGCGTCCTCAAAACCGAGGAGTGGCGCATAAATCAGCGTTCCACCCGGATCGAGAATGACGACTTTTTCCTGTTGCTTCATGGCCTGGATGGTCATGTAGGGAGCGGCAACAGCGAACCCTGTGGCGAGAATGGCGAGTGCCATCCAAAAACGGGCGGCGATGAGGTTGTTGGTGATGGAGGTGATGGCGGATAATTTCATGGGAATCAGGATTTACGGTTTGAGAGTGGAGAATCCGGGGGTAACGGTTGGGCCTTGGAGGCGTGGGAATTAAAAGCGGCCTGGGCGGTGTGGGGAGTGGCGATGCTCCCCTTGTGGTGGGAAACCGTGCCTTGGTCGTTGTCCACGACCGCGAAGGCATTGCTTGCGGTTTGATGGGCCGTCATGGCCGGATTGTCGGGATTGGCAACACTGTTGCTTTCCGTGGGAACTGGCGGCGGTGGTGGAACGTCGGTTGATCCGCCCATCGATCCGGCAACATCGCTGGCAATGCGACCCGCAGCGCTGGCTACGCTAGTGGCGGATTGAGTTCCGGCCAGCGCTCCTTGGACGGCAGCCGATCCGCCGAACGTGGCGGCGGCACCCGCCGCCGTGATCCCCGCCCCCACCGCGAGCCCGGCCGCCTGCATGGTGCCTTGAATTCCGGCTTGGAGTGCGGAGGTCGTTCCGCTTGCCCCTTTCATGATGGCCCCGGCCACGAACGGAACGGACAGGTAGAAGAACACCGTGATCAAGGCGGCAAAGGCCATGATAAACGGGAAGAGCAGCCAGTTTTGGACAACGATCAGGTTTTGCGCAGTCTGGATGATCCCTCCGGAGGTGATCGGGGCGAACAACATGTCGCTAATCGCGACAATCACGATGTCCACCAGGCAAGTCGCCACATGCCAGAGCAGGACGGTCAGCGAGGTGACGCAAAACTGGATGCCGAAAGACTGCGTGAAGGACAGGAACAGAAATCCCAGCAAGAGCGGCGAGACGGCAATCAGTCCCGCAATGGCGAATTCCTGAAAGAACCGCAGGACCAGCAGCATGAAGCGCCCGATGCCCTGGAAAAACATCCCGATGGCGGCGGGAACGATTTTCCCGATGTCCGCCAAGGAATCGGAAGGTTGGTTCTCGATCCGGGATCTGAGGAGCTGGACAAACTTGGCGTCACGGGCATTCGTAAACTTGGCTCGCATTTCGACGAATGCCTTTTGGCCTCCATCCATCGCGGCCGGGTAGACCGCAAGCAACCCTACGACTAGGATGGTCTTTATCAGTGCGCCCAGGATGGCGCGGGTATCTGATCCGGCCCGCCAGCCCATTTCCCCGATGCCCATGACACAGAACACAAAGGCAAACGGCATGAGGAGTGTGCGGATCTCGACCGCGGCTTGGTAGAGGTTGGAAAGTGAATTCATACTTGAGTAAGGATGAGGCGTAGCCTCCTTTAGAATCCGGGCGGGAGGTCGGCATTGTCCTGGGTGAAGTCCGGCAAGTCGGCCTCCGCCTCGGCTTGGGCAGAAAGTTTTGCGAGTTCGCGATTGCGGTCCCGGCTGATTTCATCGGCTGCGACTTCCTCCGCCTCCTTCCGGTTCTGGTTGAGCATGTGGAGCGATTCGACCTGGCCGCGTGCCGTGCCCACCATGTCATCCAGGTCATTGAGGGCGGTTTGTGCCGTGGCCAAGGAACCGACCAGCTTTTGAACTTCGGCATCGTCCTGGGCGTTTTTTAACTGTGTGTTGAGCCGGGCGATTTGCCGGTTGAGAACTTTCCGTTTGTTCTGGGCGCGCCCGAGCAGGATTTCAAAACGGGAGAACGCATTGTCCACCGCCCGGAACCGCTTCAAGGGATCGCTCGAATCCCGGAACGACGAGACCCCCTCGAAATTCCGGGCCGTGTCGGAAGAAATGTTCTTCCAGGAGTCGAGATTGATCGGCTCGAACAATTCGCTCACCGTGGCCGAGAGTTCCGCCCCCTGTTGTGCGATGCCGGCCAACTCGCCCAGAGTATCGACAATCCCGGAATCCTCCAGATAGCCGGAGAAGAGCCCGTTATCGATCAGACCGATGGCCGCGACCGGATCGCCGATGGCCTGCTTCACCTTATTGGCCGTCTCCAGTTGCTCACGGACTGTATTCAGCGTGTTGTGAAGGGTGGCGAGCTTTTCAGCCCACTGGGTTTGTTCCCAAGCGTATTTGATTTTGTCGAATATGTTCTTCTGGACCAATGCCTGTTCGGCGACAGGATCACTCACGATGTCGCCGACACCGAAAATGGCATTTGCGTGCGGTTGCCCGGCGAGGAGGGCTGCTGATGTGGTCAGGATGAGAGTCTTTTTCATGGTTGTTGGTTTGGGTGGCTGACTGCGGGTTTACTCGTAGATGGGGATAGTGATTTCGTAGGGAACCTTCTTCACCGTGGCGTTCGGATCGGGGTCAACCGGCATCCGATAGAGGGAAGCGCGCGGCTTCTTTTCGTCTCGCTTCTGCATGTCCTGCAAAATCCAATACTGACGCTTGACTGTATCGGACGCGCCGCGCTCGTAGCCTTTTTGAAACGGACTGCGAGACGCACACGCCGGGAGAAGGCATGTCACGACAAGCGCCGCACACACCGCATTCATTTTCCTACTGGGGTTGGTTTTCATGGGTTATTTGGTTTTGTTTGAAACACACGCGGCCGATTCAGAGAGAATCCCGCTGACGATGTCCTGATGGTTGCGGAGCACGCGGCTCCTTTGGTCGAAGTCCTCCCCCGTCGAAGACGAGCAAAAGAGCATTTCGGGAGAGACCCGGTTATGAATTGTCCCACACCGGGGCTGCTGGGCGTCGAGGTGGTAATACGTCAACGCGGCATACTTGTTATTGTCCGGCAAATACTCCGGAAGCGGATACCGCGAAATCGCCTCCTTCGTCGTCTCCGACAAGTCAATGTCCCTTGCGACGTCCTCAATATCCCGTCGGTCATTCATCCGGGTAAAAAAGAATTGCTTGGCGTTGCCGAAAACGATGGGGCGAATGCCCGAGCGTTGGAACCGGCTGTATTGCTGGACAATGGAAATGATCCAGGTGGAAAACTTGGACAGTTGCGCGTAGAACTCGGAAACGAGCTGCTCGCCTCCCGGAATATCCAGCGTTCTGGCGACCTCCTCGAAGATGACCCGTTTCCGTGCGCCTCTTGGCAGGGTGATGATGTGCTGCCGCCCGTAGTTCGCGATCAGAAACCCGGCCAATTCCTTCAACTGGCGATTCGATTCCGGGATGTAGGTCAGGTCGAAATGGGCCAGCTTGCCGGTGAGGGACAACGTGGAATGTCCACACACGAGCCGCTGCTCGTTCCAAGGGGCAAGCAAGGTTGCCAAATGATTGATTTCGTTGCGGTCGTGTTCCGGGAACGGTGCAACCAGCATCATCTGCTGCAACATGTCATGCGTCGGGTAATCCGTGGGTTGGAAAAACGCGAACGCGGCATTGCGGACATATCGCTCCGTATCCGGCGATTTGATGAACCGGGAGACATCCTCAGCGGTCGGGGCCGCAATCAGGCTTTGCCGTTCGTCCTCGCTGCCCGCGTGGCGCAATTCCGTCCAAGCTTCAAGAAAAGTGGATGAAACGGGCAGGCACGCATTTTTGTATGCCAGAGCCGCCAGCGCATGCCGGGCGGACAAGTCCAGCCGGGTGGCGTCCTCGGAAATCCATTCCTCGAACCGATCCGCGTAAAGCTGTTCGATATACTGCGTGATTTGAGCCAATCTCAAATTGCGCCGGTCCTCGTCGGCGGGATGCCCGGCCATTTTCGCCACCAGTGCGGCGGCGGTGGTGACTTGCAGATTCGTCAGCGGCGCCCCTTGGGTATCGAGGTAATTCAGACAAAGATCCCCGTCCGGCTGGATGACAATCGGTGTGGCTCCCTGCGCCTGGGACCAGATTCCATACGAAAGCCCCTCTTCGACAATCAGGGTGAAGTCGTAATACGGATCGGTCTGCGAGAGCAGGTCCGACATGAATGCCGACTTCCCCGCCCGCGTCATGCCGAGCAAAACCGCGAGCTGCGGTGTGCTGGACAGGAAATTCCGAACACCTATCAGATTTCGATTACTGCCATCGTAAAGGGCTTCGGCCCCATCGAGGTGTCCGGTGAATGTGGAGGAAAATGGGAGCATGTCTGCCAGCCATTCATCAAGGCCGCTGTCGGCATGGTGGGTGTATTTCCCCCAGACCCACCCCGGCCATGTCTGGAACCAGATGTTTTTCGTCGTGGCCGCCGAGGAAACATTGCTCGTCCAGCATTGGGCATCTTCCATTTGCCCGAATGCGGTTTCGATTTGCCGGGTCTTGGAAATCAACCCGTCCTCGGTCGCATCCCAGACGTGAACCACATAATCGTAAAGGAGCGGAACCACGTCACCCTGCGCGAGGTTCTTGATCCACTGTTCCTTGACCCCTTTCGAGGTGAGGAGCGAATGCTTGCCTTCCGCCGCGTAGTCGCCCCGCACCCGCTCAAGGGACTTTTCCGCCTTGGTAATCTCCTTGCGGATGTTCTGCGGATACAGATTGACCGTGATGGCATAATCCAAAAACGGGAGTGACGTGATCGCCCAGAAAATCCCGCGCCGGGTCCGCTGCGGACGGCGTTTCAGGATAATCAGGTTGTGGTAAAAGCCATCGGCGAAAAATCCGAACGTCTTCCCAGCCTGCACCCCTTGATGCCAGCAATTCTGATGAATGGTTTCCTCTTCCCGGAACTGGCCAATAGGATCGTAATTGTCGCGCCGGAGATACGATGGATTGAAGAACGTCGCGTAGTAGCGGAACAAATCCGCCGTGGACATGGACGTGACCCGGCAGCCATGCGGTTCGAACAACGACGAAATAACCCGCCCATGCTGCTCAAATCCTTCGTTGTATTGGGCGAGGATGCGCCGGTGATGTTCATTCAAGACCGTCTTGCTCGCACCAGCCGGAGGATTCGCCGCAATCCGTTTCGAGAGGAACAGGACGAGCTTTTCCCGGCGAAGCTGGCCGGATTGCATCGCCTTCCAATACCGGTTGAAGCGTTCGTTGCGGCTGATGGCCGCCCATGAGCCGGGTTCGCAACGCTCATCCGTGACTGTTTTGTAAGCCGTCAGTTCATCGCGGTAATTGGAATCGACCGACCAGCGGATTTGTGCGCGGGTGGATTCGTCCAGGGTGTGGAGGAATTGCCGGACAGACGCATAAAATCCATTAAGCGCGTGCTCGCTCGCATGGCGGAGATCCGGCACGTCGAGCACGAAGCCCTTGGTGACAAATCCGCGCTTGTCGAGGTCGTTCCAGATAATGAGATCGTGAGAAAACCAGCCGTTAGGTGCTTGCATGGGATAAAGGATTACGGGGTTGTTGGGTGGGCGGCATCCAGCCGGTGCCGGTTGCGAGGGTTTCGAGCAAATCCGTGTCGAAGGACTTGGGTTTGCCCTGGCGGAGGGTGAAGATGTATCCGGTGATCAGGGCGAATGGCACCGCACCCGCGCCGACGCTGAACGTCGGCGCATGGTGGGGCGAGAGCATCATGGCGAGCCCGATGCTGAGGAGGAGTCCCGCAAGCATGAACAGGATGTTCACGCCCTCGATCCCCCAGATTTTGCCATCGCTGTCGTCTCCGGCGTGTGTGGGGATCATTACTGTGAAACGCTGATGGTCGGCATTCCGCCCGCGGTGAAGAGAGCTTCTGCGATCAGGACGGCGAGCCCGAGGAGGAGCCCGCCGACAATCGACATCTTGCCCATGTCCGCGTTCCCGGTCCGGACCTGCCATCCGCCGTGGGCGATGACGACGACCGCGATAATGAAGAGGAACTTTGCAATGATTCCGAGACCTTCGGAAAGTGCGCCGTCCAGTGAACCTGCTGCGAGGAGTAGTGTTTTCATACGCAGGCCATGTTGGACGCAAAATCGAGAACCCCTGCTCCCAGTTGGGAGCAACTTATCAACCCGAAAATAAAGGCCCCATAACGAGAGGCTTTCGACATGCTGATGGCCTCGTAGAGCCGTTTTGCGGTCCGGATGAAATCCGGATAAAGCTCCTCCATAGCCACGCCAAAGGCGCGGGAAAGAAAGATCAAATCATCGTCAGAAATCCAGACCAGCCGGGATTCGATTTTTGAGATTTTCGCGCGGGTGGCATTCTCCATCCCGAGGAGCTGGAGCTTGATGGCAAAGTCATTTTGCGACCATGCGCGTTGGTTGCGCAGCCTGCGAACCTGGGGTCCGATAACATTGAAATGCTTCATGGCCGGGGACCATGCAGCCGATTTTTCCACGTTCACGGAACCCGTGACGAGCGTGCCGGAGTCAGTGACGAAGCGGTCTTTTCTACCCGTTCGTCACACCTGATTCCTGAGGCGAAGCGCACTCCGTAAGCGCAACGCTGGCTTGCGTCCCAGAGGAATCGGTTTCGGAATTCCTGTCACTTCGATCACGGACGTATCGCGATCTTCGGCGAGGACTTTGCCCACGCAACTCAGGTTCACGATCAAGGAACGATGGACTCGAAGGAACAGAGGTTTCGGCAGCACTTTCTCCCACTCGGTCATCGTCCGACGAAGAAACTCAGTGGTTCCGTTGGCGAGATAAACTCGCGTGTAGTTCTCCTGTGCTTCGATCCCGCTGATTTCGGTCACATAGGCGACCCGCATTCCGGAATCGGATTTCAAAAATATGCGGTCGTCCTCGCGGAACGGTTTGGATTTCGTTGCAGTTGGCTGGTGTAGTATCCTCTCCAGTGCATGGGCCAGACGGTCCTGGCTCACCGGCTTCAAGAGGTAATCCACCGCATTGACCTCGAATGCCCGTGCCGCGAACTTGTCGTAAGCGGTGACAAAGATGACGGACGGCAGAGGGGCAATTTGTGGCAGGACCGAAAACCCCTCCCCATCCCGCATTTGCACGTCCAAGAAAATCAAATTGGGCTTCAGGTCTGCACACAAGGAGACTGCGGTCGCCACAGAAGTCGCTTCACCGACAACCCTCACATGGGGAAAATTCTCAAGCAGTTCGCTCAGAACCTCCCTCGCCGGAGCCTCGTCATCCACAATGAGGGCGCGGAGTTCTGGTTTCATGAAGACGCGACTGGAATTTCAACCCTTACGGTGACCCATCCGGCTTCTTCTGTTGTGTCCATGCGGAAATTTCCGGGATAAAGGATTTCCAGGCGCTGGCGCAGATTGGAGAGCCCGACTCCGCCGAGTTTGCGATCCGGCTTCGCTTCGAGCCATCGTCCGGTATTGCTGACTTCCAGGCGAACCCGCCCTGAATGGGGGGCAGGGATTCTGACGCGGACTTTCAAAGGCAGCTCGGATGTGTGTCGCCCGTATTTGATCGCATTTTCAACAAGGGGTTGAAGGAGAATTCCGGGCACCTCCGCTTTCCGGGCGCTGTCGTGAATTGCGCATTCCATTTCGAGCTCCTCCCGGAATCTGGCTGTTTCTACCGTCAAATATGCGGAGACGGAATCGAACTCGCACCCCAAAGTAACCAGATCGTCATCCCGGTGCGCAAGCGAATAGCGGAGGTAAGCGGCCAGAGATTGCACCAACCCCTTCGGGTTTCTTTCCGGCTTCCCGAGGTCGGCGTGGATCGTGTTGAGCGCATTGAAAAGGAAATGCGGGTTCATTTGTGCCCGGAGCATTTGCAGTTCCGCCCGCTCGCTGACGGCCTGTGCGTGAGCGAGTCGAATATCCCGATCCATCGATTCCCGCATGAGCTTGATCCCGAAATAGAGCAGGCTCCATCCCAGGCAAAGCCCGGTGCGGAAGTAGAAGATCCCGAAAATCACCGGAGAGGTGAATGTCCTCTCGGCCTTAAAATCCAAGAATTCGTGGAACCCCAAGCTGAAGAGAGTCAAAATCAACCCGCTCATCAACGAAACCCCGCCCACGAGCCCGACCAATGCCGCCTTGGTCATCTTTTCGTGATAGCATCTCCGGTAGATTTCCCTCATGCCGATGGTGACGAAGAATCCCAGGCCATCGCGAAACACGGCGACTATGACAGATTCCCGGACGCTCTCGATAATCACCCATTTCGTGGGGAAAGAGAAAATTGAGAAGGCAAGCCAACCTCCCAATTGAAACCGCCAAAAAATCGGAATTTTGGAAATAAATGACATTCGTCACACGCGAGTGGTTTTAAAAACCGCAAAGCCAACCGACCGGAACCCTTATTGACTTTGAAAGGGGAATGATCTCGTTTTTAATAACACCTCGACTCCTTGATTCGATTTTTGAAATAGCACCAAGGAAGGAATTGTTCTCGCCGCTAGGTTCTTCTCCCCAAATATTCCACGGGTTTTCAGAGCTTGGATTCAACCGGCGTGACAACGGCGTAGTCCACGTTCAGGATTTGCGCTATTTCGACAAGATCCGACGCGTGATGGCCAATGCCGAGGGCGAAGTGATGCGTGGGGCCTTCCGCCACCCAGCGTTTGAGAAAGGTGCGGACGTCGGGTTTGAAGACGCCGTGCGTGTTGGTGTTGCCGGTCGGAGGGATCGGGCGCTTGATGGATTCGCCCTCGGCGATCACGAACTTGAACTTTCCGTCGGCCTTTTGCCCGATGCTGAGCATCGTGATCGGCCCTTCCTTGATCTGAAATTCCACGCCCGCGCCGGAGCCCGGCTTGCCGTGGTATTTTTTCAGGCTGCGGATGACCGGCTTGCTCGCTGCGATGTTGATGTGATGCGGGCCATCGTGGCCGACGAGAACACTGTCGAGCGCGAAATCAATGGGGTGGAACTCCGCGAAGCTACCACCGATGTCGAGCCGGTCCATGATCATCATCCCGATGCAGGTTTTCAGGTCGAATTCCCCGCACATCGGAAACCCGGCCCCGGTGAGAAGCGAGTTGCCCACGATGAGATTGGTCACGAGAGCGCGCAGTTCGCTGCCGGGTTCGCCTTCATAATAGTAGGCGAGTCCGTCGAGGTTCTTTTCGGCGATGAGGCCTTCGAGCGCGACTGCGGCGCGGGCGGCGGTGTCGAGATCGGAAGCGGTCAGTTTTTCGGTCAGCGGATCGGATTTCGGATCGGGTGTGTCGAAAAATTCCAGGATTTGTTCCTTCCATTTCTCAACTGCCCCGGGAGCCGGGTCCCTGTAGTGTTTGAAGATATCGCCTGGTTCCACGAGCACGACATGCGGTCCGAATGTCGCAGTGACGGCGGTCGGATCGGTGTGCATGTCGAGCATGGACTCCAGCACGTGGCCCATCAGTCCGATGCGGGCGGTGCGTAAGGAGTGAAGAACCTTGGCGATCCGGCACCAGCTTTTGATCTCGGCTTCCGCGACAGGATCATTTTTCTCGTGGCCGAGGATTATCGGCGGCGGACGCCGACCAAAGCGGATGGCAACGCCTGTGAACTCCGGCACGGAACAGAAGTCGTCATTGCAAAGCTGCATGTAGGTCGTGCCGTTGGGATAATCCATCGCGGGAAGTGGCTGGAGGGCGACCAACACGATCGGCACGTGAATTTCCCGGCAGAGGATGCCGAAGGTGGACGACGTTCCGTAGGTGACCATATCGACGAAAAGGATGTCGATGTCGGCGGCCTGGATTTTTGAGACCGCGTCGTAGGCTTTTTGCGCGGTGTCGAGCAGCCCGAATTCGGCGACTTCCACGCCGTGGGATTCGATGAGGCCTTTGACATGGCGCAGCTTGCGGTGCATCTCGTCCAACAGGCCGTCAAACTGCCCCCAGTAAACGTGATGGCCGATGCCGAGCAATCCGGCCCGGGCGGTCAGGGGACGCAGGCGGCTGATTTGAGCGGGTGTGTTTTTCATAGGGTTCGTCAGAGGTTTTCCAGGGAAAGAATCTGAAAGGTGAAAAAATTATTTGACATATGTGGGTCGTATTGTATTTATGACCCACATATCATGCAAGTCGAATCTCCCTCCAAAGTTGGAACTGCCTACCGGATTCTGGTTGAGCGGATTTCTTTGGGCTTGTGGCCGGTGGGGGAGTGCATTCCGACCGAGACGGAGTTGGCGACGGAGTTCCAGTGCGGGAGAAACACCGTTTCACAGGCGATCACCCGGCTGGTTCATGAGGGCCTGGTGGAGCGGCGCAGGCGGGCCGGCACGCGGGTCATCAGCAATATCTTGCGCTCTAACAAACCGGCCGTCGAGCTGGATGCTTTCGCGTTCATCTACCCGAGCGACCGCCATGAAGGCGTCTGGCGCACGGTGAAGGGATTTCAGGATGCCTCTCAAAAAGCGGGGCGCCGGGTAGTGACGCTGACGATTGGGACCGACTACGAGAAGGAAATCGAACTGGTTTCACGCCTGACGGAATTCGACGTCAAGGCGGCCGCAATCTACCCGGTGGTTCCCTCGCCAGGAATCCAGATGCGGCTTTCGTCGCTGCTGGTGGAGTCGAAATTCCCGATCGTCCTTGCGGACCTGAATCTTCCCGGGCTTGGCCGCCCGTCGGTCGTCGTGGACAACTTCCATGCCGGATACGCTATGACCCGGCATCTGTTGGAAACCGGCCTTTCCCGGATCGGCTTTCTTGCGAACCATTCCTGGGCACCATCGGTCGCCGAACGCTATCGCGGCTTTCTTTGGGCTCACGAGGAGGCAGGCAAACAGGCGGTTCCCAACCTCGTGCTTCTGGAGCCCGAGATGATTCCGAATTATGAAAATCCCCTGCAGGAACCGACACGGCTTGCGCACAAGTATCTCGAAAGAAGCCCCAACGTGGCCGGGGTTGTCTGCTCGAACGATTTCTTGGCACGAGGCTTGATCCGCGCGGCGCAGGCACGGGGACTGCGCGTTCCCGAGGACCTCAAGGTCACCGGCATCGATGATTTCGCGATACAGTCCCGGGAAGAAATCCCTCTCACGACCTATCACGTTCCCTTCGAAGAACTCGGACGGAAAGTCTTCGAGACGCTCGATTCCCTTCTCCAAGGCCAACCCATGCCCGAACTCGAAACCCGCGTCCGCGGCGAAATCGTGATCCGCAAAACCGCATAACCAATCCGAAACCCAACAACCAGAATAAACCCATGAAAACCCAGATCCGAACTCTCAATCATCGTTCCCGCGTCCTCCGGATGTCAGGAGCCCTCTGCTCCATAATATTTATGTGGGCGCTCTGCTCAAATCTCGCGTCCGCCGCCACGGTCATCTATTCGGATAACTTCACCCATGCTGCGGGTGCCCTGAATGGAAACACTGTCCAGACCAGTTCTGGAACGGACGGTGGCACCCTGAATGCCACATGGACGGCCAATACCAATTTTACCTATAGCGGTGCGGGTTTATTAAATTCGGTAGGATCCGCTAGTGCTTACTATTATGCGAATCTAGCCCTTACGCCGGTTACAGGGAAAGTGTATACTTTGACCGTGGACATGGATCCCGCGAATGGGGCATCGGGGAGCATTTTCCTGGCTGCGGGTTTTGCCAGCAGCAATGCGACATCAAACACTTCATTCTCAGGGCGTAATCCGTGGGTGGCTTATGCTACAAATGGAACGGGAAAAGCCTACAGTTCCGGCACGACGCAATATGGCACCACTTTCGGAACCGCAGGTAGCGTCAGCAATCCGATAAGATTAACTCTCACGCTGAACACAACCACGGCTCTTTGGTCAACAAGCTACTCTGTGCTCGATCTAACGACCTCGACGATACTGGGCACGGGTTCCAATACCTACACCACCAACCCTACGATCACATCCGTTTATGTGGGGAATGTTGGCATTCAACCCACGAATAGCACGTTCGACAACTTCCAGCTTTCGGTCGTTCCCGAGCCTTCCGCATTCGCGCTTTTTGGCATCGGATTGCTTGTCCTCAGTTGGCAGGCGCGTGCGCGGAGGATGCGCTCGGGGTGGGTTGGGTGAGCGCATCGCAAATTTCCCTCAGCGAAACATCCATGTGGTGACAACAGCCGCATCTCCCTCCATTGAACTCGCCATGCCATGAACAGGCCAAACAATACCAAAGTTTGGGCTTCACCTTGATCGAGTTGCTTGTCGTCATGGCGATCATCGCGATTTTGGCCGCCCTGCTCTTTCCCTTCACCTCCAAAGGTGCCGACGCGGCAAAATCCGCAAAATGCCTTGGCAACCTCCGGCAACTGTCGGCGGCATCGGCCATGTATAGCGGGGAGAACGACGGGCGGCTCGTGCCGATCTGCCAGTCGGACGCCGCACAACCGCTGGGGTTGATCACGTGGCGGGGGCTTCTCCTTCCTTATATCGGGGGAAATTCCTTGAACCCGGACGTCAAGGTGCTGGTTTGTCCATCTGATCCCTTGGACACGAAACGAACTCCGTCCTTGGACGCGGCCACAAAGCGCACGGGGCGGATGCCGACGTCCTACGCGATCAACGGATACGGCATCAACACGACGTCCCCCCACGATTATATCGCCTATACTCCGGGGAGAAAGACCATGGCGATCCCGCACCCTGCGGCGACGATTTTTGTTTGTGACACCGGAGTTCCGGACACTGTCTCGGGGCCATTGGCGGGTTGGACCGAGAAGACCCGCAGCGTTGGCACACCGAGTTTCGGCAATGCGGCGATGCCCAACCAGTGGACGGCGGGGAATTTTTGCATCTATCCGCGCCACTCGCGTGCCCGGGCTAATGTGCTTTTCTATGACGGCCACGCCGCCAGCCTGGACCTTGCCAAAGACGTCGTCCTCCATCCTCCGGGAGACGCGCAGTGCCTTTACGATTACCACTAAATCCACCAACAATCCAAAAACTATGAAAACCCCAATCCTTGCCGGCATCCTTTGCCTCGGCTGTCTTGCCGGAAACCTTCCTGCCGAAACGATCACTTTGAAAGATAATTTTGATCGCCAGGGCGAGGCGGGATTGCAGTTGAACCTGCAAAATGTCGGCTCGAGCCAGACAGCATGGGAAGCCACGTCGAACACGGTGATGGCGGAGGGAACCGGGGTCCGCCCGGCCGATCAATTTCCTTTCGTCGGGCGCGTGGCCGTGCCACCCGAAGCCAAAGAAGTGGCTGTGGAAGCGGCGATCAATCCGGTGCGACCCTCCTCCAATCCGACCGGTGCCCCCCCCTGGCTCGGCGTTGGCATGGGAAATTCGGCTTTGGGCAATCCCAACTTTGGCGGACTCTTCATCCTCGTGTATCCAAGTGGAATTTATAGCCTGATGTTCAACCCTGACCCGAGCGACGTGCGCTCGTCCAAGGTGGTCGTTCTGAAAAGCGGACGCATCCAAACCTGGAACCCGGACGCCATGAACCGGGTGAAGCTCGTGTATAACCGGGGCTCCGACAGCGTGAGCGCATTCGCCAACGGCGAGGAATTGCTCGCCGATGCCCTGCCATTGGGAGCGAAGAACCTTTCTTTGGACTGCGGTTACGCGGGGTTCTCCGGCTTCGGGCAATCGTCGGAGGCCAGGAGCGTAGGGGGCTTTTCCCTGACGATCACAGAATAGTCACTTTACCGAGAACTCCGTGTCGATGTATCGCCCGAAAACCGCGTTGACGAAGCACATTCCGTTTTTCGCTATAAGAAAATCCGTGCTCGGATTGTTGATCCCGTTCGCCTTGTTATTCATGGCTCCGGTTTCGGTGTGGGGGCAGGACGCCCCGCCTGCTCGGCCGCTAACGCTGTGTCCTGACAAACAGTATTCCTGGTGGCACTCCGGCGAAAGCGTCGTGTTCAAACCCGTCGAAGGCACGGTCCCCTCTGGACTACAGTCCTTGCAAGGCCGGATTTTTGATGTTTCGGACAAACTCGTGGATACGGTCTCCGTCAGCCGTGAGAACCTCGTGGCTTCCGGATGGACCTGGAAACCGAAGACAACCGGCTTCTATGACGCCGAATTTTCCTGGACCGACGCCGAAGGGAAATCAACCAAGGTCATCGAAAGCTTTTGGAAGAAGGCTCCGAACGGTACCAAGGCGAAGTTCGACAGGGGGAAATTCAGTATCGCCGTCACAGGGATGCCTGAGCCGGATGCGAAACATGTGGGCCAGTTTGGATTCCACTACCATCTCAACCCCAAGGAAATTCCGCTCGCGCAGCTTGTGGGCTACGATTTCGCCTTCATCCATTCGATTCCCTGGGGCACATATTATGTCTTCACGGACCGGGCGATCGAACCCGAGCGCGGGGAGTATCGCTGGGACCTGCTCGATCCGAAAATCCAAGCGCTGGCTGATGCCGGTTTTGAAATCGCCGCTCAGTTCATGTATACGCCGGTGTGGGCGTCACCACATCCCGAGAGGGCCAAGGAAGTCCTCGTCTGCCTTCCGGCTTCCTCCGCCTTTGCGCCGGTGGATATGAACGACTTCACTACGTTTGTGGAAAAGACCGTCGGGCGCTACAAAGACAAGATCAAAATCTGGGAAATCTGGAACGAACCCGCCATGCCTGGCGGGAGCATCTACTGGCTGGATACCCCCGCAAATTACTCGCGGCTTTTGAAGGCGGGCTACGAGGCGGTGAAGCGGGTGGATCCCGAGGCCCAAGTATGGAATGGCGGGATGGGCATGCGGTCCGCCTACTATGCGTTTTACGACAAAATCCTCCAGGCCGGTGCCGCTCCCTATTACGACAAGCTTTCCTTGCACGGGGTCTCGACCGACGTCGCCCCCTACCGCCGGATCGAGACGGAAAACAAGGTGCCGCACAAGGAGGCGGTCATGACCGAATGGCACGCGATCTTGGTCGGAAACATGTCCGCCAATCTCATGGACAGCGAGGCTGGCCTTTCGATGCGCATGATGCGCGACCTGTTCAACCAGATCAAACAGGGGGTGGCAAAGACCGTTCTCTTCGAGATGAGCAACCAGAACGAAAAGGAGACGACGAATTTTGCCATCGCCAACAACTGGTTCACCCACAGTTCCGGCCTCTTCAGGATTAGTCCCCGCGTGGAACCACGCCACCCCGCGGTGGTGATGGCCACGTTTCTGGGGCTAGCCGGAAAAAAGGCATCCTTCACCAAAGAGGTGTCGGTGGGGAAAGACGGCTATGGAATCTTTATGGCAACTGGCAAAGGAAGCCTGCTCGCGTTCTGGAGCGAAAAGGAGCCCGTGCATATTTCCGATATCAAGCCGTTTTCCACCCCCAAGTCGGCCCTATACGACTGGGAAGGAAAACGGCTTTTGCCGGACGAAAGCGGCGCGTTGGATCTCAAAAAGATCTACTATCTGACCGCGCCGGACGAGGCGGCGTTGGACAAGGCGGAGAGCGTGGACCGCCTGATTCCCCCGGAGCGAAACCAACGGACCTCCAAAACCGCGCCTTCCGGGTCATTTTTCCTTGGAAAACTTCCTGAGAGCAGCGTGCCGAATGATGCGCCCTGGATCGTCAACGGCTGGAAATATGTTCCTCTGATGGGACAGGGCAACGAAAAATTCTCCGCAACAGCTTTGGTCGGAGTCCATGAGGCAGGCGTGGATGTGCTCGTGAAAGTCAAGGATGCCAACCATGTTCAGGATCAGAAGGAGAGCTGGTGGCGCGGCGACAGCCTGGAGTTGGCGATTGATTGCGAAGGCCGGGGCATGTTCGGAGGCAACATGGAACTCATTGCCGCCTTGAAGCCCGACGGCGTGCTCTTGTGGAAAACGGCCGTGGCAAATGCCGGGGCCGATTTGCCCGCCGGAATCTCGCAGGCTGGCGGACCGATCCAAAACGGCGGCTGCAGGATCACCCGCGAGGGCGATATGACCGTTTACTGGATCCACCTACCTTGGTCGGAACTTTACCCAACGGTCTATGATCCGAAACGGGAATTGAAGATTTCCCTGCTGGTCAACAACAACGATGGCCAAGGGCGCACCGGCTACCTCGAATGGGGCGGCGGCATCGGTGGCGGAGATAAAGATCCTTCTCATTATGGGACGCTCAAACCTTCCGGCAAAAACTGATCTCTTAATGAACACCACCGACAAACCCTTGATCCTCCTCGACCCCCATCCTCGTCCGCTGGATCTCATCTTCGACGCCGCGACCAAAGCCCACCTGGAAAGACTGGGCCGCGTGATCTGGCAGGACTCTGCGCCAGCTCCTGCGGAGCACATCGACAAATACCTGCCGGAGACGGTGGCTTTGATCGGACAGTCGCCTCTGCCGAAAGAGCGGCTGGACAGGGCACCAAAGCTGAAGGCGGTTTTCAATGTGGAGAGCAATTTCCTGCCGAATGTGGATTACGCCGAGTGCCATCGCCGCGGGATTTCCGTGTTATCAACGGCCCCGGTCTTCGCGAAGCCAGTCGCGGAAATGGCACTGGGCATGGCATTGTCCCTCGCACGGCGGATTCATCAGGCCGACTCGGTGATCCGGAGCGGCACCGAGACGCTCTACGGGGAAGGAGACAATCACGATTCCATTTTGCTCTCCGGGAGAACGCTTGCCGTCGTCGGATGCGGAAATGTCGGGCGCGCAATCCTGCCGCTGCTGAAACCCTTTGGCGGGGAGATTCTCGTTCACGATCCGTGGATCCATTCCAGCGTGCTCCGAGAGATGGGCGTCACACCGGCGACACTCGACGAATGTTTTGAAAAGTCGGCGGCGGTGTTTCTTTTGGGTGCGGTGACGACCGAGAATGCCGGGGGAATCGGGCGGCGGTATTTTGAAAAGATGCGGGCTGGCGGCATTGTGCTGCTGGTCAGCCGGGCGGGAGTGGTCAACTTCGACGAGCTGCTCGATGCCGCGGAGTCCGGCCACCTGAGGGTCGGCGTCGACGTGTGGCCGGATGAGCCGATTCCGGCGAACCACCGTGCCCGCAAGACTCCCAACACGCTTTTGCAGGCCCACCGCGCGGGGAACATCCCGGAAATCTGGCCGTGGATGGGCCGTTTGGTTGTGGACGATCTGGAACAGATCCTCAAGGGATTGCCGCCCCAACGATGCCAGAAAGCCCAATGGGAGACTGTCTCGAAACTCCGCAGCAAACCGGTGGCGTAGAAGAATGGTCATCGAACTACCACAACGCCAATTCAGCGGATACATTTTCGACTGCGACGGCACATTGGCCGACACGATGCCATTGCATTACCGGGCCTGGGCGCGCGTTGTGGAGGAAAGTGGCGGACGCTTCCCCGAGGAGCTTTTCTATAGCTGGGGCGGGCGGCCGAGCGAGACGATCGTCGCTGATTTGAACGCGACGTTCGGATCGGCTTTTGGGATTGTGGATACGGCGGAGAGGAAGGAAGCATATTATTACGAACTGCTTCATGAGGTGCGGCCCATTCAGGCGGTGGTTGACATCGCCTTGGGCTTGCAGGGGAGAGCGCCGCTGGCAGTCGCGTCCGGAGGCTATCGCAGATATGTGGAACTCACTCTGGATGCTATTGGTCTGACGGGTGTTTTTCCGGTTATCGTTTGTGCCGAGGATTACGAGCACGGCAAGCCGCATCCCGCCCCTTTTCTCGAGACGGCGCGGCGCCTGGGGGTTCCTGCCGGGGATTGTCTGGTATTTGAAGACAGCCCGGCGGGCCTAGAAGCCGCTCGGCGGGCGGGCATGGAATGTGTCTGCATTCCCCCCATGGAAAGGATGGCGCCATGAACCGACTGACTTTGGAACTTTCGCTCAAGCCCTTTCGCGATCTCTCCGATCGGGGGATCGAATCGGTCGTGCGAGAGATCCTGCGCCAATGGCAGGTGCTTGTCCGACAGGCCGGCGAGGTTTCCATTCTACTCTGGACCGCCGATGGCAGCGAAATTCTCGATTACAAGGGCCGTCCGGACGAGGAAATCGAATGGGGGCGCTATATTGGATTGGCCAACCCGCACGAGACCTATCCTGCGGATCCCGACAAAAAGAGCGTCGTTTCCTGCACGCATCTTTACACGGAGGCCCCCGCCAAAATCACCTATGCCGATCTCAAGCGGATCGTGGGCATCCTCCACAAGACCGGGACGGAGGTTTCTGGAAAACCGGTGACTGTCGGAGCCACCTTCGATCCCGGCCCGGAGTTTGCCAAGTCGCCGTTCAAATACCAGCGGCACCCGGAAATCGCAGCGGGCGCAACCATCGGGAAGGGCTCATGGGTTAGCTGCGGGGGCACTCTGCATGCCGACCCCGAGCCTTACGCGGAGTTTCCGCAGGGCATCCCCGAGGGAACGTCAGTGGGAACGTTTTTAGGCCGGCAGTCCCGGCGGTTTCTTTCCGACATGGGATTCGATTACCTCTGGTTATCCAACGGATTTGGATTTGCCCTGAACGCCTGGAGCGTCACGGGCGAGATCTTCGACGGGCGGAAATTTCATCCGGAACACGTGCAAAATAGCCGTGATGCCATCCTGGGCTTCTGGCGGGATTTCCGGAACGAGTGCCCGGGGTTCCGGATCGAGACACGGGGCGGAAATTTTTCCGCGGCGATGGACATGGCGTCCGGCGGCTGCCCGATCCGGGAGATTTACGAGGGGGGCTTCGACATGGTCGCGCCACCGAATTCCCCATGGGCCGCGATGGACGGGGACTACGGGCTGGAAATCGTCGGCTATCTTTCGCGGCTGGCCACACTTCCCCCGAACGGGCAAATCACGTATCGCTATTATCTGAACGACCCCTGGTTTTTGAACAGCCCCTGGCTGGATGGCTATGGCCGCGAGCCACACGATATTTACATGCCCCTGGCTCTGGCCCGCCTCGACGCGGCGGGAGAGGTGACGCCGGTTTCCAATGTGGCCTTCCTGAGTATCGACAATTCCCTCGGCGAATTGCTGGAACAATGTCCCGTCGAGGTCACGCCCCACCTCCAGGAGGCCCTGAGACACCGCCCGGATGAGCCCGGCTTGGTCACGTGGATATATCCGTTTTCCGAATATCATGAAAAAACCTTCGGGCCGCATCCGGATCTGGAGGAGGTTTTCTTCGGCGACTGGTTCATGCGGGGCGCGGTCAACCACGGCTTCCCGCTCGGCAGCGTGATCTCCTCGGACAACTTTCTCGCCGCGTGGAAATCCAACCCCAAGACATTCAAACACTCGATTCTCCTCGCCCCGGTCCCTGCGGCGGACAGCGAACTCGAACGCGCGCTGCTCTCCGTGCTCAACGAAGGGTTTCAGGTGTTGCTTTATGGATCGCTCGCGCAGGCCGGCACCAAACTGCGCGAGGCGCTCAACCTGCGTTGCGTCGAGCCGCTGGAGGGACGCTTCGAGATGCGGAGCACTCTTGCGGCGGACCGTCTCGACGCCGGGACGCTGCCATCGCAATTTCTCCATCAGGCGCACTTGTCCGGCGGCGGCATCGACACCGTCCCGCTTGTCCCCGGCAGAAAAAACTGGCGGGAACTCGCCGTTGGCCGCCAGGACAACCAGGAACGAACCTGCGCGGTGGTGTCGCAGTTCTCCGGCGGGGGCAAGCTCGGATGGCTGCGCGGGACGTTCTGCGCGGACGTGACCGACGCCAAACTTCCGGTGCCGCACCCCGAGGTAGAATGGCTCCACACGGAGCGTTGGCTGCGGCTGATGCTGGCGGAGTTCGGCTACTCCTTTCAGATCGAAAAGCCCTCCGCGGAAATCCGCGATCCGCTTTTCCTCGCGGCCACGAGCCGGAACGGTTTCTACTTGTCCGGCTATCAACCCTCGACGCTGGCAAAGTGGCGGCTGCGGTTTCCCGATGGCGCGCCGCTGCTCGTCGGCTGCGATGCCCGGCTCGAAGACGGCCATGCGATTTACCAGATGCCCCGCGCCTGGCATCGCGAGTGCCGGTGTTTTGTCCGGCAGGCTTCGCCGGGCGTCGTGTCGTGCGCGGGCCAGGGCTCGGGCGAGGTCGGCATCCGGCGGCGGCTGATGATCAAGGGGCTGCTGGATGCCGCCGTGCGATTTTACCCGGAACCGGACACCGACCTGTCGCGCCTGCGATTCGCCCCCAATCCCGCCTGGCCGTTTACGGCCCCATCAATCCCTTTTGAATCCATCGAAGACGGGAGAAGTTTCGAGGTTTCCCACATCACTGGGAGCCTTTTGATCTCCTGGTAAAACATTATGACATCAGACTTGCTAACATCGAAAATCTACGGCTGCTGGATGGGGAAATCCATCGGCGGAACCCTGGGGCTGCCGGTGGAGGGCCAGCTCGGGCCGCTCTCGTTGACCTATTACGATCCGGTGCCGACGATCGCGCCTCCGAACGACGACCTCGAGCTGCAGTTGGTCTGGTTGGACATTGTCGAAAAGAGCAACCGGCGATTGACGGCGGACGACTTTGGCCAAGCCTGGCTGCGGCACATCCACTACATGTGGGACGAATACGGGCGTTGCCGCTGGAACCTGCGCCGCGGTGTGCCTGCGGAAGTGGCAGGGGCGTTTGAAAACCCATTTCACGCGGGCATGGGATCACCGATCCGTTCGGAAATCTGGGCGTGCCTGTTTCCTGGCGATCCCGGGAGCGCGGCCTATTATGCCGGCCTCGATGCTTCGCTGGACCATGGGGTCGAGGGCATCGCAGGCGAAGTGCTTTTCGCGACCATGCAGAGCCTCGTTGCCGCCGGGACCGGGTTGGCTGAAGCCATCGAAGAAGCGCATCGGAGCATCCCGGCCAGCACCGAAACATCAGAGGCCATCAAGCTGGTCACCAATGGTCACCGTCATGGCGTGGAGCCGTGGGAGTGCCGGAAGCGGCTCCTGCAAGAACATGACGACGAGAATTTCACGCACTCGCCGCTCAATGTCGCCTTGGCGATCTGGGCGCTTTTGTATGGGGCGGGAGATTTTGAAAAAAGCATCCTGCTCTCGACGAATGCCGGATACGACACCGACAGCACGGCGGCGACCGTGGGAGCAACCCTGGGGTTGCTGCTCGGCCTCGAGGAAATTCCCGCGCGGTGGCAGGAGCCGATCGGCGATGGGATTTATCTCGGTCCCGGCATCCGGGATCTGGCCGGCGCGCCGACCACTCTGAAGGAATTGACGGGGCGCGTGATCGCCGCCACCGGCAGGCTGGAAAGAAAGACTTTGAAAGACGTGCCCTGGTCGTCCCCCGCATCCGCAAGTCTGGAAGCCCTTCCGGGGACAATCCGGGTTCAAACATGCGGGGGAGCGGGCTCTGTTGCTTGGGCGAACGGGGAGTTGCCGGATGAGATCAAACTGGCCGGCGGTGGAGAATGGGACTGGCATGTTGAAAACGAGGAACCTGGGAATATCGTGTGCCTCGCCCGCGAAGGCGCGAGTTTGTATCTCGACTGCTCCCTCGTGCTCCGATGCCAACCAGGCCTGCCCTATGTTCCGGCCACGCACCGCTGCCCGGAAGGCTCGCGGGTTTCCCTGAATCCCGGCCGCGGAGTTCATCGCGTGCGGGTCGTATTGGATTCGTGCGATCCCCTTCAAAAGGCAACCGTCATCCTGACCTATCCGGATCTGCACATCCGCCCTTGGACAACGGATGAGCTTCCCAACCGCGCCATCCTCTGAACTTATGAAGAACAGCCGACGAATCCTGACCCTGGCCATCGCCATGAGTTTTGCCATGACGCCCCGCCAATCCCAAGGAGAAGAGAAATCTCCAACAACGGTTTCTCCGGATGATCCCCGGATCGAATATGCCGGTTTCGTCCACAAAGAATTTGTTTCTCCACCGGACAAGCCCGGGGAGAAGCTGGCGCGCTTCGACCGGATTCTGGACATCGCCGGCAAAGGGTATCGCTGGGACAACCCCGGCGCCCGCATCCGTTTCCGCACGGACGCCACGGCCATCGAAGCCATGCTGAACTATAACGAACTGCATGTGTCCACAAGCTCCCGGAATGGTGTCGGCGTGTATTCCGTGGACGGCATCTTCAAGCCGGAATGGACCTTCCAAACAAAACAACTGGGAGTGGTTCGCCAGCCCGAGGCCGTATCGGTCTCCCTTTCCGGCGGGGCTGTCGCCGGATTTCACGATTATGAAATCTTCCTACCCTACGGGGACTCGGTCGATTTTGCCGGGTTGAAGGTGAACCCGGAAGCGCGGTTCGAACCGGCGAAACCAAAACCGGCGGTCCGCTGTGTGGCGTATGGAGATTCGATCACGCATGGATTTTCGGCCAGCGCGGTCTCCAAAACCTATCCCTTTTTACTGGGCAGGGCAAAAGGCTGGGAGGTCACCGATCTCGGGTTGGGCGGACGGGCCTCGAATCCTGCGGACGGCAAGGTCGTCGCCTCGCTGGGAGCGGATGTCATCACCGTGCTCATGGGCGTCAACGACTGGCAGGGCGGAGTGCCGCCGGAACGCTATCGCGCGAACATGGAGGGTTTCCTTTCGAATATCCGTTCGGCGCAACCAAAAACGCCCGTCTATCTGCTGACGCCCCTGTGGGTGGCAGCGAACTGGAGCAAACCCTCGGGCATGATCACCGACTTGGATTCCTATCGGCAGATCCTTCGGGACCTCGTCGCATCGCGCAACGACCCGAATCTGCACCTCGTCGAAGGCCCGGATCTGATCGATCCCGATCCCTCGCTTTTTGACAGAGGGGCCGCCGTGCATCCCAACGATGCAGGTTTCTCCATGATGGCGGAGCGGCTGGCCGAACACATCCATGACCCGGAGGAGAAACCGTGAACTCCCACTCTTTGCTCAACGGGAAAATCGGCGGCCAACCCGAATTGAAGGATCATTCGGAACGTCTCCTGGATTTCATTTGCGGACAAACTTCCGCGATTTATCGCGAAGCGCAGGGCTGCCTGAAACATCCCTTCCTTGTTCCGGGCGGGTTGTTTCATGACGAGCTCTGGGATTGGGACAGCTTCTGGATCGCGGAAGGCATGGGGCCGCTCAAGGACCGGCTTGATCCCGATTCCCGCAAAAAGTTCCTTGTCCACGCCACGGGCAGTTGGATCAATTTCTTCGAGCATCAGGCGGAGGACGGGACGCTGCCGATCATGATGAAGGCCGGCATGGGGGACTTCTTCGGCTGCACCACGCGGGAGGGAACCGAAAAAAACCAGGCGAAGCCGGTTTTCGCGCAGTTCGCGCAGCGGATCGCGGAAATGGCCGGGGATTTCCGTTGGGTCGAACCGTATTACGGGCGGCTCAAGCAATTCCACAACCGCTGGCGCTCGAAGTATGGGACGGAATGCGGCCTGCTGGTATGGGGATCGGACGCGGCGATCGGCGCGGACAATGATCCCACCACTTACGGTCGTCCGGAATTTTCCTCGGCGAACCTGCTGCTGAACTGCCTCTTCTCTCGGGAGTTGCATGCGATGGCGAAAATCGCGGAGGCGCTCGGAAGGGAGTCCGACGTGAGGAAACTCGAAGAAGAAATTGCAGGAATCCGGGATGCGGTCCAAGCCGAATGCTGGGACAACATCGACGGCTTTTTCTACACGGTCGATGTCCAATGCCGGGACCACCGCCACGAACATTTTCCCCACATCAACCGCGGCATGGAGATGACCTGGAAGACCGTTCCGCTGAAGATCAAGATGTTCACCGGATTTCTCCCGCTATGGTGCAGCATCGCCACGCCGGATCAGGCGAGAACCCTGGTCGAAAGACATCTGCGCAACCCCGGAGAATTCGACTCGCCGCACGGCATCCGCAGCCTGTCGAAAGGCGAAAGGATGTATGATCCCGCCACCGACAGCGCCAATCCGAGCAACTGGCTCGGGCCGATTTGGATCGTGGCCAACTACATGGTCTATCAGGGGCTCCTGCGCTACGGCTTCCACGAGGATGCCTCCGCGTTGGCCGACAAGATCGTCGCCCTGCTGGGCGGGGACTTGGAGCGACATGGCGTCCTGCACGAATGCTACCACCCGGACACGGGCAAGCCGAATTTCAACACGGGATTCCTGAGCTGGAATGTTCTCGTGGGCGCGATGATCGCCCGTGAATCGGCGGCGGCACCGTCTTCCCGGAAAACCCTGACGGCCCAGGAAATGGCATGACCCGCCAAGGCAGCTTCCTCAGCCACATTCCCGAATCCGACCGGATTCCGTTCGGCCAAAAAATGGCCTTCGGGGCCGGTGCCAGCATGAGCTGGCTGGCCGCGGACCTGACGGCGGGAGTCCTCTGGATGCAGTTCTTCAACATCGGGCTCGGGATCAACCCCGTGACGCTCGGTTTTGTCCTCATGGCACTGCGCCTGTGGGACGCGTTCATGGATCCGCTCGTCGGCACGCTCTCCGACAATACCCGGACCCGGTGGGGGCGGCGGCGGCCTTTCATGTTCGTGGGATCGGTCCTGACTGCGGGCGTTTATCTCCTGCTCTGGCGGACGCCCTCCGGCCTGGGCGAAACCGGGCGTCTCGTCTATCTGGTCGTTGTCGGACTGCTTTTCTTTTCCTTCTGCACCTGCGCGAGCAACCCGTTTGCCGCGATGCAGATGGAGCTGACCCCAAACTACGATGAACGCACGCACCTGATGGCGTGGACGGCATTTTTCGCAAACTGCTTCAACCTGTTGGGAGGCTGGGCCATGGCGATCATCACGTGTTCCCTGTTCGCCAACCCGGTGACGGGCAAACCGGATATCGTCCGGGGCATGCAGGCCTTCAGTTGGCTCGTGGCAGGCCTGATTTTGGTTCTGGGGCTGCTGCCGGCAATCGTCGGGCGGGAACGCTATTACCAGAAAAGTGTGTCGCGCCAAGCCAGGGAGCCCTTTTGGAAAAGCCTCCGGGAATCCCTCGGCAGCGGGCCGCTCTGGGCCCTGATCGGGGTCGCCTTTTTCCTCATGCTCAGCGGGGTTTCCGTGGGTGCCCTGAGCCAGTATGTGAACATCTACTATGTGAACGGCGGAAACATCGCCGCCGCCTCGGTCCTCACCGGATGGAAGTCGACGGTGCTGGTCGCCACGAGCATCGCCTGCATCCCGATGTGGACGTGGCTGGGGGAAAAATTCGACAAAAAATCCATCATGGTGTCCATGGTCGTGGCCACCATGGCCGGGCATCTTTTGTATCTCGTCTGCCTGCGGCCCGACATGCCGTATCTCCTGATTTTGCCCGCGACATTCGAAGTCGGCGCCATCTCGGCCATCTGGATTTTCCTGCCCTCAATGAAAGCGGATGTGGCGGATTACGACGAACTCCACACGGCGCGACGCCGGGAAGGATCGCTGAACGCGGTTTACTCCTGGTTTTTCAAGATCGCCACGACCGTTGCCGTGGGAGCGGGCGGAGTGGTGCTCCAGTCCACCGGCTTTAACGTGAAGCTGCCCGCGCAGCCGCCGGAGGTGCTGCATAAAATGGTTTCGATTTTCATCGCGCTGCCGTTGGTGCTTTTGAGCCTGGTGCTCCTGTGCCTGTGGCGCTACCCGCTCAACCGGTCACGCATGGCCGGTATCCGCGAGACATTGGAAACGCGCCGCGGCAAGCTGTGATCGGGGGAAATTATGAGCAAAACCATGACACCCCCTGATGCCGCAATGCGCGAGCGATGGCTGAAAATCGCGGAAGCCTCCAAACCGCAACTTTATCGTCGAGTGACACTCCCCCTTCGCGCGGTGGAAGGCGCTTCGCGCCCGGACCCCCGCCAAAACTGGGAGATGCTCGACAAAGGCCCGGCGCGGACCGTGTGTGACCGGACCTGGCGGGGCGGGGAAAGTTTCATCCTGGATTTCGGCGTCCACACCGTGGGCTATATCGAGTTCGACTTGCTTTCGGAGGGGATCGCCGATGCACCGGTGCGGCTTCATCTGGTCTTCGGCGAAATTGCGGCGGAAGTGTGCGAAGCCTTCGACCCGTATTCCGGGCAGATGAGCCGGGCCTGGCTGCAGGACGAAATCGTGACGGTCGATGTGCTGCCGCATCGGGTGGCGCTGCCTCGCCGGTATGCGTTCCGCTATCTGAAAATCACGGTCGCGAGCGATTCGGCCGCGTTCTCCGTGCGGTTCGGCGACTTCCTGTGCCATTCCGTTTCCTCGGCAAACCCGGCTTCCGTGGAACCGTTGCCGGCCGGAGTGCCGGAGGATTTGCGGGCGATGGACGAGGTCTCCCTGCGGACGCTGGCCAACTGCATGCACACGGTCTTTGAGGACGGCCCCAAACGCGACCGCAGGCTATGGATCGATCTGGCTATATGCGCGCCAGTGAACCACACCACCTTCCGCCAGTTCGATCTGACAAAACGATGTCTCTATCTTTTTGCCGCAACATCTAGTCAGGAGGGTATCGTTCCCGCCTGTGTTTTTGAAGTACCTCAACCCCATGCCGGAAACGATTTCATCCTCGATTACACCGCGCATTTTGCAGTCACCTTGCTCGAATATGCGGAAACGAGCGGGGACTGGCAGACAGCCAACGACCTTTGGCCGTTGGCGTGGCGGCAACTGGAGATGCTGCAATCTCACCTGGATGAACGCGGCCTGTTTGCCGATCCCGGCAACTGGTGGATCTTCGTTGATTGGGAGCCTCGCCTGCACAAGGAGACCGCCATGCAGGGCGTGATTCTTCGCGGGCTGCAAGCCGCCGTCACGCTGGCGGAAAAGCTGCATGACCCGGACAGAGCCGCCTCGTTGAAGCCAATCATCGAAACAATGAAAAAGGCGGCCCGAGAATTCCTGTTCTGCCGCGAAAAACAGGTTTTTGTGAGCGGTCCAGACAGGCAGATTTCGTGGGCCAGCGAGGTCTGGATGGTTCTCGGTCGTGTCGTCGAAGGGAAGCAAGCCGCCCAACTATTGCGAACGGTCATGGCCATGCCAGACGCGATCAAGCCGGTGAACCCCGGCCTTTATCATCTCACCCTCGAAGCCCTGTGGATGTGCGGACTTGAGAAAGAAGGAATCGAACTACTGAGAAGCTACTGGGGCGGCATGATCGCGAGAGGAGCCACGACCTTCTGGGAAATCCACGATCCCGAGCGCCCGCTTCTTTCTCCCTACGGTAATCATCTGGTCAACAGCTACTGCCACACTTGGGGATGCTCCCCCGCTTGGTTCATTCGTGACTTGGTTCGGAGAGACTACTGGAAAGGGAAATCCCCGCACAAATTGGAGGGCTCATTCGAGGGCAGTCATGAAATAAACACCCGCAAATCGTCTTAGACATCTTATGAAATCTTCCCCCCCGGTTCTGTTTCGTTGGACAAAGCCATTTCCTGCTGGTGCTGCCTGTTGCGGTGGCATTTACCTCTCCCCTGGCCACTGCTCAGCCCCCGCGCGGGGCCTGCATTGAGGTGGGATGTCCGAAACCGAGCTCCTGCGGCGATACTTGGTGCGCGACCACCGGTTCCACAGCAAAATCGCCCCCATACGACAACGTCGCCCGCAGTGGGCTCGTAGTTAGTCGGCCCTTAAAAACTCCTCACAGGCTCAAGGGCAGGAAAGAGATCGGTTTTTGAGAGCAAAAATCTGAGCAAAACAAACAGGGCCGAGAGAGCCCGGCGCATCCAGAGGCTCAGGTTGGAAGCGGCGGCTGCGAGCAGGAGGTTGATGGAGTCGCCGTTTTCTCCTTTGAGGAAGTTTCGTCCCAGGCGGTAGTCGCTTTTGAGGTGGCCGATGCGGGGTTCGATGGCGGCGCGACGGCGGAAGCGGGCGCGGGCTTTGCGTTTGACGTAGGCGGAGTCGCTTTTTTTTGGAACGCCGGGAATGACCAGAGAGGTATCGCCCCAGCGCGATCTGCCGCGATAGCCGCGGTCGGCGATGGCCACTTGCGGACGATATCCGCTCAGGCGCTCGACCTGTTGGAGAGCGGGTTCGACCGTGTGCCCGTCATAATCGTTTTCCGGCAGACTGTAGGCACCCAGGATGACGCCACCGTTTTTGCCGACCACCAGCGACGCCTTGGCCCCGAACTCGTATTTTTTATGCTCCTTTCCCTTGGACAGGCAGTAAACATGCGGCTCGTGGAGGGAGTAAATCTTGTGCGTATCGTGCGTCTTCTGTTCGAGCACTCGCCGGGCGATGGAAAGCCAGTGCCGGTCCGGATCGCCTTCGGGCACACCGCGCTCCAACTGGCGCACGATCTGCCTGGCAATGGTTTTCAAGCGACGGGCCGCCTTGCGGGCGCGCAATGCCCCGCCCTTCGTGCGACGCCCCCGCTGCGCCTGAAGCAGCTTGGGCACCGTGCGCACGAAGCTCTGCCGCAAAACGATTCCGTGCCGTCGCGCCCGCTTGACCCCGCCCCGCACGATCTTGGCCGCGAGTTTCGTGTCGGTGGGGAAGGTGATGTTCTTTTCCTGCGTGGTGGTGTCCACGACCACTTCTTTCTCCTTGGCCTTCTCCCCGTGCAAAGCGATGGAGGCTGCCAGGATTTTCTCCGCGCCTCCCGGTCCAATCCTCGCACGGAAGTGGACCAATTCGCTGGCCTCGCATGGCATCCCCCACTGCATCTCCCTCTCCCCGCAAAAGAACTGCGCGTAGGGACTCAAACTCCAAAACTCCACCACCCGCTCGTCGCTGAGGTTGTGCAGGTGTTTGAGCATCAGAAGCCCCACCATCCGGCGGATCGGTAGCGCCGGACGTCCCTCCGGGCTGTAAAGCGGCCCGAACTCTTGCTCGAACCACTCCCACCTCATGGCCAGGGCCAGAGTGTAGAGCGGCTGTCGGGGATCGAGTTGGCTGGAGAGTTCCGGCAGCAAAAAGGAACTTTGTTGGGCACAGATAGATTTGGGCTTCATGACTTGGATTGCTGGGTTTTCAACGACTTCTCTCGTTTTTCCTGCATTTCAAACAAGCATTTACCGTGCCTATTATACTAATAGTCAGTAGATTGTCGCGTTTTTAAGGGACGACTAGTTAGTCCTTCGGGTGGTTGGTGGTGAGGCGTTCGCCTCGTCAGGCTGGCGCACCGGTTCGGCAACCATGCGGGGTAAACAGACTCCATCAGCTGGTTCACTCCCACCCCGATCCTTTTTGGCTACGGCCTCTAATTTTTGAAAGCAGATGGGGGGGGCGGGCTGAGAACACTCTGGACAAGACTCACCAAGGTCTTGGCTGTCCAGCGACAATTACAAATGGCATTCCGAAGCGAGAACTCGATCGCATTTTGCAGAATTGTCTCTTTTTCTGCTTGTCAAGCATTGCATACGGAATGCATACTGCTCCTGCCGAAACGGCAGGAGCAGTATGCATTCCGGGTATATATTGGTTTTTTCTTGACAGCTGAGAAAATATCACGATACATCATGACTCATCCCGTAGGGATGAGTCATGATGTATCGTGAGCATTGAAATCAATAGAAATATTCCGCTAGGACGCTGGGAGCACTTCCTGCGTTCATTTCGCGAGAAGGTTGTGGAGGCTTCAGCAGCGTTTCCTACAGTGCGTTGCTGGACGCGCCACAACTTGGAGAAGGTGATCGTGTCGGTCATCAAGGCGCACAAGGCCGATCTGGTGATGAGCACGTTTTTTACGGCAACGGAGGTTATCCATCAACTTCAAGAGATCGGATGGCTCAGTGCGATTGCGGTTGATTCACCGAGATATTCCGATTCGCCACCAGAGCTTTTCCTTCTGGATATGGAGGCCAGAGAGGGGGATGCCATTGATCCGCTTGAGGTGCTTCAGGGCTATAAACCACAAGGGGTCCTCTGCTATTTTGGGGTGTTGGGGCATCTTGGGCTGACGACACAGGTTGCCCCGTATTTTCATGTGGCCTACATTGACAGATCCCCGCTGCCCATCTTCAGATCAATTGCAAAAGCTCCGGAGAAAATCGACGAGGTTTCACCGGGTCGCAATCCGTTGGGGCGGGAGGCATTTCACTTTGAGGGGGCTCCCTGTTATGTGACCAAGCGGAATATCGCTCTTACCCCGGGAGTTCAGACAAGAATCATTGGTCCGAGAACGATGCTGCGTATGACCACTCTGGAGCAGGCGCTTCTGGACGCGCTCGGGTATCCGCTGCATTGCGGAGGAGAGAGTGTGGTGTTTGAGGTTTGGGAGAGGGGGGCGACGCTGTGGAACCAGGATCGTCTGGCCGACTATCTGTTGAAAATCAACCGTCCGGAGGTTGATCGGCGTGTCGGCGCGATGACGGATGTTCTCCAGATCAAGGTTGATTCCAAGAAACTTCGGGACAGGCTTGATGGGACAAAGGCGCAGATGAAAACATCACAAGACGGTGACGTGGCTTTGTTGCCCGGATTCACCTACCCCAACGTGAATGCAGACTGGAAGGTTTGTGTGCCATGATATGAATAAAGTCCAATCCGAGAGATGGAGAAATCAGCTCGTTGGGGAAGTGTTCAAGGCGATGGTTGCCCATGAAGCGCTAAAAAATGCACTGATCTTCAAAGGAGCCAGGATTCTGAATATCCACTTGGGGACCGAACGGCAGTCGCTGGATATCGATTCCAACTTCTTGGCGGAGTTCGTTGACAAGCATCCCGACTTGGATGGCCAAAAAAGTTGGCTTGAGAAGCACATCGAGCCAGCAGTGAGGAACTATTTCGAGAGCCAGGAACCGGTCAGATTCAAGCTGCAAGGCGTCAAGGTGAAGAAAAATCCTCCCCGCGAACCCCATGAACGAGGATGGGACGGGCTCGTTGCGGAGATCAAGGTCCGCGATGAATTACATCCCGATATCCCGAATTTCCCGAATGCGGAAATTGACATTGCGGCTCCCGAATTGTTGGGAACAAATGCGGTCACCTCGATTGAACTCGATGGGTTCACGATGAAGGCCTACACACTCCAGCGAATCGCCGGGGAAAAATTGAGAGCGTTTCTGACATCGCTTCCCGCATATTGCAAAAAGATGAAAAGGGGGACACGGGCACCCCGCGTTAAGGATCTTCACGACATGGCGCGCATTCTGGAGGCTCGCCTCATAGAGAATAAAGACTTTTGGCGGGAAGCCTCCGCGGAATTTATCCTGGCGTGCAAAAGTCGGTATGTGGATTGCCTCGGCTTGGAAACATTCCATGAGGCCTGGGAGGTGACACGGCAGGCTTACGGGACAGATCCAAATCTCTCTTCGATTCCGTTCCACCAGGCCGAAGCGGCGCTCCAGACTGCAGTGACATTTATCGAGAAATTGGAGGTCTTCCCTCTTGTGTTTGAAGTCCCAGAGGGTCTTTGAGAGATTCCTTAAATTTACAACAGCCAAACCGGTTTCAAGGAATGTGACGCATCATCAAAGCGTCATTCTCAGCACAAACGACTAGGGTTCCAGGTGGGAGCAGGTCCGACTTCAGTGCCTGCCGGATGGCATCGCCCAGGAATTTCTGCACGGCTTTTTTCATAGGCCGGGCACCGAGAGTTTGGTGGATACCGCGCCGGAGGAGAAACTCGAAGGCATCTTCGGAAACGGCCAGATCGAAGCCCTTCTGGCGTAATCGGGCGAGTTCCTCGTCAATCGCAAGTCGACCAATCTGTCGCTGGGTATCGGGGCACAATGGTTTGAAGACGATCTTTTCGTCGAAGCGTCCGACCAACTCGGGTCGGAAAAAACGGTGAAGTTCGGAGAGGACTGCTCGTTCCAATGTCGCGAATGGGAGTCGGGTTGGACGGAGGAGTTGCTGCGAGCCGATGTTGCTGGTGCAGACGATGTAGAATCCGGAAAGGTCGTATGCTCGGTGATCGGCCAGCGTGATCCGGGCCGCATCGAGCATTTGCAGGAAGAGATCCCAGATCAAGCGGTGAGCCTTTTCAATCTCATCGAACAGAAGAACGCCATGCCGATGCTCGGAAAGGACTTTTCCCAAGCGACCGGAGCTGCCGGTCTCGTCGCCCATGAACAGCTTCACGTTGTCCAGGTGGAGGAATTCGGACATGTCGAACCGGAACACCGATTCTCCGCCGAAAAGGTAGCGGGAGAATTCCAATGTCAATTCGGTCTTCCCCACCCCGGTCGGCCCGAGGAAAAGAAACGAACCGAGCGGCTTGCCCGCAGGTTGCAATCCGAGTTGGCCGCGTTCCAGCACGGAACATACGCGGGAAATGGCATGATCCTGGCCTTTAATCTTGGAAAGCAGATGGGGTTCAAGGCCGGTAAGTTTTTCGATTTGGGAATTCATGGATTGGGAACAGGGTTGTTTTTCTTGCCTCGGAGCCATTGGCGGATGGCGTAGTCGGGCCGGAAATTCGTGAACCATTTCGGGTAGGTGCCGTCAGGGTTGATCGGGGGAACCAGCCGTTTGCGGAACGGTTTCTCACAATGGCGGATGACGGCGGTGAACTTCGGGAGCTTCCGCAGTTGGTAAGCCTCAAGGAAGGGTTTGATCTTCCTTTGGTAGTTATAGGATTTCCGGCCTGCCGAGAACCCCCAGGATTTCTCGGTCACTTCCCGTTCGCCAATGTTTTTCGAGGCGAGCATCGCCGAATCGTGATTGGCCACGGTGAAAATCAGCTCGTTGCTCAAATTGAGCATGAGAACGTCGGCGTAGCGTTTATCGAGAGCACCATGAAGGGAGGTGTAGGCTTGGGTGGCGAGAACGATGGTGGCCCGCGCCTCCCGGATGACGCCAACCGCCCGGTGGTCGGCAAAAGCGGATTCCGCGCCAGTGATGATTTCCTGTCCCTCGTCGGCAAAGAGAATGATGAGATTGTCTTTCTGGCGTTCTTCGGCGGATTTGTCGAACCGGCTCAACGCATGGAAATAATACGAGAGCTTCAGGATGGTATTGATATACAGCCGTTCGCTCTGGAATTTCTGCGGCATGGCGAGGCACACGATTTTCCCGGCATCGATCTCCGAAATGGAAAATGTCGGTTCGTTGGCGCAAAAGACCTCGGAAATTTCCGGATTCAGGAAGAATTCCAGATACGTGCTCAGTGTGCCCTGGACCCCTCCGAGTTGTTCCACCGGTTGGTCGAGGTAGCTGCGGAAAGCGGTCACGAGTTCATGTGATCGCTGGTCGCCCTTGTTCATCAGGAGTTCAATCGTGGCGTTTGCGTCTTCGGCATTCAGCAACAGCCGGTGAATGTTCGGAATCGTGACGAATGCCTCGATATGCCGGAGAATTTCAAACCCCGTCTGGATGGCGAGTTGCGCCTTGGTCGGGAAAAACGGATTTCCCCCGCGTCCTCCCGTCAACGAGACCGCCGTATCGACGATAACTTTCGCATACGTCGAAGCCGGGACATTCGGGTTGCCAGTGATATTGATCGTGTGGGGCGGACGCCAAAGAGCCTCTTCTCCTGGGGGCCGGGTTTGAAGCAGAACCAGATCGTGCCCGCGCCCAAAATGCGCGGCCATCTTGGTGAGGATCTCCCAATAGAGGCCTTTCTGATCCAAACAAATTCCACCCCAGTTTTTGACGTTCTCGAAAATCTGAAACGTAATCGCGTTGATCGCGCACTGGGTCTTTCCCGATCCCGTCCGCCCGGTGATGAGCCAGCCGCGAACGAAATCCTCCATTGTCCAAGCCAGCCCACCGAGTCGAAGAACTATTTGCCCGGAATTGTCCGGGGCCATCAAACTCCAGGCGGCGAACACCGCGCAAAGTCCAATGACCGCGAACGAGAGCGGAGGGGCGAGCAGAAAATATCCCACCAACGCGCCGGCGATACACGTCATGCAAATGAGGCCATCAATGATTTTCATCGGTCGGCTTCGGGTTGAGCTTTGAAGTCAGGAAATCAAATAATCGGCGATCCGCATCGGGAATGCTCTGGGTGTAGGATTTGAAGTTGACCGTCGTGATGGCGGAACCATCCTCGTATGATTGATGCGAAAAGGCGTCCACGTTGGCAGGCCGAAAAACAAAATTCTGACAGACGACAAAGTCAGAGTTTGTGGCCTTGATCCCGATGGGCGTGTGACTGGGTGCTTCGATTGGCATAAGAGGTAAATCCGTGGGTCTGTGAATAGCGTTTGTGGGCAGAGCGGTATTCGCGCTTGATCTTGAAAAGCAGGTTCTGCATTTCCCGGAGCGAGCGGCGGTCAACTGCGGTCGCGAGTTTTTCCACCGTGCGTGTGAGTTTCGGTTTGCTTCGACCAAACAATCGAAACACAAGATTCGCGTTGCGTTGGGAGGCGAGGAATTGCCGCTTCGTCTTGATGGCCGCCTCAAGATTGCGGATGCTCTGGTAAGACTGTTGCAACCGGATCGCCTCCGCCGTTTGCACATTTCGCAGCGCTTCGAGCTGAGAACGTGTCAGTTTTGGTGCGAAGATGATTTTGTCGGAATCGAAACGCTTTGAAATCGTTTCAGCAATTTGTTGCGGGGAACTCAGGATGTGACTCCAGCGTTCATTTTCTTTTCCAAACCATGCCCGGAGCGCATCCATCTGGCGTTTGTGTTTGGAATGAGGATGCCTCGATGTGCTACAGCCGACATAGGCTCCCCCGGCGGTTCTCGGACAAAGCGCAACATGTGCATGAAGGTGAGAAGAGTCGTGATGAAGTCCGTAGGCGTAACCAATGGAATCTCCGGGATGGAACATTTCGGAAAATCTCCTCATGACCTTCTTGACGCTAGAGTGGAGAACTTGATCGGGGTTCAGCCCCGCGGCAACCAACGCATCATGTTGTTCGGTTGACATGGAAAAAATGAGACGGTGTGCGATGACCGGTCGTTTGGCCTCGCCGGGGAATCGCGCCAGATGAATCTGCCACGCCTCGGTGATCCTACGCTTTCGCTCACCGTTCGTGAGTTGCGCGGGAGCCGTACTGGTTCCATCAGGATTCCTGCGGACATGATCGTGAAGGAATCCACCGGCATGAACCTGGCCGAGTGTTTCTTTGGAGGCGTATTGCAGGAAGCCTTTCAACTTGCGGCCGACTTGCTGCTCCACATCGGCACGGTTTCGAAGGGAAACCTTGCGGCTGGAAATCTCATCGAGATAGTCGAGATCCAAGCGACCGCGGGCGGTGGATTTGTGTGCGAAGATCTGGCCATTTTTCATGACAAGGATTCGAGAATCTGCGTGTGGTGCTTGAGGGTGTCCTCGATGCGTTCCAGGACGGCGGGATCGATTTTGTCCTTCGTGGAGACGAAGTAGAGAATCGCCTCGAAGGTTTCGGTCTTTGTTTTGTAACCGAGCGATTCGTGAAGGGCTGCAAAGCGCAGCTTGGCCTCGACTGAGATGTCGAGATCAATGCGGGCGGAGCCGGGTTTTTGATTGCGTGGCATAGTTTTTAGTTGGGTTGGTTGATGGTGAGATCGAAAAAATGGCAACTCACTCCAAAGCGTGCCTGACACGCGCAGGAGCGGCGGGAAAATGAGCGTCAGCGGCCCGGCCGCACTTTCCCCCGGGGAAAGTGCTATCCTGTCGGTTGTTTGGTCCGGGTAAAACGACCGCAAAGGTGCAAGGATCGACTGGTCGGGGCCGGTGAATGGAGGAGTCTTGGAGCGGGTTTCCGAAGACTCCGATTGAGGGGTCGAAGGGGATGCCCTCGCCCTTTCTTTGCGTCCGGAGCTGGGGCTTGGGGGAAAGCGAGGACGGAGAGAATGGGCGGAAGGAGCCCGAAAGTTCGGGGAAGCTGCGCTGGCTTGCGGCGTCTGCGAAGGCGGAAGGGCCAAGGAGTCGCCGCGCCCGCCGTCCTGAGCAGTGGCCGCAAATCAGCGCGACCGGGGCGACTTTTCGCACGGGGGCCGGAGGGAAAGACTGATGCATAAGGGTGAAGCAGCCGAATTGAGAAGGCACGGAAGCGGAGCGGACGGCTCTCTCAATTGGGCGGCAGAAATCGGTGTATCCGAGGCAGGTGAGCTGATGAGCGGCCCCAGTGAGGAGAAGCGGGGCGAGAGGTCGCAGCCCCTGCCTCTCGGAACAGGGGCTGCCCATGAGCGACGAAAAATCAAGACGTCGCGAGGAGTCCGCCGGTCGGGAGGTCGAGGCGTTGATCTGAATGGGCAGCGAAGCGGCAGGCCCATTCAGATGAACGACCGGGAAGCCGGTGGTCATCGCAGGTGCGCCGATTTGCCCGAAGCGGATGACGGGTGCGGGGAACCCGCTGACGCCGGCCGCGAAGGGGAAAATGGGCGGGGGGATTTCGCATGTGCGTGAGACTGCTCCTGCGTGGTCCGGGATATGAAAAACACGGCTCGGGCTTGGCAGGGAACGAGCTGTTCCCGGAATGAAGCTGCCGAGTTGAGAAGTCCTGAGAGCGAAGCGGAAGGAGTTTTTAACTGGGCGGCCAAGGCGTGGATCGTCTCCACCGGTGCGCTGATTGGAACCAGACGGTAGGCACAAAGGGCAAGCCTGCGCCGCCCCAGGTGCCGTCGCCGGATGGGAACAATGAGCGGCAGGAGACCGCACATGCGATGGGTGTCGATGGCTCTTCATAATCCCAACCCCATTTGGCGAATGCCAGCGGTGCCTTCTCGAACTCTGGTGGGAATGATGTTCCGATCGGCTGACTGGCCCTGGCGGGATACGCCAGAAATGGCGAGATCCGGCTCGGACATCGAAGGTGCCGATATGGACTCAGAATCGATCTGGATCTCGTTCTGTGTTTCCTTGTGCTCAATCCCGAGCACGAAATCTGCGCTGCGCTGCGCTTGCGAGGCAGCGGATACGATCATGCGAGGATCATTTTGGAATTTCTGAATCCACGAACCGAGATAGGCAGAAGAGTTTTCAAACTGGAGATTGGTGAAAATTCCGGCCTCGTTGGAAAGGAACGCAGCCCCGAGTTCCGCGATCATTTCTTCCTTGGAATATCGCTCCGACCCGAACTTCGCTGGCTGGGTAATCCCCTCACGGTCGAGCCGGGACGAATGGCCCGTGGCGTGGGTCATTTCGTGAAAAAGCGTCAGGTGGTAGTCTTCCGGGCTGCGAAATGACGATGGAGCCGGCATCCGGATAACGTCATCTTGGGGAGAATAGAGCGCCGCGAACCCAGTATGATGGATCGGACAGAGTTTCGCGTTTGCCACAATCTCAGCGGCCTTTTCCAGCGGCTGCCCGGCGCTTTGCCCCGTGGTGATCGCCGGAGGCGTGATGCCTTCGGTCTGGTCCAAGTTGAAAACATTCGCCCAGCGGATCAAGGGAACTCTGGCCGCGCGTCCATCTCCCCGGATGATCGCATTGCCCGCTTCGTCGTGCCTATCGAAGAGTTTGTAGTAAATGACGGGCGTGGATTTCTCGCCCTTTTTAATATGTCCGCCCAGGTCGAGTGCCTGTTTGAAGCTCACCCAGAAGGGCGATTGAAATCCGGCGGATCCAAGGAGGAGCGCATTGATGCCCCGATACTGCTTTCGGGAAACCATGTTTTGGACGCCGAACCACGGTTTTTGCCAAGGCACCGTGCCCTTTTTCAACTGGTCGACGAAGCGATCAGTGATGGTCTGATAAATATCCCGGCTCATAACCAGACCTCCTGCCGGGCCGCTTCAATTGCGGATTCAGCCTCTGTTTCGGAGAGTTGAAATTTCGCGGCGACGACTGTGGAAAGGGGCTGCCATTCCTCGATCAATGTGAAAAGCGGGGTCTCATCTGCCCCGATTCCCCGGTCGATGTGACTGAAGAAAAACGATTCAAGGATGGAAGTGTGGGTGTCTGCAATTAGGTGTGGCATGGTGAGAATAGGGTTCGTAGTCACAACCTCTGGCCGTGACAGATGGTGTTGATGATTTTTCCGAGGTCTTCCTTTCGGACCGGAATCGGTGAAACATTGAGGCCCGGATCGATTCGCCCGAGGGAGTCGCAAACCCAGCAGTCGGCAACAAAGGCGTCGCACGGAATTTCCCGCGAGGCGGGCGTGTAGCAGTTGAATCGGGCGGCGGTTGCCGAGGCATCCTTCAGACCGGACTTCGTGCGATAGATCGCACCAAAGATGAAGTTTGGGAGGGCTTCAGACATGGCAGAGTGTCTGATGGTGATTCTGCCCAATAGGCCGCATGGCCATCAGATCCGCATTCCAGTCCTTGAGCCGGGGACAGTCGGATGAGATTTTGAATCCCGTCCAGTCGGCAGTGTCATCCCATGCCTTCAGCCAGCCGCGCTCACCGGCGCAATCATTGTCGAGTGCTACGACAAATGACTGGCGGCACATGTAGGACTGGTGGAGAAGTTCGTCTGGGACATGGCACCCGCCGCAACTCACAACGGCGAGTTGATTGGATGGATTGAGCTGGTAGTAACTCAGCGCATCAATTGGGGCTTCGACCGCCACGATTTGCTCTGCGTTCGTCAAATCCCCCACGGAAAACCATGCGCTCCTCTTGTTCCCCAAGCATGGGCGGAACGTCGATTCGTGCCGGGTGTCCCGAAGCGTTGCCCCCTCGATCTTGCCCTCGGTCGTACGGTGGAGAAAAACCAAGCTCGGATTCGGACGGTGGCTATTGGCGTAGATCAATCCCCGGTCGTGCAAGGGATCGATCAAATCCGGATCGAGTCCTCGGGTTTTCACGAGATACTCGTGAGCA
>Ga0172380_10001492_pt1 | contig 40077 bp, 31 predicted proteins | sample Leawe162metaG_FD_119747 | JGI IMG/M metagenome (GOLD analysis project Ga0172380, IMG submission 119747) | Leachate microbial communities from a municipal landfill in Southern Ontario, Canada - Leachate well 162 metaG | ecosystem: Engineered > Solid waste > Landfill > Unclassified | place...
CACAAAAACACCAAGAAAACATCATATCACAGAGAGCACCGAGAAGAAACACAGAGAACCACAGAGATTAAAAGATATTTTTATTTCAAAGAGCTTATTACCACCAAAACACAAAAACACCAAGAAAACATCATATCACAGAGAGCACCGAGAAGAAACACAGAGAACCACAGAGATTAAAAGATATTTTTATTTCAAAGAGCTTATTACCACCAAAGCACAAAAACACCAAATATTTTTATTTCAAAGAGCTTATTACCACCAAAGTCCGCCACGGCGGATGCAAAGAGCGCACACAAAAACACCAAGAAAACATCATATCACAGAGAGCACCGAGAAGAAACACAGAGAACCACAGAGATTAAAAGATTTTTTATTTCAAAGAGCTTATTACCACCAAAGCACAAAAACACCAAATATTATTATTTCAAAGAGCTTTTTACCACCAAAGCACAAAAACACCAAGAAAACATTATATTTAAAAACTCATATTGATAAAGAACGAATTAGGGATAAAAGTCTGGGGGTGCAGAGCACCCCCAGAGATGGATGAGGTAAGACAAGATGAAGGAGAAGAAAGAGATTGCATGAAGCACGCAGATGACATGGAAACAGAAACTAAAACTGGAACCGAATCAGAAACGGAAACAGAAACGGAAGCTGAAACAGAAACTGAGACAGAAACTGGAACAGAAACTGGAACAGAAGCTGAAACTGAAACTGAGTTATGCGTAGGAGGATGCAATTTTAATTTAACCTTTATCAATATTTTACCTTTTGATATCATCACTCATTATCACCACTTATTATGCGGTGAAGCCTGATGAATAATGAATTGCCTTACCGAATTCATCGAGAGTGACGAGAGCGAGATAAGACACATGCGTATCGAAATACGAATACAAGTCGCTGTCCTGGTCGCAAAGAGTAATTGAGAAACTGAGCGGGTTCGCCAGGTTCAGAACTACATTTGAAGACTTTAATGGAATGAATACTAATTTAGGAAGAGTATCCACAGTACCATCGCTACATTTGATAACGGTGCCGAGCTGAATAAACTTTTCGACATCGGTATCTATATTTGCATTAGTTCCGATAGGTTCGATAGAAACGTTGACCTCTGTTGCATCTATAGTAACATCGGTTGTCGTTACATCGAATCCAAACAACTGCGGCACAATATTAGCCATATTTGTGACGTCTGTTGGTGTAACAAAAGGATAGCTTGCCTTAAAGATACCGTTGTAGGGAGAAATGTTATTAGGAGTAACATTATCCCATAGGTTCTTAAAGGAAGGCAAAGAATTTACAGCCCTTGAGAACTTAGCAGTTATACCGAAACGATTTCTACGGTTAACTGAATTAACGTCCGTGCCGGGCATGTAAGAGACGGGTCTGGTACCGATGATGGTCTTTCCGTCTCTGTAGCGGAACAGAATATCGCCTACTACGCCGCTTGGTTTTCCGAGAACTGACTTTCTTAGAACACCCATGATTTAAATGAGTTTAGTTTATGAAAAGAGTTTATTGATAGAATCAGGAGAATTTTGGATTCCCCCGGCTTGTTTAAGTACCTCCAGCCGAAGAGGTTGTGCACGATTCTGAGTGACAAAGTGACAAAGTAACAGAGTGACAGAGTGACAGAGTGATCCGCCACGGCGGACGCACAGAACGCGCAGTGACAGAGTGATGAAGTGACAGAGTGACAGAGTATGTGTACGAGATAGAACACATGTTATTAAAACAGTATGGAAAAAATTACGCGACAAATTAAAAACAACTTTTGTATATTTGTGAACATGGACAATAACGAGGGAACGAAGAATAGAGCCAACGGAAGCGCAACTGAGACGCAAGTCAGAGCCGAAACATACCTGAAACATACGAGGAGCATACGAGAAAGAGCGAGGAAATAATTCAAAATCGCATTTTTGCGAGGGGTCAGCGGGAAAATTCAACATTATTTTAAACCTGTTTTTCATTTTTGATGTCTTTTACATAAGAATGCAAGGAAGATGTTAAATTTTGCGGAAATAAATTTTTAAAAATAACGGCAAAATTTTTAATGTTGGTTGCATATATATATAGAAAGTGTATTTAAACCTAATAATAAATAAATAAAGGATAACGCCTTTTTTCCAAATTGGTAATCATCTACTGTAGTAAATGCAAAGAAGTGAAAAAAATATGCCTTAACGAAGAAGCACAACTTTTTTAGGCAAAATTTTAATTTTCGATTGCATTTATAAGTAGAAAAATGATCAAGGAATTGTATAATTTTAAAAGTAATTAAAATGATTACAAAAGAAAAAAGGAATGAAAGGCTGAAGTTGTTTGAAGAAGCATGCAAAAACGGAAGCTATGACAAATGGATAGCAAAGGCGAAAAAAACAATAAAGGGATATTACTGGACGATAGACACGGACGGATTGGAAATAGAAATTGTAAATAATCTGGTAGTCAAAATAATAGACGGGGAGAGGACGAAAGATTGGGATTTAAAAGAACCCAAACTTGACCAGATAATGTATATGGATATCCGAGGAGATATTTACAATTTACATCAAAAAGAGATACGAAAAGTTGAGAACGGCGAGGAAGGAGACGTTGAAACAAGCAGCGGTGCAGTCATGAACGAGATATACAGTTCAACAAGGGAGGAAGTTGACATGGCATATGAAAACAAAGAGATTCTCGAAATAGTTGAGAAGACGATGGAAGGGGACGAGGTTTGCAAGGAGATATACACAGGAATCATATCAAACGATTTTGATTTAAAGGATGACAAAATAATAGCAAAAAAGTTAAAGAGAGATATTACAGTAATAAGAGCGGCAAAAAAGAGATACAAAATAAGATTGGATAAGGCGACTGCCAAAATAAATAATATAAAAATTTAAAGAGCATTATTATGAGAACGGAAGTAAATAATTTCTGGAAAGCATATTTGGAATACGATGATGAAGATTTAAAAGAGACGAGAGAATTTTTAATGGAAGCAGGGATAGATATAGAAGATGCAAGAAAGAAATTTTCGGAATTACTAATGCTTAAGGGGAAAGAAATAAAGGAAGAGATTGCAAGAGCGAGGAAGGATATTTTTTAACAAAAGTATTTTAAAGAAAAATTAGAGAAGATTACATATAAACTTTCCGGTAGCACAAAGCTTTAACTTCAGTTCAGGGAGGGGTAATCGGTAAGAGGAAAAGAAGAAGATTATATCCTAACTGAATATTACTGAAAGATAGACAAGAAAAGCTATTTAATAAAAAATATGCCGGTTCAGTTAATTCTGGTAAAACAATGATAGATAAAAAGTTTACATCTACTCAATTAGTACCTAAAGAATTAGATTATCTTAAATCTAAAGGGACAACCAAAGAAGAAATATTAGCACAATTCAAGTACCATCATCTATTCTTGGCGCTGTTGAAAGAACTACTTATGCTAATAGTGATGCAACAATTGTTTTTTTCCTAAACAATACAGTCAAACCAACTGATTCTCAATCAATGAGCCATCTTTAAAACATTCATATACAATACGATAGCGACAGTTTATTATCCACAAGTATATCTTATCTTGTCGGTTACCTATATTCTCTCCTATACCTATCTTCTTCATATCTATACACTCTTATACGGCTAGATATATCAGAAAAAACCATTTTTTAATAAATCATAGGCAGGGGGTATATAATTTCTTCTATTCAGTAAAAAGTAAAATTAAGGTTTAATATATAATTGTTTATATATGATGGATGAATATTATAATTGTCACAAGACAATCTATTGTTTTTTGAATTTATTACTTATAAATTATTCAATAATTTATATATTTGATTTTACAGATGATTAACGAAGCTATTAAATTTGTGTTGGATTCCGTAGATAGACCTGCAATACAACATCCTTCTTTGGATAAAAATTTTAAGAAAAAGGTTATTAGTTCTCAGACTTTTGTCAAAAATTATAAAAAAGTCGGTGATTTATATTTATACCTTTGCAAGTTTAAAAAGGATCAAGGTATTTATCACGAATTAAAAAAGCTTAACTTAAACACATATGAGGATATTATTGAGACTTTTAAATCAAAATTCAAATATTATTTAAATGACTGCACGACCATAAAGGATTTTGTAATAGGAAAGAAATATTCTGCATTTGATATTGCTCTTTTCTCATTCAATTTTAATTTAAGAGCAAGTACGTATCCAGTTGGAGACGAACCTAATTACCAATCAATATTTATTACAGTAAATTTAAAAGGAGGAAAATATCCAAACACATATTATGAGGACAATGGTATTCTTAAATATTACTTATATAATAGAAAAAGCAATTATGATGTTAATTATAAATGTAGTAGAGCCATCTTAAATTCAAACAAATATAATACCCCAATTTATGCTTTTATAAAACTAGAGAAAAATGTTTATGAGCTTAAAGGAATTTTTAAATACCATTCTTTACATACTGAACAAGATGCTTCTAAGTGGGTCCAGTTAATTAGAAATATAAGTAAGCCACAAATAGATGAAATACTAATGACCGAAACAGCATATAGAAGCGAATTAGATTATGAGGTTAATAAGTCATTAGGATTAAGTGAAGAAGAAAGAAATATTAGGTTAGAAAAAGCAAACAAAAAGCCAGAAAAGCAAAAAATAATAACCACTTATTATAAAAGAAATGCAGACGTTATATCAACCGTACTGATTAGAGCTAAAGGAATTTGTGAAAGATGTAATAGTCCAGCACCTTTTTATCGGAATAGTAATAATACACCATATTTAGAAGTACACCATATAATTATGCTGTCGAAAAGAGGGGAAGATACAGTTGAAAACTCAATAGCTATTTGTCCTAATTGCCATAGGGAGTTGCATTTTGGTATTCGCGAATAATTATTATAGGGTTAGAAACTTCCTTAATCGCAGATAAGAATATGGTTCTTTATAAATTAAACGTAAATTGTGAGAATCATTTAATAAAAACAAATTATTATTTCAATTCTTTACGAAGCAACTTGGCGCTGTTGTATCTACTCTCCAAAATAGTTGTTGGCTGGTGGGTTCATTCAAATGCATAATATGTTTAAATATTTAACTCAGGTAAATTAATAGAAATAAATTAATATCAAAACAGATAAAAGATATTTTCTATAATAAATAATAACCTTTCGTTCAATATTGGAAGCAAAATTGAAACGTGCAACGAATGATTTTACGATATTGTTGTTATTGCATCAACGGATTGGCGGTATGTTATTGTTGCAGATTTCGAAGCGCTGTCCTGTCATGTTACACGAAAGTTTATTAGATGCAGAAACGCTGAAACCCGCACTATCTCGGCAATAAAATATACCGCCTGTTACCAACTGGGCGTTCTTGTCTTTCAATGGTTTTAGATAATTTCCCAATTCAGTCATTCCATTTTTACTGTCTTTATAAGATTTAATTTTTAAGAGTAGGCAAAGACAGCGGTGGCATACAGACAAGCTCTTTTGTAATATTTGGTCTGTGCGATGGCTAGTGTGAATTGCAAATGTGCTTGGATGTGCGGGTCATGGATAAAAGTCATTTAATAAACCATTATCTATGGCGGATTCTATATTTTCAGCAAAATACATTACCCCATTTTCAAGTTTTATTATTCTATTCGCTAAATTCTTTATTAACTTTATGTTGTTGTCTACAATAACAACAGATAAATCATTTTTTAACGAGAATTCTCTAATTATTGCAATTAACTTATTCACATTCACTGGGTCTAAACCTAATGAAGGTTCGTCTAGTAAAAGCAATTTAGTGTCCCCCATTAATGCACGGGCAATGTTTAATTGAGTCTGTTGACCGCCAGATAATGTTTTTGAAATTTTCTTCTCATTTATTTTTAAATCAGAAAATAATTCTATGATTTCATTATATTTAGCATCTCTTTTGTGTTTATTTAACTGATAACCACCGATATAAATGTTTTCTTTAACTGTTAAATTTGGGAATAATTGTCTATCCTCAAGAGCTATTCTAATACCATTTATAATTCTATTTACTTCATTGCCAGAGGAAATAATATTTCCATTAAATATAAAATCACCCGATTTTAAAGGTAACAAACCAGCTATTGTAAGGAGAAGAGTTGATTTTCCTTCGCCATTTCTTCCAATTATAAAAACAATTTCGTTTTTATTTATTTCAAAGAAGAAATGGTGATTCCTTTCTCCAAATGAAATATTTATTGCTTTTAAATCACTCATAGCAATTATTATTTCCAAAATATTTCTTGAACATTTCGCTCATTTTTTAATTTATCCAATTTGCCCTCTGCAAAGACTTTTCCATGATTTAGAATTAATATCCGGTCTAAATTCATGTTTTCTAAAAATTTAATGTCATGTGAAACTACCATGATAGAACACTGGATTGTTTTATGTGAATCTGTAATAAACTTAACAAGTTCGATAGATTCAGCATGGTCTAAACCTGATGTTGGTTCATCTATTAATAATAAAGAATTATTAGGGGCATTGGAAAACAACCTTACTACATCTAATATTTTTTTCTCACCAAAGGATAACTGTTCTCCAATTTTATTGGAGCTGAGTAATTTTTGAAAATTCTCTGATAGATTGAAATTACAGATATTTTTATTGGAAGGTAAAAGAATATTGTCGATAATGGAAATGTCTTCTGAAATAAAATTATGTTGAAATGACCTTCTAATACCTAATTTGGCTCTTCTATGAGGCTTAATAAATGAAATATCTTTATTGTTTAATCTTAATTCCCCTGAATCTTGCTTTATTAAACCATTAATAATATTTAATAAAGTTGTTTTTCCCGAACCATTAGGACCTAACAGACCGATTGTTTCACTATTCTTAATTACTAAGGAAACATCATCTATTGCTTTTATGCCATCAAAAGATTTAGAAATATTACTACAGCTAAATGAAATAGGAGAAATATTTTTTTTTGAATAGGAATTGTCAGTAATTTGATTTTTGAGAATTTTCGGAACTTTTTTTATCCAAATAGGCTTGTCGGGTATTAATCCTTTAGGTTTAAATCTAATGAATAAAATGAGTAAGATTGCAAAGACGAAAAAACGAAAATTTTGAGGTAAATTATTTGAGACTAGTATCAATCTTATTATTTCTATAGAAGAAGTAACTAAAAGTCCACCAATAAAAACACCTTTTATATTTCCACTACCTCCTACAATAATCAAAGATAAAAAAATGCATGAAAGTAAAACATCAAACTGAGACCAAGTAATTGAACTATAATATGATGCCCACAAAACTCCAGATAATGAAATAATTGAAGCAGAAATACCAAATGCAATTATTTTAGTTGAAACTGGACTAATACCATAAACTTTAGCGACATCTTCATTGGTTTTTATTAAATGAAACATTTTTCCGACTTTGGAAGATCTTATATAGTATAAAATCACAAAAGAAAGGATTAATAAAAAGAATGAGACATAATAATAACCAGTAGGAGGAATACTCTTAAACTCGTGACCAAAAAAGGATATACTTGGGATATTTGATAAACCATACGAACCGCCTGTAATAGGAGTCCAATTTCGAATTGTCAAAGAAACCAATTCTGCAAAACCTAAGGTGAGTATAGCAAAATAATCAGATTTATGTTTTAATGTAGGAATACCTAATAGAATTCCCATAAAGAATCCAATTAGAGTAGAAAAAATGAAAATGAAAACAATTGGTATGTCTGTATTTAAAAGTAAAATAGCAGTAATATAAGAACCGAGAGCAGAAAACCCTGAAGCTCCCAAATCAAGCAACCCTGTCCACCCAACAACCACATTTAAACCTAATGCCGCAATAGTAAAAATAAACGCAACAACTCCAATCGAAATAATTATTGTTGAGTTAGTCATTGGCAAAAAGACAAGAAATGCCGCTACAATAAGTACGAATTTATTGTATTTAATTAAACTCATTGTTTGCTTAAAATTCCTTTAGGTTTAAATATGATAACTATAATTACAATTAAATAAACAATCCCATATGACCAATCAGATAGTCTAAGGGATGGTAGATATGAAATTGCCTGTAAAGGAATTACTTTGCTTAAAAGAGGTTCAAAAGAAATTGCGGGTGCAAAAGAAATAATAAAACTTATAATAAAAGCACTAATTACCGAACCCTTAATATTTCCTATGCCGCCCATTACGCAAGCCATGAATGCTACAAGACCAATTGAAAACCCTGCTGTTGGGAAAATGCTTTTTGTTCTTAATATTAATAAAGTACCAGCAATCGAAGCTATAAATCCACCGATAACAAACGCGATGCCTAAGGTTTTATAAACAGGAATGCCGCAGGCTCTTGCAGCAAGGTGATTTTCGGAGCATGCAATAATCAATCTTCCTATATTTGATTTTTTTAGAAATAAATATAAAAAAGATAGTATAATAACGAATATTGAAATAATGATCAAATCATATACCGGAATGTTTAAGCTATTAAAAACAGTGAAGTAACCATCAGTATTTATTTTAGAAAAATATAAATATGATGGTATCCTATCTGTTGGAAGTGTTCTTATAGTACTTCCGAATAAAATCAACATTATACTTTCAATTGCAATAGAGAAGCCCAACGCAGATAACAAAATAGAATTTCTTGGAGCATTTCTTTTCAATAACGGATAATACCCAATAATATAGACTACAAGTGCTAATACAGATGTGATAGGAATTGCAATCACAAAAGACAACCAGAATGAATATTGACCTGAAAAACTAAATGCTATGTAGACTAATGCAACTAAAACAATAGATGCTAATATCTTTTTTAATAAAGTTGAATTAAAATAGAAAAATATTGAAATAATGAAGGATGCTGATACTATACAAAGAAAAATAATCTTGGAAAAGATAGTAGGGAAGCCACTAATTAAGAATAATACTAAATAACCCCCACCAAATATCATTATATCAGGATGGGCAAAATTAATAACCTTGGCAAAGCCATATGCAAAAATATATCCAATGCAAATAATTGCAAGGAGACTTCCTTGTACTAAGGTATTATATAATAAATCTAAAATCATTTATTTTCAACTGATTGAAAGACTTGATTTTTAACTTGAGCTAAACTAAAGTTTCTATTTTTTGCATCACCTTGAGAATCAAAATAGATTTTCCCGGTAATTCCATCAGACGAGGTTTCAGGTGAATTCATACTCTTATAGAAACTGAATAGCTCATATTTATTTCTCTTACCTAATTTTAATCCTTGTAAAACAATATTTGCCCCGTCAAAAGCAAAAGCAGTCCAACTTGCTGGTTTTCGTTTGTCTGCAATGTTGTATGTCGTCCAATATTTATGTAGAAAATCTAAATTTCTTGAGTTGATTTCATTAAAAACATAGGGTGCAGCTACGTAAATCCCTTCTGAATTTTGCCCAGTATTTGATATTAATTGGTCTTCATTAAAAGTACCGTCACCTGCTAAAATAGTTGCTGTTATTCCTTTTTCAGCAGCTTGATTAATAATCTCAATACTTTTTTCAACAAAACCACAAATGATTATAACATCAGGGTTTTTATCTTTAACAACACTTAAAATTGGTCTAAAATCACTTACAGTTGCATCGTAACTATGTTCATCAATAACTTTTAAACCGTTAGTATATGCCCTTTCCTTAATTCCGACTGATAATCCTTTCCCATATTCATCGGCATAATATAAAATTGCAATTGTTTTTGCATTTAGTTTTTTTGCGTAGTCAGCAAGAACAATTGCTTGATTATCATCTGTAGGTACAAGCCTAAAATAGTAATCTGTATTTTGAGTAACAGATGGATTACTCGCACTATAAATTAGTGTTGGAATTTTTGATGTGGAAATAATACTCTTACATGCAAGAGCTGTAGATGAATGATAAAATCCAATAAAACTTATAAAGTTTGTATCTGCAAGTGCAGTTCGTAAAGAGGTAACAGCATAAGAAGGGTCTGATTTTGTATCTATTGGAATTATTTCGATTCCAAGACTGTCGCAAACTTGTTTAGTAAAAACAAGTTTGACTGAATTGAGTATCATTTGTCCAATATGCGCATTTGAACCTTCAAAAGGAGCGATTACTCCAATTTTTTTTGTTTGAACTTGATTTGTACATCCAATTACAAAAACTATTGCAATCAATGAAATAAACTTAATTAACTTTTTCATATTTGATTTATTTAAAAAAATTATTAGGGAAAATATTTTTCCACCCATCTTTCTTTTTGGGAATAAAGTCAAATTCATCAAGACACAATTCAATATCTTCCAAATACTCAATCCATGCTGTTTCTAAACAAGAATGATCAAAATTAATTGCATATTTTATTAGCTCTCTTTGTTTCTCGCTAACTATTTTTGACCATGGCTGCAAGAATCCATGCCTTGAAAGCTCGAAAGAAGCTATTAGAATAGATTTAAGGTTGTCATGACCAATCATTCTTTCCTTTAGTAATTTTCTATAATCGTCAAGATGCTTTTGCATATTAGGTTCTTTTTCGATTAAAGATGTTCTGAGCGAGATAAAGAAGAATGTAGTCTTTAAAAGTGATTTATTATAATTAGAATCCATTGCGATGTTTGAAGTCAAATAAATTATGAGTTCTAAAAGCATTTCATGGTCTTTACAATTTTGACTTCCCATTGAAATTTGAGTAGTCTCTAAGTTCTTTTCATATTCCAATGGATTACTTGACAAACACCAATCTCTTAGCCAAATAGTCCTCTGAGTAATAAAATGATACCAATGATATATAAAATTGCTGTTAAGTAACACAATTAAATGTTCAGCTTGAACTTTGTCTTTATACAGAAAATTTCTAAATGCCTTGCACCAATTAGCTAAAATTGGGGAATAATAAATAGAAATTTTATCTGTTGAAGGCATCATCCATTCATTGTGCCATATTAAAGAAAAGTATCTATTTAAATTAATGGCATCTATTTTCTTGAAATTACTTTCTTCAAAGCTCTTAAGAAAGGTGTTTTTTATAAAATCAATTTCTAAAAGCTTATCAGGTGGGGTGCGTTGATTTGAAGTATTCATTTTTTCAAAAAGAGCCCATAAAAGCTCATCCTCAAACACAGTTGTAATTTCAGGCAAATATTCAGTTGGAATTAATTTACTGTAGAAACTCTTACCTTCAGTTTCGATAATTTTAGGATTAATCTGATTATTTTTTAAAGTCCATTGAAGAAAAGTTGAAAAGCCTGCCAATAAATTAGAAGTTTTCTGCTTATTTTCATGTTTTTGTAATAGATACAAAATGAAATATTCAATGAATTTTTTGCGATAATTCATGCTTATCTCAGGATAATGCTCATCATTAATAAGTAATCTGTTCATACACCAACTGGAATAAGAAAAGAAAATTGGCTTTGGAATTTCAGGGAATTTAATATCAATTTCAGGTTTTTTATGAAATTCCATTCTTAAGATATTATCTTTCCTCAAAGCCTGTTTAAATTCTTCTTTGAGTTTTGAATTCATTATTTTAACCTCAAGGTCATCATGAATTTTCCAATCTGTCTTTTCAGAAAGAGCTCTTTCGGCAAAACCTCTAAAAATGGTTGAAATTGGATATTCATCATTAGAGAATAGCTCTTCTACGATTAATAAAGCAAAATCTAAATGTTTATTTAAATGCTCTGAAACTGCAATAAAATAGAAAATGCTTGGAAATCGGCTTGAACTCACTTCATTTGCGGAATAATACAAAGACTGACTAAAACTTAAAATCTCGGATTTTTGGATTTTTAATGATTCGAACAGTTTTTCGTTATAGAAAAAAAGGCTTGGGGAGATAATTAAGAAATAGAGTTTAATAAGATGGTCATACAAATCTTTATTGGTTTTATTGTAAAAAAACAAAGGATAATCATCTCCAATCTTTTTTAACTTAATAATATGATTTTTTAAGGTGTCAATATCTTCGCCAAAAAAAACTCTGCTTATTTCGTTATCCAGCTTTTCATTTTTCTCAGGAAAATTTTTAGAAAACCGAATAATCGGTGCATGAAGTGCAAAATCCCTTAATACAGATTTTGTTTTCTGTATGTAGTTTTCAATTTTACCCCAAATATTATCTAAAGTTGATAAATCAAAACTTCCTGTAACCTCAGCAGTGTCCATTGTCTGAAAAACGCCCCATTTTATTGGGATAAATGAGCGATTTTCAGATACATTTATTTCATTATTAGGAATATTTACACCAACTGTTCGATAAAGGATGTAAATATATAGCGAACGACTTGTTATTATAAGAGTTGAACCTAATGGCAGGTTGTCTATTATTGGATTCTTTGTATAATTAAGATATTTTTTTAATCGAGTTCTTAAACGCAAAGAAACACCTAAAGGGCGAAAATAATATGTACCCAAAAAATCATCTAGAAAAAAAACTTTCTTGTTTCTATTTTCAGGCTTGACAAACTCTTTTTCAATTTGTTTAAAACCGTCAAAAATTGTTTCACTGCAATTTTCAAATATTTTACATGAGTCAACTCCAGAATGCCAAATTTTGTTCTTTGAATTACTTTCCAATATGTACCTTGAAATCAAATTTAAAGCTAACCATGTTTTACCAGTTCTAGGATGACCATCAATTAGAATAATTTTTACATTACCTTCAGCTGGTTTAAATTTTTGGTATATTTCGTCAAATCTGGGCGGGACTAAAGATGTTTCTGTAAAAAAATCTACCTCAACATCATTTTGATACTTCTTAGACCTATAAAAATCTTCTAAAAATTGTATTTGAATTTCCTTTGTTTTCATAGGCATTTTGTATTAATAATAGTATAAACGAACGTATAATTACAAATCTTTTTTTCTGATAATTCAAACCATTTATTTAGGTGAGCAACACGTCTAAATATCCCACCAAGAATTTGATTAGAGTCATTTGCAAGGTTATTATTTGTCTCATTTATCAGATTTTCAAAATCTTTCTTCGTTGTAGTATATTCGTCTATAATTTGATTATTCTCCAATTTAAGTGTAATAACAATCTCTGAAAGCATAAGATGGGTAGTGTCAGTTGTAAGCTTATTAACATCCTTTTCATTGTCAAAAGAACGTAGGACTTCTTTAACTAAAATGATGCATCTCTCAAGACCTGAAATAAACTCAATCTTTTTATGATTATAAAATTCAATAATAGTTGAATTGAAGGCTGTTTTTTCTTGAAATATTTCCCTGTCAAGCACCAAATTATTAATTTCATGAAATGAAATTGGATTACTAAGTTTATATGCCAAAATGAAGTTCTTCATGTAAAAGGATTTATTTGTTTAAAAATAAAATGTAAAATTGAACTACATATAGTATCAAGGCTGTAATATTTAAGACAAATAATCTATTCCCTATTTTGCCGATACTAATTAATTGGCTTCTAATTGAATCATATAGAGTTGTATTAGGATTATTTAATCTAATTTTGATTTCAGAAAGGCTATTATCAATTTTGTTATATTTATACCACGAAAAAAACAAAATTATCAGTGGCATAATTAAGATTAAAAAGACTATGGATTTATGAAATGCCACTGTGACTTTAAAAAAAGAATACAGATTGCAAAAATCATAACTCAAGCTGGATGATATGATTGCAAATGCTAATGGCAGATTGAGTAGAAATAATGCCCAAATACTGTCTCTTTTTGCAGTAATTTTTTCAAATAATATTAAACACTCATCTTTTGTCATGGCAAACTCTTTTAAGTTTTTTCTTTTGACTACCCACCGCTATTCCCGAAGGCTGTGCTGAAGGATAAACCTTTTTGAATATAAGTTCTTTCTCACTCATTTCATTGTAATTTTGAATTTTATTCATATTTAATCATTCGATTTCTAAAAAAGTAATGTAACCAATAGAGGCATACCAAGGTCTCTCGTTTGCCATATTCTGAAGAAACAAAGTTAAGACTTTTATAAAGGCAGTAATCTGTTGTTTTTGACAACAATAAATGTACTTCTTCTGGCAATATTTGTTTGAACGAATCTAAGGCTTCCATTTCCATTACTTTGTGTTTATGAATATCAATATTAATACCACTTCCAACTTCAACGTATAATCTTATAGCAGCATTATATGTTTCCTCTTTCGACATATACCTTGTTTCACATATTGGATATTCATATAAATTCCAATCCTTAAAAGGCGCAATGTTTTTTATGTCAAATTTAATTGGTGATTTCCAATAGGGTGTACCAGGATATGGTTGAAAAAAACTTATTACACGATTATTTGGATCAATTTCTTGTAAAAAAATTATTGTTTCGCTAATATCATTTATTGTTTGATTCGGTAATCCAACTATCAAATAAACAGTTGTTTCAATCCCCTTTTGTCTAATGCTTTGAAAAACATTTATGATGAAAGCCTTCTTAAAATACCCTTTATTTAGTTCCTCCCATATATTATTGTTTGCTGATTCAATGCCTAATGCAATATTCTTACACCCTGCTTGATCCAAATAATTAATAACATCTTCATCTAAATATTCAATACGAGACATACATGACCACTCAATAGATAATTTCTCAGAGAGAAAAGAATCTGCAAACTCACATAGCCAAGTTTTATTCGAGGTAAAATTGTTTGCATTCATAAAGAAGGAAGTAAATCCATTTTCATGAGCTAACTTAATCTCTTTTATCACATCAATAACGGGTCTAATAATTTCTTTTTTTTGACACAGATCAGGCATATTAGAGGTGCAAAAGTTACAGTTATAATTGCACCCGAAATGCGAATTTAAACAGTATGTAGATGTCCATTTTAAATAACGTTTTAAATCAATTTTATTAAAATCTTCTATTAAGAAGTAGTCAGTTAAAACTGCTTTTACATTATTTGTATGAAAAGTCTCGCTATTCCGTGAAATAAGACCAGGTATTGCTTTTGTATCAATATTCGGATAGTTTTTTAAAAATTCATAAATTGGTTCTTGTCCAAATCCTTTAATTACAAAATCAATATTTGAGTTTTCCTTTAAAAGAATATCCCACATAAAAGAAGCATTCAACCCTCCAACGATTATAGGAATATTAATTATTCCTTTTATAAATGATGATACCATACTTGTTGTAGGAACAGTTCTGACAGTATGGTTTGATATCCCGACTAAATCAAAGCTTTTTTTAATCAGTTTTTCTTTTAATATCTCAAAACTATCAATGCCTTCTTTTTCTTCAAGTGTCATATCAATTAAAGAACTATCCCAACCAGCTTTTTCAGCAAAACGCATTAAATATAAAATGTGATTTGGAAAAGCGATTTCGAAATCGATATTGAAATCTTCATGACAGGGCGGTATAATAAATAAGATGTTCCTCATAATAGTAGATTTCTATTTGAACCCTTGCCAATCGTTTACAATTTTTTCCCAATCAATTGCTCTTTCTTTATTGCGTGTCCATACATCCCAAAAATTTGGATCGTTTGAACTTGGTCTTTGTGATTTTTCTAAAAAGTTCATTTCTATTAGAACTGGTATAGGAAAAGCCCAACCTACAAGTATCGCTTTTCTTGATGGTAAAATTGGAAGTTCTCTAAGTAATCCACTTAGACTATCAGGTACCATTTTCTTTACCAATTCTTGATCTCTATCATTAACGATTCTATGTAATAGAAATGTATTGCACTGAGAAAGTACTGTTTGTGACAGTTCAGATGGTCTTTGCGATGATAGAACCATACTTAATCCAAATTTTCTACCTTCTCTTGCTATTCTTTCAAAGGTTTCGAGGCAAAGATTCGTGTTGGTATTATTAAAGTTAAACTCCCTAAGAAACGTGTGTGCTTCTTCTAAAACTATAACTGTTGGAAGTTCTTGCTTATTAATTCTTCGATATCGTTGTATTGCTTCAAAGGTAAGTCGAGAAAGAACTGCAATTACTACATTAATGATTTCAGATGAGACTAAAGAAAGGTCAATTATAGTAATAAAACCATTTTCAGAATTATTTGAACCAATATATTCATTAAGCCAATCAAAAAGCGAAATAACAGTCTCTGGATTAACTACACTATGTAATCTTTCATCTGAAAGTAAGAATCTCATTCGTAGAGATAACATCTGAACAAATTGAAGGATATTACCCCCTTGATTTTCTGCAAGTTGTTCCAAGTATGGTATTAAATCATTTAATTCAAAATTTAATGGAGTATCTGGATTTATTTGTCCTATTTCATTCTCACCAAGTTGAATCAACGAAAGTACAGAATCAAAACCTGTTATCATTGTACTTATATCCTGATGCGAGAATGAATTAAATCTACCTGGCTGCCATTCTCTTTTCGTTAATATTTGCTTGAACTCAATATTCAACTGATTATATGAATCTGATAATTCTGGATTATCAGTAGGAATTATTGGAAAATGAAAATCTAAATCATTTGAAATATTTTGAAGTATTCCAACCATTCCCATAAATTGGGCAAAAGTGGCTGCTGTTGGTAAATTTCCTAGAAATGTAAGTAACGAGTTCTTACTAGAATTTAAGAAACTATGAACCCTGACTATATTCGAGTTGCCTAATTGTTTACCTCTTTTTAAATCAATAAGTGATTGTAACAATAAGGGTCTTTGTGCACCAGGTGCAGCTTGGGAAAAATTAATCCATTCCTGACTATTCCACATCCAAGCAGGTACTTTTAGTTGATCAAAACCAGTTTCAGTTTTATCAAGCTTAATACGGAATTTTCTTACTTTCTTTTCACCAAAGTCATTAAAAGTATCAAAATACTCTCCGTTTGGGTCTAAAATAATAAAACGTGAATTTAGATTTTGCTCTTGAATTTTTTTGTTTTTTTCGGCCTCTTCAATTGACCATCTGATAAGTCCAGCAACTGAACACGATTTTCCACTTCCAGTATTTCCAAGAACTGCTAGGTGACGACCAAATAACTTGTCAGGATTAATTTTAATAGATGCATTTCCTGCAACTGGTGCTTTGCCGATTTCAATTTTCCCATCACTATTTTCTACAATTGCAATTAGTTGAGTATTGGTTGGGAGAATAACATTATCGCCAACAGAAGGATAACTATAAACACCTCTTTCAATTTCAAAGTTATTAGTGCTATTCTTTTTTAAAACACCTAATGGAGTTAAAAACATTTTCCTTAATGGAAAAGGCAAATCTATTAAATCAAAATCTTTAAACCCTTTTCTCTTAGGGTAGTTGGAATGTTCAGTGCCAATCCAAGTGATAACACCAACGATTGCACCTTGTTCATTAGGAATTAATACATAACCATTAATCTTAGGAAAATGAGTTGGAACACCAGTATTTATCGCTACGCTTTGAGGGGCATTGGTTTCGAGCAATACTTTGATTTCGGTAGGAGAAACAGATTCAACCGTACCGATAGTGAGATTCCTTATTTCATCATAATCGAATGTGTTATTCATCACTTTCGGCTTTTTCGGTTGGTACTATTTTTCTCTTTTCAAGATTTCTAAACATTCGTTCTTGTATTCTGTCAATTGCAGCTTTCGGCAAATAATTTTCAACTAATGGTTGTAAACTACCTAAATGAGAACCAATAATTAATGTAATCTGAGCAGGATTAACTAATTCAATGAATTTGTTAATACGGTTAGATGCACTATCATAAGAAATAATAACTAGGTGAGTGGATGGTATTGTTAACATGTCTTTTATCACACGATTAATATGTGAATCACCAAAACCATAACCGAAAGTAACAATAACGGAATTTGGACGACAAACTGAAGATGAAAAATCTCTAAATAATTCAGAATACGGAAAATATGCAGTATCTATTCCTTTTGATGAATTCGGATAAATTACAGAAAAATCTTTAGGTTCCTTTGGAATCATAGTAGTGTTTTCGTCAACTCCAAAATGTAATGGGATTTTTACAATCGAATCGTTTTCGAATTTCCAATCTACAGAACCATGTAGTTTTGTGTATTTTATGACACCTTCGACATATCTTGGTTCTCCTCTGATTCCTGGCGGATTGTAATGGTAATCTAATTCTAATTTTGTATTACGAAAAATCGGTTTAATTTTCCCTACGAAACGATCAACCGTTAGGATTCCAGCATCGTCAAGTCCGTATTCAATAAATCTATCGTAATTCGTTGTAAAAATATTTGTACGTTCTCTTGACGCTGCTCGACTTGAGAAACTTATTAAGAATGATTTAAGCAAAGAAAGGGCATCATTAAACTTATCACTTGCTGTAAATTCTTTTTCTGTCTTTATTATATTACGGATGAATGCATCTAATTTAAGATTTATTTCTTGCTCTAATTTGCTAGAATCAGGGTCAGTTTTAATTTTCAAACCTTGCAATAATTCTAAAGCAGTTCTAAAATCATCTTCAATATTCGCGCTTCCTCTACCAAGTATTTTAGCACTTTCATCAGACCATTCTTTTATTTCATTTTTAAAGTTTGTAAAATCAATTCTATCCATTGCTTGAGACTCCACTTCTGCAATATTAGTGAGACCAGAAGTTAAACCAGTACCTACTAATAAAGAAAAATGCTCACTCTGAAAGATTGATGTCAACCAGGGTTCAATTTTCCCTCTTAGAATAGAGATTCTCTTTTCCTCTATTTCTGAATCATCAAAACAATCAAATTCATGGTTTATTTTTAGAATATTATTTTTTGTCCAGTCTAACATATCTTCTATAGTTTATAGTTATTTTAATTGTGCGATAGCAAGATTTGGTTCTTTGACTTTTGTGAAGTGTTGGCTTGTGTGTCGGGCAAAAAATAATGTGCCACATGTGGGTCGGCTTGCCGCTTTTCTTACATGTGGGACGGCAAAAAAAATAAATCTTTTTTCTTTCATTGTTATTTCATTTTTCATTCTCAAACCATTTTCTCTGTCATTTTCATAGCCTCTGTCTTTTTTTCGCCATGTTGATACCGTTTTTAGGCTTTGCGTTCGGGCGGGTTTCGGAGCACTAAACAGTCAAAAACACCGAACTTGAATAGAAGCACAAAGGTCCAAATTTGCATGTCACCCCGCCCAACGCAAAGTCCGTGTAAGCAAGCGTATTTCTATTCAAAGTCTGCATTTTCATATATTACATTCTCTGCCATAAAGGATAATTCTTTTTCACCTTTTCCAATTCTCTCACAAACGTCTGATGTTGTCGATGAGATTAGTCTAACTTTACCTTCTTTGTCAATGTATTTTACATTTAACTTCTCTTTGTCTGTATACCACCAAAGGTTGTAAAGAAATTGAGAAGAATGAATTACCCTAGCTTTTTCGTTTCCTAATAATGTGTCCTGCACTTCTAAGTATGCGTTATTGTCGTCTGTCTTTAATGAAACAATTTTAAACTGTTCACGGCTTACTGCAATATACATTTCACCAGCCATTGCTTCTTGTCTAAGCTTAGGGTTTTCAGTTAGGTGAGCTCTTAATGGCTTAATTTTTTCGTAATTGTCCCAAAGGAATATTTCTCTGGCTAATTTAATAGCGTTATAGTAATACAAAACGTTTTGCAAAGTTAATTCCAAGTCTTGAAGAGTTGTCTCAAACTCTATCTTGTTGACACCTTTACCATAACTACATTCTATTGTTCCGTCCTTTTGAAGATTAGCATTATGATGATATGAAATATTTCTTAATTGACTGACTTTTAGATTCAAAGGTTTTGGTCTAAATAAGTCTTTAAATGGAGTCTGACATAGATAGTCTACTAAAACACCTAAATCATAACTGTTCACAGTAGTTTTTGTAATCGGGTTTTCACTAATGAATTTATTAAGCTGATACAATTCTTTCAAAAGTGGTTTTGAAGCCCCTTCAATAACAAGTCCAATAGATTGTAATAAATAGTTATGATAGTCTTCTATTTCAAAAAATTGAGATTGTTTTTTTTCGTTGTTTAAAAATGTCCAAAAATTTGAAAGTCCTTCCGCGAAGTCATTGCCGTATTCAATGGTTGTGTTTAATGTAAATACTTCGTCAATGGAAAGTGCTTGATTATAAAAGTCAATTATTTGTTCTGTGAATTTGAATTGTTTTTTTGTCCTGAATGAAAAGAAGTTAACCCAGGTGCCTAGATATAAGTCGATAGGTTGTTTTTCGAAGAAATCCTGATTTTTGAAATGAGGCTTAAAAAGGACTATCACAAATTCTTTGACTTGTGAATGAGTCAAGCCTTCCTCATACAAAAATGGTATAGGATTACCAGTGTCAAACTTTTTAAAAAATTGTGTGAAGTCTTTCATAATTTGGCTCTAACTTGTTTATATGTACCATAAAATGGTACAAATCCAACAATTTTGGTATGTATTTGTACTATAAATATGAGACTTTATTAAGCTATAATTAATAAAAAATATTGACAAGTCATCAAAATGGTGAATTAATATTTTTAATACTCTTTGTGCTTACGTGTGTATAAATCTCTGTTGTTTTACTGCTTTTATGTACAAGAAGTTCCTGAATATATTTTAAATCAGTTCTGGATTCAAGTAAATGGGTTGCATAACTGTGCCTTAACCAATGAAGGGTTATCGGTTTATTAATTATTGTTTTTTCTATTCTTGTTTCAATACATTTTGTAAACTATCTTCCGAATTCTGCTCTCTTTTATTTTATCCTTCAAATAACCAAACACCGGGTCTATACATTTTATAATATTCGCGAAACATTACAATTATTTTTTCCGAAATTGGGGTAATCCTGTCTTTTCGTCCCTTACCTTGACGTATGATTAATAATCCGCGTTTGCTGTCAACGTCTGCAGGTTCTAAATTCAATAATTCGCTTCTTCTTAATCCGCAAGCATATATTAAACTTAGCATGGTTTTGTGCTTTACTTTGTTATGAGCATTTAATATCAAAGCAATTTCCGATTTACACAAAACGTTTGGTAATTTATGTTCTCTGCGTGGCCGCCCAAGTTTATCCACATCAAGCCGGCTTTTTATAACTTCTTTAAAAAATAACTAACGAGTATTAACCACCTGATTCTGATATGAAAAACTTAATCGGTGCGCTATAATATATTCATTCATATAACGAACCATATCATTATTATCTGCATCGTGCATAGGCTTCGGGTGTATAAACATTATAAAGCATTTAGCTCCATCGAGATAAGTTTTTATTGTTGATTCGCTGTAACGTTTATGCTGCATTCATAATTTAAACCAAACAGTCCGTTCCGGATTTCATCGGTTAAGATATCTTTTTCTTTAATATTTGATGTTTGTCCTGCCATATTTTATTCATAGCTCCGCTAATACAATCACGTTAAAAAACGCCTAAAATATTCTTTCAATCTCAGGCTGATCACCAAAATAGTTGAGCGGCTTTTATTAATAGTGATTTAAATTCTTTTTTACTTTCTCGTTAACTTTTATGCTTGAATCAAATGTTGTTCATACTATCTTTTGATACTTTATCTCAATTAAGCATTTGTTTATTTAGAACTTTAATATACTCTTCTTCTTTAACAATATACCTTTTACACACACATCGGTAATAAATGCGTGGCACAATTGATTTAGAATACCTGATTTGTATTAATTCGGCGGAAACAGAATTGTTGATAACTGATATTTGAGGAAATATGTCTGACATTTGCCGCCTTATAATGAGTTCTTTTACTTTTTAAAAGTTTTATTACTTTCTTTAAAAACTGCTTTTGTCTTAACTGTGCAATATAATTATCTGGGGTTAAATATTACAATGCAATATTTAATCTCTTTAAGTTATAAAATTTTATATACTTTGACATCTGACCCTTTTACTCAATTATAATAAGTTAATAACGATTATAAATATTATCGCTATCGATATTAGTATAAAATAGAATTTATTGTCCGTCATTATATTATAAAATCATTTGATTCATTCAGAGTCGCGATATATTTTCTTTCTTCGTATCGCGGGAAATTGCTGTTTTCCAACGAGTCCCCGGCTCCCCATAGTATTGAGTGTTTAGAACACTCAATTTTCACTAACCACACTATAAATTTAACACTTAAGAATAAAGAAACTATTAACAAAGCTATCGAGGCTAAAGCACAGGCTCAGTTTCATCATGGTGCTGATATGGAGAAACAAGTTATAGCTGCTAAAATTATTAACCCATCCGGTGCAGGTACTTGGAACTTGATGAACCAGTATCCGCAAGATCCTGTCTATCTCCGGGGATTTGTTGAATTGTTTGATATAGAAATTGGAAGTTATACAAAGTCAGAGTTAGAAATTACGTTGGGAAGTATGGTTTGTGTATTAAGAGAGATTTATAATTTGAGGAGGTGAACGCTACGGTGTTGTTTGAAAACCTTAAACGACTTTAGTTAGAGAAAAAGAGAACTCCTCTTTTTCCCCATAAATTAATTACTTGACATTTAATATATAAATAGACATTTTTTGTCAAGTCAAAATTTATCATTATGTATACAATTGGAAACATTATAAAAGAGCTTAGAAAAAGGAATAATCTTTTATTGAGAGAACTTGCAGCTAGAATAGAAATAGACCCTGCATTATTGAGCAAATATGAAAACGGTTATAGATTACCCACAAAGGAACAAATCAATAAAATAGCAGAGTATTTTAAGATAAACCGAAATAAAATATTAACAGTTTGGTTAAGTGATAAAATAGTTTACGAATTATCAGATGACACAGATAATGCATTAAAAGCTATGAAAGTTGCAGAGAAAAAGGTTAAATATTTAAAATCTCAAATGGACAAATGAACATTATAAGACTCATAGAAAGATACAATAAGAATAGAGATTATTATTTAACAAATAAGTATAATGAGACACTTCTTCGCAGTGATTTTTTAGATCCATTTTTCGAGCTACTAGGTTGGGATATTAAAAATAATGCAGGAAAACCTACAAACGAAAGAGAAGTAATATTAGAGGAGCCTATAAAAGCGAATGCATCTGAACATACAAAGAAACCTGATTATACATTCCGTCTATTTTCGGAAAGGAAATTCTTTTTAGAAGCTAAAAAACCGAGTGTAAATATTGATTCTAATAATGATGCTGCGACTCAAATCAGACGATATGGTTTTACAGCCAAATTAAAAATATCAGTACTATCAAATTTTGAACACTTATTAATTTATGATACATCGATAGTAGTTTTAAAAACCGATACTTTCCAAAAAGCATTAGTAAAAAAATATCATTATACCGAATATGTGAGCAAATTTGAAGAAATCAAGAAATTAATTGGGAAAGAAGCGGTTTATACAGGTGACTTTGAAACTGAATGGCAAGATATAGAAGCAAAAATTACTCAATATTCAATAGACAATCTTTTTCTAAGTCAGATAAATGAATGGAGAAAATTATTAGGTACTGAAATTTTTAAATATGAACCGAGAATTAGTGAGCAACAATTAAACGATGTTGTTCAAAGCTATTTAAACAGAATTATATTTTTACGCGTATGTGAGGATAGAAATATAGAAGATTATCAGATGCTTTTAAAGTTTGCAAATTCTAAAGACTTCAACTCACTTCTAAAAAAGTTCGCACAAGCCGATAAAAGATTTAATTCTGGTCTTTTTGATCAGTTATTAAAAGATAAAATAGTAGAAAATATTAGCTCTATATTTTGGAGCATTATTAAACAGCTTTACTATCCTGAAAGCGCTTATTCATTTAGTGTCTTTTCTTCCGTGGTTTTAGGCAGTATATATGAAATCTTTCTTTCTGAAAAATTATCTATTCAGAACTGTTCTATTACGTTAGTGAAAAAGCCAGAAAATGTAGGCAGGGATATTATTACTACTCCAACTTACATAGTACAAGATATTTTGAGAAATACTGTATTACTGAAATGCGAAGGAAAAACAGATAAAGAAATACTTAAAATGAAATTTGCAGATATTTCTTGCGGTTCTGGTGCATTTCTTTTGGAATTATTTCAATTACTTTGTGATATTCTAATTGACTTCTATTTAAAAACGGATAAAACAAAACTTATTCAAACAAATATCAACACGTACAAGCTTCCTTTAAAAATTAAAAAAGAACTACTATTGAATTGTATATTCGGCGTTGATAAAGATTATAATGCAGTTGAGGCAACTAAATTTGGACTCTTATTGAAATTATTAGAAAATGAAGATTTAAACTCCATAAACTCTACTATACCTGTTCTACCTGATTTAGAAAACAATATTTTCTTTGGAAATAGTTTAGTGAACTCTAAACAAATCTCAACTAGGAAAGTCGAATCAGTTATTAATCCATTCGATTTTTCGAATCTCAAGTTTGATGTTATCGTAGGAAATCCTCCTTACATGAAATCCGAAGACATGAAAAACATTACTCCTTATGAATTACCACTTTACAAAGAATATTTTAACTCCGCCTATAAACAATTTGATAAATATTTTTTATTCATTGAGCAAGGAATTAACTTATTATCAAACGAAGGTGTTTTAGGCTACATAGTTCCTAGTAAATTTACAAAAGTCGGATCAGGAAAAAAACTCAGAGAAAAACTCTCTTCGAATGGATATCTTCATTCGATTGTTTCATTTGGAGCCAACCAGGTATTTTCGGACAAGACGACTTATACTTGCTTACTAATACTTACCAAAAAGCCTCAAAACACTTTCCAATATGCTGAGGTAAAAAGCCTAAAAAGTTGGAAAGTAAGAGAACCGAATAGTATAAAATACACGTTGAAAAATTCATTTGAATTAAACGATGAGGTATGGGTTTTAGTGCCTCCGGATCTCACAAGTATTTACAAAAATATTCTATCTCAAAGTACAAAGTTGTTTGATTTGGTAGGAGAAGAGAATATTTTTAACGGGATTCAAACAAGTGCAAATGAAGTTTATATTTTTATACCTAAAAGAGAAACATCTAAACACTATTATTTTTTCCAAAAAGGTAAAGAATACAAGATCGAAAAGGCTATAACAAAACCATATTTTCAAACCTCAACGGGGGAAAATAATTTATATACTTATCGAACGTTTAAACCAAATGCAAGAGTAATCTATCCTTACGAGAATACGAAAAATGGAATAAAATTAATTTCTCTTTCAAAAATTCAAAAGAAATTTCCCTTGGCTTATATATATATACAAAAGAATAAAAGCTTTTTAAATAACCCCAAGCGAGATATTAAGCCGCAACCTACGACGAAAAATGAATGGCACAGATATGGAAGACATCAAAGTTTAGATAGTTGCGGATTACCTTTAAAAATAATAGTTGGTGTCCTTTCGGTAGGAGATAAATATGCTATCGATATTTATGGAACGTTAATTTCATCTGGTGGAACTGCTGGTTATTGTGTGGTTGCTCTTCCAATAGATTCAAAGTACTCTATTTATTACCTCCAAGCCATATTAAACTCAAAATATTTAGAGTGGTTCTGTGCATTATCCGGAGAAGTTTTTAGGGGAGGCTACATAGCAAGGGGGACAAAGGTACTTAAGAATTTACCTATTCGTAAAATTGATTTTACTTATTCAAAAGAAAGAACCTTGCATAATAATATTGCAAAAGTTCAAAAAAATTTAATCAATATTCATGACAAAATTGATATCAATATTGGCAATAAAAGAAATTTAACACAACTCAATTCACAATTTTTGAGAGAAAAAGCTAAATTAGACAGACTATTGTTTCAATTATACAATTTAGGAAAAGATGATTCATTAATCCCATTAATCAAAGAATTGTATGAAGCTAATTGAAAATACAACAATCGAAAAATTAAGAGGTGGTTTTTATACACCAGAGCCAATAGCTGCATTTTTATTAAAATGGGGTATTAATGGTAATATGAATTACGATATACTTGAACCCAGTTGCGGAGATGGGGTATTTCTTGAACAAATAAAAAAACTTAAATATAATTATAATTCAATTACAGCGGTTGAATATGATACAATAGAAGCGGAGAAGGCTGACAAAATTATACTTAAAAATAAAGAGATAATTAATCGTGATTTCCATCTGTTCTGCAATGAAAGTAAAAAAAGATATGACTTGGTTGTTGGAAATCCCCCCTACATACGTTATCAATATTTTGAAGAAGAACAACGTAACGAAGCTATAAAAGTTTTTAATCGTGCCAATTTAAAATATTCAAAACTGACTAATGCTTGGGTTTCATTTGTTGTTGGGTCCAGTTTATTACTAAAAGATAATGGGAAAATTGGTTTTGTAATACCTGCTGAACTTTTGCAAGTGTCATATGCTCAGCAATTACGTGAATTCTTGGCACATTTTTACAATAACATCAATATCATATCTTTTGAAAAATTAGTTTTTCCAGGTATTCAACAGGAAGTTGTACTATTACTTTGCGAAAAAAACGGAACTACAACCCACTTAATTGAACACTTAGAATTAAGAGATGCAACACAACTTGACAAATTAGACGTTAATAAACTAAAAAGTCCATCCAAAAGGATTGATTTTAAATCAAATAAATGGACATATTATTTTTTAGAACAAGAAGAAATAGATTTTCTCGAAAATATATCGGGTACATGTAATATTCCTATTATTGGAAATTATGCAAACGTTGAGGTTGGTATAACTACGGGAGCAAATAAGTATTTCACTGTTCCGTCAATAATTGTAGATGCATATGATCTTAAAGAGTATGCAAAACCTATGGTCGGAAGAAGTGTTCAGGTTAATAGTGTCATTTTTACGAAAGATGATTGGCGACAAAACGGAAAGACAAAAGCTAGAGCTCATTTATTAATTTTTCCTCAAAAAAATGAAATTAATGGACACAAAGGAGCGGCATCGTATATAAGATTAGGTGAATCAATGAAAATAAACGAAGGTTACAAAACAGGAATTCGTGATGATTGGTTTGTTGTCCCATCTATAAGGATATCGGATGCTTTGTTTGTAAGGAGGAACAATTTATACCCAAAATTAATTTTAAATGAAGCAAAAGCTTATACAACAGATACAATGCACCGTGTATTTATGAAAAAATTAACTGACAAAAAAGCTTTTATTGCTAGTTTTTATAATTCCTTGTCTTTAGCGTATTCAGAAATAGTAGGAAGAAGTTATGGAGGTGGTGTTTTGGAACTGATGCCGAGTGAAGCAGAACAAATACTTTTACCATACTCGTCTCAAAATAGTGAACTTTTATTTAATATCGACAAAATGATGAGAGAGAAAAAAAGCATAGATGATGTTTTGAAAATTACTAACATTAATATACTTCAAAAAGGTTATGGCCTTAGTAAATCTGATATTAAAATTGCTGATTTAATATGGAAGAAATTATCAGCAAGAAGAATAAATAGGAGTAAGTAATAGAAAATCTAATATAAAAACAAACATTAATATTGTAATTGTTAAAATTTAAGTTACATAAATTTAGAATTTCCTTGAACCATATCCTTTTTTGATATTAATTTCGCGAATAGTATTAAACAATTCTATCATAGAGCCATTTTCAAATACCCAATTCATTACAATTTTTAATATATCTTCTGCGTCAGTTATAAATCCCATTCTCCCATCTCCACCTCTAATACCTTCCTTATTGATTCGTTTACCTCTTGTTAAATAAACATTCTTCTCTTCGTATATATAGTTTCTGGCTTTTTTAAACTCTTTTCCTTTAGGTAAATATTTTCACATTAATTTTGAAATGCCATTATAATACACCTCATATTTTTTCTCAGGATTTTCTATGTTGTTAAAAGCGAACTGTTTCAGTTCTCTTTTGCTTTCAATTTTTCCGGCTGTGTCTATTAAAAGTTGTTCGCCCTTTATTTTATCTGCATTAGCAAGAATATTAAATTTTTCCTCATCTAATTTGCTTAATCCAACTTCTTGTACTTATATTAAGTTGATGGTTTATTGTGTTTAATATAAATTATTACGGACAAATAAATTCAAGTTTTGCGATAAAGGCATCATAACCACCATAAGCAGTTAGTATATTCGTTCCAAATTTCGAAGGTCCTTGTGAGTTTCCGGCAATATAAATATTTAGGTTGGCATCATAGCTGATTCCTAATGGATTTTCGGCTGCGTTAATTATTCCATCACCTGATTTCTGTATCCAGATTAAACTTCCATTTGTTCCATATTTAGCAACGAATACATACATTTTTCCATTACTTAATATTTGATTCCCAGTAAATGAGACAGAAGATGAACCACTATAAAATCCTGTTACAAAACATTGTCCGGTTGGAAGTGCCTTAATGGAGACTCCATTTGTATTATTTGAGTTTGTTGACTGTTTAGCCCAGACCGGATTACCGTTGTTGTTTAATTTTACGATAAATGCTTCCCGATTACCCATACCTGTTACATTAAGTGTAGTTCCACCAAAAACAATTTTCTTATTAAAATATCCGGTTATAAAAATGTTGCCATAGATATCTGTACTTATACCTCTTCCCCAGGAATCATTTCCTGCAAACCCAAAGTGTTTAAACCATTTAAATACTCCATTTGAATCAACGGAAGCGATAAAAGTATCCCTTGATCCTATACTTGTATATGTTGTACCGTTAATTGTTTCAGTATTCTGAAAAAATCCGGTTATGAAACTACTGCTGCCAGCATCTATTTCAATTGACATTGGATCACAATTCCCCGCCCCAATTTTAGTCGCCCATAATGCATTTCCGTTAGTATCATATTTAGCGATAAATGCCCCCGGAGCTGTAAGTGCGGCAGTGCTACCAAATTTCACACCTGTTGCTCCAAGATAACCGGTGATATAACATTCTCCTAAAAATCCTACTGAAATACTTCTTGTATAATTATTTGCGGCTGTACCATCAGGTTGTTTAGCCCAAATAGGATTACCCGCGGGACTGTATTTAACAATGAAAATTTGCCTGTGCCCGGTTCCTGTTAGAGTAATACCCGGAGCAAGTGTAATTGTGCTTCCAAGAGAACCTTTAAAAGTACCCGTAACGTAACAATTTCCTGCAGGATCAATATCTATTGATTCTCCTTTATTTCCATAAATATCAGCAGTATCGTTGCCGCCAAATCTTTTTGCCCAAAGACATGTACCATTTGTATTATATTTTGCCACAAAAATTGCCGGATATGTAGGGCTTGTAAGATTGATACTACCAAAGACTGCCGGACCTTTGAAAGAACCTGTTATGTAGCTTTTTCCTTTTTGATCTGTAGAAATAGTAGAACTACCATAGTCTAATCCTGCATAATCCCAACCCGCAGAACCCGCAGATTTTGCCCAAAGCCAATTTGGTGCTGCCATAATTTGTTTCTCCTTTTAATTTAATTTTGTGCCTACTTAGTGAATGCATTTTCGGCTTAATTCTTTCAATTGTTTATGGCGCTGAATTATCGCCTATTTAATATCCTTCGTAGTTCATTTAATTAATAACATCTCATTTACTACAGGTAAAATATTCTTTTCTACAAGAATAAATAATGAAGAATTGTGCTTTATCATTCATCCGATACTATAAAGAATCATTTAAACAAGCAAGTATTTTATTTTTACCTGCAATATGGTTGTTTAAGAAAAGAACTTGGCACACTGATAAGAGCTGATTGATTTATGATGAACACTGATTTAGAAAATGTTGAAAGTTTATAGTTGTTTGTTGATAGGAAGAAAAAAGATTATTTTAACAGCAAGGGTCGTAAAGTGAGAAAAGAAGAGGAAGAGATTTTTAGCCATAGAACGCAGAGAAGAGAATTTATTTATTGCTAAGAACGGTTTACCACTAAAACACTAAAACAGTAAAACACGAAAACACTAAAACAGTAAAACACGAAAACACTAAAACAGTAAAACACTAAAACACTAAAACACTAAAACACTAAAACACTAAAACACTAAAACACTAAAACACTAAAACATCCTCCCAGCAAGACGGCGGATCTGCGACGAAAACACGAAAAGAGCTTGGCACACTGAAACAAATGATAATATTAAAAATGTAAGTGATTTTTGCAAGATAGTTTAAAAATTAAGTGAATTTTGCTAAATGTTAGCATCTCCTTCAATTTATAAGATATTATAAAAGCATAATGTGCATATTTTGTCAGACAGGTTAATTTGTGTGTATATTTTGCAATCAATGTGCGTTTTTTATCAAGTAGATTGTATAATGTGTCTATTTTACAAGAATGTATATATTTGCATTTACATTAGGTAAAAATGTGCATATTTTGTCAGATAGTCATCATAGTGCGCATTTTTTGTAATTTATGTGCATTTTTTTGCATTATCATTATAATAGAGCGAGTGAAAAAGGCATATGTTGGCAATGAAATTTAAACACAAGGATGAATCCGCAAAGGAGTTCGTCTCATAACTTAGATTTTGTAACAAAAGCAAATAAAAAACATTGAAAACGTGGTTAGATCCCCGCCAAAAATCCGCCACGGCGGACGCAAAGAACGCGCATGCGGGGATTACAGCGGGAGGTGTTTTGAGACGAACTCCAAGGAGAGCAATGAATAGTAAGATTACAAAGATATGCATTTTCCAGTTTATAAGCATATTAACAGAAAATTAAGTATAAAAAATAATGAGATATGAAAATTGTATCATCTAAAATATTAGCATACCAAGGACGAATGGCACCTGAAGAGTCTATTTTAGTTGGGTATGGAGCTTTGATAGAGTTTTATAAATTGCTAATGCCACTGCCAAGAACATTGGCGATTATTGGTTCAAAAAGCAGAAACTATTCAACATCGGAATGGAAAGTTTTTTCAATAAGTTATAAACCTAAAGATACACTGTACGGTCATTTAGTTTTTGCATTGAAGTATGAAGGTATTAATTTATTATTTTTCAAGAAACTTTATGAAAAGATAAATCCCGAAGCGATAGAGGAGTTGGTAAAGGCAGAGCCTTTTAGTCAATACAGCCGTAAGATATGGTTTCTTTATGAATGGCTTACACAAGAGCACTTGAAAATTTCAGATGTAAAAGGAGCAAAATATTTTCCAATAGTAGATGAAAAACTTCAATATGCATCATCCAAAGTGATAAACTCGAGCAGGCATGGAATAAAGAATAACCTGCCGGGAACGGTTGACTTTTGTCCGCTTATTCATAAAACACCGAAGCTGGAAGAATATATAGAAGAAGATCTTTCGAAAAAAACTTCGGATTTAATAAGCGGAGTACATAAAGACATACTATTAAGAACTTCTGCATTTTTATTGCTAAAGGATTCTAAGGCGTCATTTAGTATTGAAGGTGAAACCCCAGTCCATAACAGAGCTGTTCGCTGGGGAAAAGCAATCGGACAGGCCGGCAGTAAACCATTGAGTAATGATGAATTATTAAGACTTCAACAGATAGTAATTGAGAACAGCAGGTTTGTAGAAATGGGATACCGAAAAGAAGAAGGGTTTGTGGGTGAACACGACAGAGTTTCGGGTGAACCTATACCCGAGCACATTTCTGCACACTGGCAGGATGTAGAAAAATTAATGGCAGGGCTTATTGATGCAGCGAACAAAATGGAGAAGGATGAATTTTATCCTGTACTAACTGCTGCAAAAATAGCTTTTGGATTTGTTTTCATTCATCCATTTGTTGACGGGAATGGAAGGCTGCACCGTTATTTAATTAATCATTTGCTGGCTGTGATGAAATTTGCACCGCAAGGAATAATTTTCCCAGTATCGGCAGCAATATTAGAAAGGATAGATGATTACAGAAAAGTATTAGAAAATTACTCTCATCCGCTGCTTGATTTAATTAAATGGAAGAAAACAGATAAGAACAATGTAGAAGTTACTAATGATACAATTGATTTTTACAGATATTTTGATGCAACATTACAAGCTGAGTTTTTGTATGAATGCGTAAAATACACAGTTGAAAGAATAATACCCGAAGAAGTAGCATATTTACAAAACTTTGACGAGATAAAAATTTGGTTAGACAATAAGTATCAAATGCCAGATAAAATGATTTCTTTGTTGATAAGGTTTTTAGATCAGAACAGAGGTGTATTAACGAAAAGAGCCAAAGAAAAAGAGTTTGAGAAATTATCTGATGAAGAGGTTAAAGAAATTGAGGAGAAATTCAAAGAAATATTTGTAATAAATGACTAAGAGCGGTTTACTACCAAAGTCCACCACGGCGGATGTTCTCCACGGCGAATCTTCGACAAAGAGCGCACACCAAAACACTAAAACATCCTCCCAGTCCTCCCAACAAGACGGCGGATCTTCGACAAGACGGCGGATCTGCGACAAGACGGCGGATCTGCGACAAGACGGCGGATCTACGTCGAAAACACGAAAAGAGCATGGCACACTGAAACAACTGATTGATTTATGGTTATCACTGATTTAGATATTTAGAATAATATGTGATTAGATCCCCGCCAAAATCATGCGGGGATGACAAGAAAAAATAAGAGCAAGATTGTTTAAGAAAATGGTTCCATTTCTGGATTCCAATTACAAGCGTATTGGAATGACAAAAAGAAGAAGAGCAAGATTGTATAGGAGAGTGGTTCCATTTCTGGATTCCCTGCCTGCGGCAGGCAGGCATCTACAAGCGTATTGGAATGACAAAAAGAAGAAGAGCAAGATAGCTGATTGATTTATGATGAACACTGATTTAGATATTTAGAATAATATGTGATTAGATCCCCGCCAAGAGCATGCGGGGATGACAAGAAAAAATGAGAGCAAGATTGTATAGGAGAGTGGTTCCATTCCTGGATTCCAATTACAAGCGTATTGGAATGACAAGAAGTATAAGAACAGTAAGGTGTGAATAGTGAACTGTGACGAGATATGTTAAGAGCGGAGATTACCGATAAGCATCGCTTCGCGATCTGCTTCGCGAGTGAGGATAACAAGAAGAAGAAGGACAGTAAGCTGTGAATAGTGAACTGTGACGAGTTATGATAAGAACGGAGATTCCCAATAAGTATCGCTTCGCGAGTAGGGATGACAAGAAAAAAAGAACCGGGGTACTTCGGCGGATCAATTTTAGAACATTTTCTATCTTAAATATTAACAAAAATTTTAGTAACTTTTATAATAATTTTAAATAGATTACTTGATAGATTACTTGCTAAATAGATTACTTGCATAATGCCTGAATGGTTGATTGAATTAATTATCACTGTCGCAAAGATTTTAGTTGTAGAGGTTGCTTTACTTACAGCAGTTGCTTATTCTGTTTATGCCGAAAGAAAAGTTTCTGCTTTTACGCAAAACCGTATCGGTCCGAACAGGGTCGGCTACAGGGGGCTTCTTCAGCCCGTTGCTGACGTATTAAAATTACTTCTTAAAGAAGATATCGTTCCTGCGAAAGCGAATAAGTTTGTTCATTCGCTCGCACCGGCTATTTCGCTCTTTGTTGCACTTTCTACTTTTGCGGTTATACCTTTCGGCGATAAGATTTTTATTGCGGGCAGGGAGATTAAACTGCAGATTGCTGACGTGAATATAGGCATTCTATATATTCTTGCTCTGCTTTCTTTGGGTGTTTACGGAATCACGCTTAGCGGCTGGTCTTCGAACAGTAAGTATTCGCTCCTCGGCGGGCTGCGCTCTTCTGCACAAATGATAAGCTACGAGCTTTCGATGGGTCTTGCGGTTATTGGCATTATTTTAATTAACGGTTCTTTTCAACTCGATACAATAGTTCAGAATCAATACGGATGGAAATGGAACATCATTCTTCAGCCTATAGGGTTTATAATTTTTCTTGTTGCTTCGTTTGCTGAAACAAACCGAACGCCCTTTGACCTTCCCGAGGCAGAACAGGAGCTTGTCGGCGGATATCATACCGAGTATTCAAGCATGAAGTTTGCACTCTTTTTCATGTCGGAATATGCTTCGGTTGTTGTCGCGTCGGCGGTTATTGCCACTTTATATCTGGGAGGCTGGCAGGTACCGTATTTGCAGACTTTCGGGCTGCCCGATATTGCCGTGAGTCTTATTCAGGTTTTTGCATTTATTCTGAAAGTAGTATTTATGGTGTTTGTGTTTATATGGGTGCGATGGACTATCCCAAGGTTCAGGTACGACCAGCTTATGAATCTCGGCTGGAAGGTGATGCTTCCCGTCGCTATCGCTAATCTGGTTATTACTGCTTTAGTAGTTACTTTTATTAAGTTAAACTCTTAAATATTTAAAAATGAAAAAAGTTATCTTTATCCTGCTCTCATTCTTTGCTTTTGTTACTTTTGCAAAAGCACAGATGTACTATGAATTTACTCTTCCCGACCTTGACGGCAACGACGTAAGTATGCAAAAGATTCTCGATAAATCAGATGTCGTGATGCTGAGTTTCTGGGCTACCTGGTGTACGCCTTGCAAGGAAGAAATGAAGAAAATGTCAGATCTCTACGAAAAGTATAAATCGCAGGGTTTCGAATACGTTGCTCTTAGTGTTGACAATCAGAAATCCGTTTCTAAGGTTAAAGCTTTCATCACCGCTCAGGGATATTCTTTCCCCGTTCTGCTCGATACGGATAAGCGCGTTTTTGAAGGATACAGCGGCAGGGATGAAATGCCTTATTCGGTTTTGCTTAACAAGAAAAAGGAAATCATTGCTGTTCACGTTGGTTTTAAGACGGGCGATGAGGTAATTATAGAAAAAGAAATAAAAGAAGGTTTAGGTATTAAATAATTATAAATTAAATTTTTCCCCACGTAAATATGAAAAAATTATTACTCGCGGTAATATTATTCAGTATTGCTGCTTCTGCCAATGCACAGATCAACCTGAATGTTAAGGCAGCTTTAAACAATCTTCTCAGGTACGGAAGCGGTACTGAGACTTTCCTCGGTAATTCTTACGCCAAGGAATATTTTGAAAACGTTACAGACGCACGCCTATCAGTGAACGATATTATTTTCGGAATGAGATACGAAATCGACCAGCCTATTGAATACGGCGTGAATTTCAGAGGCATTAAAAAAAGGTTTATAGAGTACAACAATACCGATGCAGGTCTGAACCTCCGTGCAGGTGATTTCTGGGAGATTGTTGCCAAAGGTCTTTCGTTCAATACTTTCGAAGACAGAGCGCTTTTCTACGATACGGGTGTTGACGGAGTTAAGGTGTCTTATAAGAAAACTTTCGGCGAGAAGAATCCAGTTAAAACAAAAGGACTTCTCATGCTGGGCAGGATAGTTTTCAACGATAATCTTAAACCCGAAAGAGTTGAAACTTATGATATTAGAGCGGGTAACTTTGAGATATCGCCTATTAAGCCATTAACTTTTGGAGCAAACTATGTTTATGCTCAAGGCAATGTTCCTGCCGCGTTTGATACAACGGCACTGCAAAGCTACATCCCCGAGGGGTATGCATCGCTGAATATCGGCAACCTTCAGGTCTTTGCGTCTTATGCGCATAAGCACACGAATACGGTGCAGAACACGACTTATCCTATCCCGTTCCATGCAAACGGTGACGGATTCTATTCTTCTGTTTCTTATTCACTTCCGAAACTCGGATTCACTCTGGATTATAAGAACTACAGGTTTGATTTAACTGCTCCAGATTACAGGAGTCTTGACAGGCCAACACGTATGCTGCCTTTCCAGAATCCTCCGACGGCTGTAAAAGAGCATGCGACAACACTGCTTTCAAGGTATCCTCATGTTGTGGATTTTAACGATGAAGTCGGTGCGCAGTTTGATGTTGTGTACGCTCCAGACGATAAAACAACATTTAATCTTAACGCAGCCGCCGCTTCAAGGCACTATAATTATGTTGATATCAGCCCCGGCGGTCTTACAGTTTATCAGAGAGTTGACAGAAGCAACAGCTGGATGCCTGATTTCGGTGATGAGTTTTCGCCGTGGTATGAATTTTTTCTTGAAGGCGAAAGATATTTTTCCGATAAGTTTTACGGCAAGGTTGCATATGACTATCAAAATTCAGTTATCTACGATAACATGAATCCCTCTGCTTCTGAAAAGATGAAAATACATACAATACCAACAGAGTTAAGGTACACATTTATTAAAGATTATACTGCAAAGCTGAATTTTGAACAACAGTTTGTTAACAGTTCGCTGCATTCGAACGACCCGAATTTTATTAACCAGCTTGTTTCGCTAAGCGTATCCCGTTCGCCTAATGTATCCGCGACTGTAAGCTACGAATGGACTACCAGCGACCAGGAGCCGACGGGAAAGAAGAACTGGCTGCTTGGAGAGGTATCTTACAAAATTAATCCGACAAATTCCGTTACTGTTTCTTACGGCACGGAAAGAGGAGGCGTAAAGTGTACGAACGGTATTTGCAGGTACGTAAGACCATTCGAGGGTTTTCGTTTAACAATTAATTCAAAATTTTAAATAGTTAAGAACGGTCACGGCGCAGGAAGAACCACAAACAAAGAAAAGATTTTACCATTCGCCGCGGCGAATCTACGACTCGCACACAGAGATGGTAACAGAGGAGCAGAGAGATTATTGCATAATAAAAGATATTTTAACGCAAAGAGCGTCCGCCCAACGAGAAGGTGGATCTGCGACTCGAAGGCAAAGGTCGAAAAGAGTAGAGCAAGAGATTTCACCACTAAGGCACTAAGGTCACTAAGAAGAAAGAGCTACAAACAAAGAAAAGATTTTACCACAGAGGCACACAGAGAAGAAACACAGAGCACACAGAGAAGAGAGTTTTTTATTGCTAAGACCTTTTAATACAGATGGAGCAGAGAACGCAGAGAAAATACATGAAACACAGTAAGAGCTAGACAATTTTACCGCAAAGTACGCAAAGAATGCAAAGGACGTTTTCCTCGGCGAATCTGCGACAAAGAGAGCATACATTTTTGCGGATTATAGATTATGATAAAAGAAGATATAAGAACCATCGTAGACTAAGAACACTTAGAGTAGAATATTATAGGCAAGGAACATGAGATTTAATTTCGTTTATAACTTAAGTAATAAAAATTAATGTTTACAAATTATATATTTAAACAAATTTCTTAAAAGTTGTTACTCTTAAAAAGACATATAACATGAAAATACAAAACATAATTTTATCGGTTATCGGATTGCTACTCTCGGGACTGCTGCTGACATCATGCGAGTCCAACGATAATCCCGTTATACAGACAAACAATTCAACAGCAAACAGCAAGGTGCTGGTTGAATTCTTTACCGCAGTCAATTGTCCGAACTGTCCTCCCCCCGGATATTTTCTGGACAATGTTGACAGCCTGAAAGGTATAACTATAAACGACACAAACGTTATTATCGTAAGATACCATTCCAACTTCAACGGATACGACCCTTATTATTTGTACAACTCCACTGCAAGCGCTGCAAGGCACAGCTACTATCAGTATTTCTGGAATCCCGCTGCAAGCCTTATGGGTAAGGGCATGCCGAACTATGACCAGAATGCATGGCTTAATACTATAAACTCACAGCTTGAAAACAGGAACTCAATCGAAGTGGGAATTTCAAACACGTATGATACGTCATCAAGAAACGGCACAGTGAATGTATCGCTTCTGCAGACTTCAACGAGTTCAGTATCAGACCTAAAGCTTTTTATAGTTGTAACAGAAAGCGAACTTTTTTATGCCGGTACTAACGGAGAAAAATATCATCAGAATACGTTCAGGAATTTTCTGACTGATAACGCGGGCGATAATGTTGCTTTGCAGACTGGTACGCTTTTAAATGTAACGAAAAATTACAGCCTTAATACAGCGATAAAATACAATAACTCTCACATTGTAGTTTTTGTGCAGAGTGCTTCAGGAAAAACAGTCTATGGCGTAGAAAGAATCAGGTTCTGATTTTTTAAAATAATACTGCCCCGTGAATAAGAATGTACATAAATATATATTCTTTGTTTTCATAATTATTCTTCAGGGCAGTATTATAAATGTTTCACGGCTGTCCGCACAGACCGATACGTCACGAGTAATCCCCGATACTACAGACCTTAACATTTTCAGGTATCAGGAAAAACTTCTCGAATCTGTTCTTGAAGATTCAGAAGATTCGAAACTGCTCGATAGAATGGAATACCTTAAATCAAATCCGCTTGACCTCAACACCGCCACACGTAAAGAGATCGAGGAAGTTCCTTATATGAATTCAATTACAGCAAAGAAGATTATTGATTACAGGAATTCCAACGGCAGTTTCAGTTCAAAAAGAGAACTATTGAAGATTGAGGGTGTGACACAGGATTTCTACGAAAAGGTAAAAGTATTTCTTGTTGCAAAGAACTCAAAAACAGATGTCGTAAAAAACGAGACAGGAAATGTTCTCACTCAGAAAGATTATTATTCAAACAATGTACTGAAGAATACAGACGTAAACGTGAGAAGCCGCGTCCAGCAAGACCTGCAGGACAAGCAGGGTTACATCAACGGTGAATATCCGGGTTCAAAAATAAAGCTGTATAACAGGTTTACGGGTTTGTATAAAGGCAGAGACTTTAGTATAGGAGCGAACCTAACAGTAGAAAAAGATGCCGGCGAAACAAACTATGCGGATTATTATTCGGGATACCTTGAGCTCAACAACTGGAAGTTTATTAATAAAGTAATTGCCGGTGATTATACACTAAATTTCGGACAGGGGCTTGGACTCTGGACTTCGCTTTCATACTCAAAGGGTGCTGAGGCAGTGAACATTATCAAGAAGAACAACTATGAGATTGACGCTTACCGTTCGACCAATGAAGTGCAGTTCTTTCGAGGAGGTGCTGCTAACGTAGTTTTTAAAAACTATAACTTCTTCGTCTTTTATTCCGATAATTATTTTGATGCTTCAGTTGATACGACATTAAACGAACTTTCCAGTATTTACTTCGACGGGTATCACAGGACAAACAGCGAGCAGAACAGGCAGAGTTCTTCAAAAGAGCAGCTTCTCGGCGGAAGAGTATTTGCTGATTACGGTTTCCTGCGTCTTGGCGCGACATACTGGACATCAAAGTTTTCAAAGCCGTTTAATTCCGACAGCAAAAAACAGCTCTACAGTTTTGCAGGTGATAAAGCTAACATGCTTAGTGTTGATTACGATATCATTTACAAGAACTTTAACCTCTTCGGTGAGTTTGCACGCTCGCAGTCGAGCAATGTTGCAGCACTTACGGCATTGCAGATTTCGGCAGCTAAGTTTGCAGATATAATTTTTCTCTACCGCAATTATCCCGAAAATTTTTCGCCCGTACACTCATTCGGTTTCGGCGAGAATAACGGCAACACTTATAACGAAAACGGATTCTATGCAGGATTAAGTCTAAAGCCGTTCAGGAATTTTTCGGTAGAAACATATTTCGACCAGTTCAAGTTTCCTTACAGGACTTACTACAATCCCGTACCGACTACCGGTAACGATTTTCTTCTGAACGCTGAGTATAAAGTAAGCAAGGGATTTCTTCTTTACATGAAATACAGGAATAAGAATAAAGAGGAGCCGCGGACGGTTAAGGATGAGTTCAGCCGCGAGGTACAGAAAATTGATAACCGCAGTCAGACAAACGTACGCGTTGGTTTTGATTATGATATATCCGGTACAGTCAGAATCCGAAGCCGTTACGAATACGTAATGGTGAAGTACGACAACTTCGGCGGAAACAACAAGGGATTTCTTTTCTTCACTGACGTTAAAGCATTTGTATTGAAGAACCTTTCGGTATCCACAAGGTTTATAGTTTTTCAGACTGACGATTATGATTCACGTGTGTACGAGTTTGAAGAAGACCTCCGCGGAGTGATGTCAAACGTAGGACTTTACGGTAATGGCACACGCTGGTACATACTTTTGAAGTATAAACCTTTCACGTTTGTGGAGCTTGCAGCGAAATACTCCGCTACTTACTACGACGGTGTAAAGTCAATCGGTACAGGTAACGACATGATTCAGGGCGATATCAATAACCGCTTCAACTTCGGGCTGGAAATACTCTTCTGAAAAGAGTTTTACCATAAAAGATTTGCACACTGAAAATACGATTGAGACTGATATTCACTGATAAAGAAGAGAGTAGAAAAGCGGGAATATTTAATAGAACACAGATTTACACTGATAAAGCGGAGTTGCACAGATAAG
>Ga0172380_10001493_pt1 | contig 40043 bp, 42 predicted proteins | sample Leawe162metaG_FD_119747 | JGI IMG/M metagenome (GOLD analysis project Ga0172380, IMG submission 119747) | Leachate microbial communities from a municipal landfill in Southern Ontario, Canada - Leachate well 162 metaG | ecosystem: Engineered > Solid waste > Landfill > Unclassified | place...
ATCGGCGCCACTTTCAGCGAGGCGATGGACCACCTGACCATCACCAACATCAATTACACCCTGACCACCGATGCCGGTGCCGTGGTCCCTGGCACCGTCAGCTACGCGGGTGTGAGCGCGGCCTTCAAGCCCTTGACGAATCTGGCCAACAGCACCCACTACAACGTCACCATCAAGGGTGGCACCACCGGCGTCAAGGATCTGGCCGGCAATGCCATGGTCAATGACTTCAAGATCGGCTGGACTACCGCTGCAGCGCCGGATACCACAGCACCGACCGTCACCACTACCGTGAATGCCAACGGTGCGATCAATGTGGCCGTCAATACCAAGGTCGGTGCCACCTTCAGCGAGGCGATGGATCCCCTGACCATCACGAATGTCAATTTCTCGCTGAAAAATACGGCAACCGGCGCAGCGGTGGCAGGTACAGTCAGTTATACCGGCTTGAACACAGTATTTATTCCGCTGAACAATCTCGCCTTCAGCACCAATTACACCGCCACCATCAAGGGCGCCACCGGCGTCAAGGATCTCGCCGGCAATGCCATGGTCAATGACTATGTCTGGAGCTGGACTACCGGTGTCGCTCCCGATACCACGCCACCGACAGTCACCGGCACCATCAACGCCAACGGTGCGACCAATGTGGCCATCAACACCAAGGATGGCGCCACTTTCAGCGAGGCGATGAATCCCTTGACCATCACCAACCTGAATTACACATTGAAGGAAACCCTCAGCGGCAATCCGGTCGTCGGCACGGTCGGTTACACCGGTGTCCACGCGGTGTTCATCCCTCTGAGCAATCTTGCCTACAACACCAACTACACCGCAACCATCAGGGGCGGGATCAGTGGCGTCGAGGACATGGCCGGCAATCCGATGGTCAGTGACTTTGTTTGGAGTTGGACGACCGGAGCGATCCTGGATACCTTCGCACCTGCCATTATTGCGAATTTCCCGCTTGCAGATACCAATCCGCCAGGGGCCGGAGTTGTGCCACTCAACACGCTCGTCACAGCCACCTTCAGCGAAGCAATGGATCCACTCACCATCACTGCTGCAAACTTCAGGTTGGTATGCGCCACAAGGCCGCCTACAGCAGCGACTGTCAGTTACGTGTTAACCAGTAATAGTAGCGTGGCGACCTTGAGGCCTTTGAATGATCTCCTCCAGGACGATCCATGTACCGCTACCGTCACCACCGGCGTCAAGGATCTTGCCGGTAATGCCTTGGCAAGTGACTATAACTGGACCTTCAGAACCGAGACTGCGGCTGCAGAAACCACAACCACTACAACCACGACGACCACCCACTTCCTCAGAAGAGCAGCTGGCTTTGCCGTGCTGGCCGGAGCTATCACCAATAATGCCGCTACGACAGTGATCAACACCGGTGATGTTGGTGGGTCATCAATAACAGCAGCTCCTACCATAAGCAGCGGTGCCTATTACACTACCGGTGCCCCAACCTATGACAACGCAATGACTGATCTGCCAGCTGTCATTGCCGCTGCCAGGAGCACTATCACCTATCCTTGTGCCACTACCACCGCTGGCGGGATGGGCACCGTCACTATGACACCAGGCGTACATTGCATCGCCGCAGATGCTGCGATCAGTGGTGTCGTGATCTTGACGCTGAACGGCCCAGGTGTTTACATGTTCCGCACTGCCGGTGCATTGGCCACATCTGCCGGTTCGAGTGTGGTATTTAGTGGCGGCGCGAACAATACCAATACCACTGTGTACTGGGTAGTAGGTAGTTCTAATGTCGGCTCTCCTGGCACATTCGTGGGTACTATCCTGTCGGATGGAGCGCTCGTGCTAGGCGATGGCGATACCTTGTTAAATGGCCGTGTGTTGACGACCGCCGCAGTGACCCTGACCAACAACACGATCACCAAGCCTGTCCCGTAAGGCTTGAGGCATTAAACCAAAAGTCGGCAGAGCCCTCTCTGCCGACAATTCACCCAAAGCAAAGCATTCAAATTTCCAAAACCTTCTGGAGAACACCATGAAATCAGCAAAATCCAAATTCGCAAAATCCTCAGGCAAACTCACGCTGCTCGCCCTCGCTGTCATCGCCAGCCCTTACGCCATTGCAGACGACTCCGGCTGGTATGGCGGAGTCGGTGTGGGGCAGGCGAAGGCCAAGATCGACGATGCGCGGATTACCAGCGGGTTGCTGGGCGGCGGCTTTGCCACGACCTCGATCAAGGATGACAACCGCGATACCGGCTACAAGGTTTTTGGCGGCTACCAGTTCAACCGGAATTTCGCTCTGGAAGCGGGGTATTTCGATCTGGGCCGGTTCGGCTTCGCGGCCACCACGGTGCCGGTGGGTACGCTGAATGGCAGGATCAAGCTGCGGGGCGTGAATCTCGACCTGGTCGGGACACTGCCGGTCACGGACAAATTTTCCGTGCTGGGCCGTGTGGGCGTGAACTATGCCGAAGCTCGGGATTCCTTCACCGGAACCGGGCTGGTGAATGTGATCAATCCCCGACCAAGCAAGAGCGACACCAACTACAAAGTGGGCCTCGGGCTGCAGTATGCGTTCACTGAGTCGCTCAGCATGCGCCTCGAAGCGGAACGCTACCGGATCGACGATGCCGTCGGCAACAAGGGTGACGTCGATCTGGTTTCGCTCGGCCTGATCTACCGCTTTGGCGCGAAAACGCCGGCACCGGCACCGCGTGCCGAGACGCCGCCGCCTCCGGCTGCCGCTCCGGTCACCCGTGAAGTCGTCATGGCGCCGCCACCACCAGCACCCATACCGGCACCGCCGGCACCTGTGAAAGTGAGTTTTGCTGCGGATTCGCTGTTTGGATTCGACCAGTCGACCGTGTCGCCTGCCGGCAATCAGCACCTCGACAAGTTTGCCGCCGACCTGCGCGGAACCAAGTATGACGTCATCAACGTGACCGGGCATACCGACCGGCTCGGTTCGTCTGCTTACAACCAGAAGCTTTCCGAGCGCCGCGCCGCAGCGGTCAAGGTCTATCTGGTGGAATCTGCAGGAATCCCGGCCGACAAGATCTCGGCCAGGGGCGTCGGCGAAGCGGACCCTGTTACCAAGCCGGGTGAATGCAAAGGCGAAAAGAAGACCAAGCAGCTTATCGCCTGCCTGCAACCCGATCGCCGCGTGGATGTGGAAGTCTCCGGCACGCGTGTGGTCCGCTAGTCATTTGCTAAAGGAAGCCAAAATGAACTCATTGCAGAAATACAGATTGCTCGGCATCGCCCTGGTCGTGGTTGGACTGACGGCTTGCGGCAAACCGGGCCCGGCGGAAATCGCCGGCAAAAAGATCGACCAGACGACCGATGACGCCGTCAAGAAAATCAACCAGACCGCCGACAAAGTCGGCGACAAGCTAGGCGAACAGGGCTTCAAGGCCGGCGTGGCGATCGATGACGCCGAGATTACCGGCAAGATCAAGGCCGCCATCTTTGCCGAGCCTGGTCTCAAGTCGATGCAGATCAGCGTGGACACTGTCAAAGGTGTGGTGACGCTGACCGGCTCGGTCAGTACCCAGGCAAACAGCGATATGGCGAAGGGACTGGCAACTGCGGTGGCCGGTGTCAATGGCGTTGTAAACAAGCTGATGCTGAAGCCTGTCAGTTGATCTGCCATCCACCACTAACGCTCATGGCAGTATAAGCCACCCATTGAGGATGAAACACGCGAAAGCGGCATAAAGACCCGCCCCCTCCCGTCCTCCCCCTCGCGGGGGAGGCGATTGGTTTGCTCGCTTCGCTCGATAGTTCACCCGGCGGTCGTTTTTGTTGCTTCACGCTAAAGGAGCAGGACAATGGAAATGCAAGAAGCCTATCAGAAAAAAATGTCGGCGCAACTCAAGGAATGGAATGCCCAGATTGCCTTGCTGGATGCCAAACTTGAGAACATGAGCGCTGACCTTCGGGTCGAGCGTACCAAGCATCTCCATGCGCTGCGCGCCAGACAAAGTGCAGTCGCAGAGAAAATGCTGGAACTGGGCAAGGCCAGTGGCGAAGCCTGGGAGCAGATCAAGCAAACCACCGACAAGGTCTGGGATGACCTCAAGAAGGGGCTGGTCGAAGCCCAGTCGAAATTCAAGTAACTTTCTTGCCGCCTGTTTGAGAGCCTCGAACTCTCATGGCAGCGAAAGCCACCAGCAGATGATGAAATACGCGAAAAGCGGCATAAAGACCCGCCCCCTCCCGTCCTCCCCCTCGCGGGGGAGGCGATTGGTTTGCTCGCTTCGCTCGATATATCACCCAGCATCATTTATGTTGTTTCACGCTAAAGCATGAACCTGAAATTGATCCTGATCCTCTTGCTCTCAAGCCTGGCGGTGATATTCGTCGCCCAGAACGTGGCCGTCGTCGAGATCGGCTTCCTCTTCTGGCGGTCGTCGATGTCATCGGCATTGCTGATCTGTTTTACCCTGATGCTTGGATTTATCCTGGGCTGGTTCCTGCATGGCTACCTGTTGTATCGGAAGTCCCGGCGTACGTCTGTTTATGACTAGTGGATTGTTTCTAGGGTAACTAGCCCATGATCCCGGCATAAGTCGCCTTGTCGGCTTCATAGCAACTGCAGGAGGCGGCTTCCAGTCCGCTGCGATCATGAATCTGGATATTTCCGCGGCTATAGCTGATCAGCCGGCGCTTCTGGAGTGCCGTCGCCGCGCGGGTGACGCCGACGCGGCGCACGCCCAGCATGTAGGCCAGGAACTCGTGGGTGATGTGAAACCGGTCCGAGTGCGCCCTGTCCTGTGTCATCAACAGCCAACGGGCGAGGCGTGCTTCCACCACATGGTAGCGGATGCAGGCAGCCGACTGTGCGAGCTGTCCCATCAACACATACAGGTAGCGCTTCAATCCCCGCTGCAGCGCAACGCTCTGTTCCAGCTCGCGGCAGAACGGCTCTGCATTCATGCGCAATGCGGTTCCCGGTCCCTGCACCAGGGAATGCAGCGGAGAAACATTCACGCCGAGTACCAGAGAGGCGCCGAACATGCCTTCGTCGCCGACCAGGCCTACTTCCAGACTGGCACAGCCATCGATTGACGACACCAGGGAGATGAAGCTGTTGGTGGGAAAGTACACGTAACGAATGCGCTCGCCAGGCTCGGAAAGAACTTCGGAAAGCACCAGATCGACCGTCTCGCAGCCCGCCAGAAAATGCAGCCGGTCTTTACGCGGCAGTGCTGTGATCAGCCGATTGGTTGGCGGGGCAATGGCGGGCATGTTGCGTCTCCTTGTGGCGGGAATTGCCTGGAATATATTTAATGAAACGCCTTGACCCAGCGTATCGATATTGAACTGCGCCGTGGCCTGATCTCGATCCGTTCGCCCTTGGTTTCAAGCCGCAGGAAGGGAGTGGGGGTAGCGGCTTTGCTGTCGATAAAGTTTGTCCAGTGGTCATTGGTTGTCCATGCGACGTCCTTTGCCAGCGCCTCAGTGACCGGCGCCCGGTACGAGCTGCTCAATCCCGGTCCGTAAGGCGAGATGCCCGCCTTGCGCATGGTGACGACGGGCACGAGACCCAGGCTGAGCTGGTAAGACTGGGATCGGGTTGCTCTACCCAAGTTGAATTGCGCAATCTGGACGGATGGGAAATCGAACTCGTTCGAGACAAGGCCATTCTCCGGCGCTGCCGCATGTGCCACGACAGTCATTCCCAGAAGCACCAAAGCTGAACCCAAGTGACGCATGATCGTTTTCGTGCATTGTTAAATATTGAAAGTACATGATCATGTTGAGCGCTATTTGCTTTTTAGTCTGTACGTCGCCGCACCAACCTGCTACATACTTTTCGTTGGCCGGAGGCTGCCGAAGTCCAGCGCATACTGCCGGGTGAACTCCGCGCCAAAAAAGAATATCTGCGCCGAGTAATAAATCCAGAGCAGCAGGGCGATCAGCGACCCCGCCGCACCAAAGCCGGAGGTCACGCCGCTGGTGCTCATGTACAAACCGATGGCGTATTTCCCCAGACCGAACAATCCGGCCGTAAATGCGGCGCCAATCCATGCATCGCGCCAGGACAGCGGCGCATCGGGCAGCGCCTTGAAAATCACGGCAAACAGGCAGACGTTAACGCCGAAGGCAATTGCGGAGGAGAGCAGGCCAAGAATGCCGTAAGAATCGCTCCAGGTTCCACCCGTCTGGCGCTCGAGCACGACCAGCGCCGTGCTGATCGTGAGAGAAACCAGCAGCAGGAAAGCCAGCACCAGTACCAGCCCGAAAGAATGGAGCTGGGTGCGCAGGAAGACGATGATGGCCAGACCTTTGGGTGGCTCGGTACCCCACAGCGCGTCGAGGCTACCCTTCAGTTCAACGAACACGCTGGTGGCGCCCACCAGCATCACAATGCTGGCGATCAGGGTTGCCGTCAGGCCGCGCGCGGGATCATGCGCACCGGCCAGCAAGCTCTGTATCGTCTGCGCGCCATTTTTGCCGACCAGATCTTCCACTTGCGCAATGATGTCGCCTTGTGCCGCTTCGGCGCCAAAGAAATAGCCGGCGCCAGCAATCGCAAGAATCAGGATGGGGGTCATCGAGAACAGGGTGTAAAAGGCCAGCGCGGCGCCTTTGCTGCTGTCTCGATGGTCGATCCAGGCGTTCAAGGCCTTGACCAGTACGCTCTGCATACGTCGATCGACTATCGACTATTCCGATGCGCAGCGCCGATTCAAAACCAGGCTGGTCACCACACCGACGATCAGGCTGAGTCCGGCAGCGACGCCGATGGCTTCCCAGGGATATTCATGCACATAGCGATCGGTTCGCTGTGCTGCCGCCTGGGTTCTTTTGACTGCATCGTGCTGGAAATTGCCGAGGCGTTGCCTGGCAATCGACAGGTTTTTTTCCACGCTGGCGCGCAGGGCGTTCGCACCCTCGCCACCGGCCGTGGAGACAAACTTGAGCAATTGCTCGGTTTCGCCAACCAGCGTGTTGAATTCGTTGACCAGTTGTTCTGTTGTGACGTCGATCGCATGGAGTGTCATGATGTTCTCGCAAAAAGTTTAAGGAACGATGAAGGCGCAGCGCTTGCGATCACCGTATTCGGATTATCGACAACCCTGAAAATTCTGCTGTGCGCTGGCGTACATAGATGACCGGAGACTCCGGCGCAGCTACTTGCAGCCACGCTGCAGACGCGCCCGCAGTGTAGCGATTTCATCGAGCAGGTCGAGCGCCAATGCCACGCCGGGCGGGTTGATTTCGAGGTCGCGCGTCAGCCTCAGCGCCACCCGCGCGCGACATAGCGCCACGCCGCTGAAACGCCACTCCTGGGGCGAGGTGCCGAGAGGTTCCAGCACGCCCTCGAAGACCCAGGCCAGCACATGCGCCTGCTCGGCGCTGCAGGCCTGGCAGAGTTCGGACAGCGTCAGCTGCACCGCCTCTTCGACCACCTGTCCCTGAATGAATTTCCTATTGGCCGGATTCATGGCAGCGCATCCTTGAAGTGTGTGCGGGGATTGAAGTCGAATGCCAGCGCCATCGACTGGTAAGCGGCGCGCTCGGCGTCGGAGGCGGCTGGTGGCAGGGCGATCGACAGCAACGCATACAGGTCGCCCGGCGGTGAGCCCGGGATGCCCCGGCCTTTCATGCGCAACTGGCGACCCGCGCCGGAGTTGGGCGGGATCGTGAGTTGCACCGGGCCAGCGGGTGTCGGAACGGTGACCGGGGTGCCCAGCGCGGCTTCCCATGGCGACAGCGGCAGTTCCAGATAGACATCGCGTCCGTCAACGCGAAACTGCGGATGCGGGTTGAAGGCGATTTCCAGATACAGGTCGCCGGGTGGGATTCCCGTCTGTCCCGGCGAACCCTGGCCGGCCAGACGCAGGTGCTGTCCGGCGCGAATGCCTTTGGGAATGCTGACATCCAGCTTGCGTTCCTGCAGCGTGACACGGCCCTGCGCATCGAGTTCCGGCATGCGCAGGGAAATGCTGCGCTGGGCGCCGTGGTAGGCGTCGGCGAGATCGATGGATACCTTGGCGTGGTGATCCTGGCTCTGCGCCTGCTGACGGGAACGCTGCCCGTCCCGGGCCTGGCGGCCGAACAGGGCTTCGAAGAAATCGCTGGCATCGGAGGCATGACCTGCCCCGAATTCACTGCCGGAGAATTCGAATCCCTCATCCCAGCCCGGCGGCGGCTTGAAGTCCTGTCCGGCTTTCCACTGGCTACCCATCTGGTCGTAGGCCGCGCGTTTTTCCGGATCTTTCAGCACCGCATTCGCTTCGGCCAACTCCTTGAAGCGTGCTTCGGCGTCCGGCAGCTTGCTCACATCCGGGTGATACTTGCGCGCCAGTTTGCGATAGGCGCGCTTGATCTCGTCCTGTTTGGCGTTGCGCGCAACGCCGAGAATCTCGTAATAGTCCTTGAATTTCATGGCGCGGGCTGGCGACTCAGGTTTAAATGATTCCGATCAGGCATGCATCATCCGGAAATTTTATTTTCGGTTCCGTACGCCAGCGTACAGAACGGATTCCTGGCACGAGGCAAGATGACAGCGGAGGTTCGTTGCAGGTCCTCCTCCCTTCCTAGGCGAGCCTTCTGTAGCAACTGGCCTGGAACGGCAATCCCGTTCCAGGTCTTTCTTACCAGCGCCACACGATCCATGACCGAAAAGACATGCGGCGAAAGTGACGCTGCCTTATCAACCGGAGCCCAATATGAAAAGCAAATCAGTTATATCCGTCTTACTGGCAATCGCAATGACCACGGGGGGATTCGCTTCCGCCCAGGGCAACAGCGATCACAATAACCGCGGCCGCAACGACGAGTCACGCGGCCAGCAGGAGCAACGCGGCAATCAGGGACAGCATTCCGCGCGACGCGATGAGCGTCCGCAATACGATGGACGCGGCGATGGTCGCGGCGATGGACGCGGCAATGACCGCTACGACGAACGCCGCAATGAGCGCGGTGCAGGCCCGAATCATGATTTCCGCCGGGGCGAGCGCCTTCCGGTCGCATATCGCCACAGGAATTATGTAGTCGATGACTGGCGCGGCCATCAGTTGAGCGCCCCGCCGCGCGGCTACCACTGGGTTCAGACGGGTGGCGACTATGTCCTGGTGGCCATTGCCACCGGCGTCATCCTGCAGTTGCTGTTGAACAACTGAGACCAACAATCACGGGTCTATGTGTGACAGCGCACAGATCAGTTGCTGCAGACAGCCGATAGTCGTCACACGGTCTGCAGTTTCAGGCAGAGCAGACCTAACCCTGTCATTACCGGAGAACAATATGAAGCCCGTACTAAGAAATCTGATGAACTATATTCTGGTTGTTGCACTGATCATGGCGCCTTTCCAGTCTGGACAGGCCAGCATGATCGGCGCGGATCAGGTGAACACGACAGTCACTGCCCAAGCGGATCGTATTGCCGTGACCAACCTGCTGAACCGCGCCTCGACCGTCAGCGAATTCCAGTCGCTGGGGCTTGACGCCACTGCGGCCACGGAACGTCTGGCAGCCATGACCGATGAGGAAGTGCACACGCTCGCCGGCCAGGTCAATGCCGTACCTGCAGGCGGAGATGGCCTGGTGGTACTGATTTTGGTGGTCTTCTTCATCTGGTATTTCGCGTTCCGCCGCTAGTGCCCGCAGTTGGATCTAGGGTGCTAGTGCCCGTAGTTGGGTCTAGGGTGCTAAACCCTGCGCATGCATAGAAATATGCAGCCGGCAATTCAGCAGCTTTTGAATTGCACCCAAAGCGTTCGCCTCGCAGCGAGCGCTTTTTTCATGCTCGCGCTGCTGTCCGGCTGCGCCTCACTGGTGCCGCAGACCATGGGACTGCGCGACGCCTGGCCGGCGGGGGTCGCCCACCGGATCGAGTTGGCCGAAGTGCCATTTTTCCCGCAACAGGATTACCAGTGTGGCCCCGCCGCCCTGGCGACAACCCTCGTTTATGCCGGGGTCAAGACCAGTCCCGAGGAACTGGTCGATCAGATTTATCTTGCTGCACGGCAGGGCAGCCTGCAGGCCGACATGCTTTCCGCGCCACGTCGCTACGGCATCGTCTCCTACCCGTTGGCGCCGCGTTTCGATGACCTGCTGCGCGAAGTGGCAGCCGGCAATCCGGTGATCCTGCTCCAGAACAATGGCATCGGGCCTTTCGCCAACTGGCACTACGCCGTGGTGGCTGGCTTCGATTATCCGGCAGGGGAGCTGCACTTGCGCTCAGGGGAGAGCCGGAGCCTGGCCGTGCCGTTCACGATTCTTGAATACAGTTGGAGGAAGGGGAATTACTGGGCCATGGTCACTCTGCCGCCCGGACGCATCCCCGTCACGGCTACCGAATCGGGTTATCTGGCGGCCGTCAGCGCCATGGCAAGGGTGGGTGATGCTGTTGCCGTCAGGCAGGCCTATCAGGCGTTTCTGCAGCGCTGGCCGGACAATCTGACGGCGAGCATCGCTCTGGCAAATAGCTACTACGAAAATGGGATGCTCCGCGATGCAGAGGCTCTGTTGCGTCAGGCTTTGGAGCGGCATCCGGAGTCAGTGGTAGTGCTCAACAACCTGGCCCAGATCCTCTCGGACCAGGGGCGCAATGACGAAGCGCTGAGATTGATTGAACAGGCGGTCCAGGCAGGGGGGCCGTTTGCAGGTGCTGCCCGTGAAACGCAAGCGTCGATTCTGCAAAGGATGACGAAGAGCGAGGCGCCGGGTCTGGCGCCCTCGCGGTAATCAGGCCATGCTTACGGTAGATCCACCGGTGATCGAGAGCAGGGAAGTGGTGCCGGTGAGCTGGACCAGCTGGTCATCGGCATTGCCAATCGCCGTGCCGGCGTAATAGACGTAGGTATTGCCGCTGTCGACGAACATCGCGACCGAACCGGCCACATCGAGTTCGGCGTCGGCTTGAAGTGCAACAATCTTCAGCGCCAGACTGTTGTCCGCGGCATGAAAGGTGATCATGCCGGCGGCAGAGGTTTGCACGTTGGTGCCCGCCGCCAGGGCGGAGGCATCGGCTGCCAGCACGCTGGTGGATGCGCCGAAGTTGAGGATGTCGGCGCCGGCGACGTTGAAGTCACTGATGATGTCCATGTACACCCCGATGATCGAACCGTCGGCGCCAAACGCAAATGTGTCGGTGCCGCCGCCGCCCGTGATCGAATCTGCGCCGGTTCCGCCGGTGATCAGGTCGTCGCCCAGGCCGGCTGAAATGGTGTCGTTGCCGGCGTGGGTGGTGATCGTATTGCTGGTTCCTGCTGCCGATTTGGCCGTGATGGTATCGGCACCCGCGCCCGTTTCGATCGTCTGCGGACCTGAAGTAGAGGTGGCGTTCACCGTGGCAGCGCTGGTGCTGGTGCTCGTAATCGTCTGCGCACCCGAATTGTCGGTGGCTGTCACCATGATCAGATTGGCGCCATTGCCGCCCGCATCGCCGATGGTTTGTGCGCCATCGCCCGTGGTGGTGGCGGTTACGGTGGTCAGGCCGACACCCTGGACGGTGATCGCCCCGGCGCCGGACTCTGCGGTCACGCTGGCCGCACCAGTGCCAGTGATGATGGTCTGCGCCCCGGCAATGGAGGTCGTGGTGAGTGTTGCCGTTCCGCCGAACGAAGTCATGTTGATGTCAATCGCGCCCGCACCGGTTGTCTTGGTCGTCAGATCGACTCCGGTAACGCCGTTGCCATGGAATGCGGCTTCGAACTGGGCACCGGTGGTGATGGTTTGCGCACCACCGCCGGTGGTGTTGATCACCAGCTTTTCGATATTCCTGATTCCCGTCCACAGCACGTCAGGCGGGGTGATGGACACATCGAACAGATGCGAGATATCCAGCGTGTCGGTGCCGCCACCGCCATTGAGCATATCGGTGTCGTTGAAGGTATCGGTCACTGCCGCATCGTAGGTACCGGTAAAAGTCTCGTTCGCTGCAGTGCCGGTGAATGACGAACCCGTGTCGGCAGCGGAAGTGAGCGTGAAGCCTTGTGCAGTGGCCGGGGTGACCGCGGCGGTATTCGCCGCCTTGGCCGTGATCACGGAGGCCGCATCGCTGGTGACGCTGGCAAGCGCATTGTTCGCCAGGGTGATGTCATCGCTGCCCAGTACTTCGGCAAAGTGTTCGCCCACCATGACCTTGTTGTTGAACAGGGACTGGGAAGTCAGGCCGGCCGCGGCCCCGCTGCCGGGGAAGTTGACGACAGCAGTAATCATGTCGCCGATGACCTCGCCAACGGTCTTGGTGTTCAGCTGGGTAGACCAGTAGGTTTTGCCTTCCGCATCCGGCGTTCGACCCAGCGTGTTGCTGTAAAAGGTCTCGATGATCTGGTCGTTGCTGAAGCTCGACGGATAGGTGACGCGTGCCGGGGCGGTGTTGTACATGTCGACGGCGACTTGCGCCATGGTACTGCCGCCGTCCATCTTGGCGGTCCAGTAAGCCAGGCCGGTGGCGTCAGGTGCACGGAAAAACAGTGCGGTGTACAGTTGGGTAACCTGGGTGTTCATTTGTGCGGTGGCAGTCATGGTCGTGTTTTCCTTGTGTTGTCTTTGCCGATGGGGCTAAGTAGAGACCAACACTAGCACCGGCGCGAGCATCGTTCCGTTCGCTGGAGCACTTAACGGGGATCGGCCTTTGGCGGGCGCCAGGTGCTGGCCGCCTCATTGCACAAGCTGGCCAGTTGCACCAGGACGGCCTGCACCGCACGATGCGCTGCAACGACGCCGCCGTAGGGAGTCTCGCTCTCGGCCACCACGCTTTCATCGAACTCGCGTCCGGCCAGCACCCGGCGCGTCGCGTTGTCCACGACATAAGCGCGCAACGTGAACCGCACCCGGCCGGGCAGGCTGCCGACCTCATGCTGCAGCCGGATGATCTCGGTATCCAGGCGCAGATCGCCAACCGCGGCGCTCGGCGTCAGGATGACGGCGCGGATGGTGCTGCCGTTCTCTACTGCGGCAATGATCAGCGGTGCGAGCATGCGCGCCGGCGTATCGACCCACTCGCTGTGTGCGTAATACTCGAGCTGGTGTGCCGTGCGCACGAAGATGATGCGCTGGCTGTCGAAACCCGCGGCCGCATGCGGCGGATTGACGATCAGCGTGGGGCCGGTCGTGGGCCTGGGTGCCATTGCCTGCGCGGTCGCCGGGGCTGTGCCGGACGCATTGTCGAATGAATAAAATGCTGGCAGCGGAGTCGGCGGTCGCAGTGAACTGCAACCGCCCGCCAGGAGCAGCAGGATGGCGCCGAGTTGGCAAAGTCGTGGGTGGATTGAGTGGGTCATGGCCGGCCTGGTCCTCCTGGTGTTCCGGTTGAAGATTCTCCCGGTCCTTCAGATACCTGCCCGTGGCCAAACAGCAGACCGGACGGATTGCGTTCCGTCTGTTCGCTCAGGCGGCGCAACGACGTCGACAGGACGCCGAGTTCGCCGAGCAGGCGTTCGAGTTCGGGCAGGGTTTCCGCAGTAAAGCGATTCAGGTCGGCACCGAACGAGTTGAAGGTTTTTCCGGCACCGGCGCTGGTTCGGGCCACTTCATTGCCCATTTTTTCGACGGCTTCGGCGCTGTGTCCGATGCGCTCGATCACGGGACCGAGTTGCGCCGTGGCATCTGCCGTATTCGCGAAAGTCCGGGCAGCATGCTTGATGCCAGCATCGAGTGCATCCTTGCGCGCGGCGAGCGTGCGTGAAAGCGTGGCGATGTCAGCCAGGGCACTGCTGAATGCCACACGATTTTCATTGCTGAGAATGGCGTTGATGTTGCTTGTCGTGCTGTCCAGCTTCGCCAGCGCGCTCGTGAGCACGTTTTCGAGCCGGGCGCTGAGCGAGGGTTTGGTCTGGATGACCGGATACGCGTTGCCGCTTGTCGTGCGCAGCAGTGGCACATCCTGCGCGCCGCCGCTGAGCTCGACATAGGCGATACCCGTCAATCCCTGCGTTTTCAGTACGGCAACCGTATCTTCCTTGACTGGCGTGCCGCGCTCGATGGCGAAGAGCAGGATCACCCGCGCCGGGTTGACCGGATCAAGCCGTATTTGCCGCACCTTGCCGACATCGACTCCGTTGAACTTCACCGGTGCGTTCAGATTCAGTCCGGCCACCGACTCGTCCTCGACTGCCTGGTACAGGTCATATTGATTCCGCAAAGCGCCACCGGCGGCAAGCCAGAGCGCAACGACGACCAGCACGGTACCCAAGATCAGGACGAAGGCGCCGACCAGCGCATAGTTCACTTTGGTTTCGATGATGGCCTCCTGCTGTTCCCGGTGATTTGTTCTTCGGCTTGCGCCTGGGCGGCGCGCGCGCGCGGGCCGTCGAAAAATTGCCGGATGGCGGGATGGTTCATTTGCGACAGCTCGGACATCGAGCCGACACCCTGCACCTTTCCCTCGGCGAGAACGGCGACGCGGTCGGCAAGTTGCCACAGCAGATCAAGATCGTGGGTGATGATGACGATGGTCAGGCCGAACTGGTCGCGCAACTCGCGCACCAACTGGTCCACGCCACCGGCGCTGTGGGGGTCGAGACCGGCGGTCGGCTCGTCGAGAAACAGCAGTTCCGGGTCGAGCGCCAGCGCACGTGCCAGCGCTGCGCGCTTGAGCATGCCGCCGCTGAGTTCGGAGGGATACTGCAACCCGACTTCGGCGTTGAGACCGGTCAAGGCCAGCTTGGCCACAGCGGCCGCGTCGACCGTTGCATCGTCGAGCTGGCGGTGCTCGCGCAGGGGCAGGCCGATATTCTCTGTGACGGTGAGCGAGCCGAACAGGCCGCCCTGCTGGAACATCACGCCCCAGCGCAGTCGCAGCGCGAGCGCCTGTGCGCTGCCGAGGTCGTGCAAGTCGACGCCCAGCACCCGGATGGTGCCCGAGTCCGGACGCTGCAGCAGGATCATTTCGCGCAGCAGTGTCGATTTGCCGGAACCGCTGCCGCCGATCAGGGCGAATATTTCCGCGCGCTGCACGTTCAGGTCGAGTTTGTCGTGCACCACGTGGTCGCCGAAGCGCGTCGACACCTTGCTGATCTCGATGACCGCCGGACTCATGTCAGAGATCCAGTGCGCTGAATGCGACCGAAAACAGCGCATCGGCCACGATCACCAGGAAGATAGCCTGGACCACGCTGCGCGTGGTCTGGCGGCCGACGCTGTCGGCGCCGCCGTGGGTGCGAAAGCCCTGGAAACAGCCCACCACGGCGATGATGACTGCGAACACCGGCGCCTTGCAGATGCCGATCAGATAGGCGGTCACGCTGACGGCCTTGCCAAAGCGGTCAACAAACTCGGTGGTGCCGACCCCCAGCTGCGCGCTCGCCATGAGCATGCCGCCGAGTACGCCGAGAGCGTCTGCAAACACCGTCAGCAAGGGCAGCGCCACCAGCAGCGCGAAGATTTTCGGCAGCACCAGCAGCTCCAGCGGGGCGATGCCGAGCGTGCGCAGGGCGTCGATTTCCTCGGTGACCGACATCGTGCCGATTTGCGCGGCATAAGCGGAACCGGAGCGCCCGGCAACGATGATGGCCGTGATCAGGGGTGCAAATTCGCGCAGCATGGACAGGCCAACCAGGTCGACGACAAAAATGTTGGCGCCGTACTGCCGGAGCTGGTCGGCACCCTGGTAGGCGACCACGACCCCGAGCAGGAACGACAGCAAACCGACGATGGGCAGGGCGTCGAATCCGGCGCTGCGGATGTTGTAGAGGATGGGGCGCCAGCGGATGCGCCGCGGATGCGCGATGCATCCCGCCAGCGCCAGCGCGGTTTCGCCAATAAAGCCGAGCAGGGCCAGTGCCTGTTCGAGGAGGTCAGCCGCCGCGCGTCCGACGCTTTCAGGCACCGCCATAACTTGGCTGGTGGCAGGTGTGAGCGGATGGGTGGTCGGTTTCATGGGTGGCAAGCTAAATCAAATCGCTGGCCGGGTATGTACGGGAACGAACGGAAGGCACCTGGCGGGAACGGATAATCACCGGCAACATTCGCACTGCATACGGATCACCATGGCACTGTCTCGTTCGCTGCAATGGATTGTTGGCATCGTCGGGATAGTGCTTGCCCCGGTTGTGCTGGCTGTCCTGTTTGTCGCCATTTTTGGCTGGAACTGGCTGCGTGCGCCGATCGAGCGCATAACACTGGAAAGCACCGGCCGGGTTCTGGCGATTCAGGGCGACCTGAAGGTGGAATTCCACTGGCCTTTGACGCGAGTTCACGCGACCGGAGTCCAATTTGCAAATCCGGACTGGGCCAGGGAAAAACAGATGGTTTCTGCTGATGCGGTGGACATCGCGCTGGATTTGCCGCAACTGCTCAGGCAGAACGTCGTATTCCCGGAAGTTCACCTTGAACGCCCCAGCGTTTTCCTTGAACGCGGCCCGGAGGGTCGCAAGAACTGGCTGCTGGATCTCAAGCAGCAGGACGAAGCCGAACGCATCCAGATCGGCCGTCTGAGCCTGGATCATGGCGCGCTCAGTTATGACGATCCCGAACAGAAGACCAGCATCCGTGCCGAACTCTCGACCGCCAACGCCAATCAGTCCGTTGCCGGCGTCATGTTCACTGCGCAAGGGCAATACAAAGGCCTGCCACTCAATGCCAGCGGCAGCGGCGGAGCGGTGCTGGCCCTGCGTGACGAAGACACGCCTTATCCGCTGAAACTCGATGCCCGTGTTGGCCACACCGGTGTCCAGATGGATGGCAGCATCACCAGCCTGCTCAAGTTCACCGCCGTGGACGTGCATCTTGTCCTGCGCGGCAAGAGCCTGGAACAACTTTTTCCGCTGCTCGGCATCGCGTTTCCGGCGACGCGCGCCTATTCGATCGAGGGTCATCTGTTGCACGCGGGGAATACCTGGCGCTACGAGAAATTCTCCGGCCGGGTCGGCAACAGCGACATCGCCGGCCGCTTGCAAGTGGTTACCGGCGGCATACGCCCGGCACTCCAGGCTGAGATGGTGTCCACCTTGCTCGATATTGAAGACATCGGGCCACTGATCGGTTCACGGCAGGCCAAGATCTCGAACGACCAGCCAGTACCGCTGCGTGTGCTGCCGGACCTGCAGTTCCATACCGACCGCTGGGACAGTGTAGACGCAGAGGTGAGCTACCATGCCAAAACCTTCCGGCGCCCCAAGGAATTGCCGCTGGAAGACCTGGCCACGCATTTGAGCTTGCGCGATTCTGTCCTGAGGCTCGACCCCCTCGATTTCGGTCTGGCCGGGGGACACCTCAATGCCGTGATCTCTCTGGATGGACAGCAGGATCCGATCCGGGCGCACATCCAGGTGAAAGCCAGCAAAATCATTCTCGCCAAGCTGTTTCCGACGATCGAGCCGAATAGAACCAGTTTCGGCCAGGTCTATGGCAGCGTCGATGTCACAGGGAAAGGCAATTCGGTGGGGCGCATGCTGGCGAGTTCCAACGGCAAACTCGGACTGGTGATTGACGGTGGCGAGATCAGCAAGCTGATGATGGAAAGGGCCGGCCTGCATCTCTGGGAAATGATGGTACTCAAGGTCAGCGGCGACAAGCTCATCAAGGTACGCTGCGGGGTGGCCGATTTCAATATCAGGGAAGGCACCATGCACGCCATCGCGCTGATTTTCGACACCGAGGTGACCACCATTGCTGCGACCGGCAGCATCGATCTGGGCCAGGAGACGCTGGATTTGACGCTCAATCAGAACACCAAGAATACCAGCCCGCTGGCTTTACGCAGCCCGATTTATATTCGCGGCAGCTTTGCCAGGCCCAAGGTCAGCGTGGACAAGGGACGGGTCGCGGTGCATGGCCTTGGCGCAATCGCGCTGGGCATCATCAATCCATTGCTGATGCTGATTCCGATGATCGATGCCGGCCCGGGAAGCGATAGCGATTGCCGGCACCTGATCCGGAATGCAAATTCAAAAAAGGGCAAATAACTTCTGACGCTTGCAGAAGGTCAGACGAGATCAGATGATTCTGCGTCCGCTGATGATCCTCAGCAAAACCACGACAATGGCAATCACGGCGAGGACGTGGATGAAGCCTCCCATGGTGTTTGCCGTGACCAGCCCGAGCAACCAGAGCACGATTAAAACGACGGCGATTGTGTATAGCATTGGATGTCCTTTTTCAAAAGTCGCGATTGGGAATCAGGCGAGGTATCCGACCGCTGCTATTCGGTCAGTACCTTGTCCATGTATTGGCATGTTACTCAGGTGGCGGCAATCGTCTGTACGCCAACCCACACTGTGCTCACGTCTCGGGCTGATGGAATGTTTCGTTGTGTTCGTCAACGCACAGAGTTTCGTCCGTTCGATTGTTAGGCTTGGTTTGTGAGCCAATGGGTGGCTTGCAGATGTGAGCTTCATCAATCGTGATTAGGAGAGCATCATGAACAAGGACCAAGCCAAAGGACGTGTCGAACAGGCAAAAGGCAAAATCAAGGAAGTCGCCGGCCAGGTGACGGGCAACAAAGATCTGGAACTGAAAGGAAAGATTCAAAATTCCGGCGGCAAAATTCAGGCAGGATTTGGTGACCTGAAGGAAGACATCAAGAAAATCGCGCACGGCGAATAATTCAGCCCTGCCCCCTGCAACCGCGGTACTTATTTTGCAGGGGGAGTGCCGGACTCTGAATCCGGCATCGTGACCGGCTCATCTGCCAAGGCTTCTTCAGCGGATGCCGGGCGCACCTGTGGGTCGTTGCGCTCATCCAGGGCGGCCAGCACCAGATCCGGATTCATCGATTGCAGCAGTGCGTCCGCCTCGGGATCATGGCGGTTTTTGACATTGGGCAAATCGCGCCGCAACTCCTCCAGCAGGTCGATCAGCTTGGCGGCCTTCTGCTCGGTCAATAAAGTGACCTTCAGGTCGAGATGCGCCCGCTGCTCTTCGAGCTTGGCGAATCGATTCTGCTTGATCAGCACAATGGTCGTGGTCAGCAATGCGGCCAGGCCGACAATGCCCTGCAGCCAGAAATAAGGTGCAGGGTCGAATTCGACCCAGCCAAGCAAGCGGGAAAAATCGTTGGCGAGCATCCAGATTGCGATAAACAGCAGGATGATGCCCAGAAAAACCGGCTGTCCGATATACAGGCTGATGCGTTCGAGAATCCGTTGCGAGCGGCTGATCTTGCTGTCTTCGCGGGTATAGAAGTCAAACACGGCCTCAATATTCTGGCTGATCTGATCGCGTTCGGAATCTGCGGCCGACTCCTTTGCATCGGGATGTTGTGCCTGAGAAGGTTGGGCCATCATCGAAATCCTTTGAGAGCAGGTCATCCCGGAAATTGGGCTGCACCCTTCGATTATGGCGATGATTCAGCAAGCCGTATGTTTGCCAACGCACAGAATGGCCACAGACTTGTTCCTAAGATTCGCTGCGTGATGAACACGGAAGCCGCGAAAATGAGTGAAGCAGCCAAGACACTGGACGAATCCGAGGAGCGCTATCCGGCAGCGTTACCAGGGCTGCCGCATTCTGGTGGTGGACGACGATCCCTTGAACCAGGAAGTGGCGCAGGTTCAACTGGAAGCCGTCGGTCTTGTCGTCGATGCGGCGGCGGACGGCGCCGAGGCAGTCGCCATGGCGCGCGAGACGTGCTATGCGTTGATCCTCATGGACATGCAGATGCCGAAACTCGGCGGGCTGGATGCGACCCGACAGATACGGCAGCTTGCCGGGTATGCTCAAACACCGATTCTGGCCATGACGGCCAATGTCTTTGTCGAGGACAAGGCACACTGTTTAGAAGCGGGCATGAATGACTTCCTGATGAAGCCCTATGCCCCGGAGGTTCTGTTTGCGTTGGTGTTGCAATGGCTGAATCAGAAACCGGCAGCAGGATCGGCACTGCCGCGCAACCCGGTAGCGAGTTGAAGTGAATTAATTTAGCTTATCAACGCGATAGGGCGTACTGTGACGGATTGGCAAAGCCTGCAAGGCAGGCGTTAACCCAAGCGTGAGGTGTAATGGCCAAGAACAGCAGAAGACCGAGCGCCCTTGAATTGCGTCAGAGTGCCGAAGTGCGCCTGGCGCAACAAGCCCCGCAGGCATTCCCGGAAGAAGTCGATGCCCAACGGTTATTGCATGAATTGCAAGTGCATCAGATTGAACTGGAGATGCAGAACAGGTCGTTACAACTGTCCCAACTCGAATTGGAGTCCGAGAGAGCCCGCTATAGCGACCTCTATGATCTGGCACCGGTCGGCTATTGCACCCTCAGTGAGCAAGGACTGATTCTGCAAGCCAACCGAAAGGCGGCTGACCTGCTCGGGATGTCGCAGCATGCGCTGGTAAATCAGCCCATTACCCGCTTCATCCATCGCGATGATCAGGATCGCTACTACCAGCATTGCAGCCAACTCAAAGCGTCGGGCGAATCTCAAGCCTGTGAGCTGCGCATGGTACGCCTGGTGTGTGGCGAGGCCCTCCCGTTCTGGGTGCACCTGGAGTCATCTGTCGACAAAGTCACCCATGGAAAAGTATTCTCCCGAATCACACTGAATGACATCAGTGCGCGCAAACAGGCAGAAGAATCTCTCAAGTTATTTCATGAACAACTGGAATCTCTGACTTCCGCCATTCCCGGTGCGGTCTACCAATACCAGAAAACGGTTGTCGGAGAATCGAAATTCAGTTATTTCAGCAGTGGCATCGAAGATATCTTCGGGGTTACTGCCGCCGAGGCAATGAGGGATGCGGCCTTGTTGAGCGAGCCCATCCTGCAGGAGGATCGCGCAGCTCAGCTGGAAGCGGTGCAACGATCCGAAGCCGGTCTCAGCCTGTACGACCATGATCATCGCATCCGCTCCAAAAACGGCAAGATCAAATGGGTTCGTGGCCGGGCGATGCCGCTGCGCCAACCGGACGGCTCGGTGCTATGGAATGGCATTCTGAGCGACATCACCAACGAGAAGCTGGCCGAGAACCAATTGCTGGAAATGGCATACGAGCTTGAACGGCAGGTGAATGTCAGAACAACCAGTTTGCGAAAACTTGCGGCGCAGTTGACCATGACCGAGGAACGCGAGCAGCGCATGCTGGCGCAAGAACTGCATGACAACCTCAGCCAGTTGCTGGCCGTGGTCAAGATCAAGCTGACGACGCTGGTCAGGATCGCGCCCAAGCCTTCAATCGATGAGATTGTGGCGCTGGTAGACAAGGCTGACCAATCCGTGCGAACGATCACCCGGCACTTGAGCCCACCGGTGATGCGTACCCTCGGCTTTGCGCCGGCGCTGAAATGGTTGTGCGATGAAATGCATCGTACCTATGGTCTCAGCGTGGCGATCAAGGAAGCCGGAGAACCCATAGCGCTGGTCGAAGTCGTCGAGGTCGTGCTGTATCGTTCTGTCCGCGAACTCCTGATCAATGTGGCCAGGCATGCCAAGATCGGAGAAGCCGGTTTATTCCTCCAGCGCGATGACAGCCGGCTGATGCTTGTGGTGAGCGATGCGGGCTGCGGTTTCGATTCCGGCACATTCCGCGAAGCATTGGCGGGGCAACACAGCTTCGGCCTCAGTTCCATCTTCGAACGCATTACCAGCATCGGAGGCCAAATGGATGTGGATAGCAGCCCTGGCGGTGGCAGCAGGATCACCCTGTCGATGCCCTATGCCATTGCAATGCAGGCGTTACAGCCCTCATGATCCGGATTCTGCTGGTCGATGACCATACCCTGGTCCGGGAGGCGCTACGGGTCGTCCTGGAGCAGGATAACAACATGCGGATCGTTGGCGAAGCCGGCGACGGAGAGTCTGCATTGCGAATGGCGGAAGAGCTGGCGCCTGACGTGGTGGTCATGGATGTCGCCTTGCCAGGTCTGTCAGGCATAGAAACCACACGTCGACTGCTGGCAAAACAACCTGCCATCAAGGTGTTGGCGCTGTCCACCCATCTGGATCAGGGAACCATCCAGCAAATGATCGATGCCGGGGCCCTGGGTTACATCGCCAAGTCGGCGGCTGGCATCGAGTTGGCGCAGGGCATACGCAATGTGTTCGAGGGACGCCGCTACCTCTCCATCGATGTCGTCGCGCAGATGACACGGAGCTTGCAGGTGAAACGCCCCAGCTCGGGGACGCTCGGCAATTCTTCCTTGTCGAAGCGTGAACTACAGGTGGCCGCGCTGCTGACTCAGGGCAGAACCGCACCGGAAATCGCCAATGAATTGCACGTTTCCTCCCGAACTGTCAGCACGCATCGGCGTAACCTCATGAGGAAGCTCGATTTGCACAATGTGGTCGACCTTGCCCGATATGCCATTCGTACGGGTCTGGTTTCGCCCTGATATCGGTTTCGGTCGAATTGCCTGCGGCTGACCTGGGCAGCGTTCCTGCGCTGGCTCGGGGAAGTTCGATTTCTTGAGGATGAGGTTCCGGTAGCAGACGATCGGACTCTTTCTTCACTACCGCGTAGCATTCGCATACTTTCGCTTCCAACCGGGTGCGATCCAGCACGGTGATGTGGCCACGACGGTACTCGATCAGCCCGGCCTGCTGCAAGTGTCCGGCAGCCTCCGTAATCCCTTCGCGGCGAACCCCGAGCATGTTGGCGATTTGCTCCTGCGTCATGACCAGCTCGTTGGAAGGCAGGCGGTCGAGTCTCAGCAGCAGGCAACGGCAGAGTTGCTGCTCCAGGGTGTGATGCCGGTTGCACACCGCCGTCTGCGCCATGTGCGTCATCAGCGACTGGGTGAATCGCAGCAGCAAGTCCTGCAACTTACCAGGATGATTGAAAGCGGCTCTCAGCAGCATCGCCGGCAGCCTGTATGCATGGCCGGCACTTTGTACCACGGCCTGGGAGGTCGAGGTTTCACAACCCATGAAGATGGAGACCCCGACGATGCCTTCGTTGCCGATGACGGCGGTTTCCGCCGAGGCGCCATCTGCCAGGATGTAGAGCCGGGACACGATGGCGGTCGTAGGGAAATAGCCGTGCCGCATCTTTCCGCCGGAATCATGCAGTACGTGACCAAGCAGCATCGGCACCAGTTCCAGATCGGGTAGCAGATGCCGGTATTCCTCGGGCGGCAGGGCGTCGAGAAGGTGGTTCTGGTGCGGGTCGTGTCGTTGGAGTGCTTGCATGTTCGATCTCCCAATCAATGGCGACGATAGAACGACCTCACCGTCGCACTCTCCCACTCTCCAATACAGCAGAAGCAACACAATAATCTGCATGTTGCTTTGCAATATAGGATTTGAATTGAGATGAAGATATACGCCAATTGACGTATTTTCAGATACGGAGGAACGCCGTCCGATTTTTCGAGGACCGGTAAGGGAGCGAGCGTTACAAGTCGCTGATCGAGCCACTGCCCAGCAGCGGTCCATCAGTGGCCATCAGCGCAAGCGCTTGTCCTGCTTACTTCTTGTTTGCAGTCACGTGCGTCTTGTTCTTGCCCTGCAAGGACTTGATTAGTCCGTCGATGCCGCCGGTACGTACTTCGGCAGCGAACGATTCGCGATAATTGATCACCAGGCTGATGCCGTCGACCTCGATATCAAAGACTTTCCATCCCGTGGGCGAGATCTCCAGGAAATAATCCAGCGGAATCGCCTTGCTGCCTGCCTGGACCACCTGGGTGCGCACCTTGACTTCGGTATCGCCTGCATTCATCTTGAAGGGCTTGAATTCTATGGTCTGGTTCTTGTACTCGGTCAGCGCCTTGGCGTAGGTACGGACCAGCAAGGCATGGAATTCCTCGGCCAGTTGCTTCTGTTGCGCCGCGCTGGCGTTTTTCCAGTCGCGTCCGACGCCAAGCTGGGTCATGTGCACGAAATTGAAGTGCTGCTGCACCCTGGTTTCGATGAACTCCATGGTCTTCTTGCTGTTGCCGGCGTCGCTGCGGATGACCTGCAAAACCTCGTTGGTGACGGTCTTGACCAGGACATCCGGAGCAATGCCGGCTGTCAGGGCTTGTGCCAAAGAGAAAAACGAGAAGAACGCGGCCAGGAGCAGCAGGACAAACGGTTTCAGGTTCATGTGTGTTTCCCCAAAAGTGATAAGGACAAGTTTGGAAGAAAGCATGAACCCTGCGCGATGCGCAGTCCGTGCGTCAGCGAACATATCGCATTCAGGTAACCCAAGTCTGTGTGTTGGCGTTGTGCGCGCTAGCGCACAGAGAACATGTTTGATTCGGTTGATGATGACGGCAATGTCTGGTTCAGATCAATGGTAGCCACTGCCTGCATTTCACCGCTCTTGCGGGCAGTTTGAAGAATCCGGGCAAAGCGGAATTTGCATCAATAGGGGATCGGAAATCATCATGACAAATACTTTGAAACAGAAGCAGATCAGTCTGGCCGTAACGTGCGCTCTTGCGCTGGCATTCCTGTCCGGCACCGCACAGGCTCAAATCAATCCGGCAGACACAGGCTATCTCGGCGACTCGCGCGGCACCATTGTGCGCAGCAACTACGGCCTGTGCTGGCACAATGGCACCGGTCCCGCGGCAAAGACGCCCAACGAGTGCGACTCGGATGGTGCTGTACCTGCCGTCAAGATGGCCGAACCGGCCAAGAAGCCGATCGTGGTGGCTGCCGTCCAGGCGCCCGTCGCCAAGCCCGCAGCCCAGAAAGTGACGCTGGATGCCGATACGCTGTTCGATTTCGACAAGGCGGTGCTGCGACCCGCGGGACGGACGGCGCTTGATGAATTCGTCGTCAAGACCAAGGACATCAGCCCGGAAGTGATCGTGGCGGTGGGCCATGCCGACCGTTTCGGTTCGGAACCCTATAACCAGCATCTGTCCGAAGCTCGTGCAGAGGCAGTCAAGGCCTACCTGATGAGCAAGGGAATTCCTGCAAACCGCCTGCAGACCGAAGGCCGGGGCGAGACACAGCCAGTCACCAAGGCCGACGAATGCAAGGGTGCCAAGAGCGCCAAGGTCATCGCCTGCCTGCAGCCGGATCGTCGCGTCGTTGTCGAAATCGTGGGAACACGGACTGCCATGTGATCGTCGCATCACTGACGCGCAACACCCAATGCCCGGGCGCACGATTCATTCTGCACCTGGGCATTTTCGATCCATGAAGCGATTGCTCCTGCGGCGGCTTTTCTGCACAACGGCTGGTAGCGCTTTGCTCCTGGTCGCGCTGACTTGCGGCGCGGCCGAAGGAGATATCGAGAAGGGCATCGCGGCCTACCGTCGCGGCGATTACACGGCGGCCTTCGCGGAGTTCAAAATTGCCGCCAGCCAGGACGATCCTTTCAGCCAGAATGTACTGGGTACCCTGTATGCCGATGGGCATGGCGTGGACGTCAATTACAAGCTGGCCCTGGACTGGTTCTCCAAGGCACAGGCTCTGGGATCTGTTGAAGCGACGGTGAACCTCGCCCGGATGTATGAATCAGGTCTGGGCGTGCCGCGAAACCAGGCCGCAGCGCTTCAGTATTATCGCGATGCGGCCCGTGCCGGATTTCAGCCCGCCATCGTGCGCATGGCCGAAATTCACGCCAGGGGCGAGTTGGGCGTCACGCCGGATAGGCAGGTGGTGTTGGACTGGCACCAGCGCCTGTCCGGGCCAGCCGCAAGATTTGGCCCTGCGGTGACGCTCCGGCCTGCTGCGCCGCCAGTGCCCGCAGTGGGGTCTGGGGTGCTGGTGCCCGTAGTTGGGTCTGGGGTGCGAGTGCCAGTCAATATGAAGAAGGCGGCACTTGCCTCTCTCGATAAGGACGCGATTTTCGAGAAACAACTCTGGCAGCGGCTCGATCGTTATCAGCACAGCGAACGCAAATGGTTTGTCGCAGCGACTGAAAGCACACCTGTGCTGGCTGCGTATCTCAAGGACCTCCGCGCGCAACTCAAGGGCCGATCGGCGGCCGCATTCATTGCTGCCAAACGTGAAGAAAGCATGCTGGTGACCCTGGCCATCCTCAGGGACGGCGCGTTAAGAGACGTCGAACTGAGCCAGGGTTCGGGAAACTCGGGCAGGGATCACAGGGTTCTCGCGTCATTGCGGCAACTCAAGCGCTTCGATCCCTGGCCCGCGCAAGCGGACGGCAGCGCCGATGTGCTGATGGTCACCGCCAGGCTGCCCATTGATTAGAAGCTGCGCGAGCGCAGGTCGTTCTTGCCGCTTTCCTTGACCTCGTACATCAAGTCGTCGGCGGCCTTGAGCATCTCGGGAAACAGACGGTCGGCTTTTTCGAACCAGGCGATGCCGACGCTGGCTTTGACCGGGGCGTAGTCCCGCAGTGCGAGGTTCACCGCGATGAAAATCTTCCGGCCTGCCGCCACGGCATCGGCATAACTGATCTGGGGAAGCAGGATTGCGAATTCGTCACCGCCCAGGCGGGCAACGCCATCGCTCGAACGCAAGGCGCTTAAAAGCGCCTTGGCGGTCACCCGGAGGGCCGTATCGCCCGCGTCATGTCCCTTCGTGTCGTTGAGCTGCTTGAAGTCGTCCAGGTCGAGAAAAATCACGGCCAGGGCGTAGCCATAACGTTTCGAGCGTTCGACTTCGGCAGCGCCTGCCTGGAGAAATGCACGGCGGTTGTGCAGTCCGGTCAGGGCGTCGTGCGTGGCGTGCTGATGCTCCCTTTCCAGCAGTCGATGCACCTGGGCGGCAAGAAAAGCCACCAGGCTGTACATCATCAGGCGCGTGATGGCATTGGCCCAGGGAATCCAGTTTGCGCTGAATTCCCGCTCTGAAACAATATCGGCCACCGCCCACATGGCTGCCGCCAGAAAGGCCATCATCAAGCCATTTCTGATCCCGCCCAGCCAGGCAATCGCCAGCACGGGCAGCAACGCCAGGGATGTGAAAGTGAAATCGGCGTCGGTGGTTATCCGCAGGACACCCAGCAGGCAGACGGCTGTGACGCACAGGCTCCAGGCAGCCCAGCGGCGCCAGCCGGTCCAGAAGCTGCCGAGGAGGAAGTCATATCGCATGGGTGGATCACCTTTATCTGTCATCATGGAGGAAACTTCCAAGCGTGTCTGGACGCTAGCGTACAGATCAATCTGGCCATGGCGCGCACAATGGGCACACCGCAACAAGGCCTATAGTCATCAGGGTTCAGAAGTGTCCGCCTGAGGGTCGCCAGCGGATTCAACTTCTGATCGAGAAGAACGTGCTCACAAGACGCGAACGCAACGTAAACTTAGACCTGCACCGGCAACCGCAGGGAGACAAGAATGCCGGGGCGGGCCAGTACGCCCTGGGCAGGATTCTCGTTGCGGACGGCCAGATCACGCCGGAGCAACTGGAATGCGCCCTGCGCCGCCAGGCGGCAAGTGGCTTGCGCCTTGGCGAGGAATTGATCCAGGCCGGCCATGCCAGCAGAAGCCAGGTAGATGGCGGCTTGCAGATGCAGCGCAAGCTCCTTGCTTACGCACTGGTGGCTGCGGTCGCACTGGTTCCGCTGGCCGTCATCTCGAACGCAGCAGAAGCGGCGCAGAAAATCGCAGCCCTGGCGGTTTCCGCCACGGTGGTCGCCAGCGCCAGGGTGCGCATGGACTACCAGGCGACAGAACTCAAGATCGGCCTGGCCGATATCGCGCGCGGCTACATCGAGATTCCTGTCGCATCGCGATTTTCTGTGCGTACCAACAGCCGCGCCGGCTATCTGATGCAGTTTCATCCTGTCGGCAACCTGTTCGAGTCGGTGCAGGTCAAAGGTCTGGGAGAGCTGGTTCAGCTTGGCCATGACGGCGGCGCCATCGTGCAGCGCGGCACGCAGCCGCCCGGCCTGACACATGAATTGAGTTTTCGGTTTACCCTGAGTTCGGACACACAGCCGGGGCTGTATCCCTGGCCCTTGCTGCTCACGGTGCGGCCGCTGTGAGGAGGGGATGCAAATTCGGATACTGGCGATCAGAGTGGCGTCAGATCATCCGCTTTGGCCATTTTCTGGCCGTATGAAAGACGCGCAATACTTCCACTGTGTCACCGCGTACGCGATAGGGCAGGATGTACGAGAATCGCGTCACCACCAGTTCCCGAGTGCCTGTAATGCGGCCAGGGCGTCCTAAATGGGGATGATCCGCCAGCGTGGATGCACTGTCCCGCATGTGCCTGACGAATTCCCCCGCTGCGCGAGGGCTGTCCTTGGCAATGTAGTCAGCTTCGTCGCTCAGATTTTCCAGTGCGCGACGCAGCCACTTAACCGGCATGCTTTCTCACGACGGCGTCGACCTCTTCATCAGACGCAAAATCATTGGCGTCCGCCTCTTTGAGGGCTTGCTGTATTTCACCAATCTGCCAAGCCTCAAGATCCAGGTATTGACGAATCGCTTCGCCAGCCAGGTAGGACTTGGAACGATGGGTGGCGTCAGCCAGCTTGTCGAGTTGTTCCTTCATCTCTGAGGGAACGCGTAGTGTCAATGTCGTGGTTTCCATTTTCGATCATTGTATTGCAATGTGTACAAGTGAATGCTATCACTAAATTACGGGACGCGATCATCGGGCGAACCGTATCCATGGCTAACGCTTGATCCGGATGCAAATTCAAAACGTGATAGTTACCGTGATGTTGTCGGTATAAGTGCCGACCGCCGCATCCTGCCCGGCAGGGATCTGGCCGTAGATACTGAAGATCGTGGTGGCCTTCTCCGCCGCTCGCATCACGCGGCTGCCACCGCTCCCATCGCCCCAGACCCTAGTACGCGCGGCGCTGGTGTATAAATTGTAGGTGAGTGGGTTTGCGCCGCTGCGCATCACTCGCGCTGCGTAAGTGTTGCTCTGGCCGGTGCTCAACGCGACGTTGCCGGCATCCGTGCTGCAGACGAGGGTGAGGCTGCCGATGCCGTTATTGTTCGGGTTCATGGCAAAAACATCATAGATGCCAAAGCTGACCGGGGTCGTGGAGATCGTGCAGGAAGCTGCGCATGCGGGTTGCGCGAGAACGGCGAACAAAGCGGCACAAGCAAGCAGGGGGGCACGCAATAGTACCCGCTGTGGAAACCGGTTCATGGATGCACTCCTTTACAGATAAAAATGCCGAGGTCCGGCAGGGGATCGGCACCCGGCTTGAATTGCACATCGAATTCGCAATCCTGCTTGTTCCAGTTCGCGATCAGCCGATTGGTGGCATTGAGACCGGTGATATACACCTCGCCGGCATAGCCGACCAGGAACACTTCATTCCTGCCGACCTGCTGCAGCGTCGCGCCGACCGGCAGGGGCTGGCCGTCTTCAAGCCGGATCGAGAGCGTCGCGCCGCGCGAGCGCTTGATCGGGAACTTCATGTCGATGCCGCTGTGGAAATAGGGTACCGCTTCGACCCGGACGGCGCCGATTTGTGCATCCATCGGCAGGTCGCGCTGGTCGAGCGAAATCACGTTGATGTCATAGGCACGCAGGCGCGGAATCAGGGCATTGCCGTTGGCATCGGTGCGCCCGGCCGGCTGGTTGTCGGCGAGGATGCGCACGTTGGGATAATCCGGTATGCGCACCACCGCGAAGCTCTGGTCGATGCGGCGGCTCGGGAAGGCGTTGCCGCCGAGGAACGCCACGCCGCCCGAAACATTCAGGCGCGTGGCGGTGCTGCCCTGCGCCTGCGCAGCGGCCAGCGTATAGGTGCCGACGTTGTTCTGCAGCGAATAGGAGGCCTCTCTGTCGCCGTTGTCGCGAGCCTGCAGCCGGTAGCCGGAGCCTTCGCCCATCGGCAGATTGTGCTGCAGGTTGGTGGTGAAATCGTTGCTGTTGGGGTTACTGCCACCGCGGAGCGACTGAGAACTGAAGCTGAGGTTGGTCGCCCCGTCCAGGGGCAGGCTGAGCAGGGCGAAAATGGACGTGCTCCTGTCGCCGGTAAAGCTGTGCAGCGCGGAGACCATGAAGGTGCCCATGGTTCCCAGCGAGGCGCTGTAACTCAGGGTGGCGATGCGCGTGTCGTCCCGGCCGCGATTGTGTTGCCCGACGTAGGCGAAGCCGATGGAACCCCAGTTGCCCCCGGCATAGCTCAGATTGACGCTGCTCGAATGGATCGGTGGCGGCAGCGGTTGCGCCTGACCGACCTGGGCAAAACCGCTGCTTGCCAGTTGCGTATGCACGCCGACACTCCAGGGCATCGCTTGCCGGTCGACACCCAGCAGCATCATGCCGCCGTTGCCATTCTGGCCGTGGCTGCCTACCAGGTAGCCGCTGAGCATGCCGATTTGCGGCAGCAGATAGTCGCCGCCGGCGCCCAGGGTCGCCTGCGATGCCATGACTTCGGCATGCACTTCGCCGGTCAGATTCTCGCTCAGGCCCTGCCGTGCAGTGACCGAACCCAGCCAGCTGCCGTAATCGTTGCTGCGGAGTCCGAAGTTCTCACGCACTACACCGAACTCGGTGGAAAAAGTGTTCAGGCCCTCGCGCAGCAGGGTCGGGCTGGCGTAAAACGGCCGGACGATGACCTGCTCGCGCCCCAGCAGATCGCGCACCACCAGTTGCACCTCACCGGCGCCGTTAACCAGCGGCAGGTTGTTGATCGAGAACGGCCCGGGTGGCACGTTCTGGCGCGACACCAGCGTGTTGTTGATGAACACGTCCACCGTGGATGGCAATACCGCCTGGCCCACGGCGCTTTGCGGTGGAAATGCCACAAAGCCGGGCTGGGTGGCGAAATTGGTGCCGTACTGAACCCCGCCGAAGAGCGCTGCGCGGCCCCAGGCGCCCGGCACATTGACGGCATCGCCGAGACGCAGCGTGCGCAACTTTTCCGGGATATCGAGGGTCCAGGTGGTATCGAGCCGCGTGACATTGGCATTGCCGCCGAGGCGATCCACCAGCAGGTTGCTGGTGCCGACGCCGGAGCCGTTGAAAAAGCCCAGTTCAAACTGCCCCGAGCGCTGCGTCGAATCGCCCGAGTGGGCGAGGAACAGGTCGTAGTTGAAGAACCCGCCGGGAGTGGGCTTGACCGGCGGCAGCAGGTGGTCGTAGCGGGTGGTCAGCCGGGTCGGGTCGAAGGCGCTGGCGCGTACCTCGATCATCAGCGTCAGCGCTTTCGGGTCATAGATATAGGTACTGAAGGAGAGGGCGATCAGCGGAAAATATTGTTCGCCCTGGTATTCAATGGCAGCGCTGGCCTCGGGTGGATGAAAGCGCCAGCGCAGCAGATCCTTGCTCCACAGGTAGAGCATGCCGTCCTTGTCCTCGAGCACCAGCACGGCCTGGTCCAGTTGCTGCCGGTTGATATCGACCAGCAGCAACCGTTCCTGATATTCATTGGTCGAGGAGAGTATGCCTGCGGCGGGAATCTGCGCGACGTTTGCGCCGGGCTGGCCGGAGTCAGGCAAGGTTCCGCTTCCGGATTCAGCCGCCGCGCAGGGGAAAGAAAGTGCCCCGATCAGGACGAGTGCGGCGAGATCACGGCTTGTCCAGCACAAGTTGGGTTTCGGTATCGCCCGCATCGGTGTAGGCCTTGATGCGCAACTGCCCGCCGGAAACTACTTGCAGGGAACCCGTTTTCAGCAGCCACTCCTGGCTCTGGCCAGCCAGCACGTAAGTCGAGCCGGCCTGGGTGGCGATCGATTGCTCGCTGCCCGGCAGATACAAGGCAAAGTCGGATACCTGCACATGCGCTGTGCCGTGGTTCTGCAAGCCGACTTTCAACTGATGATCCGGCAGGCGCTGCACATTCCACGTCATCTTCGGCGCGGCCTGGTCTTTTTCCGGCTGGACGAACACTGGCAAGCCGATGCGCAGGGCCACCTGCACGCCATTGAATCCTTCTCGTGGCTGCGGTGGCAGTTCCTGCAGGTTGATGCGATAGCTCAATTCCTTCGACGCATCCGCCTGACGCCGCAAGGCGACCCGGATCACCTGCTCGGATTTCGGGGCGATGGTGACGATGGGCGGCGACACCAGCAATTCGCGGGTCGGCGTATAGACATCCTTGCCGCCCTCTTGCGCCCAGGCGACGGCCTGGACCTGCAATGAGGTCGGCTGGTCCGATTCATTCTTGATGGTGAGCGCGGCCGTCTGCTGCTCCTGGGAGAGTTCGATGCGCACCGGGTCGACATCCCAGACCGCTGCTCCGGCGATTTGCGGAACGAGCAGGGCCAGGGTGCAAAACATCGTACCCAGACAATTGATGACTATTGAATTGTTCATGATTTTTGTCATTCTCAGAAAGTAAGCGTTGCGGTCACCAGGTCGGTGTAGTTGCCTGTGGGTGCGTCCTGGGCCATGGGTATCGATCCGCACACGTTGTAGAGTCTGCCCACCTTGGTCGGAGCGTCGGTGAGCGTCAGCACACCACCGGGCGATGTCGTATTCCAGGCAGTGCCCCCGGTTGTGGCGCAAGCCGTTGCCGGTGCAGTACTTGGTGGCAGATAAATGTCGTACAGCAGGATGTCAGTTGCGGTTCCGCCGGTGAGTACCATCTGGCGCTGAGAGCCGGCACTATGTGTTCCATTATCCATGCCAATGGACAAGCCTGTTGATCCCTTGGAACAGACCACGGTGACAGCGCCGGTAGCCAACAAGTTGGCCGTCAGATTCGCACCGATCGGATCATAGGTGCCAAAGGCAAGTGCTGCTGTCGTGCTGATCGTGCAGGCTTTTGAAACGGCTGCCGATACGGCAATCGTGGTGGAGGTCGTGGCTGAAAGCGCGATACCGGAGGCCGCCAGCAGCGCCGCCGCAAAAGAGAGATGTAAAACGGAATTTTTCAACATGGCGTGACGCCTTTTAAAAGATCAGGAGCACATCATCTTCCTCTTGCAAGAATTACACCGTTCGCTGACGCACATAGCGCCAGCCGGTGATCACCTCGCCGCCTGCATCCTCCGCAGTCATTAGGAAATGCCCAATCGGAAGCACGGCTGAGCAAATCCGAATGTGGGCTGGTAAATGGTTTCCGTCATTCTCAGAAAGTAAGCGTTGCGGTAACCACGTCGCTATAGTCGCCTGTGGGTGCGTCCTGGGCCATGGGTATCGATCCGCACACGTTATACAGTCTGCCCGCCTTGCTCGGCGCGTTGGTGAGCGTCAGCACATTACCGGGCGATGTCGCATTCCAGGCAGTGCCCCCGCTTGCGGCACAAGCCGTTGCTGGCGCAGTACTTGGCGGCAGATAAATGTTGTACTGCAGGATGTCGGCTGCGGTTCCGCCGGTGAGTAACATCTGGCGCTGTCCGGAGGCACCGTGCGTCCCATCATTCAGGGCAATGGCCATGCCTGTCGATCCTTTGGAACAGGTCACGGTGACAGAGCCGGTAGTAAGCAAGTCGGCTGCCAGATTCGCACCGATCGGATCATAGGCGCCAAATGCAAGCGCCTGTGTCGTGCTGATCGTGCAGGCTTTTGAAACGGATGCCGATACGTTAATCGTGCTGGTGGCCGTGGCTGAGAGTGCGATACCGGAGGTAGCCAGCAGCGCAGCAACAACGGATAGATTCAAAATGGTTTTCTTTAACATGGTGTAACTCCTTTTAAAAACTCAGGAGCACATCATCTGCCTCTCGCCGATCTTTGTCTGTGCGTTGCTTCACTTAGCGTCAGCAAGCCGTCCCTTTCCCGCCAGCATCCGCCGCAACCAGAGCTTGCGTACCTCTTCCAGTGCCAGCATCAATGCGGCACCGGCGATTGCCAGCAACCAGACCGTCGCGGCGATAGGGGCGGTGCCGAACAGCCAGTTGCCGGCAGGGGTATACACGATGAACAGGATCACCCCCAGTTCCGCCGCCAGTCCCAGCAGCAGATAGGGATTGCTGAAGAGGCCGAAGGACAGTGTCGATTTGGACGGATGGCGACAGAGGAAGACATTCATCATCTGCATCACCACGATGGTCGCCAGACAGGCGGAGGTGGCCTGCAGGTAGAGCGGATCGAGCCGGTCAAGCTCAACGCCGTAGTGCCAGCCGGCGGCCTGCAGCACAAAAAAGAATACCGCCATCGACGCCGCCGCTTCCAGCACGCCGAGGAACAGGTAGGCGCGTACCAGCAGCCCCCAGGACAGCAGCCGTTCGTTGTGCGCCCGGGGCGGCCGCTGCATTACGCCGGGATCGGGTTTCTCGGCGCCCAGTGCCAATGCCGGCAGCATGTCGGTGCCGAGGTCGACGGCGAGGATCTGGATGATGGTCAGCGGCAGCGGAATACGGAACAGCACGAAAGCCAGATAAGGCGCCAGTTCGGCGACATTCGAACTCAGGATGTAGGTGAGGAACTTGCGGATGTTGTCGAATACTGCGCGGCCTTCCTCGATGGCGGCGACGATGCTGGCGAAGTTGTCGTCGAGCAGGATCAGGTCGGCCGCCTCCTTGGCGACATCGGTGCCGCCGATGCCCATGGCAATGCCGATATCGGCTGTCTTCAGGGCCGGCGCGTCGTTGACGCCATCGCCTGTCACCGCAACGATCTCGCCTTTCTTCTGCAGTGCCTGGACGATCAGCATTTTCTGCTCGGCGGCAACCCGGGCGAAGATGATCTCCTTGGCGTCTAGTGCCAGTTGCAGGTGTGCCGGCGTGATGGCGCGCAGTTCATCGCCATTGATTACCACCGGCTGCGCGGATTTCACCAGTCCGATCTGGCGCGCGATGGCCAGCGCCGTGTGCGGATGGTCGCCCGTCACCATGATGATGCGGATGCCGGCGGTGGCGCAGCGCGCGATGGCGTCGGGCACTTCCGCGCGGGGCGGATCTTCCAGCCCGACCAGTCCGTCCAGGATCAGGCCGCGCTCCTCGCTCGGCGCGTCATCCTTGACAGATCCATGGGCAAAGGCAAGCACACGCAAACCGGCTTCGGCCATCTGCTGCTGCGCTTCGAGCAAGCGGGCTTTCGCTGTGGCATCGAGCGGCACCGGTTGGGCATTGTCAGCGGCGTCAAGCTGGACCCGGTCACAGGTGGCCAGCACGGTTTCCGGCGCACCCTTGCAGTAGAGCATGCGGCCCTCGGGGGTGTCGCACAGCACCGACATGCGTTTGCGGTCGGTGTCGAAGGGGATCTCGTCGGTGCGCTTATGGTCGGCGAGATCGCCGGCCACCTGATGGCCCATGCCGGCCAGCGCCACTTCCATCGGATCGCCGAGCAGTTTGGCTTCGCCGTGATCGTCAACCTGCTTCAGGTTGTGGCACAGCGCGGCATTGACAAACAATGCGCGGCTGGTTTTGGTCAGGCCTGCCTGTGCCGCCAGGTCCTTGAACTCGACAAAGCCGCCGCATAGCCACAGGCGCTGCACCGACATGCGGTTCTGCGTCAGCGTGCCGGTCTTATCGCAGCAGATGGTGGTGGTCGAACCGAGCGCCTCGACCGCCGGCAGGTGCCGCACCAGTGCATTGCGCCGCGCCATGCGCTTGGTTGCCATGGCCAGCGACAGGGTCACGGTCGGCAGCAGGCCTTCCGGTACATTGGCGACGATGATGCCGATGGCAAACAGCAGGTTCTCCCAGGTCGGCAGCCCCATCGCCTCGCCGACGAAGAACAGTGCCACACCCATGCCGGTGGACATGGCCGCGACGATCCGCGACAGGCGCGCAATTTCACGCTGCAGTGGCGACGAGGCGGCGCCGGCGGTTTGTGTCAGATGGGCGATGCGGCCGAATTCGGTATGCATCCCGGTGGCATAGACGACGGCATGCGCCTGGCCCGATACCACGGAGGTACCGGCCAGCACCACGTTTTTGGCATGCAGCGGCGAGGTTTCCGTGCTGGCTTCGATATCGCGCGCCATCGGCTGCGATTCGCCGGTGACCGTCGCCGTATTCACGCGCATTCCGAAGGCTTCGATCAGGCGGCAATCGGCCGGAATCGCGTTGCCTTCCTCGAGTACCACGATATCGCCAGGGACCAGATCGGCGGCGAGCAGTTCGACGATCTTGCCGTCGCGCAACACCTGCACCTTCAGCGGCAATAGCTGACGCAGTGCCGCGACGGCCTGCTCGGCCTTGTATTCCTGCCAGAAGGAAAAAATCCCGTTGACGATGATGACGCCGACGATGGCCACGCCGAGGCGTCCCATGCCCTGACCGGGCTGGAAATGCTCGGCGAGAAAGGCCAGCGCAGCGCCGATCCACAAAATGATGGCGAAAAAGTGGGTGAACTCGCGGACAAAGCTGAGCAGCAGATGTTCGCGCGCCACTTCCTCGACATGGTTCGGGCCGAACTCCGCCAGTCGGCGCACTGCCTCATCAGCGGCAAGGCCGCCAGTCGCTGTCTTGAGGCTGGCGAGAGACTGCTCGACGGTGAGGGCGTGAATATGCATGGTCAAAAGGTCCAAGATGCAGTCCAGGATGAACCGGGTCTGGAAATCGCAGCAAAGAGTGCCAGACGCACCTGCCTATTGTTGGTGCGCTAGCCAACAGACAGGATACAGCCGGGCGCGCAGGATGAGCAGACTTCAAACATCAAACATTGCGGAGGAGCGTCATCATGAAACTCGGATTAGAGACCTTGGCTGGCGAGAGACATCAAACCATTGCGGAACTGTCTGGCCTGCTTTGTGTGGTTCAGGAAATGGGTCGCAGACTCTCCGAGGAAACGCACGGAGAGGCGTATGACCTCATCCGGAAACTCAACAATCTTTTGCACCAGGCGCGTTCCACCATGGTTCTGATTCAACAGTCTGCATGAATCTCCAGCCTGTTCCCGTTGCTGAAATCCCCATCGCTTCGATGATCGGATAAACCATGGACACAAATCAACGCACCGATTTTTCTTTTTACACGCCAGCCGCTGCGGAAACATTCATCCCGTCATCCGGAAGGTTTGTCGCCGGCATGGACGATGCAACGGCGGCCGGGAGGCGGCTTCTTCGAGCAGAAGCGGCCAAGCCAGGCCGGACTTCTGCTGGAAACGCCACACCCGCCGGCATCGATGCGAGATTCGATGCCGATTTCCGGCGTGTCTTTTCGTCACCCTAGTGCCCGCCTTGCTTCCAGGGTACTAGCGGCTGATCGAAGCGCGAAACCCCGGCCGGGTTGGGTGTAGCGTGATTGTGGCGCGATGCGGAATCTTCTGCGGCTGTTCCTGCTCTCGGCGACTGCCGGACAACTTGCCGACAAGTTCGACAAGGCGCGTCTCACACGCCTGGTCAAACTCAATGAAATCGGCATCGTGCTTCTCGCCGCTGCAGGTTTTGGCATGCACAGCCTGATTGTGCTGATGACCGCCTTATTCCTGCTCGGCGTGAATTCCGCACTGTTCGGCCCGATCAAGTACGCCATCCTGCCACAACACTTGAGGGTCACTGAACTCGTGGGCGGCAATGCATTGATCGAGGCCGGCACCTTCGTCGCCATTTTGCTCGGCACCTTGCTCGGCGGTGTGCTGGCAGCAAGTGGGAACGGCGGCATCATCACCGGCGCTGCCCTGATGCTCAGCGCCAGGCTTTCTGCCGGCCGGGTCAGATTGGGTCTGGTGTATTCGGGCGCCATCGGGCTGACGCTGTTCGCGCTGGATCTCGCCTGCGCTTCACCCGGCCCGAGCGCCAGGGCTGCATTGCTGAACGCAAATGCCCTGCTGGCGACGCCAGGCTTCTGGCGCATCGGAACCGATCTGATCCTGCTCGGCGCTTGCGGCGGCCTGTTCTCCGTACCGCTCTACACATTGACGCAGCAACGCAGCAGCGACGATTGCCGCGCCCGCATCATCGGTGCCAACAACGCACTGAATGCCCTGTTCATGGTGTTTGGCGCGCTGGCGGCTGCCGCTCTGCAGGCATGCGGGATGACGCTACCGATGTTGTTCGGCGTGGCTGCACTCTGCAGTGCCGCAGTCACCGCCTGCATCTGCCGCGGCCTGCATGTAGCTCCTCATCTCAGCGCTGATCTCACCCGCCATGAAACAGGCTAGAACTCATTGCATAAGTATCCGCGCGGGACCGTACATCAGGGATGCGATGTGCGTTCTCGACGACATCCTGCAACGCATGCAGGCGCACCAAGCCAAGAAATGCCCACTTTTGCGGGCGCTCCATGGGTGGATGTTGGCGCCGCAAACAGGGGCCTGATTGCGAAGACGCTTTTCCATGTCTGCCGATTATGTGGGTTACCGCACAGATACCCCGACTCATTAAGCGGATATTTGACCGCCAGTATTGAGACCTTTCGGGAATGCCAATGGGCGGTGATTGACCGCACCGCGTATCTCACGCATTTTGCAACCTCGCTTGTGTCCATCTCCCGTTTCTCCAATGACCTTGAGGTTGATATGGCCACATCAATTGATGACTACACAGCAGATACCATAACCACCGGACTTGCCGTATCAGGCGGATCGACCACCGGGCAATTGGAGTACGCGGGGGACAAGGACTGGTTCGCCATTAATCTGGCGGCAGGACAGCAATACAGTTTCAACCTCGATTCCGTCGCGGTGAATGGATTGCCAGATCCTTATCTCAGGCTCTACGGCAGCAATGGCAGCACTTTGATGGCCGAAAGCGACGATGCCGACGGACTTAATTCCCGGATTGATCATTTGGTTGCGGCAACAGGCACGTATTACCTGGAAGCCAGCAGCGGCACCAACGGCAATGGAACGGGATCCTACCTGCTGTCGGTGTCTGTTCCCATCGTGGATGATTTCTCGGCAAGCGCCACAACGACCGGACGTGTTGACCCGGGTGGATCGACAACCGGGCAACTGGATGTGGCGGGAGGCAGAGACTGGTTCGCCATTGATCTGGTGGTAGGCAAGCAATACACCTTCAACCTTGACTCCGGCTCTGCGGATGGATTGCCGGACCCCTATCTCAGGCTCTACGGCAGCGATAGTCTACTGATTACGTCAAACGATGATACGAATGAACTTAACTCGGAAATCAGCTTTGTAGCAACCGCCACTGGTACCTTTTATCTTGGGGTAAGGAGCAGTTCCGTTGGTGGTGGCACAGGAACTTATGTGCTCTCGGCATCCTTGCCAATTGCCGACGATTACGCGCCAAACACCACAACCTCAGGGCGACTTGCTCCAGGAGGCTCGACGATCGGTCAACTCGAATTTGTCGAAGACAAAGACTGGTTTGCAATCAATCTGGTGGCTGGTCAGCAGTACAACTTCACTCTCGATGCCGGCGCCACGAATGGTCTCAACGATCCTTTTCTCAGTTTGTACAGCAGTAGTGGCAAACTAATTATTTCAAACGATGATTCCAATGGTTCCGGTTCCGAGATCACCTATACCGCCACTGACTCCGGCGTCTATTACCTGGGGGCCAGCAGCCCGAATGGAACCGGCTCCGGGGAGGGAAGCTATACGCTTTCTTCTTCGCACCCCACCGTCGGTGGCATCACCATCAGAACCGGAACTGAGGGCAATGACACATTCACGGCCGATGGTGACAATACCCGGATCGATGGCGGTGCTGGCATCAACACGGTAGATTATGCGGGCAGCCGGAATTCTTTTGCCGTCACTCACAACAGCGATGGTACCTATTCAGTCGTAGATAGCTCCGGTACCCTGGGCAGCGGCACACTCAACAATATTCAACACCTCGGTTTCACGGACGTGACGGTTAGCCTGACAGTGCAGGCCAAGGCGACTTCAATTTCGACAGCTAGCCTGAACGCCCTGACCGAACTCTACGTGGCTTACTTCAACCGCGTTCCTGACGCAGAGGGTCTGAGTTACTGGATCGATCAGCTCAATGGCGGACAAAGTCTTAAACAAATTGGCGGTTCCTTCTATGCAGCAGGGATCCAATACGCTTCCCTGACCGGCTTTTCCGACGCAATGACCAATGCGGACTTTGTCACCCTGATTTACAAGAACGCACTCGGCCGCTCTGGCGACACTGCACCGCCCTTGGCCGATGTCAATTACTGGGCGAGCAACCTGGCGACCGGCACCGACTCTCGGGGAACGCTGATCGAGACCATGCTCGGATCGGCGCACTCATTCAAGGGCGATGCGACCTGGGGCTGGGTTGCCGATCTGCTCGACAACAAAATCTCGGTGGGGAAAATCTTTGCGGTGGACAATGGGCTAACCTACAACACCCCCGCAGACTCGATAACCCACGGTATGGATATCGCGACCGCGGTGACATCTGATGGAACTGCCGATGCCATCAAACTCATCGGTATTACCGACGCGCCCTTATGAGGAGCGACGAAGACTATAAATTCTGATTCCGGCGCTCATAGACTAAATTACGGCTAAGTATCCCAACGTACAGAGAGTGTAAGTCTTGAACCCTATAGTGACCAAAGGCGTTCGGTTTATGTTCACTCCTCCTCTTCTCCGAGCGCC
>Ga0172380_10001494_pt1 | contig 40032 bp, 29 predicted proteins | sample Leawe162metaG_FD_119747 | JGI IMG/M metagenome (GOLD analysis project Ga0172380, IMG submission 119747) | Leachate microbial communities from a municipal landfill in Southern Ontario, Canada - Leachate well 162 metaG | ecosystem: Engineered > Solid waste > Landfill > Unclassified | place...
AGGAGGAGTGGATTTCGATGTACTCGGTATTCAAATCTATTTCCCTCAACGTGATCTATCTGATATAGTTCGTTTGTTGGAAAGATTAGAGAAATTCAATAAGCCGATTTATATTACAGAAATCGGAGCAACAGCAGGTGGCATTAGTCCAAATACTAATCAGCCATTTAAAGATTATAATGCTCCTTATGATTGGCATCGTCAATGGGATGAAGATTTGCAGGCTGATTGGTTAGAGCAGGTTTATACTCTATATTATGCACGTAAAACAATAAAGGCTGTTAATTGGTACGATTTTTCAGATTTTAGACCATTCATAACCAATGGTGGTTTAGTTAAAGAAGACAGCTCTCCTAAAAAATCATACTATCGTATGCAAGAACTTCTTCAAAAATGGGGACAAGCTAAAACATGAAGTTAATAAAATTAGTAGTAATTCTTTTTCTCTTTAGTAACATCTTAAACGCTTTTGAAATAAAGTTCGATAAAATATATGGCAATCAAGTATGGCATTATAAACAGTTAATTACCGGCACGGTCTCTTCTGATCAATTCACGAAAGCTTCGGTAATGTTTAATGGTACAGCATACGATTTAGAAATTAATAGCAGTAATAAATTCGCATTCAATATCACATTAAATAGAGGTGCAAATAGTTTATATCTATTAATAGATAGTGCAGGTGTTGTTACAAGTTCAGATACGCTTCAATTAAATTTATTGTATAAAACACTTCCCGAAGTGTTTGCTTTTGCGGAAGTGAGTGGAAGTAATGTAACCTTAAAATCAAGAATAGATGAAAATCCGTATAACGAAAATTTGCAGTTTATTTGGAATGAAGACCCGGCGAATCCTTCAACAGGATTAGTCAATAATACTTCAGGCGCAGAAGTGATTGTTAATCTGGATGCTAATCTTACCTACGGAGAATATTACTTTAATTTATATGCAATTAATGATTCCGGCGATACTGTTAAAAGCAGGACTTACGTAACAGTTAATGAAACCGGTTTAAGAGCATTCGATATAAAAACTGATCACGCAAAGTGGATTGATGATGCAATAATATATCAAACTACTCCATATATATTTGTTGAATCAGGAAAATTTTATAATATAACTAAAAAAATTCCTGAACTCGCTTCACTCGGCATTAACACAATTTATTTACAGCCTATTTTTGCTACAAAAAATAAAGGGCAGGGATATGATATTACTGATTATTTTAAGATTCGTCCTGATTTAGGGAATGAAAATGATCTTCGCGACTTGATTAAAACTGCTAAAGAGAATGGAATGAAAGTGATAATCGATTTCGTTCCGAATCATTCTTCTATCGAACATTACTTTGCTAAGCATGCGAGTCAATACGGAGAAAGCTCACATTATTATGATTATTATCAACGCAAAAAAGATATTTCTCCTTATGCTTCAAATGAAAGAGTGGGCAATGGATTTGTATATTATTTCGATTGGAGTAATATGCCTAATCTTAATTATGATAATATAGAAGTTCAGAATTATATGATCAGTGCAATGCAATATTGGGTTGAAGATTTTGGAGTTGATGGTTATCGATTTGATGCAGTCTGGGCTGTTACAGCTCGTAATCCTCAATTCACGCGAAAAATGAGATTGGCTTTAAAGAAAGTAAAACCAGAAATATTATTATTAGCAGAAGATAAAGCAGCACAGCCGCAAGCTTTTGATGAGCGTTTTGATGTAGCTTATGATTGGTCAGAGTCTTATGATTGGGTTTCTCAATGGATGTTCCAAACGGTTTATTCCCCTTATCAATCTGTATTTATGGGAGAACAAAAATATCGGTCAATGAAGCTAAGGAACTCACTTTCAAATTATGGCAAGGGATATTCGCCTGATGCAAAGATTTTAAGATTTATTGAAAATAATGATATGGATCGATTTATAAATATACATGGAATAGAACGGACTAAAATGGCTGCGGCAATGATGTTTACTCTTAATGGTGTGCCAATGCTATATAATGGTCAGGAAGTTGGGTTAAAGGTTCATCCCTATTCTGCTTGGATGATCTATTGGGATCAAAGTACAATGCAATATCAAGATCGTTCGGGATTATTGCCATTTTATAAAAGACTAATGGAGATTAGGAAAATCTATCCGGCATTGCGATCTTCGAATTATGAAGAAATTACAACTGCACCTGATAGTTATAATTTTGCATATAGAAGATGGCTAGGTAACGAAAACATTATCACTGTAATGAATATGGGTGATACAAATATTAATTTAAGAGTTGAGTTACCTCTATCAAAATTAAATTTAGATACAACTAAAACATATTTTTTGACTGAACTTCAATCGGGAAAGATTATTTCAGGGAAAGTATCGTAACTCGCTTCCTTCAATACAGTAATTAGTAAATATTCTACTGAGATATTTTTGCTTGCAGATACTATGGCAACTATTGTTGGAGTTGATGAATCCTCAGAAATAAACGAAATACCGAATGAAATTGCATTAATGCAGAACTATCCGAATCCTTTTAATCCTGAGACGACAATCCAATATAAGCTAAACAAAGAAAGCAATGTAACTCTTAAGGTCTATGATATATTAGGGAGGGAATTGATAACTTTAATTGACGAATTTAAGTCAGCAGGCAATCACAAGATAAATTTTAATGCTCATAGTTTTGCAAGTGGAATTTATTTTTATCAATTACAAACTGATAGCAAACAAATTATGAAAAAAATGATTTTACTAAAATGAAAATTTTATTAATTGGCGGGACGGGATTTATCAGTTCAAAAGTAACTGAATTTCTTATCGAAAAGGGACATTCTGTTACTCTTCTTGTAAGAGGCAAAACGCCGATTAATTTTAATGATTCAGAAAAAGTAAAGTATATTTATGGCGATAGGCATGACGAAGCGTTACTAAAAGATTTGTTTAATAAAGAGCACTATGATGTTCTTTATGATATGATCGCTTATGAGCTATTCGAGACTGAAATTGTTTATAAAGCGGCAAAAGGGAAAATAGGCAGATTTATTCATTGTAGTACTGTTTCTGTTTATATGATTTCAGATGACGTTAATACTCCGATTACTGAAGATCAATGGCAATCCAAATTGATGCCTCATTTTCCTAGAAATCCTTTTGGAATGGATTATGGGATTAATAAAAGAAAGATAGAAGAATTCCTATGGTCTAAACATAATGAAAAGGAATTCCCTGTAACTGCAATTAGACCCCCTTATGTATGCGGACCGAAGGACCCTGCAAAGAGAGATTATTTTTGGATTCAAAGAATATTAGACAAAAAACCGCTTCTTGTTCCTGGAAGTGGAGACTTCTCTGGGCAAGTGGTTTTTGTAAATGATTTAGCAAAAGCTTTTGTAGATCTTTTATATCATCCTAATTCTATTGGACAATCATATAATGTGGCATCTGGCGAGATTAATACTCTTAATGAATACTTAGATAAATTAATAAAAATGCTTCATACTGATTTTAAGCCATCTATTACACATATTCCTCAAGATTTATTTGATACACTCTCACTCAGTTATTCCAACGAAGGAGATGTTTTTACCTTTAATACAAGACGACCTGCGATATTTAGTATAGAGAAAATTAAAAATGATATCAATTTCGAGTTCACACCTTTTGAGAAATGGATGAGCGAAACTATCGATTGGTTTATAAATAAACATGAAGGCGACTCAGCGGGTTACTCGTTTCGTAATGATGAAATAGATTTTATAGATAAATGGCAGTACGAATACTCCAACTTAATCAGGAGGGTGAAAGTATGAAAAAGTTATTCGTTTTATTAAAATTACTAGTTTTTGTTGTCCCGATTTTAGGGCAGGAGATTAGTTTAGATGGTGAATGGGGATTTCTTAAAAATCAAAATAACACAATTGCATACGAAGCGGCTATTTTGCAAGATGGTTGGCAGACGATAAAAGTCCCTTCTAATTGGCATCTTGCAATAGATAATCTTATGGATTATCAAGGTTACGCTTATTATAAGAAAAACATAAATATCAATATACCGGAAGAACAGCAAAGAATAATTCTTCATTTTGATGCAGTGGATTATCTCTCAAAGCTATATATAAATCAAAAATATGTTGGTAGTCATGAAGGGGGATTTACACCTTTTTATTTTGATATAACGAAATATATTACTAATGGAGAGAATGAAATCTTACTAAGTGTTTTAGATCCGGGGGATAGCACAAATGCCGAAGGAATATACTATCGCAATATACCGCATGGCAAACAAAGCTGGTACACACAAAATAGTGGTATCTGGCAATCGGTCTATCTTACAACCGAGCCATTAATATTTGTCCGCAATGCTCATATCACTCCATTAGTGAACGGAGATTTTAGATTCCAAGCAAATCTTGATTCAAAAGAAAAACTCAGAAGCTCTACTTATTCAATAGCTATAAAAAATAAATTAGGAAAAGTAGTTTTTGAAAAATCAGGAACTGCTGATCTGAAAGAAAATAGTTTTAATCTCTCTGCCTCAATTGCAAATCCAATTTTATGGGATTTAGATAATCCTTATTTATATAGTTTCGAAATAAAGGTTGGGGAATCAGTCTATACTGATAAATTTGGTTTTCGCGAATTCTCTGCAAAAGATGGGAATTTATACTTAAATAGAAAACCGTTTTATATGATTGCTGCATTAGATCAAAATTTCTATTCGGAAACTCAATATCATTCACATTCCGAAGATGCTATCCGCGATGAGATGTTAAAGGCAAAGCAGTTAGGATTGAATATGTTGCGCTGCCATATAAAAGTTCCTGAAAAAAGATATTTGGAGCTTGCAGATGAATTGGGGTTGTTGGTTTGGTATGAATTACCTAATTGGAGTCAGTTTAATGATGATACGAAAGTAAGAGGCAGATATACACTTGAGCAGATGCTCGATAGAGATTGGAATCACCCTTCGATAGTAATACTTACAATTATTAATGAAAGTTGGGGAATCGACCTCAAGCAGGAAGATCAAAGAAAATGGTTAAGAGATGAGTATGATTATATTAAATCAATTGCTGATGGACGCCTCGTAGTTGATAATTCAGCATGTTGGGATAATTTTCATGTTAAAACAGATATAAATGATTATCATACTTATTTTTCAATTCCCGAAAATGCAGATGAGTTAAAGGAATTTGTGGTAGAAATGTCAAATCGTCCCGACTGGTTTTTTTCGAAATTTGGCGATTCAGAAGAGACTGGAAAAGAACCACTAATTTTATCTGAGTTTGGAAATTGGGGATTGCCATTATTGCCTCAGAAACTTCCATTTTGGTTCAGTCGTAAATTTGATGATAATGATAATTATACTCCTGCTGGAGTTTATGATCGACTTAAGGAATATAAATACGAAAGAATATTTAAGGATTATTCAGCTCTTGCATTAGAAAGCCAAAAAGTAGAATTCAATTCTCTAAAATATGAGATTGAACAAATTAGGCTTCTCAATTCCATTCAAGGTTATGTAATTACAGAATTTACAGATATTAATTGGGAAAGTAATGGTCTCTTGGATATGTGGCGTAATTTTAAATATGGTCATGAAGAACTCTCCGATATTCAACAATCGGATATAATTATTCCACAAGTAACCAAATATAATTACTACGATGATGAAGAGATAACTATTGATCTATCTTTATCTCATTATAGCAATAGAGAATTAAATGGAACGGAGTTATTTATTTATTTAGATGGAAAGGAATTAAAACGAGTTTCAATAGGTGATATTAATATTGGAAAGGTAGAAAAAATCGAATCGTTTACTTCGAAAATAGATAAGGTAGAAAAGAATAGAGAATTACAATTTAATTTTTTGCTTAAAAAAGATCAGAAAGAAATTGCAAAAAATTTTATAAAATTATTTGTTTATCCTGAAGTGAGTGCTGATAAAAAAGATCTGCTACATATCGAAAATAATATTTCGCTAGAAAAACTTAAGGGAAATTTAATTAAGAGATATAGACTTATTAGTGAACCACAAAAGGATGCAGTACTTATAACAAATAAAATAGATGAAAATATTTTGAAATATTTAAGAGACGGTTATAATGTAATTTGTATTGTAGATAGCAATAGCAAAAACATTGAAGGAGCTCCATTTAAGCTTAGTGATAGAAATGTAGATAATTTAGATGGGAACTGGCAATCGAATTTGAATTGGATTTTGGATTCAAAATTACCGTTTAGTGAAATTAATTTTGGGAAGTCGCTAGGGTTTGAAGCAATGCTTGCAATTCCAGATTATGTAGTAAGAGAGATCCCTAAAGAAAATTATAATGATGTTCTTTCGGGTATGTATATTGGCTGGGTTCATTATACTTCTGCTTTTATGGTTCAAATGAATGCTGGTAAAGGCAAATTAATATTAAGTTCATTTAAGCATAATAACAATTATGGTTCAGATCCATACACAACTCAAGTAACCGATGAATTGATAAAATATATTAAAAGCGATAATTGCAGTCCTACTTTTAATTGGGAATTAAATTAAAGAATCGAGGCAATAAATGAAAAATATTCGTGAAATAATAGAAAATGAATTAGAAAAACAAAATGGATTATTAAAACTAAAACCAGCATGGGTAGCAAGAGATTTTTTACCTCCGGGCAAAAGATTAGGTCTCCCCGAATCGGAATATAATCTTGGGGAAAGGGGTGGCATCTGCGAAAGATGGGTCGCCTCAACTACAAAAGCCGATAATAAAATAGCAGTACCTAATGAAGGTTTGAGTATGATCAATATTGATGATACCGAACTCACTTTAAAAGATGCGATAAAATACGCACCTGATTTAATTATGGGAGAGGAATATTCTAAAACTCATCAGGGTTTAGGAAGACTACCGAAAATATTCGATTATGAAGAACGACTTCCATATCATATTCATCAGATGGAAAAGCATGCAAAGCTTGTTGGATGTAATTCTAAAGAAGAAGCATATTATTTTCCTGAGGGATTAGATACCGGTAAAGCACCTGATACTTATTTCGGTGTTCATCCTTATATCGTTGATGAAAACAAACAAGAATTACTTTTACCTGCAATGATAAATTGGAAAGATGATTCGATACTTCAATTTGCAAGAGCATTCAAACAAATTCCTGGAGATGGTTTTCATGTCCCGTCAGGAACTCTTCACGCACCGGGTACAGCACTTACGATTGAGCTACAAGAAGATTCCGATGTATTTGCAATGCTCCAAGCTAAATGCGGTCCAAAACTTATTAATAAAGATTTACTTTTTAAAGATGTTCGTGATGAAGATAAAGCCGCTCATGGCGAAAAAATTATTCTCGATATGATCGATTGGGAAGTAAGTGGCGACCCTTATTTTTATGAGAATAGACATACTCCGCCAATTTTAATTTCGAGAACAAATTCAGCCGAAGAATATTGGTTCTTTTATAACACCACTAAATTCAGTGGCAAAAGAATTAATATCAAACCAGGCGGAAAATATTTCTCAAAAGAAAAAGGTGTTTATAATATTCTTGTTTGGAATGGGAAAGGAACTTTCGGCGGTTTAAGAATAGAAGCCGGTAATTTTGATCAAGATGAAATACTTGTAACGCACAATGCGGCAGTCGAAGGTGTTGAGATAGTTAATAAAGAAAATAGTGAAATGATAATCTATAAATTTTTTGGACCGGATATTAATGATGATGTGCCGTTCTTAAAAAAATATAAAAAATAAAAGGTAGAGATTAATGTCGAAAGTACAATTAAATAATATTGAGATGAGTTATGGAGATACGAAAGTTCTTCACAATATAAGCACCGGAATGAAGGATGGAGAATTTGTTGTTCTTGTAGGTCCATCAGGATGCGGTAAATCAACTACATTACGTATTATAGCCGGATTAGAAATGGCTCAATCGGGTGAAGTTTTTATTGGTGATCGGGATGTTACAAACATTCCACCGAAAGATAGAAATATTGCAATGGTTTTCCAGAATTATGCTCTATATCCCCATATGACAGTATTTGATAACATGGCTTTTGGTCTTAAGCTTAGGAAAGTTGATAAAAAAGAGATCGAAAAAAGAGTGAATGATGCAGCGGCAGTATTAGATATTACAGAATTACTAAAGAGAAAACCGAAGGCACTTTCAGGTGGACAGAGACAGCGAGTAGCATTAGGCAGAGCAATCGTGCGCCAGCCTGATGTATTCTTATTTGATGAGCCGCTATCAAATCTTGATGCAAAGTTAAGAGTGCAGATGAGAACGGAAATTAAAAAAATGCACCACCGTCTAAAAACTACAATGATTTATGTAACTCACGATCAAACAGAAGCAATGACGATGGGCGATAGAATTGTTGTTATGAAAGATGGATATATAATGCAAACTGATAAGGCATTGGACTTGTATAATCATCCGGTTAATAAATTTACTGCCGGATTTATTGGTTCTCCTTCAATGAACTTCTTTAATGTAACAATAGAGAATCATGGCTCAGTAATTTTGAAAGAAGGTAACTTCTCTATCACACTTCCTGATAATAATGTATTGAAAAATTATCCAGGTAAGGCAATTACACTGGGTATTAGACCCGAAAATTTACATTTAACAAGTGATTCCACAAATTCAATAAATGGGCTTGTAGAGGTAGTAGAACTTATGGGTAATGAATCATTCCTACATGTAACAACTGGTTCTAATAATTACATAGCTAAAGTACCTGCGGATAGTTCGGTTTCATATAATCAAAATATATTTATGAAGGTAGATTTTGATAAACTTCATTTCTTTGATATGGAGACTGGTAATAGGATCGAATAATATTAAGTTTTAGATAATATCTTAAAATATTCTCTCGTATAGAGATATTTAAATAATTATAGGTAATAAATGAATTATAAAAAACTTGGAAATAGCGGAATATTTGTTTCGGAGATTTGTTATGGAGCAATGTCTTTTACGGGGAGTAAGGGATGGAGACATATATCCAAAACAAATCAAAAAGAAGCTGATGAATTAACTGCAATCGCAATCGATAATGGTATTAATTTTATTGATACTGCAGATATTTATTCCGAAGGTGCTTCTGAAATAATGCTTGGCAAAGCTCTTGGCAAAAAAAGAAAAGATATAATTCTTACAACGAAGTTCGGATTCAAAGTTGGCGATGGAGTAAATGATAATGGGCTTTCGCGCAAGAGAGTTATTGAAGCCTGCAACGAAAGTCTTAAGCGTCTCAATACTGATTATATTGATCTCTATTTAATTCATGCGGCTGATTTTACTACACCATTAGAGGAAACACTTTCTGCTCTTAATGATTTAGTACGTCAAGGGAAAGTCCGCTATATTGGTTGTTCCAACTTTTATGGATGGCAATTAGTAAAAGCAAATTCAATAGCAGAAAAAAATGGATGGGCAAAATTAATTGTTAATCAAATATATTATTCACTTCTTGGAAGAGAAGCGGAATATGAGATGATACCTGCTGCGATTGAAGAGAATATAGCTAATACAGTATGGAGTCCTCTTCATGGCGGTATTTTATCAGGAAAATATTTAGATAAAAAGAACTGGCCCAAAGATACTCGTATATCAGAACCGGGTGCTCATTTTCCTTATGATCTCGAAAAAGGAGAAGTAATAATTCGTACGGTTATCAGAATTGCAAAAGAAAATAAAGTGAGTCCTGCTCAGGTTTCATTAAAATATTTGTTAATGAAAAAAGGGGTTACCTCTTTGGTGATTGGTGCAAAGAATAAAGAACAACTTTTAGATAATCTAAATACAGTGAATTGGGAATTGACGAAAGAGCAATTTGATGAACTCGAGAATTTAAGTACACCAAAGAATGTTTATCCGCATTGGTATTATGAATATTTCCGCAAAACTGAATTAGAGAAAGGTGCTCATCTATGAAACAAAAAATTTTATTAGATACTGATATTGGTACAGATATCGATGATGCCGTGGCATTAGCATATCTACTAATGAAACCTGAATGCGATCTATTAGGAATCACAACAGTAACAGGCGAAGCTGAAAAAAGAGCTATGATAGCTTCTGCAATCTGTAACGTAGCTGGAAAGAAAATTCCAATTTATCCCGGTGCAGAAAATCCATTAATAATAGAACAAAATCAGAAAGTGGCTCAACAGGCAATATTTTTAGATAGATGGGAACATGAGAAAAATTTCCCTAAATATGATGCTATCGAATTTATGCGTGATACAATAAGGAAGAATCCGGGTGAAGTAACTTTGCTTACTGTTGCACCTCTTACAAATATTGGACTTCTATTCGCAACAGATCCAGAAATCCCATCATTATTAAAAGGCTTAGTAATGATGGCGGGATATTTTGAAAGAAAAGATACCACTGCATACCCGCGTGAATGGAATGTCTTCGGAGATTATCATGCTTCTAAAATTGTATATAATGCAGATGTTAAAATTCATCGTTCTATTGGATTGGATGTTACACGTGAAGTTATAATGGACTCAAAAGAAGTAAAAGAAAAATTTAATCATCCTATACTTGAACCTGTTTTAGATTTTGCAAAAGTGTGGTTCGAAAAGTTTTATGATTCAATTACATTTCACGATCCTTTAGCAGCCGCAACAATATTTAACGAAGATATATGCACTTTTACAAGAGGTGATGTGGATTTAGATATTACGGGCCCGGAACATCCAGGAATTACAAGATGGAATCCGAATAGTGATGGAAAACATGAAGTTGCTTTGAAGGTAGATAAAGAAAAATTCTTTGAAGAATATTTTAGCGTGTTTAAGTAATGCAAAAACTCTTCATCATCTTATCATTAATATTTATTATGAGTTGTTCCAGCAATAAAAAGAACGATCAAGAAATAGTATTCTGGCATAGTTTTGTTCCTGCTACACAGCCGGCATTCAACAAAATGATAGAGAAATTTGAAAATGAAAATCCTGATATTCATATTAAAGCGCAGTATGTTCCGACAGGCGATGCATTAGTACAGAAATTAATTTCATCTTTACAAAGCGGCACTCAGCCCGATATAGCTTGGATTCATTCAGATTTTATGGATAAGTTGATTGAGGGAGATGCAATTTATGAACTTGATCATTTTATTAAATCGAGCGATGGATTGACGCAAGAGGAGATGAATGATTTCTTTCCTGAATTACTTAAATCAGCAATGTGGAATGGAAAACTTTATGCATTACCAATGGAGGCGACTGTATTAGCACTTCATTACAATAAGGATGCTTTTAGAGCGGCAGGATTAGATCCAAATAATCCTCCGAGTACTTGGGATGAACTTTATGAGACTGCAAGAAAATTAACAATCGATAAAGACAATGATGGTAAAATAGACCAATATGGTTTTTATATCCCTGTATTTCCGGCTTCGGGTCAGCTATCTATCTGGATGGTTTTGCAATGGGAGCCATTTGTCTGGCAGGCAGGTGGAAAAATAATTAATGATGAGCAGACAAAACTTTTGATTGATCAAGCTCCTGCAATTGAGGCATTATCATTCTGGAAGAAGATTTATGACATGATGAATTTTTCAAATTTTACTCTTTCTCATGATCTCGGTTTTTCTTCGGGCACACTTGCAATGGTAATGGATGGTCCTTGGAATCTCCCCAATTATAAAAAATTAAACAAATTCAAATGGGGTATTACATCACTGCCGGCAGGACCGAAAGAGAAAGCTACATATATTGCAGGTGAACATCTTGCAATATTTAAGAAAACGAAAGAACCTGCGAAGGTTTGGAAATTTGTTAAATGGTTTACTCAGCCCGAAAATCAAGCTCTCTTCTCTCAACTCTCCGGTTATCTCCCTGTACGTAAATCGACTTTAGAATTAGAAAGTTATAAAAAATTTCTTTCCGAAGAAGAATATATGAATGCTTTCATAGATCAAATAAAAATTGCAAAAGCACAATCGCCGATTGATCATTATAAAATTGAAATTAATCAAACTATTGCCGAAGCAGTAGAACAGACAATACTTGGCAATAAAGACCCTGCTGAAGTTCTCAAGGAACAAGCACAAAAGGGAAATAAACTTTTAGAATCAATAAACAAATAGAGGTAAAAAGATGAACACATATATATCGGATGCACAAAAGAAACAGTATCAAGATGAAGGTTATTTTGTTTTTGAAAATGCAATCACTCCCGATCAAATCAAGGAGATGCAAGCTGAATGTGATACATTAATAAAAGCGCAGGATGACGAAATGGAAGCAACGGGCAAAGATACTTTAGGGCTTAGCCGAAAGAATAGCCGCTACTTCGTTTTTAATGCGTATAAAGAACGCCCTTATTTAGCTAAGTTTTTATTTTCAGATTTAATGGCCGATCTTTGCAAAGCAACTATCGGAGATACTGCTTATCTTTTCTGGGAGCAATTTGTTGTTAAAGGTACTGATAAAAAAGGAGCTGAATTTGGCTGGCATCAAGATTCGGGGTATGTCGATGGTGATCATAAATATTATGTAAATTTCTGGATTCCGCTCGATGATGTGAGCGAAGAGAATGGAACGATATCAATACTTCCATATTCAAAAGCTGGTACTGATAAAAAAATCGAACATGTTATTCAACCGGATGGTGATCGTCATGGTTATTTCGGCGAAGAGAAAGGTGAACTAATGGATGTTAAAGCGGGTTCGATAGTTGTTTTCTCAAGTGTAGCTTTCCATAGATCAGGTGCTAATAGCACTGATAAAATGAGACGTGCATGGGCACTTCAATATTCGCCAGAAGTAATTTTAGAGAAAGATGGTTCTCTTAAAGGACTTGATGAAAAGTTTTTAGAAAACGGAAAGAAAGTAAAATAAAATCACAATGAGGTAGTTATGAAAAAGTCAGTTCTATTATTTTTAATTGTTTTTGTCGGTACTATTTTTTCGCAAACTTCCTCAGGAAAATTAGAGAAAGTTTTTTCAGACGGGTTCTTTACAGAAGGACCTGTCTCTAGGGAAGATGGAAAAATATTTTTTACCGACCTTACATTCACAACTGAAACAGATTTACAAGCAGGTAATATTTGGCTCTATGATGCCAATACAGATAAAACAATTCTGTATCGATCACCAAGTGGTATGGCAAATGGATTAGATATTTATAAAGGTAAATTTTATGCATGCGAAGCCGCTGACTATGGTGGAAGAAGAATTACCGAAACAGATATTGCAACAGGTAGAGCAAAAATATATGCCGCCTATTACAACGAGAAACATTTCAACTCTCCTAACGATTTAGTCTTCGATTCAAAAGGAAATTTATATTTTACCGATCCCCGTTATTCAGGACATGAGCCGATAGAACAGCCGGTAAATGGTGTTTATAAGGTTACGCCCGATAAAAAAATTGAACTGCTTACAGGAATGATTTCGATGCCAAATGGAATTGGAATATCTCCCGATGAAAAAATTCTTTATGTCGTTTGCAATGACGAAACCGATCCGGCAACAAATACAAGTGAAAAACTCAAAGGCAATTTTATTGCTAAGTTTTTACTTAATGATAACCAACCAATGGAATACCTCGGTTTATTAGTTTCTTTTAAGTATCCAACCGGACCTGATGGAATACAAGTAGATGTCGAAGGTAATATCTGGGCAGCAATCCGTGAAGAAGCTGCTCCATATATTGGCAAGTATGATTCAGAAGGGAAAGAATTATTACGCATACCATTACCGGAAGTGCCCTCTAATCTCTGCTTCGGAAAGGGTAAGTTTAGTAATTATCTTTTTATCACTGCCGGCGGTTCACTTTATAAATATTTACTGAATTAAAATTATGAAAAAAATAGTTTTGATTATTATTCTATTAGTAGTAGGAATAAATTATTCCTATGGACAAATATCAAACCCCATTTCACCTGAGGGTGCTGATCCATGGGTAATTCAACACAAAGGTGTTTACTACTATTGTTATTCAACGGGTTCATCAATCTTCATTAATAGCTCCGAAAAATTAGAAGATGCAGTTCAACAAACTGGTGTGGAAGTTTGGAGACCGGAAGAAGGTAAATCATATTCAAAAGAGATTTGGGCACCGGAGCTTCATTTCTTAAACAATAAATGGTATATCTATTTCGCAGCTGATGATGGAAGAAACGAAAATCACAAAATGTATGTTCTCGTGTCGGATTCAGAAAATTCTAAAGAAAAGTATCAATTTATTGGACAGCTAAAAACCAAGACGGATAAATGGGCAATAGATGGTACAATTTTAGAATATGGAGATAAACTCTTCTTTATTTGGTCTGGATGGGAAGGCGATATTAATATTTCACAGAATATTTATATAGCTGAGATGGAAAATCCTTTTACGATTAAGGGGGAAAGAGTTTTAATATCTAAACCGGAATTTGAATGGGAAACTATTGGAGAACCTTTAATTAATGAAGGACCGGAAGTACTAAAGAACAATGATAAAGTATTTATAATTTATTCTGCGAGTGGAAGTTGGACTGACCACTATTGTTTGGGACAGTTAAGCCTAATTGGAGATAACCCGCTTAATCCAAATGATTGGGAGAAAAAAGATAAGCCTGTTTTCACTGGCACTGAAAAAATTTTTAGCCCTGGTCATGCATCATTTACTTATTCACCTGATATGACTGAAAATTGGATAGTATATCATACAGCTAAAACAAAGGGAAGCGGCTGGGATAGAAATGTTCGAATTCAGAAATTTTCATTTAATGAAATTGGAGAACCAAATTTCGGGAATCCAATAGATGATGGAATATTATTCGATTCCCCTTCTGAAAATAATTATCAAAAATATGTAAATCCTTTTATTGGGACATCAAATGGGGGTAATACATTCCCTGGCGCAGTTGTTCCATGGGGGATGGTATCGGTTAGCCCACAAAACGCATTCGGTGCTCCCGCCGGATATTTATATGGCGAAAATAATTTCCGTGGCTTCGGGCATAATCATTTAAGCGGTACAGGATGCGGCGATCTCGGCTCTATAATAATTTTCCCCTTTAATGGAAAATTAGATTATAACGATTACTCTACTACATACAAAAACGAAAGCGCATCGCCGGGATTCTATTCTCTTTATCTCGATAAGACAAAAGTAAAAGTAGAGGTGACTGCAACAGAGAGAACAGGATTAATAAAATTTATTCCTGATGAGGAGATGGAATTAAAAATACTTATTGATGTAGGAAGAAGTCTAACACTTCAAGGCGGCGGAAAAATAATAATTAATTCAGATAATGAAATATCAGGTTATAATATTTCTGGCGGTTTCTGCGGTGAGGAAAATAGAAATACAACTTACTTTGCTTCTGAATTTAGTAAATCTATTGTTGCGACTGAATTAATCGATTCTTCAAAGGGAATAATCTTTTCCTTCAAATTAAAGAAGGAGGAAGAATTAATTCTTAAAACCGGAATATCATATACAACAGTAGCGAATGCGAAAAATAATCGAAAAGAAGAAGTAAAAGATTTTGATTTTACAAAAGTTAGAAACGAAGCGATAGCAAAGTGGAATAATGTTTTAAGTAAAGTGAAGGCAGTCGGTAAAAAAGATGATATGATTAAGTTTTATACTTCGTTATATCATATGCTTATTCATCCGAATATTATTAATGATATTAATGGAGATTATACTATATACAATAGCAATGAAATAGAAAAAACAAAAGGAAATAGATATACTATTTTTTCATTGTGGGATACTTATCGAACTCTTCATCCATTCTATACACTTCTATATCCTGATATTCAATTAGAATTAATAAATACGATGTTGGCTATGTATAAGGAAGGTGGATTTCTGCCAAAGTGGGATTTACTTTCCAAAGAAACATATATGATGGTGGGCGATCCTGCATCGATAGTTATAGCAGATAGTTATATAAAAGGGATTAAAGATTTCGATACAAAGCTTGCTTTAGAGGCCATGCTAAAACCTGCAATGCTAAAGAAGGGTGAGCATGCACCTCCAATACGTGCCGGTTATCATCAATTTTTAGAATATGGATACATACCATTCGAGCAAAGTATGGATGATGATTGGTGGGTCTGGGGACCGGTATCTACAAACTTAGAATATAATTTAGCAGATTGGTCAATAGCACAATTCGCAAAGAGAATTGGTAACGAAAAAATAGAAAAGAAATTTTTTGATCGTTCAATGAAATACAAAAATATTATTGATACTACTACAAAATTTGCACGTTCTCGATTAAAGAATGGCAATTGGCTTGAACCTTTCGATCCTTATTTGAGTGTCGGTTCTACTGATTGGGAAGGTTCAGGTGGACCCGGTTATGTTGAGGGAAATGCTTGGAATTATTCATGGTTTGTTCCATTTGATATTCCCGGATTAATAAAACTATATGGCGGAGAAAAAGCATTTGCTGAAAAACTGCTCGAATGTTTTAAGAATAATCAATTCACGATAAATAATGAACCCGATTTTGCCTATCCATATCTATTTAATTATGTCGAAGGATATGAATATAATACACCGGAATTAGTTACTGAAATAATGGAATCTGATTTTGGTGTTGATGATGCGGGACTGCCTGGTAATGATGATTGCGGTGCAACTTCGGCATGGTTCGCCTTCTCTGCTCTTGGATTTTATCCTGATCTAACAGCATCAGAAAATTATTCTATCGGCATTCCCTTATTTGATAAAATCATACTTTCAATTGATGGTAGGAATGTTACGATAGAAAAAAGTGAAACCCCAAACGAGATAATATTAAATGGAAAGAGATACAAAAATTTTATTAATCATTTTGATATAGTAAAAGGAGATGAAAATGAAAAAAATTAAACTCGGAATTATAGGTACTGGACTTGCCGCTAAAAATCTACATCTTCCCGCACTTTATAAATTGAATGACAAATTCGAGATTACCGCTGTATGCAATCATACCGAAAAAAAAGGGAAAGAATTTTCTGCATTGGTCGGTGATGTACCTGTTTATACCGATTATAAAGTGATGCTCAAAGAAGCTGATATTGATGCTGTGGATATTGCACTTCCAATCGAATTTAATCATCAAGTTACAATCGATGCATTCAAAGCAGGTAAACATGTATTCTTAGAGAAACCATTAGCTGCATCAATTAAGGAAGGTAAACAATTATTAGCAGCGGAAAAGAAATATAATGTAACCGCGCTTCTCGCAGAAAATTTTAGATATAAACAGGTCTTCCGTTCCACAAAGGAGTTAATTAAAAAAGGAAAGATTGGGAAAGTTTACGCATTCAATTGGAATCTTTATTATAACGTAACTAAGAAGAACGAATATGCACAAACGAAATGGCGTCAAGAAAATAAATATCCGGGGGGGTTCGTGCTTGACGCAGGTGTTCATAATATAGCCGCTGTTCGATATCTATTCGGAGAAGTTGATAACGGCACTTCCTATATAAAATCGATTAATTCTAAAATTGGTGAATATGATACGATGTCATTTAGTTTTGAGATGCTCAATGGAATCAATGGTGTTTATAATATCTATTTCTCTGTAAAAGGTCATTGGGAAGATCAATTTTTGATTTTCGGTACTAAAGGTACAATTGAAGTAAGCACAAATAAAATTACCGTTAAGAAAGAAGATATGCCGGATGAAATATTTGAGTATAATGATAGCTTCGGCTATTATGAGGAATTTACTGATTTCTATAACGCTATTATGAAAAAGAAAAAACCGTTTAGCAGTTTTGAAGAAGGGTATAGAGATATGGTAATAGTTATCGATGCAATTAATTATGGAATACAAAACTCAAAAGGATTTATACCTTAATCTTGCATTTATCCCAATTTAATATTTTTTATTCCGTATTTAGTAAGAGCAGAGATCCATTCTCTGCTTTTCACTTTATCGGTAGTATCAACCGAGATAAAGTTTTGTTCTGCTCCAATTTTTCTAGCCTTATCCAAACCAATATTATGATAAGGCATAATTTCAATTCCATGTAGTTTAGTAAATTTTCTATATATATCACTGATAGCATGAAAATGTTTTTCGGTATCGTTAAATCCCGGAACTATTGGACATCTTAGAATAATTTTTGCTCCATTGTCGTAGAGTAAATTAAAATTCTTTTGGATCAAGTCATTATATACGCCTGTATATTCCTTATGTTTTTGAAAATCGCTTTCCTTAAAATCATAAAGAAAAAGATCAACATAGGGCATAATATCTAAATACCTGTCGGATGGTGCATGTCCACATGTATCAAGTGTTGTATGAATTTCATTCTCTTTACATGCTTTTAGTATCTGCTTGGTGAATTGGAATTGAGTCATCGGTTCGCCGCCCGATATTGTTACACCACCACCTGAGTTATTATAGTAATCTTTATCTCTAAGAATGAGTTCAATTATTTTATCAACCGTTCTAACTTTTCCTGTAAGTGTCAGTGCTTTATTTGGGCATACTGTGAGACATCGCCCTGAAAGATTACATTCAGAAAAATTTACTTCATGTTTCCCGGCTCTTTCAAAATGCACCGATGATGGACATACGGATATACATTTAAAACAATCAAGACATTTCTCCCGGTTAAAAGAGAGTTGAATATTATAATTAATTGCTTCGGGATTATGACACCACTTACAATTAAGGGGGCACCCTTTAAGGAAAACAGTTGTTCTTATTCCTGGTCCGTCATGGATAGAGAATCGTTGTATGTCAACGATAATACCGGTTTCACTCATTTTAATAAAGTGTCCTCTTTAGAATATCTTTTTGAACTTCCGTAGATAGTTCAATAAAGCGTGCCGAGAACCCACCTACACGTACAAATAGATTACGGTATTTTTCCGGTTCTACTAAAGCTTTTTCCAAGTCGCCACGGTTAAGTACTGTAATCATTGCCTGAGCACCACCTTTATCAAAGTACGTTTTTAAAAGAGATTTAATAATATCTCTTCTCTCGAAGAAAAGTTCAGGACTAAATTTCATATTCTGTACTGAACCGGCATGAATAGCACTACTCGGTTTTACTAATGAGTTAAGCATTGCAGTAATGCCTTCTTTATCGTTGCCACCTGAAGGGGCGTTTCCATTATTCATATGTTCAAATGCATTCCTTCCATCGGGAGAGGCAGATGTAGATTTACCCATTAGTGTATTAGCACTATTATTTATAATAACAACAAGATAAGAATGAAGTCCAACTCTTTCAGCTTGATTCCTGACGAAATTACAAACGTGATTATGAACTTTTTCCAACATCGAGTCAGCAACATCATTATCGTTACCATATTTAGGTGCATTAAGCAGAATATGTTGAATATTTTCATATCCTGAAAAATTATTATCGAGGGCATCTAATAATTCTTTTTTAGATATTAAATTTTTCTCATAGACTAATTCTTTAATTGCGGTGAGACTATCGGCGGTATTTGTATTCCCATAGGTCTCGAGGGTTCCACCTAAGTATTTAATTCCACCATCAAACATCCCCTTTCCTTTTACCATACAGTCATCATAAAGAAGACTATTATAAAGGAAAGGAGCTTCTCTACCGCAAACTTTGTACTCTAATACTTCCTGTTCGGCAAGTATAGAGACAAAGAACTCAACTTGTTTTTTATATGCATTCATTAAATCATCGAATGAATGAAAATCTTCTAAATTACCTAATTGCAGACCGATTATATTTCCTGTAACAGGATCAACGCCGTTTCTAAGTGTTACCTCCAATGCTTTTAGTAAATTAATTACTCCACTTGGAGTACCAAAACTTCTTCCTTCTAGAATATATTCGCCGCATCCGTAAGGTGTGAAATATCTTTCTGTTTCCTTAATCGAAAAACCGAATGCATTATTAATTGAATTAATATTTATATCATCATTATAGAGGATTGGATAAGTTGCCCCACCGCCAATTACATCAAGTGCTTTTTCATATAGGGCTGGATTCATACCTTCATAAATTCTTAGAGATAATTGTGGTTCAATCTCTTTTACTGTGCGTGTTGCTTCCATCGCAAGAAGTGCGAATCGATCAGCGTTCTCTTCGTTAGGTCTTGATTTACCACCTATAATCACACGGTTATGGACTACTGTATTACGGTCAGCCATTAATTGCCAAAGAGATTGTAAATACTTAAGAGCTTCATCTTCGTCAATAATACCGGCATTAATATCATTTACGAGAAAATCTCCCATATAGATATCCATTCTTCCATAATTACGAACATCGGCTACATATGTGTAAATCCAAAATAATTGAATAGCTTCTCTTAATGTGCATGGTTTTGAAATTGTTATTATATGCAAGGTATCAGCAATTTTATCGAGTTCTTCTTTTTTTTCTTCAATTGTAGAAATTTCTGATAAAAAACGAATCTCTTTTTCATAGTATAAGCAAGTATCCACGAGCACATCGATTGCTATCTTCATTCCTTCATAAAATTGAACGTCGCGTCCATCATCTTGAGCGGTGGCTTTTAGTTCTTCAATCTCTTTATAGATTCCGGGAATGCCAAGGTCTAAAAGTTTTTTGAAATTAGGAGTGCTTCCTGTTAAACGGTATAGAGGGAAAGCAATACCGCTAGTATTCATCCAATCATCGGAGAAAAGATATTGAGCCATAAGAGGTGGATATTCTTTTCTGATCTTATTTGATGTATCTTCAGATTCCCAAAACTTTAGCATCTCTTCAATTTTTGTTTTTTCATCAGTGGGATAGTTATAAGTTTCTAGATCGTTTTGAATATCTTCGAATTGGCAATAGTAAGCAAATGCAGTAGGTCCCCATTCATCAATTGTAAACCCAACTTTACCTTGCTGTAATCTCCCGGCAAAAAGGTCTCCATCTTGAAGTGGAGTAAAATATGCAGGGAACTCTGCTTTTAAGACCATAGCTTCTTTTATAGCCGGATGAGCGGTTATATATGTTTTATATACTTCTGTTATTTTTAGTTCTTTACTATAATCTTTCATTTTCGCTTCTATTGATATTTGTTATATTTAGTTTATATTGTATGTTATAAATATCGAATAAAACAAACTAAATCTTGTCTTTTAATGATCCTAAAGTTGTAATGTATTGATATCTTCTAATAATTATGAGCATGCAAACTAAGCAAAAATCGATCAAGCTATATTCCGAAGATTTAATCGATCGCGAAACTGAAATTCACTATGCTTTTCATAAATCTTTGAAAAGTATTACGACAATTCATACGCATAATTTTTATGAATTATTCTTAGTCGTAAGCGGTGAAGTGATTCATGTAATTAATGAGAAAATGCAAAAATTAAGTGAAGGATCATTAGTATTTATTCGTAAGCAAGATATTCATTATTATAAACAGTCAGGTGAGAGCGAATGCAATATTATAAATCTTGCATTCCGTGAATCCACATTAAAAAATCTATTTGAATATTTATCTGATGGTTTCCCTGCTGATGAATTATTGGAAGGGAAAACTCCGGTTCATGTTTTTTTAACGTCAAGCGAGAGGGATATTCTTTCATCTAAATTACAGAATTTGAATACAATCCCAAGAAATGAAAAAAGGCAGATAAAGACTGCGTTAAGAATTTTACTTTTCGAAATATTCATAAAATACTTTTCTCAAATTAATGAAAAGAAAGGTGATCTCCCGGAATGGTTAGATTCATTAACTTATGAGATGCAAAAAAAAGAGAATTTTACTAGAGGAATAAAAAATCTTTATATTCTCTCTAATAGAACTCCGGAGCATCTCAGCAGAGTATTTAAGAAATATTATAATATTTCGCCTACAGGATACATAAACGAATTGCGACTTAACTATGCGGCAAATCTTTTGACTAATAGTGATGAAAATATAGTTCAAGTGTCGTTAGACGCAGGATTCGAGAACCTTAGTCATTTTTATCATTTATTCAAAAAGAAATTCACTAAGTCCCCGGCGGAATTTAGAAATCAAAATCAAAAATCAATTATACCATTTTAAAATAAATAGGAGAAATTATGGAGTACAGATATTTAGGTAAATCGGGTCTTAAAGTTTCGGCATTATCATTTGGTGCTTGGGTTACGTTTGGTGATCAAGTAGGCGAGGAAGTAGCATCTGCCTGTATGAAAGAAGCTTATGATGCAGGTGTAAATTTCTTTGATAATGCAGAAGCATATTCAGGCGGTAAAGCAGAAACGATGATGGGAAATATCTTTAAGAAAATGGGGTGGAAAAGAAGCGATTATGTAGTATCCACAAAAATCTTCTGGGGCGGGGAAGGTCCTAATGATAAAGGACTTTCCTATAAGCATATTTTTGAAGGTGCTAATGCTGCATTAAAACGATTACAAGTTGATTATGTTGATCTAATTTTTGCTCATCGTCCCGATTTTCATACGCCGGTAGAAGAAACTGTTTGGGCAATGAATCAGATTATTCGTGAAGGTAAAGCCCTTTATTGGGGTACAAGTGAATGGAGTGCGGAACGCATTATGCAAGCCTATCATATAGCAAGAAGAGAGCATTTAATTCCGCCATTAATGGAACAGCCGCAATATAATATGTTTCACCGCGAAAAAGTTGAAAAAGAGTTCCTTCCTCTTTATTCCGAGATAGGATTAGGAACTACAATCTGGAGCCCATTGGCAAGCGGTATATTAACGGGTAAATATAGCGATGGTATCCCTGATTCATCACGTGTTAATCTAAAAGATTATGAATGGCTCAAGAATATTATACTTAGCCCCGAAGGTCAAGAAAAAATTGAAAAGACAAAAGAGCTTCAAGATCTAGCGAAAGAGCTTGGACTAACGCTTCCCGAACTAGGATTAGCTTGGTGTCTTAAAAATCCAAATGTAAGCACTGTGATTACAGGCGCATCAGGACCGGAACAGGTAAAGCAGAATATGAAAGCTATTGATAAGGTAAATCTTCTTACAGTTGAAGTAATGGAATCAATCGAAGAGATACTTCAAACAAAACCGGAAGCTGAATGGGATTTAAGATAATTATTTGAAACAAATTCTTTTCTGATTAGTTTAATGGAAGGTATTTTATACCTTCCATTAATTAATGATTCCAAAGCAATAGCCTACTGAGGGTAACAATGGTAAAAACCTTCCAACTAGTGAATACAAAAACAGTAGTAACTGATTTTGATTCAGCCAATATTTTAATTTATGTATCACCTACCGAAGAAGAGAAGAAATCGTTAGTAAGCAAATATAATATTGACGAACATACATTAAACTCATCTTTAGATCCGGATGAACTTGCTCGATTAGAATTTGAACCAGATCATATGGCAATGATCGTGAAAATTCCAAAAACGTATTCGGGTGCTGACCGATTACTTTTCAGGGTCTCTTCAATGGGTATGTTTTTATTCAAAGACAAAATAATTGTTGTAGTCAGCGAAGATATCGATCTCATCCGCGGGAAGCATTTTAATAAAGTTAATACACTTAATGACGTAATGCTAAAAATAATTTTTAGTTCGATTATTCATTTTATAGATCACTTAAAAACAATTAATCTGCTTTCTGATGAAATAGAAACGAAAATCAGTACCTCGATGGAAAATCATTATTTAATGGAGCAATTCACTTTAGGCAAAAGTTTAGTTTATTACCAAAATGCTATTAACTCAAATTCTGCTTTGATTGATAAGCTAAAATTAAATTCGAGTAAGCAAGGTTTTACACAAGATGAGATAGAATTGCTAGACGATATATTAATTGAAAATGCACAATGCTATAAACAGGCGGAAATTTATTCAAATATCCTTGCAAGTTTAATGGATGCCAAAGCATCACTCATAAGCAATAATCTTAATATGCTAATGAAGACATTGAACATTATTACGATTATGATAATGGTGCCGACCTTTGTAGTAAGCGCATTTTCGATGAACGTGGGCATGCCATTTGAAAAAGAGCCATACGCCTTTGCATTAATAATGGGCTTAGCTCTTGTTTCAGTAATGGTCTTCTTCCTCTTTTGGAGATGGAAGAAGTGGTGAAAAATATTCAATAATTATTTAGTCATCGAATAAGGTAGAGAGTCCGATGCAGTTCCCCAATTTTTATTCGGTTCTGATTGCATCACAAATTTTAATTGACCGCCATGCATTATTTCTTCGTGAGTTATGTAGGTGCGGTTAATTTTTTTGCCATTGAGCAATAATTCTTTTATATAAATATTTTTATCGGATAAATTTTCGGCAGTGATCTTAAACGATTTCCCATTTTCTAAATTGATTAAAGCAGAATTAACCGCAGGGCTTCCAATAACATATTCATTACTTCCCGGAGCAACTGGATAGAACCCCATCACACTGAAAATATACCAAGCCGACATCTGTCCACAATCATCATTACCGCATAGCCCGTGAGGTTCCGGTTTGTACATCGTATTAACTATCTGATGAATTCGTTCTTGAGTTTTCCATGGTGCACCTGCATAATTATACATATAAGGCACATGATGCGATGGCTCATTACCATGAACATAATTACCAATCATCCCCACGCAAGTTACGTCTTCGCTTTCGCCGAAATATTTATCAGGGAGATCAACTGTGAAAAGAGAATCGAGCCAAGTTATAAGTTTATCATTACTTCCGAGAAGATTTATAAATCCCTTTATATCTTGCGGTACATACAGCGAATAATTCCAAGCGTTACCTTCAATATAACCCTGTCCCGAAACACTTAATGGATCGAACGGAGTTTTAAATGATCCATCGGTATTTTTTGCGCGCATATAATGTGTTGTAGGATCATAAATATTTTTGAAACTCTCTGCACGTTTTGCAAATATTTCAGCTTCATTTTTTTTACCAAGTTTTTCTGCGAATCGATAAATTGTCCAATCGTCATAAGCATATTCTAAAGTTTTAGATGCAGAGTTAGAAGAGATATTTTCCGGCACATAACCATATTGTTTATAAGCACCGATGCCGTCATTAGGATCGTAATTAGCACTTGATACCACTGCCTCAAATGCTTTAGTATTATCAAATCCTTTAATCCCTTTCATATATGCATCAGCAATTACAGGCACGGCATGATACCCGATCATACACCAATTTTCATTTGCCCAATGTGACCAAATTGGAAGTATATGATGAACGCTCTGCTCGTAATGAGCAATCATTGAATTAACAATGTCGCTTGTTCGTTTCTGCTGAATAATTGTATATAGCGGATGAAGAGCTCTATATGTATCCCATAAAGAAAATGTTGTATAGTTATCTGATTTACTGTTCTTATAAATATTTTGATCTAAACCGCGATACTCTCCATTTACATCTGAAAAGACTACCGGATTGAGGAATGCATGATACATTGATGTATAAAAATTTTCTGACTTTATTTCATCAGCATCGATCGTAATTTTAGAAAGTTCTTTATTCCATTTCTCTTTTGCTTCGGATACAATTTTATTAAAATCCCAACCGGGAATTTCAGCTTTGAGATTTTGAATTGCGTTATTTATACTGACTCCTGAGATTCCAACTTTTACAAAAATCTCTTCTCCATCATTCGTATCAAAATCGAAATAACATTTTATTTTTGTGCCGGCGCGTTCCGGGAAATTATCGTTCTCATTCCATCTTCGCCAGAATCCTTTGTAGAGCATCTGCTCTTCATTTCTGAATCCATACGATTTGAAAGGTTTAGAAAATTCAATTGCGAAATAGATATAGCGAGTTCGTGCCCAACCGTTTGTTTGCCGATAACCTGTTATTAAAGTACTGTTCTCTTTTCTAATGAATGACCAAACATTTTTTCCGTCATAATTATATATGCCATAAGTGAGATCGAGAATTATATGAGCTGAATCGGATTTAGGAAAACGATATTTATGAAAACCTGCATGAGTAGTAGCAGTGAAAGAGGCATCAATATTGTAATCTTCTAACTTTACTGAATAGAATCCTGGTGTTGCTTGTTCGTTTGCATGAGAGAAACGAGAGCGATAACCGCTTTCGGGATTATCCTTTGTTCCGGGATTTAATTGTAATTTGCCGATTGTTGGCATCATTAAAATATCTCCAAGATCCGAATGCCCTGTGCCGTTAAAATGAGTATGCGCAAATCCAACTATTGTATTATCAGTGTATTGATATCCTGCACAGTATTTATAAACATCAGGATTATAATTTTTTCCATAGCTAAATAAAACAGAATCAGTTTCGGGACTAAGTTGTACCAAACCGAATGGAACTGCTGCACCGGGGAACGTATGCCCCATATCATCAGTACCGATCAATGGATTTACGTAATCAGCGGGATTTTTTTTCTGAGCCTGCGCATTCATCTTAAGATTCAGGTTTAGACTCAAAGCAATTAATAATAATACAATAATTTTTTTCATTTTAATTCTCTTATTTAACAAAAATTAATTTTTTGATTGAACTAAATTCAGGAGTTTCTATTTTGTAAAAATACACGCCGCTGGATAAATTCAGTGCATTAAAGGCAACTGAGTGCAATCCTGTGCGTTTATTCTCATTTACTAATTCGCTTACTATCTCTCCGAGAGTATTATAAATTTTCAATGAGACATGAGTTTCTTTGGGAATGTAGTATTCAATATTAGTAGTAGGATTAAAAGGATTTGGATAATTCTGATATAATTGGAATCCATTTGGGAGGACACCTTCATCAATTATGGAGGTAGCATTTGGGTCGACTATTTTAATATTATCAAACGAGAGTTTAATTCCTTTTAAATCATTATGCTCTGCAACGACTTGAAAAGAAATTACTTCTTTCCAATCAAATTTACCTTGTGCGCTATACCATTGCTCATTATCCCATGAGCCGGTTTCAGAAAAATCATTTAATGGAATTTGGACGTGTTGCCATGTGCCATCAAATTTCACTTCTGATTTATCAATTGTTATTGCATTGCGCCAAGGATGATCTTCACCACTATTAAGTTTTGTATCAACGAAACGTATTTCAAATCGTGTTTCTTTTGAACCTTTAAACCAGAAATCGAGAGCGAACCCTTTTGAAACGAGGTAGCTAAAATCTTTTATTCTCTTAAAACTATAACTAAAATTACCGTAGCGATCAGAATTATCCCAAGTTAAATAAAAATCTCCATCCTTAGGGGAATCAGTTTCATAAAGCTTTAGTTCACCACCGCCATAATCAGTAAAATAAAATTGTGAAGCGAGATAATCATCATAAAAAACTATCTCCGAAGAATCGGGGGCAAATGTATCAAATTTTTGCGGAGGGGGGGCAAAGCCGAGAGCATTAATCATTGGAATGTTCACGTCATATTCGAAACGCTCTAAAGAATTTTTATTAAAAATACCGAAGCCGCCTTTGTAATCCCATGCAGTCCATGAAATACCAAGCTGGTCTAGATAATTTTTAATAATTACGTACCAAGCGATACGATCATTCGGAGCGGAATTTATCATAAAGGCACCGAATTCACCACAGAAAATCGGGACATTCCTTTTCTTAGAAAAATTTGAAGCAATATCCATAAGTCTTCTTACTTCGGAAATTTTTCCATCTTTTTTATAATCGTTATAAGACCATTTTAACCAAGTGTTCTCAAGTTCAGAAGGCATCGCGGGCATTAACGCTTCATTATAAGGGAAAGGAATATTTTTAACTAAATCCATAGAGGGAGTTGACCAACTTGCACCTTGATGAGTAAAAAGAAATGGATCATAAAAATGATATGTATAGATTAAGTTTTTGTCTTCGTAATCAGGCATCTGTTCTAAGCTATTATAGCTATTAAAATTCGATCCGCCGATAATAATTGTATGTTTAGAGTCTATCTCTCTAATTGCATCAATTACCCTTTGTTGTGCTTTATTCCAATCTACTTCGCTTATTCCATGTGGTTCATTAAGTATTTCATAATAGATAAGATTAGATCGGTCTTTATAATGCTCTGCCATCTGTTTCCAAATAGGAACTAAAATATCACCAATATCTTGTGGAGTAGGGACACTTGGATCGAATGTGTGATTATCTAATATAAGATGGAGTTGAAGTTCTTCTGCCCAATCTACAATCTTATCAAGAAAGAAATAAAGTAAAGGGTCTATAGTATAATTAGGTGAGCCGCTAGTATAATAATTAAGATTAATTGGGAGACGAATTACATCAGCTCCGAGTAACTTAATATTTTCTATATCTTTTTTTCCGTAAGCTCCGAAATTAAGTTTATTAATTTCGTTTCCTTGCTGCATCCACATCGTAAGATTGAATCCATGCTTGAAAGGGGGTTTTGGTTGTGATTTGATTGGTGATAAAACTATAAAAGTTAATAAAAAAAAGAATAGAGGTTTTCTCATGAAAATTTCCCGAATGTTGTGGGACTAATCTGAACTAATCAATCCCTTTAAAAAGTATTCTGAAAGTTGTTCCTTCGTGCTTTTTGCTTTTTACGTCAAGAACAGCATTGTTAATATGACAATATCTTTTGACTAATGCTAATCCTAAGCCATTACCTTCAAAACCTCTTGTGTATCCCTGTTCTTCTTGATGAAATGGAGAGAATAAAAGTGGAAGAAATTCATCGCTAATACCGATGCCTGTATCTTTAATCTCGACAAGAACATCATGATCTTGTTTTTCAAGTGAAATTTGAACGAATCCCTTTAATGTGTATTTTATTGCATTATCAATTAAATTAGCGAAGACTTGGATGATGCTATATTCATCAACATTTACAATTACATCACTGCAATTTTTGGAATAAATTAATCGAATGCCTTTTGCTTCGGCACTTCTTTTATATTCGGTATAGAGAGGGTCAATCACTAATGTATCTAAATTGATCTCCTTTAAGGTCGGTTCATAAAGTCCCGATTGAAGTTCGGACATATTAAGAATTGAATCAATTGTTCTGATGATTCTCTTGGAAGCATTTTCCACGCAAGGGAATAGATCCTCATATTCTTTATCTAATTTACCTTGTACCACTTCACCAATTAAATTAACACTGCTAAGTATAACGTTAATAGGCGTTCTTATTTCGTGGGACATCTGATTTAGAAATTCGGTTTTTATTAGATCGGATTTCTCTGCTATTTCTTTTGCTTTCATTAGTTCGATCTGAATTTCTTTCTGCTTTGTAATGTCATTAATTGTAGTGATGAAAACATACGGATTCCCTTCTTTATCTCTTTGAAGAACCGTGCTGATATCAGCCCAAACAATATGCCCGTCTTTATGAAGAAATCGTTTTTCCCATCTTGCTCGTGTTTTTCTTCCCGCTAAGACTTCTTTTACAATCTCTTCATTATATGGAATATCATTTGGATAAGTTAATTCACGCCAATTTTTATTTAATAGTTCTTCTTTAGTATAACCTAAGATATCAGCATAAGCATTATTCATTTCCATAAAGCCATCTATGCTCGTAATAGAAATGCCGACAGTCGCATTCATAAAAACTTCTCGGAATTTTTCCTGTGTTTGCTTTAAGGCTTCTTCATTCTTTAGGCGGGAAGAGATATCTTTTATTGTTATCAAGTGAACGGGAGAATTATCTAATATAAAAAACTGACCTGTAATCTCAACCGGAAAGATAGTACCATTTTTTTTCTTGTGATATCTAATTGGAATTTTAATGGAATGATCCAATAAGTTATCAAAACTTTTTGTTGCTTTTTCTGTTTTCTCAGGTTCTGCGGAAAGATCAGTATTCTTTAGTGTAGCTAATTCCTCTTGGTTATAGCCATACATTTTCTCGACACCCTCATTTGCCTTTAAAATCGTACCATCTGCATTTCTTATTAAAAAGAGGGCATCAGTTACTGATTCGAATAACTTACTATATAATTTTTCGGAATTTTTTAAAAGTCCGAGATCAGATTTTTTACTCATTCTAATCCATTAAAAGTTATCTGAAAAGAAGATCCTTTTGCTTTTTCGCTTCTTATATCTATCTCTGCATTATTAATTGTGCAATATCTTTTAACTAAAGCAAGACCAAGTCCATTGCCGTCATAACTCCTGCTATATCCCTGCTCTTCCTGCGAAAAGGGCTCAAATATTTTTTCTAAATATTCTTGAGAAATTCCTATTCCCGAATCTTCTACTCTAATTGCAACACTCTTATCGGGGGAGCTAAATACTCTTATTTTGACGAATCCTTTATTCGTGTATTTAATTGCATTATCAATTAGATTAGAAAAAATTTGTCCAATGCTATATTCATCGCCATATACAGTAGGTAATATATCATAATGAATGCTAAAGTCAATATTTTTCGATATTGCATTTACTTTATACTGCCTGAAGACAGGGTCCAAAATATCTTGCTTTAGGTTGATATTTTTATATACCGGTTCATAAGACCCGGTCTGTAATTCGGAAATATTTAATATCATATTGATTGTGCGAATAATGCGATTACCAGCAATTTCAATTGATTCGAAGCTCCCTTTTAAATCGGAACTTGTATCAAAATTTCCTTCATCTAATTCTATTTTTATAAAATTAGTATAGTTGAGAATTATATTAAGCGGGGAACGAATCTCGTGGGACATCTGAGCAAGAAACTCGGATTTCAATTTATTGGCTTTTACAGCATCATCTTTTGCCTTTATTAATTCTTGAACCATCTTCTTAAGTCTAATTTCTGCTATTTGCTTATCATTCTGTAGATCAAATTTATGGAGTGCATAAGCGATATCATTTGCAACTTCTTCAAATAAATTCTTTTCATCAACGTCATTAATATAAATGCGATTGAGCATCACAGAAAAAATGCCGAAGGTTTTTTCGCTATGGTAGAGTTTAATTGTAAATCTTCCATTTTCGCTGTTCGTTTTATTTAAAAAACAATCAGAGCAATCACTCTCTACATGAGCAATAATTTGAACACCCGAATCACTAAGGGTTTTCTTTTGGCAGGGAGTAAATTGCTTTTTCTTGAGATTTTCTTTTATTGTTTTCGTAGCTTAATCATTGCCTGAAGATGCCATTTCAATTAGATTTGAGTCCTTATCTAAAAGTGCAATATAGGCATGATGATAACCGCGTAAATCTGTTAGTAATTTACACGTCTTATTTATTAATTTTGTTTTAGAGGTCTCTTGAACTATAAGCTGATTAACATTTCTAATTGATGCAAGGATTAAATTAAGATGGCTTATCTTGTCCTCATGATTTTTTCGATCTGTAATATCAAAAAAGATGACTGCAAATTTACCAAAACCGGGACTATATGTCCGCACTTCAAAATGTTTATTAAGCTTTGCTGAAAAATTTTCAAATTGAGCCGGTTTCCCTGTGAGTGCCACTTTTCCATATTCTTTGATCCAATATTCTTCTATTTCCGGCATTATTTCTTTAATTCTTCTACCAATAATATCGCCTGCTTTTAATCCTGTAATTTTTTCAAATTCAGGATTAACGGCTATATACCTATAATCTATTGGATTATTATTATCATCAACAATAATTTCATGAACTGCAAACCCCGAGATCATATTATTGAAAAGAAGTATATAATCATTATCAGCAATAAGTGCGTTATTGCTTTCCGGCTTTAACGGAGTATTCAAAGTATATAGTTCATTCATCTAAAGTCTACTTCAATTAAAATGTTAAATCATGAAATCTAATCACATAAATTTCAAGATAGTTCACCGGGAACTATACACCACCCTATTATCGGATAAAAATTCCAAAAATTTAACTATATCAAATCTTAAAACACTCTTCCATTTCGGAATCTAACCAAGGAATAAGTATTTAATAAAACTGTGAAAACAAGTAATACTACAATATTAGTATAGACAGAGGATAATGGTCCATTGCGCCACAATACACTTAAAAATGCTTCAACCGACCAATATGTCATAGTTGCCTTTGCTCCCGTCTGCATCCATTCGGGCATAAATTGAATAGGAAACCAAGAGCCGCCGAGAGCAGACATTACGAGAATTAAAAGCATACTTACGCCATTTGCTTGGTTTGCAGTCTTCGTAGTCGATGTAATTAACATCGCAAAAGATACTGCCGCCATTGCCGATACTATTACTATAATCATTAGATTAAAGAAATTGGAGAATATGTCTATATCAAAAAATGCCCATGAAAAAACGAAGAGCACTAGAAGTTGAATAACGCCGAGCATTGTTGAATATATATATTTGCTCCAAAGGATATCTGCCCTTGAAACAGTCATACAAAGAAGTCGTTTTAATGTCCCTTCTTGCTTTTCTTCAAAAAGAGAAGTGGCAGCACCTGTAATAGAAAAGAGCAAAAACATAATTGCCCATCCGCCAACAGAGCGAGTTACTCCCGGGTTTGCAATTTCTACACCTACTAATTGCTCGTTCTCAAACTGAATAATATTTCCCATAAAATTTGCTTCGGCGCTCGTATCGGTAGAACTACTGAATAACGAGGAAGAATCAACTCTTGTTAGGTCTTGCATAAACGAATCTGAATTTACACCAAAGTATTTCGTAACGGTTCTGGACATATCTCGGTAAAAACGCGCTGTACTATCATTCCCAATATAGTTAATTGCCTTTCTTTTCATTATGATGGGCATCACTTTGGGAATTTGGGTCATTATTGTCTGTTGCATCGCACCTTGAACGATTGCGGATTCAATTTCGTTTTTGGGATCATAATAAAACTTAAATCTAAGTGCCGAAGAAGTATCAAGGAAAAAATCTTGTGGCATTACGATAGCTGCCATTATTTTCCCCGTTCTTACGAATTCTTTTGCGGTTTCTTCATCAAAAAATATCGAATCTTTAGCATTCTCAGGCAAATACTTTTTTATCATTCTGAGTGATTTGGATGTGTCGAGTTTTGATTCTATTAAATCAGCTACTACCGAATTACTTTTATTAACAAGAATAATATTGGTTTTACTTCTTGGTCCGCCCCCTTTACCACCAAATACATTTCCGAAAATAGTAATTAATAACATTGGGACTATAAAGGTTAATAAAACTGCCGGCTTATCATTAAGAAATCTGATAATATCTTTTACTACTAAGTGGTATATATTTTTCAATCTCTTAAACTCCTTCCGGTTAAATTAAGAAATACATCTTCTAATGTAGCTCGGCTTACTTGAACAAATTCGTTATTAATTCCTTCTTCTTCTAATCTGATAAAAGTTTTTGAATGTTGTTTATATTTATCATTAACTATTAATTCATAGTAAAAATCATGTTCGGATATTATTCCCATATCATTAATTAACTTGATGTGGTCTTGAGTGAAAGCTGTTTTTTGAATCTTAATAGTTTCTTTTTGTTCGAGCATGTTTATTAAATCAACCAATGTTCCTTGAGCGATTATTTTTCCATTATCAATTATTGCAAGACGGGAACAAAGACGTTCTGCTTCTTCCATGTAATGAGTAGTATATAGAATTGTTTTGCCGGTTTTATTTAAGTTGTGAAGCATTTCGAATATAGCATTGCGGGATTGTGGATCAACCCCCACGGTGGGCTCATCGCATAAAATTATTTTCGGATCATGGAGAAGACTGACTGCTAAATTAATTCTCCGCTTCATTCCTCCCGAAAAATCTTTTACCTTATCCTTTTTCCTATCGGAAAGCTGAACTAATTCCATCACTTCAGTAATTTTAGTTTCTAATTCATTTCCTGAGAGATTAAATATACTTCCAAATATTTTTAGATTTTGATAAGCGGAGAGTTCTAGATAAAGGGAAATATCCTGCGGCACGTAACCGATCTTTTTTCTTAATTGAGTGTTTTCAACAGTTATCACTTCACCATCAATTGAAACTTCACCGAGTTCCGGTTCTAAATAGCCAATAATAGTATTAATTAATGTTGTTTTCCCTGCACCATTCGGGCCTAATAAACCGAAAAATTCCCCTTTTTCTATATTTAGGGAGATATTGTCTAATGCAGTAATAGTTCCAAAAGACTTTGTAATATTTTTAATTTTTAACATAAGCACCGCTTTTAATTTAAAAACCAATATATGATAAATGAGAGACAATAATTAGACGTGGGTTTCTGAAGATAGTTAGTGATTATGTAATAACTTAATAATCTGTTTTACGTTCAAGGTATTACGAATCAGTAGAAACAAAATGTTATATTTGCTAATCATAAAAATAATGGATAAATGAGCACAAACGTAACCCCCGTAATACTTACTGCCGCTGAACTGGAAGTCCATTACGGCGAAAATATTATTCTCGATAAAGCATCTCTTAGTATTCACGAAGAAGATAGAATTGGTCTTGTAGGAAGGAATGGAGCAGGTAAATCAACTTTCTTGAAAATTATTTCCGGCGAACTTCTTCCTGATAGCGGCAATGTTGCTAAAAGGAAAGATTTACTTGTTGGTTTTCTATCGCAGGAATTTACTCTTAATGAATCTTCCACCGTATTTGATAATATACTTGATGGGGCAGTGCATATCCAAAAGCTTGTTTCAGAATATGAAGCATTAGACCCTCACTCAGAAGACCGGCATATATTAGAAGAAAAAATTAATCTTATAGATGGATGGAATCTCGACCGCAATATTGAACTGATGATAAAATCCCTTAATGCACCTGATGGCGAGCGAGTAGTAAGATTACTTTCGGGTGGGGAGAAAAGAAGAGTGGCTCTCTGCAGGGCACTTATCTCGCATCCCGATTTATTAATATTAGATGAGCCGACTAACCATCTCGATACTGATTCTATTGAATGGATCGAAAACTTTCTTGCCGGATATAAAGGTACTTGCATATTCGTTACTCATGATCGGTATTTTTTAGATCGGATTGCGGATAGAATTGTAGAGTTATCAAATGGGGTTTTTTATTCGCATCAAGGAAATTATACCGATTATCTCGTGAATAAAGCAGAACGGCAGGCAATTAGAGAAACAGAAGAACAGAAGCGACAGAGCTTTCTTAGGCGTGAACTTGAATGGGTTATGAAAGGTCCGAGAGCGAGACGTACAAAAGCTAAAAGCCGATTAGATCAGTATTATGAAATCGCTTCGCAAAAAGATATTGAAATCGAAATTGATGTCGAACTCATTATCCCTCCTCCTCCTCGCCTTGGTAATAAAGTTGTTGAACTTAAAAATCTTGGTGTAGAAATTGGCGGCAAAAAATTATTTGAAGGACTTAATTTCCTTTTCGATCCAAAAAGAAAACTTGGTATTGTTGGCAAGAATGGCGTAGGGAAAACTACCTTATTGAAACTTATACTAGGAGAGATAGATAATTATAAAGGCAAAATAGATATTAGCGAAAATGTAGAATTTAATTATGTAGATCAATCGCGTATATTATTAAATGATCAAGATACAGTAATTAAGGCGATCGGTGAAGGAAGCGAATCGATTAATTTTGGCAATGGGCAAATAAGTATTTGGACTTACCTTAGAAGATTTCTTTTTACGGACGACAGAATAAATACTTTTGTTGGGAGACTTTCGGGCGGGGAAAGAAGCCGATTAACCCTTGCAAAAATATTAAAAAAGGGTGGAAACTTTTTAATCCTTGATGAGCCAACCAATGATCTTGATCTGCCAACACTCCGCATACTCGAAGAAGCGATAATAAATTTCGATGGTTGTGTAGTGGTCGTAAGCCATGACAGATATTTCTTAAATAGAATTTGTACCGGCATACTCGCAATAGAAGAAGATGGAAAAACATTTTTTAATGAAGGCAATTACGATTATTATATTGAGAAAAAAGCTGAACGTAGAAAAGGGAATGAACAGCTAAAAGCGGCGATTAAAAAAGAGGATACGCGAATAAAAACCACAACAAAAAAACTTACGTGGAAGGAAGCGAAAGAATTAGAAATGATGGAAGTAAATATACTTGCGGCGGAAGAGGAGGTAGAACGCATTGAGGCGATATTTACTGCTCCCGATTACCATATAAAATATGCGGCAATGACAAATGAATTAAACACCGAACTTAGCCAAGCGAAAGAAAAAGTGGATTCGCTATATAAAAGATGGGAAGAACTCGAAACAATTAAGAGAGGCGAATAAATATTATTCGATAGGCAAACGATTATATTAAAGTCGCCCATTGCTTCTATTTTTTATTAGTAATAACTTAAATAGTTGCGAAAATACTATTTGCATATAACTTCGAGGGTGGTTATAAAAAATATTAGTATTATTCTTAAAAATATACTGACCGATTTATCGCTTAAAAATTATTCTAATGCAGATATCGCAAAATTGGTTCATATTTCCAGGGCTATTTTAGTTTCTCATATAAGAAACACATTATCCTCCGCTATATCGTTATCCCAAAAACAGGGCGTTTCGATTAATGATATCGCTATTGATTGCATAGCCGAAGTTTTTCAACAAAGTGATGATAATAGGTTTCCCAAATTAGAAAAATATTTCCATTCCCTAAGGAATCCGGTTTCAGAAATGCCGGAAATGGAAATCTTCCTCGCTTGGAAAGCACTACTACTTAAAATAGCGGATTCACAGTTAGCCCACATGTATGCACAGTTCGATCCCACAGGTTTTAAAATTATAAGAAATATAAAGGAAGCAATTTCAAAATGTGATTTTTTTGATTTACATAAAAATGTAAACGGAAATGTACTATTAACACCTTCCTATGATTTATTCAATAGTCTCCCTCCTATTCAAGCAGAAGATATTATAAATGATTTTTTGTATGCAGTAAAAGAAAAAAGAAATACTAAAGATTTATTAAAAATTTTGCATGACATATTAATAGAACAAACAATATATAGAAAAGAGATAAAACTCTCGGAGGTTGTTAAGCTTTTTAAGAGTGTATTCAATTATCCCCTTGATAATAATCATTACGATGAAGAATTTTCAGAAAATATTTTAGCTCATTCATTTTTAGATGAATTTGAATTGGAGCAAATATGCTCTAAAGTATTGGCTAATATAAAAGAAAAAATTCTGCTAAATTATTTTGTAAAAGGGAAATTAACGGCTTCTCAAAGCGAGGCAGTATATTTAACCATTTATAATCTTGTATTTGATTGGCGCAAAACGGGCAGCAGTAATAATTCTCTTTATAACTATTTTAACGAGAATATGAAGATAAATGAACGAGAATATAACCTAATTATAAAGGATAAAATTGAGTATTTAGTAAAATTAATGAAGAAAGAGTTTTTACTTTATCTTATTCCGGAGGAATAGTCGGCTAATATAATGTGGTAAATTTATTGCGATAATATTAATTCCGCCAAAAGGGTGTTTTGGTACAATAGTAATAATAGACTAATAGATTTTAATATTATGGGGACTCAAAGAAAGAGCAAATGCATATTGACGATAAAATATTAGAAAAATTCGTACTAATGAATGACAGCTTTTCCTCTAACGAAAAAGAGGAAATCTTAGTTCACTTAGAAAAGTGTGCTTTATGCCGAGATGCTTTTAAGACTTATCAAGAAATATATACGGATTTTGATGAGGGATTATTTGAAGCTCCTACCGAAAATGATAAAGAATTAGCAGACCGAATAAAAAGGAAACTGGAAGGGAAAGATAATCAAAAGCTATTATCAGGCAATGAATCTGCGGTTAAGATTTATGAGGGTAGAGCTGAGATTATTCGAAAACCAAAAATATTTACTTTGCCAAATATTTATTTTTTCGTTAAAAATTATCCTTTGGTTTCGTTCGGGTTTTCTCTAGTTGCATCTTTGGCGATTGCATTTTTAGTAACCACTTATCAAAGCAGTATAAAAGATATGAATCCGGTTTCTCTCGATTATAAAAAAGGAGCTTTGCAGGCTTTTAATAAAAAGGGAGAAATGATTTGGAGCAAGCCCACCGGATCTAAAAGCGGAAATGAAAATATAGATTCATTAATGAATTGGGCGGGTTTTGCAGAAAGCAGGTATATAAACTTATTAGATATAGATGGCGATGGTAAAAACGAGGTACTTTTAACTCGATTCGGAAAATCCGATACATTCAAAGAGGGTTTTATCTATTGTTTCAATAATGATGGCACTCAAAGATGGATAGCTTCTCCGGAGAACACGAAATATAACTATGCACCCAATTGGACAAGGACATCTTGGAGATTTGATGATTTCTTCACCGTTAAAACAAAAATCGGTAATAAATTATTTGTAGTAGCGCATGTATTGACTTATGGTGGAGCGATTGTATCCTCGCTTGATCCCGAGACGGGAACGGTCACTTCTTCAATTTATCATGATGGCAATTTTTCTTGTCAATCGCATTTTGATATTGATAATGATGGTGAAGATGAAATTATTTTAGGCGGAACAAGTAGTTATGATAAACCGGTAGTCGTAATTTTGAAGACAGATTTTTTAATGGGTGAAATGCCGGGTCTAAAAAATCCTCAACCGGAGATAAAAGGCAATGCATTGTATTATATTATTTTACCTGTAAGTGAAATGGAAATGCTTGTTAAATCACCATCACCGCCTAATGTAGCTTTAATAATAAAGACTGATGTCAGTGGATTTTCAGTGCTTGCAAATGAACGTTTCCACCTATATAATAAGACAATGCAGCTTCCATACGTATTTGATAAATCGCTCAAGTGCATAGACGTCTCTATGGGTAATTCTTATGGATATGCTTATGATGATTATCTTAAGGATGGAACATTCAAAATTTCATTTAAAGAATATAAGAAGGAATTAATCGATTCAGTTAAGTATTGGGATGGTGATAAATTTGTAGATCATCCGACCAAGAATAAATATTGGAATCAGAAATTAAAGCTCCCAAAGTAACCCCCTCTAAAAATGAAAAATATTTTCAAAATTTTCCGTAGAATCCCCCTTTTGGTACAATAACAAGAGTAATAAAAAAAGTTTTGTAATAAGGTAAACAGATTAAATATTACATTCTTTATTAAATTGTAGATTTTTATGTAAATATTTTCGTGTAAATCTTCGAGGGCATGGAAGCTGAGCTGAGTGAGAAATTTTCAAACAAAGCTTGGCTTCTTTTATATTAAAAAAGATTATGTACAGGAAACGAACTTAAGCGAAGATTTCGTGGAGAAAGTTGAAGGAAACCACGCAAGTACCACGCAAGTACCTGGGAAATAACGAGCAAGCTGAAAAGGTATTAAAATTTTGTTCAGAATACAGATTAAGACAAGAAATTCAAGATCATTTCGAATTAGCGAATAGAGAGCATTTCAGAAAAAGCCCAACAGCTCCAAGCAAAAATATATTATTACGGAAAAAGGTAAATCACTTTTGATGCAATTGGATTCCTAATAAATAGATTTAATTCACTCTGGAATTATTCCTAATATTTAATTTGGTTTTTTCAGTTTCATTCTCTATAATCATTTTCTATTTGTCTCAAATAATTTTTATTTCTGGAAGCATCAGAGGATTTTTATAATGGAAGTTAATACAACCAAAACTTGCCCACGCTGTAAAAAAATATTCGAGTGTAAACACGAGGATATAACTCATTGCCAATGCACTAATATTAAACTAACAAAAAATGAACTTGCAATGATAAAAAAAACTTACAATGACTGCATCTGCTGCGCCTGCTTAGCCGATCTCAAAGGCAGATTCAGAAAATTCAAAGATAAAATCGAATCCGATTACATGAACATAATCATAGAAGAATAAACTTAATAATTTGTTAAGCCCTAATTTGGATGAATCAAATAATTTTATCGCCCAACGAATGATTGCCATATTACTATCAAATACGAAGGTTTAAAAAAGCAAAATCCGACTCATGTCGGATTCGCCAATTACTTCAATTTTACTTATTACTTGTCTCTAACAAGTTTTTTATTTAGCCAAATCGTAGTAAAGCATTATTATTAAATATAGCTCTATTGACTTTAGCAATAAAAATATCAATTTTTTTGTTAAGAAGAATAGTATTTATTAAAAACCAAAAATACCGATATTTTTTTGGCTTTTATACTTTCTAAATATGAGGGAATTAAATGGAAGAAGTTTTTGTTAAAGATGCTCCTAAAGCGATTGGTCCATATTGCCACGCTATGAAAGTTCACGGTTTAATGTTCTGTTCAGGGCAAACTCCTTTGGATCCTGAAACAATG
>Ga0172380_10001496_pt1 | contig 39997 bp, 54 predicted proteins | sample Leawe162metaG_FD_119747 | JGI IMG/M metagenome (GOLD analysis project Ga0172380, IMG submission 119747) | Leachate microbial communities from a municipal landfill in Southern Ontario, Canada - Leachate well 162 metaG | ecosystem: Engineered > Solid waste > Landfill > Unclassified | place...
TACATAGCAGCATTCTATATTCCTGGTAAATCCAGGCCTCTATAAGGAAAAGATGAGGTCAGGTAGGGTTAGGGGGCAATCCGTTTAATATCGGAGAGTTAGCGGTGCCCCTCGGTGCCCCTCCTAAAAAAGAGGGGGCAGTCGCCAAAACTTGAAATTGTGGCTACAAGAGTGATACATATCTGTTACCAATTTAGGAACACTAGGAGTTTAGGATGAGAGCGCAGAGCAGAGTCTATAAGTTATACAGCTCAAGACAGTCAGGAATCCACATCGTGTCGTGTGTGGCGACTAGCATGGAGGAGGCTTATAAGATCTTCTCAAAGAATCGAACAGGCCCCTACTTCATACGCAGAGAGGACAACCGAGTCGTGCGTCCAGTTCGCTTTTCAAAGACGACTGCCAAGCTCCCAGACATCTTCGCAGGAGGCCCTTTCGATTTCGAAACCAGAAGAAATGGTGAACTAACCCTACATGGTGACGATGTGGCGAAGGCCGCGGCCTTTAAAGACATCGTAGAAGATCTTAAAGAAGTGGAGGACTAGATGGGCTTTTGGAGTGCGATAAAAGCCGCGTTCAATGTCTTGCCAGCACCTCCGCCAAAAAGGATGACGGTGTGGGTGGGCCAAGCTGTATGTGATATCTGTAATGATCGGCGGATACACGGGGCCAGTGTCGCTGAGTATAAGGACCGCTTCTATGTGGAGGCGGTATATTGTGAGCACTGTGGTAGGGAGGCAGTGTGCAACGATAAGATCCACCCATTGGAGTTTATCCACCTCCAAGCAATTGCCCGTAAGCGAGCGGAGGACAGGAGGTCTGTATGTGGTCATTGGTAGGGAGGTTACTTCTTGAGGGCTTCACAAGTGCCCTCCGGCTTGTTGGGCTGCTTATTGAGATGGTTGTCGCGGTCACAGTGTTCTGCGCTCTTGTTCTAGTTGGAGCGAATATAGTTCATGATAAGTGGCCGTCATGTCCTAAGGTCGATACTCGCAGAGATCCTAATCCCCTCGATCAAGAGTATCGATCCAACTGGGAGCCGACGACTAGCACAGAGTGGGAGCTTTCAAAACCGTACGAGCAAGGGAGGTATTAGTGGAACAGTTCTTAGTGATCGGACTTATTTTTGGCTTCTTATGTGGCATGTCCTTCTATGGTTTGTTCCTGTATGAGGGACTCGAAGAAAAGCCCAGTGCCTCAAAACACACCGGTGTTCTCAACATCTCTTCACTTTCACCGGGTGATATTCTTATCAGCCCGTGGGGTGCCGAAGTGACTGTGGTAAGCAGGCACCGAAATGGGAGAGCAGTCCGCATCGAGCACGGATTGAACAGGACAGAGTTTTATAAAGACGATCAATTCAATGTTCTCTTTAGTGGGTGGAGGATCAAACGGTGACTAGGTACACTCTCTATCAAGTCAGATTGAGGCTAAGAACGGGTGAGAAAGTTTTTAGGAGATACCCAACTGAGGCAGACGCTCTCGATGCACTCTCGTGGCTGAAGAAGCATGTCCCCCTTAATAAAGGGACAGTTGTTGCATTTAGAGTTGACGTCGATCGGGATGAGCACGGTAAGGAGTCTCGGCGTGTGACGGAGCTTTTTGAAACCCAAGGAGGTGACATATGAGTCTTTCAAAATACGGGATCATGCGCGAGAGTGACGGTTTTATCTTTTTCAAGGACGGGGCTGCCCAAGAGATATTGGATAAGTTTATCAACAAGTCTAAGACCAAACATGACCGACGAAACATGAAGAGGCTCAGGGCAGCCATGGCCGTTGCTAGCTGGGAAGTTGGCTCCGGCCGACTCATTACGAGCGAAGAACTGAGCCGCATCAGTATCGAGACTTATGCCTACGATATTCAGTATGGTCTAGTTCTACAAATGAAAAAATTACTTTTTGGTGATGACCAATATAAGGGTTACAAAATAACGGAGGATAAAACGATGCCAGTTGAAGACTTTAGAAAAGAGATCGAGATAATTTTAAATCTGATAGGACACAAGGAAGCGGACTGCCCACTAGCGACTCCGTCTTGCACACCACTCGGGTTCAATACTGCCTTCAAAGTGGTGTTCTCCACACAGGTAGTTAGCCCTTCGATCATCCGAGAGTGTGTGAAGCAGATACTTGACGGAGGTAAGTACCTCAAGGCCGAGCCGTTCTTCGACGCTCTCATGAAATTAGAGAAGGGCAGGTCAGCGCCCCAGGCGGCCGGAGGATTAAATGAAGACTGAGCTTAGAATCAAAGATGTGACAGAGGGCGACGTCCTTGTGAGTCCGTGGGGCACCGAGGTAGATATATTTAAAAAGCATATTAATTTTTTCATAGTTTCTATAGACGAAGAAGTTGTACAGGTGATCGACAACGTCTGGTTTAAAACCTACTTCGGTGGTTGGAGGGTTAAGTGATAAACCTCATTGAAGCACTAAAGTCTCAGCTCCTTCGAGAGTGTGTTAAGAGAGTCCCACGTCACACCTATCTGGGTGGAGTGTGGCACGATGAGAGCGCTAAAGCGTTGGTGTCGACCGACATGCAACGAACGATGATCATTTTTTCCCGTTACTCTCCTCGCCTCGCTAACCACGTTATCAGCATCGATGACGGGTCTTATATCTGTGTCTCACAAGTAAAGGCTAAGACTTTCATGCCGAAGCCAGAAGAGTATAAGCAGGTCTTCATGCGGGTCTTTATCCGGGAGGGCATTGTGAAGGATAGAGACATGTGGCTCACCATCGAAGACGACTGGGGGGAGGACGCGTACGATGCTTGGTTCAGCCCAGTCAGGACCCCCAGCAGCCCTGTTCGTGTGAATGGGAGGTACCTCAGACCTCTAGAGGGCTTCGTTGTTAAGGTAGCGGTCAAGGATGCGAAGTCTCCTGTGCTCTTCTACGTCGACGACACAGACGACTTCTACATGGTGTCACCGATCATCGACAAGGAGGCAGACAGATGGTAGCGAAGAACTCAGGCTTCAGGTCAGTTAGGGCGGTCAAGCTCGTTTTTGAAAGTGGGAACATGTACGAGGTGTACTTCCCTAGAAGGATGACAGCCGACGATTGTGTGCTTAAGGGGATGCCGGTAGAGATGTTGCAAGAGATGAAGAAACTAATAACCGCTCGAATAAAAGAGCAGAAGGAGGATGGTCGTGGAAAAAAGCCAAAAGACAATTAGAGCAAGAGTTCCGAAGGAGCTGCTAGCAAAGATCAACGTGCCTGAAGGACAGCTCTCAGCATTAGTGAGAGAGCTTCTTGAGCAGCACGCAGGTCAGTCGTATTGCCCTCTATGTGGCACAACGTTTGATGGGCACAAGCACCAGCCGAAGCTAGAGACCAAAGCGGCTAAGGAGAGGTGGTAAGTGAAGACCCATAGGAAGCTAGAGTATTTCGAAAAAGAGTTTGCTGCCCTGTATGCCAAAGCGAAGACAGAAGATGTCCAGATTTTCTTGATCGCTATATACCCCGAGAAAAGAAACGGCCAAGACGGAGTACATGTAACTAATAGTACATGGGGTGATAGTCAGTATCTGCCTGGCGTGATCAAGCACACAATCAACAACATTAGAGCTAGCCCAAGCAAGTTGAGGGAGTTTTATGCCGAGATTGATAAGCGTATCAGGGAAGGAGAATCCCTATGAGAGAGCCTAGATGGCGAGACCTCAAGAAGGGCAATCAGCTTCTAGTGAGCACAGGGATCTGGCTTGTGATCTTCGCGTCCCTTCTTTGGGTTGCCAACCACATTGCCGGAGCGGCGGAGAGCAGGAAGCCGATCTATAAAGTCTGCAAGGTCCCTGAGTTCGGAGAGGTCCGAGTGAGGAAGGACACCGGCCAGACGGCACAGGAGTTCGAGAACGTGTGCGAAGAGCTGATCAAGTACCAGAAGCGACTTAAATCAATGTAGGAGAAGAAGGATGAGTAAGTTAGAAGAAGCGTTCAAGGTCTACCTCAGGCAGTCTTTCGATGAGGAGCCAAAGGGGCTAACAAGGGAGACGATCCGAGCAGTGTTCTATGCGGGGTCTTCAGCCACACTGGGCATACCGAAGCCAGAAGTTGCCACAGAGTTACTTGAGTACATCAAAGGGCTCAGTAAGACAGTATCGTCTCTTAAAGACCTACACCAGGCTGATAAGCCAACGCAGACAGTGTAGGCAACAAAAGCACGACCTTTGCACTCAACTCACCTCCTGGCCTAAACTGGACTTTCAGAAACAAGCTAGGAGGTGTTCTCAATGAAGTCCTTTTTAATTCTATTGGTGCTCATGATTGCATCCCAGGCAATGGGGCAAGCACTCCGCACTGGCAAGTACGACGCCATATGGCCTAATGCCACCGGCGGCGATGTACGGATCATGGGCACTGTTATCGATGGCGACGTCATCACTCCTTATGCCGCTGATTCAAACATATCTATTCAGGGCAACGGCACTGGCCTTGTGGTTGTGGAGTCCGTTAACGTCCAAGGCAGCACGATCTCCACAACGACCACAGACGGCAACGTCACGCTAGAGGGCAATGGCGCTGGCTACGCGGTCGTCGAGACCATCAGGGTTAAGGACAACCTTATCGTTCCGTTGAACTCCAATGACAACCTTGTCCTTGAGTCCAACGGCTCAGGTGTCATCTCAGTTAACGACGCCGTGGAGTTTGCAGCTCGCACGCAGTTCACTCAGTCCTCTACCCCTTCTGCCCCTACTTCGGGTAAGTGCAATATATACCCGAAGAGCGACAACATGTGGTACTCGATATGTAACGGCGAGACTGTTGAGAAACAGTTCAACAACAGTGTTGCTCAGATGGCGTTATTAGGTCGCGTGACGTGGGCCGCGACTGCTAGCTGCTCAGGTGCTTCAACTTCAGGGACAGCGGCGGCGTTCTCTTCGGACACGGACTGTGATGACAACGCTCGTACAATCGAGGGGCCAAACAACGCCACCAGTGGGGCCGTCGGCAATGCTGATGGCCAATTGGTGCAGATAAAACTCACTAACGTGCCAGCGGGCACTACACGCATCCAGATCCAGGGACTCATGTTCTCCGGCACGTCTACAGCATGTGCTTTCAGCATCAACGACGGAACAACCACCTCACCTCAATTTGATAACAGCTTCAACGGTAACTATGTCGGCGGCATCTCGGCGGACTTCACATACACAGTCACTCAGGCGACTAAGACTTTCATGCTCTATGTGAAGCGGTCCAGTGGTGGCAACTCATGTGAGTTCACGATGGGCGGCAACCAGATGATCGTGTCTGCGTATCAGATCCCGACAGCTTCTCAGATTGTGACGACAGCGAGCCCGGACACTGATTGGATAGATTGCGGGCTTACTACAAGTGATTTTTCCAACCTAGGGTCTCCTGTGACTCTAACCTTCAATCGGTGCAAGAGAGAAGGATCTGATCTGTTGATGGATGTGAAGTTCACAACGGGGGCAGCGGTCGGCGGGTCAACAGCGTCCGTCGCTTTAAAATTTGGTGGCGTCGCTCTCACATCAGCGGACTCAACTATCATCCCAGCTATCTCCACCGCGGGGGTTATGACTTTTGCGGCCAACGGGACGGCCGGATACTACACGCTCAAAGAAGCAAGCTCATCCACACTCTTTTTTGGCTATCAAGGCTCCGGCAACTCATCGCTGACAAAATGTACGGGGTCAGGGTGCTTCGGAACGTCAACCGCTCACAGCTTTATAGCACGAGTCCCTATTGCCGGATGGCAAGGGTCCAATCGAATGATTGGTGTCGTTGCTCCCATGCAGACGGCGATTATCAAACATGTGTTGAGCAGTGGGACCGCGGGGGGCACTTGCACCGCAGGCTCTTATGTTCAGAGATCGCTTAACACTCTTGAAGGCGACAGCTCGATAGTGTCACTCACCAGCGACACAATCACGGTAGCGGCCACCGGCGAGTACATGATCAAGGTGTGGGCCCCAGCGTTTCAGGTGGACTCGCATAAAGCGAAGCTTAGAAACTCCACCGCAGGCACTGACATCGCGATTGGACAAACGGCTTATTCAGGGTCCCCCGATGGTGTCATGAGCGTGTCCTACGTCACGGCGAGAGCGACTCTCGCCGCAGGTACAAACGTTCAAGTCCATCACAGGTGCATAACAACGAAGTCAACGAGCGGTTTTGGTGCCGCGTCTGCCTTCGGGGACAGCGAGGTTTATACGATTGTTGAGTTCACTAAACTATAGGAGGTCCCTTTGAGATTGATCATTGCACTTTTATTTTTTGTCAGTTGTGTCGCTCCGGCCCCTCAATCAGAAGGACCCGCTCCTTCGCCCACACCAGAAGGGCAGAAGGTCGTGTGTAAGGTCCTTCCTCATACTGTGAAGAGAGCTTATAGGGGCCAGTGGGCAGACGAGCTGAAGCTCCCTGCTAGTGGCAAGTGGTTTGTTGAATCTCACCTCGCCACATCGGGCGAGAAGTTCGCAGGCAGAAGCTTCCCGAACTCCACCACTGAGCTGATCGAAAAACATCTCGATGACTCCGCAGCCATCATGGGTGTCGCTAAGGACACGCTCTACCCAGCTAAGTGGGGATGGGTGAGAACCTGGACGCCTCCGGAGGGTGGTAAGGCAGGTCAGGGATCGCGTGGCGAGCTTAAGCCCAGCGCCCTTGAAGAGATGTTCGTCTTCAACATGATGTTCGCCCCCGGCACTCAGCCCCCTGCGGGACAGAAGTGGCTCATCTCCGTTGGTGACGTCCACGTCGTCGTCGTTGGTGGCTATGAGATAGGGCCATCAGCTCAGGACCGTATGGGCGGCTTACAGGTCGAGGCGGCTTACTTACTAGGCATCCACAGTGGCGGCTCGGCTAAGCTCCATGGTCCTTTGGTGGACCAGTCTCTAAAGCCTGGTAAGGTCTCGTGCCTATAGTTCGAGAACTATCGAACTGACCGGATCTTGCGGCGATCGTCCTAACTGGTGTACGCTTTAAGTAAGCAAGACCCATTTAGTCAACGAACGCCGCGCATTAACTTGGCACATAACTCGGAGCAATAGCCGCATGTCTAAGCGCCCTCGCTCTCCAAACAGCAAGCCCCACAACCGCAAGAGCGCTCTAGCCCGCAAAAAAGGGGCATTCCAGAAGGGCTCGAAGGTCAGCGTAGGCAACAAGGGCAACAAGGGGCGCGAGACCCTTAATATCGACGACAGGGCAGCTCTCCTCATCGACCGCAACGTGGTCCAACGATTCATCTCCGCCAACTTCAATCGGACAATTAAAGAGCTAGAGCTGATCCTGAAAAAAGGCGAGGTCCACGCACTAGAGGCGATCACGATCTCGGTTATCATCCGCGCCTACTACTCGGCCGACGTTGCTCGCTTTGAGTTCCTCCTCGACCGTCTCATCGGACGAGTCAAGCAATCAGTTGATCTCAATGTCAACGTCAACCCCTATGCGAACATGTCGGACGAAGAGCTGCTCAAGAAGAAGCAAGAACTCATGGAGCGCAACCGCGCCACACTTTCATGGATAGAAAAAACTCAACGCTCCGAAGACGTTGTAACCGAGGCGCGCACACTTGGCCTTATCGAAGTCGCAGAAGATAGCTCAGCAACGGAAGGATGAGGAAGAGGCCGCGCTACTAGAGCGTGAGCTGTCCAATCGTCTGTGCCAGAAAAGTCTCTCACATTTCGTGAGGACCGCTTGGCACATTGTTGAGCCCCACACGGTCTATCAGCATAACTGGCACATCGACGATATCTGCCTTCACCTCGAAGCGGTCACTGATGGGCGTATCGAAAACCTAGTTATCATGGTGCCCCCTGGTCACATGAAGTCTCTCATCGTCAACGTCTTCTGGCCGGCGTGGGTGTGGGGGACGAAGCCTCACAAGAGATGGATCTTTGGGGCCCACTCACAATCACTCTCAACACGCGACTCTATTCGCATGAGAGACCTCATCCGCAGTGACGAGTATAAGCAGATCTTTCAAGTCTCCTGGTCTCTCCGCGATGATCAGGATCAGAAGACGAGATATGACAACACGGCAACGGGCTTCAGGCTCGCTACATCCGTTGGCGGCGCAGGCACAGGTGAGCGCGCTGACTTCATTGTGGCGGATGACCCGATCAAGGCACAGGACGCTCAGAGCGAGCTGAAGCGCGAGGACGTTTCTATATGGTGGGGACAAGCGATGTCCACACGGGACAACGTACCAGGGCAGACCCGCCGAGTGATCATCATGCAAAGACTCCACGATAAGGATCTCGCGGGTGAGTACGAGACGAAGGGCTATACTGTCCTTCGCTTACCTGCGGAGTTCATCCCATCTAAGCGCTGCTCAACTCCAATAGGGTGGAGCGATCCACGCACCAAAGAAGGTGAGCTGCTCTTCCCCACTCGCTTCACACCAGAAGTTCAAGCGAAGCTCAGACGTGACCTCGGCTCTTTCGGGTACTCCGCTCAACAACAGCAAGACCCCGCCCCCGCTGATGGCGGCATCATCAAAGCACAGTGGTGGAAGCTCCTTCGAAAATTCCCTAGTGACATCCGAGAGATCGTCCAGTTCGTCGACTGCGCACAAAAGCCAGGACTATCCAACGACTTCACGGTTATCGCCACTTGGGCGCGTGTTACTAACGGGTACGTCGTGCTCGATGTTTGGAGAGGCAAGACGGATGCGGTTATATTGGAAGCTACCGTCAAGGCACAGGCCGATAAGTGGAGACCCAATGCGATCGTTATCGAAGACAAGAGCGCAGGCTCGTCACTCATCCAGACTCTCCGATACGAAACGGATCTGCCAGTCATTGCATACGAGCCACACGGGAGCAAAGAAGTCAGAGCGATTGCCGGCGTCCCTACCATCGAGGCGGGCAAAGTCTCCCTCTTCGTTGGTGCTCCATGGTCGCGGCAAAATGTTCACGTCAACTCTGAGTGGGCAAACACTAACATTGAGGATGGCTTCGAGCACTCACCGGATGCGTTCATTCAAGAGCATTCAAAATTCCCTAAGGGTGCTAACGATGACTACGTCGACACAACAACAATGGCCATCGATTACTTCAGGAAGTCAGATGGCGCTTATGCAGGAGTAACCTTCCTATGAGTATTAGACTAAAGCTAGCTGCCTACCTCCTCGGCGGAGTAGAGGCGAAAGAGTCACAAGCACGGATCATCAGCTCTCAGAGCGTCCTTGCCAATCCAGTACAGACACCAGCTAACTATGAGGGGCTCGCGCGCCAAGGATACTCTACCAACTCGGCGGTCTACGCTTGTGTGGCGAAGATCTCACAGGCGTGCTCAGGCATTCAGTGGGGTGTGTTCCGCGCCCGCAAAGGCGGCAAAGCTCAGCGCATAGAGGAGCATCCATTGGTGGATCTTCTAGAGCGCCCGAATCCTATGCAAGGGCAACAATCTTTTTTCGAAGCGGTCGTCGGCTTCCATAAGATCACAGGCAACAGCTATATCGAGCTAGTGCGTCCGACGAAGAGCGGACCTCCTACTGAGCTATGGCCTATGCGGCCTGATAGGGTAACCATCCAGCCGGCGGCCAACGGCTACCCTCGCGCCTACATCTTCAAGGACGGTCAGTCCTCAAGAGTGTTCCCTGTCGACTTCGTTACCATGAAAGGTGACGTTGTCCACTTGAAGTCATTCAACCCACTCAATGACTGGTACGGCATGAGCCCACTTCAAGCGGCACTGCTTGCTCTTGATCAGAACAACTCAGGTCAACGATATAACCTTGCTCTTCTTCAAAACCAGGCGACCCCTTCAGGCATCCTGAAGGTCCTCTCCACGCCACAGAATCCAAAGGGCTCTCTGCCTAAAGACGTCAAAGAGGAGCTGATCGAGAAGTTCCAAGAACGTCACGCGGGTATCCGCAACGCCGGTCGTATGATGCTTCTTGAGGGTGGACTCGATTGGCAACAACTCTCGCTATCGCCAAGAGAGCTGGACTTCTTAAAGGGCAAGGAGATCACAGCGGGGGATATCGCTTTAGTCTATGGTGTCCCTGGTGAGCTAGTGGGCTTCGGGCAAAAAACATTCAACAACTATAAAGAAGCTCGCCTCGCTTTTTACGAAGACACCATCCTTCCTGAGATGGACTTCATCCGCGATGAGCTTAACAGATCGGTTGCTCCTCTCTTCGGCGCTGACATTTATATCGACTACATCCAAGACGACGTCGAGGCGCTCGTGTACCGTCGAGAGCAGAAGTACGCCACAGCAAAAGACGCTGACTTTTTGAAGTTCAACGAGAAGCGTGCCATGGTTGGACTTGAGCCCGTCGAAGGCGGCGATGTGTTTATCATCGGAGGACAAGCGTATGAGCGTCCTGATGAGGTGGCACCAGCTAACTCCTTTGATGTCATATCTCCCAATGAAGATTCAGATGAGGACGGTAAGAGCGACGATCCGTCTGAATTTAAGATCTTCAATCCGATCAACATATCTGAGCGCCGGAAGTCTTGGAAGGCGCAAAACCTAAAGCGAAAAGGTCTCACCGAATCCATGCGCCTTGATATGGCAGAAGACCTCAATGAGCTAGCGGACAAAGTAGGCAAAGCAGTCCACGGCATTCAAGACCCGCGCCTCGCTTCACTCGAAGCTGAAGAGACCATAGCTAAGTTCTCTCCCATCCTCGCTAAGACTCTCGCCCGCCACATAGAAAAAACTACACGCTCCTTTGGTGACCTTGTGCTCGTCCAAGGTAAGGCCGCCTTCCCTGGCATGTACGAGTCTAAAGCTAACACGCGCTTCGACTCCTTCGTCGAGAGCTTTGTACGCACTCGCACCGCTAACGACGTCAAGGAGATCTTAGGCGTGTCGACTAAGCAGATGAAAAAAATCATCAGAGACCTCGTGAGTGAATCGGTTGCAGAAGGCACGTCGCTGCCTGACCTGACCGCAGAGCTAACTTCTCGCATGAAGACTCTTACCCCCGCACGCGCGCGCACGATCGCCCGCACAGAAGTAGCAGTCGCTTCGAACAACGGATCACGGGAAGCGGTCAAGTCTCTTCAGATCCCTAACATGGGGAAGGAGTGGGTGAGCGCGAACGACGACCGGGTCCGTGACGATCCTGAGCACGCGGACCACTCGATCATGAACGGTGCTCGCGTCCTACTTGATGAAAAGTTCGGTGTGCCCCCTGATGCCACAATGGACGGCCCAGGCGATTCAAGTGCCGACCCTTCTCAAGTGTGTAACTGTCGCTGCGTCTTAGTCTATGGTGTCGTTAGTAACAACAATCAACAGGAGTAAACGATGAAAAAAGAATATATGGCATTCGAGTTCAAAGCAGATACCGTCGCAACAGAAGGGTTGATCGAAGGATATGCTTCAACCTTCGGCAACCTTGATCTTGGCTTCGACATCGTCGACAAGGGGGCGTTCAAGAAGACGCTTAGAGAGAGCCGTGGGAAGTTCCCCATCTTAGCTGACCACTCTCCCTATAAGCAGATCGGTCTCAACCTCGAAGCAGAAGAAGACAGCAAAGGTCTCTATGTGAAAGGTCAGCTCAATCTCGAAGTCATGCTCGCTAAGGAGAGACTCGCTCTAGCTAAGCAGTCACTCGATAACGGTCATGCGCCCGGGCTATCAATCGGATACTACACCATCAAGGCCGAGCCAGATCCAGCGAACACTAGCGTTCGTCGTTTGAAGGAACTAAAGCTCGTCGAGTACTCCTTCGTCACCTTCCCCATGAACACTGCCGCCATGGTGACAGGTGCGAAAGATGTGCACGCAATTGACTCAGCGACCGACCTCGTAAAACAATTAAGGCTTAAAGGTCTTTCGGCGAAAGAGATTGAAGACGCACTCCACTCCGCTATCGTAACCGAGTTTGGAGCCGCAGTTGAGAATGACCCGCACACGATGCAGTCAATCGACACTTTGATGAAAGCGCTGAAGAACAACAAATAAACCGAAACTCTTACCAAGGAAGAAAAGATGGCCAAGGAACTACAAGACAAAATTCACGAGATGGGCACAGTGTTTGAGGAGTTCAAAAACGCTCACACTAAAGAGCTGGCAGAAATCAAGAAGAAGGGTTTTGCCGCCGCCGACATCTCTGAGAAGGTGGACAAGTTCAACGATAAAATCACTGAAGTCGAGAAGGCAGTCATGGACATCAAGACCGCTCTCAATCGCTCAGGTGGAGCAGGCGGAGAAGGCGACCAGAAAAACGAAGACAACTATGGCAAGCACTTCAGAGCGTTCCTTCGCAAAGGCACCACTGGTAACGTTCACTCTCCTGAGTTCAAAGAAGCTGTCAAAGCTGAGTTCAAAGATCTCTCAGTCCAGATCGACGAAGATGGTGGCTTCCTAGTCACTTCTCAGATGTCAGGCGAAATCGTCAAGAAGATCAACGAGACTTCACCTATCAGAGGCCTCGCTTCTGTTATGACTATCTCAACTGACTCCCTCGACATCCTTCAAGACCTCGACCGTCCAGGCGCTCGTTGGGTGGGTGAGACACAATCTCGCTCTAAGACAGCCACTCCTACCTGGAAGATGATCAACATCCCAGTCCACGAAATCAATGCTGAGCCATACGCCACTCAGAAGATCCTCGACGATGCTGCCATCAACATCGAGTCATGGCTCGCTGAGAAGGTTGCTGAGGAGTTCTCTCTCACTGAGAACAGCGCCTTCGTTTCGGGTGATGGTCTCATGAAGCCTAAGGGAATTCTTGCTTACGCTTCAGGTACTAGCTTCAACCAACTTGAGCGTCAAGAGACAGCTACTAACGGCGTGATCGATGGCGACGACTTGATTGATCTTATGTACCTCTTGAAGTCTGGTTACCTCCCTGGCTCAAACTGGGCAATGAACCGTCAAACTGAAAAGGTTATCCGCAAGCTTAAGGCCGATGGCCGCTACTTGTGGGAGCCAGGTCTAAACGGTGGCGCTCCTGCTTCAGTTCTCGGCTATGGCATCGTCCACTTCGAAGACCTCGCACCAATGGTGAACGCGGCCGCTTCGAACTATAGCAAGGAAGCCGTGATCTTCGGTAACTTCCGCGCGGGCTACCAGATCGTCGATCGCTTCGGCATCCGCGTTCTCCGCGACCCTTACACCAACAAGCCGTTCACAATCTTCTCCACGACTAAGCGTGTGGGCGGCGGCGTGAAAAACTTTGAGGCCCTAAAAATCCTAAAAGTTAAGAGCGCCTAATCTGCTATGAGCGCCGGGTGTCTCATCCCGCCCGGCGCTCTTTTAAAAAAACTCTTTGGAGGACTCTATGTTAAGAACACTTGCCGCCCAGATTGAGACTGTCCAACTTCTCGCCCCTGTCGTTGTGTCGGCTTCTGCCACAGTATCGACCGGCGTAAACCTAACAGACGTCGGATCAGTGATGTTCCAGATCGCTGTAGGCGCTTTCAGCACTTTCGATGGGAGCAACAAGCTTGCTATCGTTATGCAACACTCAGACACCGACGTTGATGGTGACTACGCCAACTGCGCCGACGCAGACATCTTAGACGCAGAAGACGGCGCTAACGGCGTCCTCAAGTTACTTGACGCTTCCGGTGACGCTGGTCAAGTCTACGAAGGTCACTACTTAGGCTATAAAAAATTCGCGCGCATCCGCCTCGTGGAGACTGGAACTGTGTCGGTCCCTGTGGCCGTTCTCGCAGTCAAAGGTCACCTCGAAGCGCGCCCGTAGGAGGAGCCCATGTTAAGATCACTCATAGCTAGAATTGCTGCCAACTCACGAGTCGCCCCTGTAGTCATCGGCGCGGACAAAAAATCCGCGTCTGTTGATGTAGCAGATTGTGGCTCTTTGATGCTGGCAGTTTCAGTCGGCGACTTCCCATTTTCTGATACGAATTTTGCGGCACTAGTTGTCCAGCACTCAGATACCGATGTTGACGAGGACTTCGTCGACTGTACCGATGCAGGCATCTATGACGCTGAAGACGGCGATGAGGGTATCGCGAAACTTCTCGATGCCCCTGAAGACGCCAACAAAGCGCACCTCATCCACTATCTCGGCAACAAGAGATATGTCCGTGTCGTCATCGACACTGATGGCGTCTTCGATGAGGCAATCGCTGAGCTAGTCCTTTCCTTTGGTGACGGTGAGTTCACGATTGTGTCTGATGTCGCCGGCGACGTAGGCAACAGATACTCAATCGCGCTAGTCGACCCGGGCGCTATCAGCCAATCATTGACTGTCACCTTAGCTGGCTACAACATCACAGCAAACCTAGCAACCGATGGCGATGGCGACATCACCACGACGATCGCTCAACTTGTGACTGCGGTTAACAACGCGGCCGGGAGTGTGGTCACCGCAAGTGGCGCAGCTACCGATGTGGTCTCAGCAACAGCTCGCACGAACCTCGCAGGGGGTGTTACTGAGGGAGTGGCGGCTGACCTTTCGCTACAAGGTATCGACCTAGAAGCGCTCGAAGTGGGCACACCAGGCAACGAGATCTCTCTTGCTTTAGTGGACCCTGCTGGTAACAACCAGGTACTGGCCATCTCTGTTGTAGGCAAAGCGATCACTGCTCGTCTCGCAACAGGAGCAGGCGGCGCGATCACCTCAACCCCGGCCCTGATCATCGCGGCCCTAGAACTAAACGCAGCGGTCACCGCTCTCGTGGACGTTAGCGGGTCCGGTGATTCCCCGGTAACAGCGGCAAGTGCAACCTTTTTAGCAGGCGGTGTCGACCCGACAGCGCTCCCTCTATCCGTCGTCGCGATCCGGGGCAACCTAGAAGCGATGCCGACTACACTAACCTAAAGGAGATACGGGGTCTGAATAGGCCCCTTCTTTACAATGCAACGAACGCTCTTCTTCCTCACTAACTCGACCTTCACTATGGGTGGCATCCAGTGGGTGGCACACGCAGGGTCGAGGGCAGTTGTAGACGACGAGGAAGCTGACTTCCTCATCGAGAGCGGCGTCGCTTGGGATGAGACAGAGTTCGCCTCAACCTTGATGGTGGCGGCAAAGTTGGACGAAGTTCTTCTTTCCGATCAGAGGGCGCGACTCGCAACGGTCCTGCAAGCCGTTGTGAAGCAGAAGGGAGAGAGCCATGATCAGCAAACTAGTGACAGCACCTGTGGCGACACCAGTGTCGGTAAGCGAACTAAAAGAGTTCCTAAGGATAGACAACAACACAGAGGACACGCTCCTCGAAAGGCTTCTAAAAGCCGCAGTAAAAAGACTGGAAGCCGAAGCAAAAGTAAAATTCGTTAGCCAGGTCTGGGACATCTTCTACGATAGTTGGCCGGCATCAGACGGCTGCTCTAAAGCTCCATGGTGGGACGGTACTCGTGACGGCCCCATAACTATGTTGAGCAATTCTAAAGCTCGAAAAATTGAACTACCTTTCGGACCGACCATCGCTGTCACGAACGTATCCTGTTACGCCGACGCAGACGACGCGGAGACGGTCATGAGCGCGTCCGAGTACTCCGTCGACCTCATCTCTATGAGGGGCCGGATCGCGCTACGATATGGCAGCTTATGGCCCTCTGTGGTCATGCGCCCACTCAACGGTGTCAGGGTCCGCGCCACTGTCGGCTTTGGTGCCGCTGCGGACGTGCCAGAAGAATTAAAGCAAGCGGTCCTTATCACCGCTGTGAAGCTGTATGAGAACAGGGGCGACGTGGCGGATGATAACTTCACCATCCCTAACACAGCTCTTGCACTTCTCAACCAATATGCGGGGTGTATGTTTGGCAATTAAAAAAGGCGATGTCGGAACACTCAGACATCGCATAGTCATTCAACAACTCGTGCTCACTCCTGACGGACAAGGCGGCAACGCTGAGTCGTGGACCACGTTCGCAACGGTGTGGTCCGAGCTGAAGGAAGTTAAGGCATGGGAGCAGCTTATGGCAAGCGAGCTTCAAACAAGACGGACGCACACGATCCGCCTTCGTTACTTATCGGGGCTCAATACCTCCATGCGAGTCACCTACGATGGCCGCACATTCTACGTCCATGGCATCCGTAACTTCGATGAGAGGAAGTTTTTTATCATCCTCGATACCGAAGAAGGAGTCGGGGCGTGAGTTTCAAGAGCAGCATCACGGGTGTCGATCAACTCAAACAGAAGATGTTTCAGTTTGAAGGCGATGCTGTAGGTGCCACCGTCGAAACCGTTCAAATGCTCACGCTTCAAATTCACAGCGTCGCGGTTAAGTCTCTTCAAGCAAACACAGACGGCACCGCTGAGCTTCGGTACAAGCCCACTCGTTGGGCATTCGCCTCATTCCCAGGGGATCCCCCTAACACGGATACGGGGCGAGCAGTTCAATCTATCAAATTTGATTTTATCGATAATGGTCGCACAGGTTTAGTCGGCACCAATTTGAGATACCTAGCGTGGCTGGAGTTTGGGACCAAGAAGGTTGCCGCCCGCCCGTGGCTCGCGCCCGCCGTGGAAGAAGTCCGCAAAGGGGCGCGGGCCTTATTTACTTCTAACGTATCGGGGGCAATCTATGACGTTTCCCGAAAGTGAAACACAGAAGACAGTCTACACCGTGCTCGCGGGTGACAGCGCTTTGCAGACATTGTTGGGCGCAACTACAGGCGCACCTAAGGTCTACGATATGGTGCCCGATAACGTCGTCTTCCCTTACATCGAGATGGTGATCGCTCCCTTGCAGGACAGGGGCAACGAGATCCTCGAAGGTGTAGCGATCGCGCCCATCATCCACGTCTACACGCGCGGGCGGGGCTTCAAGCAATGCCAGGCGATTCAAGAGCGGATCGATACCTTATTGCACGATATTGACCACTGTATAGAGGGATGGAATATAATCAGTTTTAGAAGGGCAACCAGAAACATTATTAAGGAGCCGGACAACGTCACACTTCACGGAGTCCAGCAATTTAACGTTTTACTAGGAGAAGCATAAAATGAACTGCAATACAGCTCAGAACGAAGTCGGCGGGAAGGACCTACTCTTAAAAGCGTGCAAAGACTTAGTCGTCGAAGCTGACGGCCCAGTAGCAGCAGCGCTCACACTCCAAGGCATCACGCTCACAGCAGTCACAGGCGGCACAGGCGGCAACGCCATCACGCTCGCGCTAGTTGATCCTTCAGGCAACGACGAAGCTCTGTCTGTCGGCGTTGCCGGGAACGCTATCACAGTCAGCCTAGCAACTGGCTCGGGCGGAGCGATCACTTCAACAGTGACAAACATCGTCACAGCAATCAACTTGAGTGGTCCAGCGAGCGCTCTCGTAACCGCATCAGGTGCGGGCGGAACTCCTGTGACCGCAGCGGGCGCAACCAACCTAACAGGTGGAGTGGCTGCTGATAACGACCTCGTATGTGCAGACCACGGTCTGAGCGTCAACGACCTCGTTGCGTTCTCCGAAGTTGGTGCCATCACGAACATCGATGTGGGAATTTTCTATTTCGTAGTAGCCGTAGCTTCTGGCACCTTCCGCATCTCAGCTACAAAAGGGGGAAGCCCCATCACACCGGACGCGCTAGAAGCCAGCCTAGACGTCAAAGCGTTCATCTCCGTTGGGGGCATTCGATCAAAAAGTTTCGGCCTTGCCGCTGAAGCAGTCGACATCACCAGTGGGGACTCAGACGAGTGGCGTACGATTCTCGATGGTGCCGGGCAGCGCTCATCTAGCGTATCAGGGTCCGGTGTATTTACTAACCGTCCAGGCTTCACGTTGATCGAGGACTCGTTCTTTGCGAAGTCTCTTATCTGCTTGATGTTCATCGACGTGAAAAACTCAAAGATCTTCGAAGGCTGCTACAAGGTAACAAGCTTAGAGATCTCGGGTGAGTACAACGGAGAAGGCAGCTTCTCAATCAGTGCTGAAAGCTCAGGCGCAATCAGCCGTCAAGCAGTCGAGTAATTTAAAAATTCACAAGGTCCACACTAAAGGAGAGCTAGCGTGAACCAATTTAGAAACGAACATGAGATCACGTTGGGCAGCAGGAAGATCCTCCTGCGCCCAACTTTTGCAGCAATGGCCTCGGTCGAAGATGCAATCAAAGGGCTTCCGAATCTAGCGATCAGACTATCGCAAGGAAGCTACCCGACTTACTCAGAAACCACACAACTAATTTTCCACTGCCAGGCCGGTCCTGAGAAACTCTCACTCATTGAAGTGTTTGATCTCGTTATGGGTAACGGCCTACATGCGTGTGCTCTGATTATGCCCTTCATTGCAAAGCTGACTGCGGGTAATGACAAAGCTGCGGATCTCACTGAAGCTGAAAAAAAAAGTTAGCGGCGTCACCGAACTCCGCTGATGAAAAGTTCCCATGGCCTACTCTGTTGGTGTTCTCGAAGGTCGCACTAGACATCCCACCAACAGAGTTTTGGCAGTTAACGTGGGCTGAGTTCTGGCCTCTTTACAACGCTAAGATGGGCAACACTGTCAAGGCCATGAGTAAAGACGATCTGAAGGGGCTAGAAGAGGAGTGGGGGCGTGGCAAGTCTTGAAGAACTAGTCGTCAAGCTCAGTGCGGATACAACAGACCTCCGCTCTGAGATGGTGAAATCAGTCCAGGCAGTGACACAAGCTGCCGACAAAATGCAAGCGTCAATTGGCGACTTCGCAACATCGTCCACTAAAAACGTTTCTTTATTCCAAACCGCTGTGGCAACCATGGCGGGCTTTGTCGGTGGCACTGTCGTCACCGCTGCTTTTAGTGCTATCACCAATGCGGCCAAGAGCATGGCCGGTCAGTTTATTAAAGGGGCGCAAGCAGCGGGCGAAGAAGAAGCTGCGCTCTTAAGACTAGCTAACTCTCTTGCGTTGAACGGGCGCTACACACAAGCCTCAATGAAGTCTTTGCAGGACTTCGCAAGTGAGATGGAAGAGACCGCAGGTGTAGGCAGCGAGCTGGTCGCTTCTAACCTAGCGGTGCTTGAATCGCTAACTAAGCTAGACGCTGAAGGGCTCAAGGTCGCACAGAAGGCGGCCATCGATATGTCGGCGGCGCTCGGTAAAGACTTGAATACGACAACGGAGATGATCGCCAAAGGGGTCAATGGGAACACGCTCGCCTTCCAGAAGATGGGCATCGAGATTGAAGTCGGGTCGAACAAAGCGCAAAACTTATCTAATATTCTAAAGGCACTATCAAACCAATCTGGTGCCGCTCAGGGTGCATTCAAAACGTTCAACGGAACTATGACCGGGGTGAGCGAAGCCTGGGAAGATGTGACCAAAGCGGTCGCAGGATGGTTTACTCAAAATCCAGTTATCATCTCAATGCTCGGAGAGATCGCTAAGATCTTCCGCGAGCTAAGTGTGTCTCTCAACGGCAACGCGACTGAGTGGAAGACCACAATCGCAAGCATCGTTATCGCGGTGTTTGACCTCGCAGCGGGTGTCACTCAAGGGATGGACTGGGTCATCAGGGCCTTCACTGGTGCCGTTAGGACTATCTCCCTCGCAGGGCAAGTCATCGTCGATAGCTTCCAATGGGTGATCTCGAAACTCACAGGTGGAGAAGCTGGCGCAGCTTTCGACGAAACTAAAGCTAAGTTTGAAGCACTGACTAAGACGTTCTCCGAAGACACCACAGTGGGCAAGCTCAGTGACGCTTTCACTCGCGTAGCTGATGCTGGTCGGAACGCGTTCGGAGAGATCGCCAAACAAGCGGACGTCATCCTTCCCACCGTCAACGGTGTAGCACAAGCTGTGGCTCAGTTGTCAGACATTGAGAAGCAGCGTCTAGAAAATCTTAAAGCGTTTGCGGTCGCGCTCGCTGACCAACAAGCGGCACTCTTCAATATGTACGAAGAACAAGTCGAAATGCTGCAAGCACAGGCAGAGTTAGAGATCATAACGGAGCAAGAGAAGATCGACGCTCTCTTGCGGATCAATGACGAGCGCCACGCCGCTGAGCTTGCTGCCCTAGAGGAAGCGAACTCCCGTAAGCTCATCAGCGAAGAGCAGTACACACTCGCTTCAAAAAAGCTTCAGTCGCAGCAATTACTAGACACCATGAAACTGCAAGCCGATCAGAAGAAGCTAAGAGAAGCTACTCAGAAGGAACAGCTCCAAAATCTAAACACGTTTTTCGGGCAGCTCTCTCAATTGCAGCAGTCATCTAACAGCCAGCTTTTTGCAATCGGCAAAGCGGCGGCAATGGCACAAGCAACGATGGACGGTATCATTGCCGTCCAAGGTGCTCTTAAGTGGGGGACCACAACAGGAGGCCCAGCGCTGGGCTTCGCTTTTGCGTCCCTCATTGGTATCGCGCAAGCTCAGAACGTGGCGAAGATCGCGGGCATTGGTCTCAAGAGCGGCATGACTGAGATCCCCCGGAGTGCTTCAGGTGCCAATGGCGGGGATAACTTCCCCGCGATGCTGATGCCTGGTGAGCGCGTAGTTGATGCCGGCACTAACCAGGACCTGAAAGCATTCTTAAAAAATGGTGGGGGCGGCAGCATGACCATCACAATCAATATTAACAACAGCCTTCCGGCCAGTCGTGAAGCGGGCGCTGCCATGGTGGAGGCAATCAACGAGTCAATCAACTCCGGCGGACTTAAGATAGCGGGGACAGTATGAGCAAAATCTTAACTCGCTCAACATTCTATTTCGGCACGACAGTGGGCACTACCAACTACGCTATTGATTTCGCCGAGGGGGGCAGTGAGCTTCAAGCGACACTGACTCAAAAAGATTACTCTCTTGAGGAGTACGCCGCCGAAGTACAACGGGCGATGAGGCAAGCAGGCACACTCGCTTACATAGTGACCGCAGCGAGAGCGACCCGCATCCTCACCATAGCGGCACCGTCCAACTTCTCCCTTAAGTGCAACACAGGTACGCGCGCGAGCGTGAGCGCGTGGAGCATGATGGGCTTCAGCACTGTGTCCGATAGGAGCCCAGCTACTTCGCAAGCAGGTAACTCCGGAGCAGGAAGTGCTTACACTACACAGTACCCGGTCGGGAACTATATCGCCCCAACTGACTCTTTCGTGAGAGAGAACGCCGTCTACGATGAGACGTCAACGGGCTATGGCCAACTAGTCTCCTTTGGTGACGGTTATCGCATCAGGCTCAACATCCGATTGATCACTAATATTTTGACGATCAGAAATGAGGGCTTTGCCGCTAACGCCACAGGGGTAGCGGACTTCAAAACTTTTATCCAGTACGCAATCGATAAGAAGGTGATTGAGTTCATCCCCAACACTGCGGTCCCTAACACATTTTATAAAGTCCGTCTCGTCTCCACACCGGAAGCAAACGACGGGACGGCCTTCGACTTGAAGAGCATGGGAGTGCCCGATGTCCATCAAAGCGGCAATCTCGTTTTTAGAGGAGTTCTACAATGACCGTAGCTAACGGGCAGATAGCCAACGCGAGCACATTCAACGCCGCTTTTATATCAAGGACAGCAGACACCAGCACGGTAGGGAAGCTGAGTCTCCTCAACGTTGCTACCGAAAGTGGTGCCACTGTCGCTAACATCCAACGCACAGTGAACGCGTTCGCGAGTGCTACCGGCATCCCCACTTCCTCTGTCTACAACTTCCTTCTCTCATGGTCGAGTGACATCGTCGGGTCAGCTAACGACACGGTGAAGGCGCGGATCGAAGCGCTCGTCGCCCGATTCACTGCTACCAGCTCGCACTCCCACAATGGAGTGGACGGCAACGGGCAGAAGATATCCGCAGCGGATCTATCGAGCTTCAACAACTACTCGGCTGAGTGGCAAACTGTTCTAGTCGAAGATGTCATCGGTGACGACGCGATCGTGACCACAGAGCTCGCGGGCAAGACCCCCGGAGGCGGCACGTCCACCGCGGGCGTCGTCACAACAGGTGACGCCAACCGAGTAGAGATCAGAGACGCCACAACTAAAAAAGTCTTCTTTGACGGAGACGGGAACAAGATCTATGGCCGCCTTACAGAGTCCTCATCGGTATGGACACTCTCCTTCTTCGTGCTTGATGAGGGCTCTGAGGTGGCCGCCAACTTAGAAGAGGAAGTCAACATTGACGTCCTATATCTCGAAGTGTTCACTGCGGCCACGCGCCCTACAACTCCGGCCAACGATATGTTGTTCGCGGGTGCAGGCGGAGGTGGCGGAGGGAGTGCTAACACTGTCACCTCGATATCTATCACCAACGGGGCGCAGATCCCTATCGACGATTCTCTCGGCATCCAGACCGTGCGCCTCAACTCTGTGTCGGGTGCAGTCACTTCAGACACCGAGCCTTTCAGTTTCACGCCCCCTGATGGGGCGATCATTTATCTGATCGGCATCAGCGACACAGACACGGTCACCATCCCTTACTCGGACACCAACGGGGGTTGCCTCCTCAATGGTGACTGGCAAGGGCTAGAAGGAACAACGCTCTCACTAATGTGGGTGCTCGCTGATCAACGCTATTACGAGATCGCAAGGAGATAAGGGATGAGAGGGGACATCGGTTTTTTTATAGGGATCATTGGTTACTCACTTTTCATCGGGGCAATCTGGTTGTTGGCGTGCCTGATCTGTAGGCTGTGCAAGGAGGTCTCAGATTGAAGGCCATAGACGTTATCCACAAGGTGGCACAAGCGATCCTGAGCATCCTGCTTTCGGCCATACTGTTATGGGTCGCGTGGGTCAGTTCGACCCTCTTCGCCCATGAGTCCCGGACCTCCACACTAGAGGCAACGTTTAAGGGCATCCAGAAGTCACTAGAACGCGTCGAGAAGGCGCTGGGTACTTTGCCCCCACCTCGGCAAGGAAGTCCTTAAATTGGGCTTTAAAAGATCCCAGGTTATCATGGTGCAAAAGAGATAGGAGATAAGTATGGCAACGTTTGGTTTTGGCGCGTTTCAAGCAGTGGGCAATATCTCAGCGAAGTCGGCCCCAACGCCGGAAGTGTTCGAAGTCCCTCTCGGATACCACGCCGTAGTGAGCCTGACCAAGGTAGACACGTTCCATATCCCTGGTTATCTCATTGACGAGAACGGCACGATTGTTGCCATGACGTCTTCATGCATGTCCGCCGACGTAAGCAGCACTCCTGTGGTCATGGGGATCTCCGCTACCGCGATTTTTCTAGGCCCCGGCGAGTACACAGTGAGTTCACTTTCAGGACAAACACACTGTGCGGGCGTCGTGTATAAGAACACACCTTCAAACGTATAGCGACATGGTGTCGCTAATTTATAAAGGAGAGTTTCATGCAACAAGAAGAACAAGCAAAAAAGTTGGACTCAGGGATCAAGATTGTAGGCGTTGAAGTCGTTGCCGATATTGGCTTCTCGCTCGACACCAACAACAACGGCAAGCCAGCGGTTAAGCTAGTTGGCGCTGCTCACTTGGATCTTTTAGAGATCCTCAGTGAAGTGGCTGCTAAGACTTCTACCGATAAGGACGACAAAGCCCTTCTCGTTATCGAGCCAGTGTTGAGGACAATCCTCGCTGCGCTTGAAAAGAAAAAGGAAGCCTAATGAGTTCACTGCTTTTTGGTTGGCTCAAAAAAGTCGGCGTTAAAGCACTAGCAGGGTTGAGCGGCCCAATTGGTTGGGCCGCCTCCCTCTTTTTTGATCGGCTCTTAAAATACCTTGGCGAGTTAGCTGCCAAGGGATGGGCCGCCACTAAAGATTGGCTCGGTCGTTGGAAGAAGACTAAGACCGACGAGGGCAACGCTGAAACCTACAACACTACTCTTCAGGATGGTGCCAATGAACAGACTCAAGTGGACGCTTCTATCGATCTTCTTAACGGCCGCAAGCGCGACTAGCTGTGGGAAGGTCCCGGCGGCACCAACTATAAAGCTATATCAGGCGATTATAAATCAGCGCTTCTGTGACGCTAACGGTGCTTGCGTTGTTAAGTCTGTTTGCCGCGAGTATGAGGGCAGCTTTGACGACAACTCGCTTAAGATGTTAGAAGACGGCAAGCTCGTCAACAACAAAGATTTTTCTCTCGTCGCCACTCACGACATCAAGAAGTGTCACGGGTCTTTCGGCCTAGACGCTAACGGGATTGTGCAGATGAGGAAGTGGGCGCGAGATGTGAAGTCCGCGTGCAAAGCAAAGTAGGCGTATGCTCTCACTCAACTTTGATCTAGAGATTGCCCTGAAAAAATCAATCATCACGCCCGTGACGGTCTTACAGATTGGCGGGTATGATGGCATCTTCGGCAATACTGAGATCATAACCTACACACGAGTGGGGCAAGAGGGCTTAGTCATTGGTGACGGTTGGGAGATTGGCGGCTTCTCGCTCTCTCCTGGACAGACCCCTAACATCGCTTTCACAGAAGGCACAACAACTAAGATCACTCAGAAGATCGAGCCATCAACAGGCGTCGGATCTTCTATCAGTTCGATGACTATCAAACTAATCGACGTGGCCGGAGACATGACTAGGCTTGTGTCTCCAGGTCAGGTCTTCGACGAGGTCATCGGTCGCAACGCCACCGTCTACATGGGCGAGTCAAGCGTGCCGTGGCCGGAAGGTTACGAGCCTATCTTCAGAGGAGTTATCGCTGAAGTCATAGCCGAGCCTAATGGTGTGCTGATAGTTCTTAACAACACGGACGAACGTAAGCGAGCTTCAATCGCTCCACGGGTAAGCTCGCCATTAGCGGCCCGCATGGACTACCGGAGTGGTCAGTTAGGAGATCTCTTCTTCGAAAATCGCCCGGACGTTACCACAGCGGTCACAGTCACATTAGTCGGTGGCGGGACCGCAGGCAGCGAAGTCGTGTCTGTAGTCGGCGGCGCGATCGAAGTCACAATACAGGACGACGTCTCGACAGCGTCTCAGATCCGTAAGGCACTAGAGAACGATGTCGACGTCCAGCAGCTTATCGAAGTCACAATCGAAGGTGAGTCTTCAGAGCCCCAACTGGTCGGCACGGTATCACTAACCACAGACACCAGCGCGCTCCTTGAAGACGGCTCTCTATTCCTATCACCATCAGATGACGAAGTTCTGCGCGTGTACGGTATCGCGGATGATGAGCTTTTTGAGTACACAGCAAAGTCAACAAACACTCTTACAGGCATCACTCGCGGCGCTGAGAACTCTCTTATTGAGATCCACGATGTGGAGAGATCAGTCGATCAAGTTCTCCGGCTCAAAGGCAACGGCATCGATCTGGCCCTAAGGCTCATGCTTTCGAAAGGTCCTGCTAGTTATATGTCCCAACTTCCAGCAACATCCCTTGGCTTTTATCAAGTGGACTACCCGCTCACTAATGGGATCTTCTTCCAAGAGGTGGATCTAGAATCAACCTTTGGTGTCGCCCCTGGTGACTTGTTATCAATCACTGATGCCATTGAACTCAGCAACAACGTGGTTGATGCGATCGTCACAGAAGTTGGTCGCCTTGAAGGCGGCTCTTACATCATCGTCAACGATACTCTCATTCAGGAGATCTCGACCACAGCGAAGATTAGCATCAAGTCTCAGTTCAACACACTTCCTATCGGGCTCGGTATGAGACCTTCTGAAGTCGATGTGGCCCAGCACCTATTCGTGCGCGACACTTTTTTAAGTTCATTTACTCTCGACATCTTCACGGAAGAGATCAACAACACTAAGGACTTCTTAGATCGCGAGATCTATAAACCCATGTCCTGTTACTCAGTCCCTCGCAAGGGGCGCTCCTCTGTGGTCATCCACTCAGCACCTCTTGCAGACTATGAGCTGATCACCTTCGACCGGAACAGTGTGACGAATCCTGACCGCTTGAAGGTGCAGCGATCAATCTCAAAAAACTTCTACAACACAGTACTCTATCAATACGACTATGATCCAATTACTCGTAAGTACATCACACCAAAAAGATACGAGGACACGGCTTCACTAGAACTCATCCCCGATGTGGGCGTGCGGCCATATGAGGTCGTGAGCCGCGGGCTTCGGACTAGTGAGAACGCAGGAGTTCTCTCTGAGCTTTCGGCCACTCGTTGGCTCGATCGCTATCACCGAGGGGCCGAGTTCATCAATGGCATCCGCACCAACTTTAGAACGGCTTACAGGCTAGAGATTGGTGACAACGTTCTCGTGGACTATCGTGACCTAAAGCTCTCAGACTTCAAAACAGGCAGCCGCTCCGGCACCATTAAGGTCATGGAAGTGGTGAACAAAGTTGTCGACAACGCCACTGGCGAGATCACGATCGACGTGGTCAACACAGTCTTTGAGTTTGATGGCCGCTTCGGATACATCTCTCCGGCGTCCATGACGTTAGAAGGCAGCACCGACGTGAAGCTCCTTCTGGCACAGTCTTTCGGCACGCGCCCTTACGAGCGTGAGTCTTTGAAGTGGGAAGGGCACATCGGCCAGACCGTTGTCGTCCGCACTGTCGACTTCTCCACAATATATACGACCATCCTTCGTGGCTTCGATGGCAATGTCCCTCAAGGCATGAGCGTGGACCAATTGCCTGCGGCCCCCGGAGAAGGGTGGATCATCGAAGCGCCCGTCTATCCAACTTCCAGTGACACACAGGACGAAGCTTTTTGGAAGTCACGATACTGCTTCCACTCACCGCGAGTGGCGGTCGCTAACAGTGTGGCAATCTCTGAAACAGAGTTTGAAGTTGATCCGTCCGATGTCACTAAGTTTTTCGTGGGCTCAGTCGTCCGCATCCACACAGAGGACTTCGTCGAAGACTCACCTGAGTTAGTTGTGACAGCTATCGACACAGACACCAATGTTATAACCATCAGTGGCGAAGCAGGCTTCGACATCGATGACTCACACTATGTGGACTTGATCGGCTTCCCGGATCAGGGCCCAGCCTATAGGATCTTATAATGACGGACATTACAGACAAACGTAACTTGATCCAACAAGAAGAGGCGCGGTACAAGTCAGCAGTGAGTGAAGCTCTCCTCACGCGCGTAGGCGCGAGCATGAATTTTATCATGAACAGAGAGCTGGTCATGGACACGTTCAACTTGAACGGGCAGTACAATATCATGGTGACGCCCTTTAGCTGGGGCGACGGATTCATCTCGTACCCTTACCCTTTCGAAATCGTCGAGGTCATGCTGATGGCCGGATCAGATGTCGGGGATAGTGGAGTGACTGAGATCGATCTTAAGTGGAAGGCAGAAGAGGGTGACACCTATGCCACTATTTTTAGCACGACTCCTAAGTTTACTTATGAAGCGGACCCTTTCGAGTTCACTCACATCAGCGCACCAACTAAGACAGGCTTCACTAAGCCGGTCCTCTCTAAGACTCAGTTTGATGCTTTCGATGTTGTGAGGATAGACGTACTTCAAGCGTTAGTGGGGCTTCATGTGGAAGGTGCTTTTTTGAAAGTGTTCTCTCGCCCGCGTGATCCGACCTAATCCCAGTTAGAAGAGACCTTGCCAAGGGACACAATGTGCATCCAATCGGCAAGGTCCCATCCAGCTATCTTTTTGAACTCAGTCACATGATAATTTTTTCGAGACATCCACCAGAAACGGAAGGGTGGCTTCTCGCCCCCTGTCAGCATGTCAATGGTGATCCTCTTGCCACTCTTTAGGTAAGGACCCCACCTCCTCCAATCTAAGATCAGCGCTTCGTTAGTTTGCCCGAAGTCAGACGTGCGAGGGAATCTCAAGTTGACGAACGCGTAAGCACAAGGACCTTTGAGAGAGTGTTCATCGAGAGCTTTGATCTGAGAAGGACGAAACTCTTTAAGCCCGATACTTCTCATCTTCCGAAGCTGCTTACACTCAATGATAGCTGAGTGCCCTTCAATATTGGTGACGATGTCGCTCGGCTTGTTGACTGCAAAGCGCATACGCCTTGATGACCTGTCGATAGGAGTGTCAGCGATCTTATAGGCTGATTGCCCCACTGCTTTGATACTGTTAACGACTTCTGTGCAGAAGATGGCTTCTCTCATCGGCGACTCTTCCATGCCTTTATTTTGTTGGCCAGCGCTCTCACACTTATACCTAATGCTCGTGCAGTCCGGCTCTTGTTGCCGTTATACATCTGAAGCACCTGAAGGTATAGCGCTCTCTCGATCTGTGCCATCACACCAACGGCACCGTCGAGTTGAACCTCAAGGCAGACAGTGGCGCGCCCGCCTTCGGGCAATGTCATGCGGACTTGTGACTTCTCCTTCTCACTGGGGGACATGTCCCGCAGCGGAGTCACTGGGCGACGTCCTCTGAGTAATGTTCGGATCTGATCTTCGATGTCGTCTATGAGATGTCCGAAAGCTTCGATGATAGATGGTGTCCCTTCACGCTCTTTAAGAGCGCTAACAATATCAAGCAGACCCACGAGGTCCCCTTGTCCGGTCTTAACGATAAAAGAAAATGCCTGTCGTGCGCGAGGGAGGGTATTAATCTCACTCACGCACGCACCTTCAGGCAGAGGGCGAGATAATCTTTATAGTCCCCGTTCTCACGGGTCGAAAGGACGATGGCCTTATCTGGATACTGAGAGGGGTTATCGCCGGTGTCGTACAAGACGCATTGAGATTGTTTCAGCCCGTACAGTGTCATCAGTTTATAAGCTGACATGTACTCGCCTGAAGAAACCTTGCCGCCTAATACAACAAACTTTTTGTTGGCCACACTTCCCTCCCTGGTAAGTTGACTACCGAAAAAATTTAGAACTCTCTAAAGGCTATCACGTTGGCTTTTTTAAAGGCAAGAACGTTGAACGCATCTCGCTGATTGCCTCCGAGGACTTGGACCACTTGATCGTTAGCTCCAACCTTAGCGTCGACGAGCCCGACATGGTACGAGCCCGCAGGCATCCTGAAGATAACGACGTCACCTTCGTTGCCTACAGACGGGCGACCGAAAGGAAGCCATGATTTCGCAAGAGCATCGAAGCCAGGGAGGGCGATGCTGTGAGTGCCGTCTATCCATGCTCCGAGAATTTCAGCGCCCTCTATGGCATCAAGTGCTTCTTTGAGAAACAGCTCAATCTCACTTGTCTTGAAACCGAAGTGCCCCAACCGCTGAGATGTCTTAGCTGGGTCTAACAATAGTGCTGAAAGAATTACACACCAATTGAGGGCAGAAGAGCACCATGGGACTTCGTCTGCTTGCGCCTTCAATTGAGTGGCAGCGTGGTAGCGGAGTATCCGACTATTGTGGATAGGACCGGGGACTTCTCCCACCTGAAGAGAAGCCTGGTGCCTAGCGATCGCGAGAACTATCTTAGCTTGTGGCGTCATAACGTAACCTCCTTGTTTGCCTTTAAATCGAGTCTATCAGAAGGGCAGGTCTTACCCTTCAGGGTTAGTAGGGACTTCTTCTGGGGCCGTTTCTTGAGGGCTGAAAGCGTTTGTGTAGACTTCCCAGGAACGGAGCACCTGATAGCCCGGTCCGCAGAGGTATAGAAAATTCGGATGCCCGCAAAACTCATCCACCGTTGTGGTCACATGGGGGTTAAATCCAAATTGAGCCCCGGTCAGGAACGGCACCAGTTGGTCTCGAAGAGGCTTGAGAAACACGGCTTCGATCCATTCAACAGTCTGGTACGAGGTAGGCAGAAGGACTTTTATATTTTTATCTCTCCCAAAAAGCGCGGGGACTCTGAAGTGTATACTGGGGTATCCAATCCCGCCTGTCGTATGGCTTCTTAAAAAGTTATCGACTACAGCCTCGATCGCGCTCACGTCCACAACTCCCTTCCCGAAGTGAATCAGGGTAACGTGTCGCTGCTTTAAAAGATCTTCGAGTCCTTTGAAACCGAAACACAAGAAGAGCCCTGAGACCATACCGTCCTCTCGGAGTGGCGATACCTCTTTCGGCGGAACAGCTACAATAGCAGACATCTTCCCCATCACTTCTGTCTCTAGCTTAGTCATGCGTTCTCTCAAAAAAGCAATCTCATCGTCTCTGTGGTCCATTGGTGTCTCCTACCATTCACGGTCAGTTAGATCCCACTTGCTGCAATCATCACAGAGTGGGAATGTTGGAAGTGCTTTGAGGTCCTTATCGGCACCACAATGTTTGCAATTAAGTTGTACCGATAGCCTCTCACATAAGTTATCGACGTCAACATCTTTTCGCTTGCCGAAGTTGCTAATGACTTCAGAGCGGAAGCAGTCAACACAGAAGACCTTGAAGTCGTTACCACTATGCCCTTCAACGAGCATCTCCTGAGCGTCACACTTGCAGCACTTCTGTCTAACTGCAAAGAGCTTCCACTCGTCTTGATAGGGGTCTCGCCAATGGACCTTATGACTTCTTACTTGATCTGGCATGGTGATAGCTCCTGCGCTTTTTTCGTTTGAAGAAGAGATACCACACAACGCCCACCATGATCGCGATGACGTAAGTGATCGCTGCCAAGGCCATAGCATTGAGGACGAAATTAGTTACTGATAATGACATGGTCTCCCTCCTATTTATGATAGCGCACGTCTGCCCACGCCTCCACAGCGATCGGACAACCTACTGCCCATTTCGGGGTAGCGGCCATAACGTGCTCGAATTTCTGAAGCCCTAATAGCCCGATCCTTCGCACTTCTGCAACTATCTCGTCATGGACTGTAAGGAGCAGCTTGAAGCCAGCATCGTCGAGTCTGAGCATTGCCGCTGCCATGATGTCACGGGCGATCGCCTGGACGATGTTCTCAGTGAGGAGCCCGCCGTAACTGCGGCGTCTGACCCACTTGTGAGTCTTGGAGTCTTCAGTCATATAGCTGAGAGTGGGTCTCATCTCGCCCCATGGGGTGGCCGCCATGCTGACTCTTGGATCGTAGTAGGCGAGCTTGCGCCCACTAGGGAGCACACACCATAGGAAGCGACCTTCAAACTTCCAAGAGATCAGGCCGCACTTCACAGTGGTGCCCTTCCGCTGGACAGCTCTAATCGCCGCCATGTTGATGTCGCCCCAGAAGTCGACGACTGCTTTGTTATTTTTTCTATAGAGCTTAACCGCTTTAGTGGCTAACTCAGGAGATAGATTGATCCCTGCTTTTAGACATGTTGCCAGGAATTTTTCGACGCCCATACCGTAGCCGCAACCTAGCTCAGCTTGCTTGCCCACGTCGCGCTTGAATCCCTTCTCGATCTCTTCGATAGGAACGCTGAAGATGAGGGACGCTTGCCTCTTATATCGATCGACACCATTGTGATAGTCGGTGAGAGCAGGCTTGTTGCCAGTGAGCCACGCAAGGACGCGAGCTTCGATCGCTGCCCAGTCGCCCACAAGAAGCTCACAGCCCTCGCGGGCTTGGATCACTCCACGCGCACAAGAGACCAGTGAATTGATCCCTCCACCATAGACGGCCTGAAGCCATTCGAGGTCACCTTCTTTGACGGCCTTGATGATCGGGTCTTGCTTTTTAAAGAGACCGCGTGAAGGCAGATTGTGGGGCTGTGGTCCCTTGCCCGCCCAGCGCCCAGTGGTCGCTTGATGGTACACGAGTGTGCCCCTGATGATATCATCAGGAGTGGCATAGTTATTAAAGGCGAGATACTTGGCGACGCTTGCTTTGCCTAGGGACAGCCGCGCTTCAAGGATAGTGCGCACATCGTGAGGAAGTTTCTCTTTAAGCTTCTCTCTCAGAGTGTCCGCTTGCATGTTGTCTAGACTGACTCCCTGGTCTCGGACCCATTGGAGTATCCGCTCTCGCTGATCAACTGAAGTGACTTCCCTATTGGTGACGTCTGATACCAGCTCACTATACTGTTCACGTTCTCTGTCGATTATTTTAAGAGCGTTACGAATGAGATCACGATCGACCTTAAAGCCATAGTGGTTGATTCGCTGATCGAGCATCCACACTTCATTTTCGTGGGGGGATAAGTCCTCTAGAAAATCATCAAGCTCAGCCTCACAGTCCACGTCCGTTATGCAATATGCATAGAGTGATTCGAGCTGGTCAGGGCGAGTGAAGTACTTATCGCCCTTGCCTTTGCTAAGCCACTGACTGCGGGGCTTGGACATTTTTTGCATAACCTTATGGCCCACCATATCCTTCTGGTGATTGAGCCCTAAGATCTTCGACACCGTTTCTAATTTTCTAGGGAGAGCGTGGACCGCTGCCTTCGCCGCCGTACAAGCCCAACGTTTGAGAGGGACCTCCGGCCATCCGAATCTCTTAACTAAGATGTCTCTATAAATACTTTGTTCGAAAAAAGCGTTATGCGCTCTAACTGAAAAGGAGCCATCTTCAATGGCACCAATTAGTCGAGGGTGCTTCCGGCGGATGTTGCTGATGTTCCAATCGTCATCGAGCTTGATGATCTGAGTGGGGAGCTTGTCCACTTTATAAGCTAGGCACATGACTTCGGTGGACTCACCAGCGGCGTAGCGACCGACGCCGCACGCTTTAAGATTGACCTCACTGCGAGTCTCGAAGTCAATGTGTAGCTTGCGCAGTCTCATTGTTTACTGCGCCTCTTTTCGGCGATGGCGAAGGCCATCTTAAGTGCTACATCATGGAGGTCTTCGGCGATGGCGAAGGCCATCTTAAGTGCTACATCATGGAGGTCTTCGGCGATATCCCTAAGCTTCTCACAAGTCGCAAAGACCCTCCGAGTTGCGCCGCTCTCTACGTTGGGCTCAATAGCGTACAGAGCTATGTCGAAGTCGTGGGCTTCAGCGATCTCTTGGATCTTATCAAAGAGACGGATGATCTCCTGCCTAGGTGCGCTCAGGTGGCTGATGTCTTCTCTCATACTACCCTCCCTTCGGGCTCAGTCGCCTCACTTGTATCATCGCCAATAGCTTCAAGAAACGACTCTTCCATCCGGGAAGCCATTATTCGAAGCGCTTCCATGTTGCCGCCTAGGACCGCTGAGACTTGAATCCCACGTTTCTCAATGCGCCCGACAGCGCAGAGGATCTCAATATTGAACAGACAAGCGATCTCTCTGAGAAGCGAAGCTAGGATGAAAATAAACTTATGCCTCCACATGGGAAGCCTCTTGTGTGGTGTCCGGATCTGGCTGGTCGTCAATGGGAGTCTTTGGATCGAAGCCCATCGCTGAGATGAGTTCCTCGTTAACCGTTTGGAGAAGACCGACCACATGGCCGAGAGCGCCCGCTTTGAAAGAGCAATAGTTGAAGCCTTCCTCTTGCTCAGATCCAAACTTCATGACGGCCGCCACTAGCGTGATACCCTCAACGTCGGCTGCGATGCGAGCATCTTCAAGGTGCTTCATGGCCGCCACTATGCCAGGGTGATACTTTGGTGCTTGTTGATTTTCCATACTCATCCCTCATGTGTAAAAGCGCCGACACACTCGCCGGCGCTTAATTGGTTACCATCCGCCATCAGACTCAGAATCGTCGTCGGTTGATTGATCAACTTCGTCCATCTCACTATAGTCTGATTGGTCTTCGACCTCTTCGAACTCTTGTGCCGCTGACTTACGACCAGTGAACGGCTTCGCGTCTCCGAGCTTCTGCAAGTTAAGAAGCACTAGCATGACACCATGTTTGATCACGCTCTCTTTGCCTGTCTTCTTGTCCTTCTTCCTGATCTCGTAGCTGGAAGCGATCAAAGAAGCACGAGCGATACAACCAGCATAGAAGTCAGACGCTCTTGTCTCGTCGATGCGATTGAGTTGTTGATCAACGATGTCAGGGCGCTTCTTCGTTGAACAACGGATCACGATCTTACCTTTGCACTCCTCGCTGTCCTCGTGCTTGTCATCCTCGTCGCCATCAGTGATCGGCCATGAGTGATTCTTAGGCCACTTGCTGCGGTCGCGAGAGCCGTAAAGCTCAGCACCGGCATTGAGACAAGCATCCATGATCCCATTAGTGCCTTCGACTGCTGGGCTATTGAGCTTAAGCTTCTTGTCATAGAGCATGGTCAGTGAGTACCGAGGGTCTCCACTGTCCTGCTCTTGTGGCTCGAACACATGGGGATAGCTCACTCTGAAAGGGTGAGTCTTAACCTTGAATTTTGTTAGATCGGCTTTGGCCATTACATACCTCCTTGTCTGTCGCGGTTACCAGTTACTAGTTGTCGCAGGGACTTCAGTCGTGGTTGAGCTGATCTCTTTTTTCTTCACGCTACCAGCGGGATGTGCCGTTGGTTTTTTTGGAAGGACCTTTGCTGCTTTTTTCTTCGCCACTTTTTTGGCGTCCGACTTTTTTACCAATGGCTTCTTTGGTGCCGCCTTTTTGGTGCTGGCCTTTGTTCCGCGCCAAGGTGCGCTTTTCTTTTTTGCTACTTTTTTCGTTGCCATTTTCTAACTCCTCTAATGTGACAGACTCGCACTTGTCAAAGTCGAGAGCTGCCTTTGTTGTTGATGGTCTACTGTCGTTGTCCTTAACTAGCGTGAGCCCGCCTGACACCATAGTGGTCCGGGCTTCAACCCACTTCTTACCTGTTACCTTCTCCATTTGGGCAGGGCTCTTGAGCTTCACTTCTACGAAGTCCTCGAAGCCCTCTAGTGCTGCGTCCTCTTCCGTCTGTCCAGCGTCGACCCATACTCGTGTGCCTCTCGACGGCACAGTCTTATATCCTGGGATCTTCCCGCCTCGTGAGACGAAGTCATAAGCGTACTTCTCCACAGTCTCAAACCAGTTGGTGACTGACTTCTTGGCATCGAGCACCTGAGCGATACGATCAGCAGGCAAGGTCTGCGGAGCTGGCAGCTTATTTAAATCTGTGCCGACAGCTTTAGTTACCAGCTCCGCTTGCTTGGGGCAGATCATCTTCGCCGGGCAGAAGTGACACTCGGCTCCTGTGCGTAGCTCAGCATCGTGCTTGAGAGCAGTGAGCGCTCCTATATGAAGCTCCTGCGTGAGAGCAGCTAACTTGTTAATCGATACGCTCCACTCTCTTACAGTGCCCTCCAAGTGATAGGCATTAGGCTGGACGATTGCCATAGTGATTTTGTCGAAGGCGTTCCAACCGTAATGCTCAACTGCAAGAGCGGCATAGTTGATCATTTGCCAATTGCTAACGGCCTCAACTGGATAGCGCCCGTTCTTAAAGTCAACCACACGGAGGTGTCTACCCTGGACCAGTATAACGTCGGACGTGCCATAGTTGAGCTTGTGGATCACATCGTTTTTAAGCTTCACTTCTACATGAAGCCGATCTCCTGGCTTTCGTACACCGTCGACGTAGTCGACAAGCGCCAAAGCAGACGTCACTAGCTCGTCACCGTACTCATACCCCATAGCACTTATCACCTTCGAGCGCTCCTTGCGGTCAGCTCGAAGCACCGTCTCGCCTATGGTGTGCGCATGAGTGCCATCGATCGAAGCCTCTGAGTCCGGACTAGGCGGGGCGTGCTCTGAAAGTCTGAAAGAGCCAGGGCATTGAATGCCCCAGCGCTTAGCGGAAGATGGTGCTAGTGGGGCGTGGCTCAAGAGAGCGCCTCAACTACTTTGGTGTAATTAGACGGGTCAATGTCTTTAAGCGAGGCAGCTCCGCCCCACTTCTTCATCATCGCCAAAGCTTCCTTGCGAGAGTGTTGTGCTTCGTACGCTTCGAGAGCTGCGATCACATCTTCTTTTGTCGCTTGAACCTCTTCGGTCTCTTCTTCGGTCTCTTCGACTTCTTCCTCTTCTGGCTCGTCATACTTGCTGACTGCCTTCTTAGCCACTGGCTTCTGTGCCGGTTTTTGAGCTGGCTTTGAAACCGTCTTTGAGGTTGTGGTCACTGTCTTCTCAGCAGTGGCGGTCTTACCCGCTAATGCGTTGATTGCAGCGAGAGACGCTGGGTCGAAACTCACTACGATGGTTAACTGATTGCTCATCCGTAACTCCTATAACAAGGGCACTATTGCCCGAACTCTTCTATTGTTTCGCTCTTCTCAAAATGCCTGTTGAGGATATACTCGGTGATACTCCTCGATGGCACAAAGTACTGGACATAAGTTGTGTCTGTTTGCCCGATCCGGCAAACACGGTCTTCCACTTGAGTGTTCCCCGTTGGTGACCATGACGGCCCATAAATCCCCACATAGTTGGTCGCCGTCAATGTGATCCCTACTCCGCAGGCTCCGAGCTGCCCGTTGAACACTCTTATTTTTGGATCGTTTTGAAACGCTTGAATGCGCCGATCGGCTTCGACCTTGTTGCGGTTGACGTCACCATTGATCTCAACCACGCCGAAGGGGGCGAGTGCTTTAGACATCATAGCGATCGCTTCTCTATGCCATCCGAAGATAGCGATCTTCCCGCCGGTCTCATTGAGTCGATCCGCTAAGAGTGGGATCAGCTTAGGCACGAGGTCTATCTCTAACTCTCTTCTCAGTGTGGCGATGTCCCCGCCTTGAGGATCATCTCCCACGAGGTCCCTGATACGCACACGAGAGAGGACCTTGCGATTGAACTCCATGATCCGGTGGCCGGCCTCTTCCATGTAGACGATCTCGCGGATCTTAGGCATGTCTCCTAGAACACTCTTTGGTGTTCGTAGCATGAATTTTTCTCGCAGCCGATCTCGGAGCACGCCAACGTTAGACGCCCCAGTGAAATCCATCCCGCCATAAGCATCATGTTTGCCGCCACAGTACTTCATGCCAAACTCAACTTCGGTCATGAAGTCGATAGCTTCAGGGGCAAAGCGGTTTACTACTGGGAACAACTCAATAGGACGGTTGTCCATCGGTGTCCCTGAGAGGAGGACAACTTGATCGAAGTGCTTAGCGATGCCGCCGCTCTTGATGCCATAGAGGGCGCGAGAGCGCTGACTCTGAAAGGTCTTAAAGCGCTGGGGCTCGTCGATGATACCAAAGTGGAAGTCGCGCTCAGCAAGCAAGTTAACTAGCTCCCATGGAAGCGTCATCGAGGCGCGGGTCTTAGTTTCTGCTCGAAGGTAACTGTCAGGCACGATCACAATGTCAGCGTCAGATGCCCGCCAAAAATCTTTTTTCGAAAGGATGGACACACTCTTATGTGGGGCCCATCGCTCTAGCTCCCTCTTCCAGTTCATTGCTAAGAAGGGTGGGCAGCTAACGTAAGAGCTGCCAGGGACACTGCCTGCTAGGACGCATCCCACTGGTGTCTTCCCAACTCCGGGGTCCGCGAACTGATAGCTATAGTTTCTTGTGAAGGAGAAGCCGACCATCTTCTCTTGATGGGGCATGAGCCTCATTGTTTCAGGGACCACGACAGCGCCCGACCAGGGCCGAAGAGACACGGTGATTTCATCAAAAAATTTATTGGTCAACTGGTCAGCATATCGGCGGAGCCTGAGCGCTGTGCGTGGACTAAAGCAGATATAGGTGCCGGGTCTTCTAGCATCCTTCGCCCATCCAACTAAGTTGGGCGCAGTTTCGCCTTCTCCTATGTGAAGAAAAAAAGCGTGACCTGTTTTAGTTAACCTCATCTTTGAAGGTCCTAAAGTTGTTGCATTGGATGCTAGTTGTGCTTTAAAGTTTCCAAGTAAAAAACAATGAAGTCAATATAATTTTTACATGCACCAGATGCTACTAGGAGGGGCAAAGGCATGACATTACAAGAATATATCGAACAGTCCGACATAACTAAGTTGGCGGAGAGTTTGGAGGTGGACGTTTCGACGGTCTATCGATGGGCCCAACTTAAGAGCATCCCGACCGACAAGACCAAAGCTCGGATCGTCGAACTCACGCATGGACTCGTGACCTTCGAATCAATCATGGGGCCTTACTTAAATCGCTAACACAAGGAAGTCGAAATGCTAGCAGACGCACAGATATATCATAAGAAGGGTCTCTCACTTCTGTGGCTCAAACCAGGCACGAAGCAGCCCTTCAGTAACAACTGGTCAAAGGCCCCACATAAGACCTGGGACGAATTAAAGAAGTCATTTATTAAGGACGCCAACGTTGGTGTCAGATTGGGACACAAGCTCCCTGATGGGTCTTATATCTCAGTCATCGACTGTGACTTAAAGAGCGATCAAGAAGAGCACCTCGATCAGCTCCATGAGAAACTCGCAGAGCTAGTCTCTGAAGACGATCAGAAGGTCATATGTGTCTCAGGTCGGGGCAACGGATCGATGCACGTCTACATCCGCACAGAGAAACCAACCACGCCCGCACGCTTTGCTCAGTCACCAGAAAGAGTTAAGCTCTCGATGCCTTCAGCGTCTAAGCCGTCGCGTGACGAAGAAGCTAACCTATCTGAGAAGGAGATCAAAGCAGGCATCCGCATAAGACCTGCGTGGGAGATCTCTATCATGGGGCTCGGACAGCAAACGGTGCTGCCTCCCTCTGTGCATCCAGACTCAGGGCTCAAGTACCAATGGCTCGGCGACGACGTGCCTGACTTCTCAAAGCTCCCACTGGTGACTCTCCCTGAGATGCATAAGAAGGCAGGCGGCAAAGTAACCGTCACTGATCGCCACGTCTTCCCTACAGTCCTGCTGATGGACACTGCTCTCAGTGACGAGATGATTGCCCTGATCACTAAAGGTGAAGGCTGCGAGGACAGATCGGCGTCACTCTTCAAAGCGGCAATGAGCATGACTCGCGCTAGGATGACAAGAGATGAGATCCTCTCTGTGCTCACAGATCAGAAGCACTACTTAGGTCACGCCGGCTACGAGCACGCTAAGACCACTAGCCGCGCTAAGGCCGCTCGCTGGATTGAGAAGTACACACTCAATAGAGCGGAGAAGACCGCAAGCGCGGCCGGAGACTTCGACGAGAAGTTCGAAGAGCCGATTCTACTTTCAGAGGAAGAAGCAGAGACTCAAGTTGTCGAGGCGACCGAACGCCATTGGACTGTGAGACTAGAGAGATTCGATTCTTCTGGTGCCCTTAAGCCGTCTCTTAGAAACACATGGTTGATCATGACCAATGTGGGCGGAGCTGATTGCATCCGCTATGACGACTTCGCTAAGCGCGAGAGCTACGCCTGCGACACTCCTTGGGGCGGTATCAAGGGGCATGAGCTGAGAGACGTGGACACGGTTAAGATCAAGCATTGGATCTCTTTCAAGTGGGGCATTGAGCCCGATGATAGGAAGATCGAACAAGCGGTCATGAAGATTGCCGACTCCAATCGCTTCCATCCAGTGAGGGACTATCTCAACTCATTAGAGTGGGACGGAGTCAAGCGGATCGACACTTGGCTGCAAGAGTATCTCAGCGCCCACGATGCCCCCCAGGAGTATCTAAGCGCCGTCGGGCGCAAGCTCTTACTTGCTATGGTGGCACGCATCTTCAGGCCGGGTATCAAGTTTGATCAGGTTACGATTCTAGAAGGTGAGCAAGGCACTCGCAAGTCAAGTGCAGTAGCGCTCCTAGCTCATCCATGGGGTAGCGATGCGGCCATCAGAGTGGGTGACAAAGACACCATCATGAACATGCAATCTAAGTGGGTGATCGAGCTGGGAGAGTTATCGGCCATGAGACGCGCGGACGTGGAGACGCTCAAAGAGTTTATCTCCCAGGGGACGGATCGAATCCGCGCCCCATACGGAAGGCGATCAGAGGAGTACCCCCGCCAATGCATTTTCATCGGGACCACTAACCGCAGTGACTACCTCAAAGACCGGACAGGCAATCGCCGCTACTGGCCGGTGAAGGTCGGGAAGATCCGATATGAGGCGCTAGAGGAGATTCGTGATCAACTGTTAGCAGAGGCCTCATGGGAGTGGCACATCGGTGACGAGCCCCTCTATATGGGGACAGAGCTGCTTCAGGATCAAGCGGCGCTGGTGCAAAAAAGCAAGCTAGAGATAGACGCATGGACTGACATCGTTCTGCGAGTGATCGGTGATAACGAGACGCCACTCCCTGACCCCTTCTCCATGACTGAGCTAGCTGAGCATCCACTCGCTGAAGGGCTATCAATCAAGTCAAGAGCTGACCAGATGAGAGTAGCCGACGTCTTAAGAGATTGTGGCTTTGAACGGGTACGCTCGATGATAGGCGCAGTAAGGGCATGGAGATGGGCCAAAAAAGTTGAAGACATTAAGGTGGTGCCGCATGAAAAGTGGTAAAAGGGTTGTAGGCGTGGAGAGTCTCACTTCTGTGAATGTAGGCGTCGGCTGTCACTGTAGGCGGGTTGTAGCCACACGGGCGACTGCCATACCTGCCCCCTCTTTGCCTCACCTCAAGGGGTATAGGTGGGGCACCGGATTCACCTTTGTTATCACCATGTTGTATACTATATACCCTACCTACCCTACCTTAGTTATTAGTATATTAGCTTTATATAGGAATAGTGGTA